>Ga0209725_1000592_pt1 | contig 21804 bp, 21 predicted proteins | sample I18A1metaG_FD_184145 | JGI IMG/M metagenome (GOLD analysis project Ga0209725, IMG submission 184145) | Lake sediment bacterial and archeal communities from Gulf of Boni, Indonesia to study Microbial Dark Matter (Phase II) - ​I18A1 metaG... | ecosystem: Environmental > Aquatic > Freshwater > Lake...
TAGCGTGGAGAGAGCGTTGGCCAGAGGATCCAGCAAAGTCAATTCTGTTCTACTCAGTTCGCATCTTTCTCTTCGAGCGACCGCTCTGCCTGGCCGCTATCAGTCCGACCTTTCGCCCCGGCGGAGTATTCCTCGAAACGGTTGTGGGCTTGCCGGCGTGCTTATGACGTCCGCCGCCGTGCGGGTGTGAGGCTGCAACCATGGCCTGTCCCTTTGTGATGGGCCACAACCTTCCTTTTGACATCAGCCAGACCCGTCTCGTACCGGCCTTCATGAACGGCTTCTCGGGTCGGCCTGCCGCGCTTACGACGCCGATCATCGCCCTGCAGTTGTCCCTTAAGCGTACGGACGACCCGGAAGGCAGTCGAACCTCAGTCTCCTGTGGTCGGTGTGCCACAACCATGACGTAGCTGCCCGAGGCTTTGGCGATCTTGCCCCCGTCTCCCGGCTCCCTCTCAACGTTGCAGATCATCGTCCCTTCAGGGATTTTTCCCACTGGAAGAATGTTGCCGATCTCTGGGGGAGATTCGGCTCCTCGCGAGACCGTCTGGTTGACTAGGACTCCTTCTGGAGCGCTTAGGCAGCACGATTTTCCGTCTGCGAACTGGACAAGCGCAAGCGGTGATCCTCGGCCTGGATCATGCATTATGTCAACGACTGTGCCGTCTACGCGTCCAACGTTGTCAGAGGCAGCCATGGGAGGATACGCGGCGGGGGCGATTCTTCGATAGACATGAGCCCTGAATACGGAGCCTCCTCTTCCTCTTCTCTGAACGCGTATTCGCTTCCCCATGCTTGTTTCCTCAAGACGACCCGTACCTTCCTAGCTGCGAGCCATGGCTTGCAAGGCGCAGGTCAGCCGAGTCTTTCGACTCGGTGACGGCCGGAATCGAAATAAAGATTACGGTAGGTCACTAGGCTCTCTGTAATCGTCTAGATCCTGGAGGAAATAGTCATCTCATACCGCGCACGAAATCACCGGCTATCATTCTATCTTTGACGGGTTGATATGCTAACCACTCCTAGGCCGACGCAGTGTCAAGATTGAATTACCATTCTGTCCGTCAAGGCCTTTTCGCATGCGGCAACCAAACTTTCTGCCCTCAGTCTTGCGACGGTTTTTATTTGAGAAGAACGAGACCCATCCCAGGAGGATGATCCTGCAGCATGAGCCATGTCCGAGTGACTTACCCGGCTCTGACCAAGGCGCAGGTCGTTCAGAGATTGACGGAGGCCTACGCTGGCCTACGGAGAAGGCTGCCTGTCACCAAGATGATCCTGTACGGTTCATACGCGCAGGGCCGCCACACAGCGGGAAGCGACATAGATGTAATTGTGGTCTACTCGGGAAAACAGACCCATGATGCGTACAGGCTTATCATCGAGGAGACAAAGCTGTCGAGGCTTGAACCGAAGGTCTACACTGAGGAAGAGTTCAACTCAATGATGGTTGGAAGCCCAAGGTTCGCTGAGACTCTTGAGAAAGAAGGGATCGTGATAGCCGGCGTCCCCGTGAGAGGAATGAAATGGTCGAAAGAAGCAAAGACTGGTTGAATCAGGCTCAACGGGACATCGCGCAAGCGGAGGCCTCCCTCAGAGATGGATTCTATGAATGGGCTTGTTTTGCTGCTCAACAGGCAGCCGAAAAGGCGGTGAAGGCCCTCATTCAGAGTGTGGGAGGAGAGGCATGGGGTCACTCAGTCGCCTCGCTGATGGACACCCTACCGGACGATGTCAGGCCTTCAAACCTCCGCGAGGAGGCGCTGGAGTTAGATCAGGCCTACATACCGAGCCGATACCCGAATGTGCATCCAGCTGGTTTCCCGGGAGGTACGTACACGCCGAAAATGGCTGAGAGACTGATCGGGTACGCAAGGAAAATACTGACCTATTGTCAAGACACGGTGCAGCGTCGCGCATGAACAACGCGCTCCCGGTGAGAAGAATCCTAACCCGACATAGCCTTACGGCGTGTGAAATCTCTCCGGGGACGCTTCACCTCTCTTCATGTGCACAAAAGTGTCTCGCAAGGGCGCCCGGGAGTATCGGCACAGCTAGGAATGGTCCAGCATCTGCCCCATGAGTGCTAGACCTTGATTTGACGGCCTTGAAAAACGTCTGAACCCGCTACTCACATGATTCTCCGCCAGTACGTGCTAGCGTCTTGAATCACTACAGATCTCGTCCTAGCGCGCTCGAATTCCTCCAGAGTATACGCAAGAATCTCGAAAGACACGTCGGTTGGCACTAGACGTCTCACCGTCGCGATCCGCTCGGCGAATGACTGACCCGTGAACCTTTCTGAAACAAGCAGAATATCGAGGTCACTGTCTTCGAGCCACGTACCGTTGGCGTAGCTTCCGAAGAGGTAGGCTCGAGCGTCTGGATAGCGGTCGGTGAGCCTGTTCCTCAACCGCGCTACGGCTCTCTCAACCTCTACGGGCAATTTCTCTCTTGACAACTGCCAGGACTCCTCTTGCGGTTCTGATCGCGCGTCCAGCCTGCATCGCTGTTATGGACACTGAAGGCCTGTTGAGACCGGAGTTCGGGTAGCGCGCGCCCGTGTAGTATGCGGACAACTCCGCGAGTTCGTTCGTAGTCGCGGCCGGCATTTTCAGCCTTGCTCGAGTCTGTCTGTGAAGTACGGTTAGGTCATCGGTGTGGATCGGTCTCTTTCTGAGGACACCAATGAGGAATGCCTTTATCGCTTTTTCAGCCGCCTGCTCTGCTGCAAAACATGCCCAGTTGTGGCTGCCTGCTCTGTAGGCTTGCATCGCATGACGTAAGTCGGCTTTCGCCTCCTCCAACCAGTCCAAGCCTTCCGGTCTCACTCTTCTCATCAAAGACATACCTCTAAGCGCACCTGTAGAATCCATGTCCGACAGTACAGAGACCCTGCCGGCAAAAAGGAGTTGTGGGGCGTACCGCCCGCTCCTTCTTGCCGCGAAAAGGTTCGCCACGACCTACCCTGAACGACCGCTAATACGCACAGAGCCTCCAACGCGAGCGATGAAAAGAGGCTCATCGCTGACACGTCAAGAGACGGCGACCTTTCGAGAAATAGCACCACCTCAAAGATGACGAGAGTAACGACGAAAACTCCCCATGTCCACGGGTGGATTAGAAGAATCCCCGTAGGGATGAGGGCTTGCCAGACCAAGTAGACTGCTTGTCCATGCGATAGTTTCGTCGATCTCAGCATTAACGCAAGAAACAACAACCACAGCACGAGTGCGGTCCAGTTCGACTGGAAACCGCAGAAGATGCCCGCTGTCGTTGGAATCCAGAAAACACACCTTTCAGCCGATAAGACCGCAAGAGGATGGTTCTTTGTTGACTCAATAATTAGCCAGAAGATGATGAAGGACGTGAGAAACGTGAGCAGTAGCGGAGGAGCGCCTGGTAGTGTTCCAGCGGATAGGCTCAGGAGGCCTCTTGGACTCTTCAACACCCAGAACAACGTGATTCTCCTTCACGTGCCGAAAAAGGCTCAACGGTTGATGGTTTCTGTCCGACCTCCCCCGAACGTATAGCGGTGCAATCTTGCAACTGCCGGGGCAATCATTCACATTCCCTACAGGCGAGACTTTGGGGAGTGTCATACGACCTTCCGCGCATGTGCAACGAATTGGTTGACCGCGAACTGATGCGCATGCGCAGGGTATCTACCACTCGCTTTAATTGGGGAAGGCGGCCATTTCGGTGCTGAGAGGAACATGCTCAGCGACACGCCATGGGTCACGTCGAGGTGAAAGTGGGGTTATCGAACCCCACGGTCGGTACGACGTTTGAGGAAAAGGGCTTGGTCGACACGGGAGCGACACTGACTGTGCTGCCAAGAAAAATCGCGGAAACCCTCCGCCTTGAAACAAAAGCTAGATCCAAGGCGATGACGGCTGGCGGTCCCATAACCGTGGAACTGTCGGATGTGCAGGTCGAAATTGCTGGAAAAGCTGGAATCGTGAGGGTTGTGATAAGCGATGTGGTAGACCGGTTGCTCGTGGGAGTGACCACCCTTGAAACCCTCGGTCTGACTGTCGACCCCTTGACAGGACAGCTCAAGGAATCATTCTACCTAATGTATTAACCCGTTAGTCAGCTACCAGGGATTGAAATCGTTGGCATGCAACTCTGAGGCATCGTGTGTTGCCAACCGGCCTCTTCATCTTGCCTGACGGGCAGGCTGACAGGTGCCCCAGTCGGAAGATTCTGATCCCTCACTATTGGGTAGGCAGCTTGGATGCCTTTCGACAGATGTTGACGCTTGCGACACGATCCGCGTTCGCCTCGAAGCGGCATCGTACGCAGCGGAAGTATCGCCAGTTCCGCCGATTCTGGCGGAAGACGCGTCCGCATCTGGGGCATGTCTGACTCGTGTGTTTGGCTGGAACGGGTATGCCGAGTTGCGCGGATTTGTGTGTGAGTGCGTGGCGGAAGAATCCGTAGGGTATCCTGTTCGTCTTTCTTCGACTCTTCCGACTCAGCTGACCTTTCCGTCGCCTGAGTTTGTAGAGCCGCTCGATAGCAATGGTTACCTTATGTTGTGTTGCGAGGTCGGTCAATTGTTTGGCGAGCAGCCAAGTGTTTGTACGAACATACCATCTTTGTTGCCCCACTGAGTCGTTTGAGCTTGAGTCCAGCCTTCCCCCTATGCCCGTTCTTGTCCCTCTACTCTTGCAGTACGGCTCGGCGGTTCTCGTGTCAGATTTGCCGCAACGAGATGACGCTGCGCTGGCGAGGATACGGCATGTGAGTCAGGCAAACTACGTGCGTATCATCTTCAAGGAACATCTGATGGCTTTGCATAAAAGTGATATCGGATTGAATCAAAGCAATATCACTTTGCAGCGTTTTCACTCTCATGCCAAACAGTTCATCCTGATCTGTCGAGGCGTGGCGATGGCCGCAAGACCCCTCAACACCGAGGGGTCAACGGGTCATCAAGACGCTTCTCGAAGCCCAACCATCAACCATGTGTGCTTGTAGGCGGACGTATGCGCCATCTTGCTTCACTGGCAGGCCGAGTCGTCCATGGTTGCAGCGAACCGACAGCTCTGTGTGTCCGTGCTTGGTGGTCTTCCAGCTGAAGAGGCGTTTGTCGAAGCGGACCGTTGGCTGCTGAATCGCGTCGGTGACTTTTCTTCTCTGCCAAGCGTAAGAAACGCGACCCGATATTTATTCCACTGTTGAAGTCCGCATTGTAGATGGGTTCACAGTTCGAGCAGTGGAAGACGCTCTGCGTGAGGCGTTCTGTATTGCGTGAGCCGCAGCGGTCACAGGTCCAGCTTGACAATGTTCATCTGGGGTTTCGGAGGCTATGCTTTGTTTGGCGCACTCCTCTTGGAGGTAGTGAACCATGCGTCCGTATGTCCAATGGAAGAGCTGTTTCCGCTGACTTGGTTTCCCGTCGCCTCTCTGATTCTCATATTTGATGCCTTTCGGGTAGCCGACCACTACGAGGGTGTTCTGCAAGGTTACGGCAACATGCTTCGCTGCAAGACGGTCGTAGTATTCGCTGACTCGCAGTCGTTCTTGTCGGATACGTTTCAGCGGCTCCCACTTTCGCGCCTGCTGCAGTTCTGCTATCCGCTTCTCTAGGCCCTTCAGTCCATCCCGGTTCAATCCGTCCGTTTGAATTGAGAAGTCAGTTGACCCTAGAGGCTCACACGGCTTCAGCATCACGGATGCGATCGACCGTTTTACTCCAAGATCGATGCAGCGCACAGCATGAACGGGCTGATCAGGAACCTGGAACTCTGCCTTGACATGAACGTAGTACTTGCCGTTTCACTTGACGAGTTGAAAACTCTTCAACGTGCCTTGCTCTAGCATGCCGGTTGGATTGCCGGCGGCTCAGACTCCGCTGCAGCTTCAGCCAGATCCTGAGGTTTCCTGATGCTGCCAACGATAATCTTTGTCTGCGTCTCCGTCTTGTCGAGTAGAACTCGCTCCTCTCGCTTCACAAATTGACAGTGCTCTAAGGATCAGCTTGGCGCAAAGATTTCGCTCATCTCTCTGATCGATGTCTTGATGATCTCGGCGCTCCGTGAGACATCCTCAGCCGGTAGGTGGTCCTCGTAGAAGTTTGTGTGTAACTTGTCTGCATGAGCGAATACGTCGTGTAGTCTCAGTTCGGGGTGCTCCTTGTCCAGTTTCAGCACATACTGAGCGATGCTTCGATGGGTTCCCAGTTTGTCACCCCGCGCTTCCGCGATTGCTTTGATCATTTCCACAAGGGCTCCCCAGAGTTTCTCTGATGCCTGCGCATAATCGCCTTTCGTGAGAAGATCATCCGCCTCTTTCAGATACTTGCGGTTGAGTCGCACATAGGTTGTCAAGGGCACACTAACTCTGAAGCATGCGTTTTGCGTTACGAAGATAGATCCTGCGTGCAAATTAACCTGTTTCTCATCGCATCGCTTGTGCGCCTATGCTCCCCGTGCTAGTCCCTGTGCTCTTGCAGTTTGGCCTGGCGGTTCTCGTAGTGGATCTGTCGCAGCGAGATTTCGCATCCAAGGTAGAGCTGCTTCAGAATCCTGGATTGGGAGCCCCACGCGTTCACTCTTGCAGCGCACACTCAGAACGGGATGTCCGCGTCTTGTACGACTCCAAGAGAAGAGACACTTGTCGAAGCGTATTGTTGGATGCTCGACCTTCGAAGCGACCTTGCGTCGTTGCCAAGCGTACCGTTGCGCTTCTTCGACCAGCTGGCTAGCTATTTGCCTACGTCTACTGCCAAGGTAGACTGCGTGGTGCAGCGCCGTGTACGTCCGTGGCTTCGACGCCTATATAACTCGTACAAAAAATCGAGAATCGTGCTCGTCCACACGTCCTACGCTGTCAGCAGCCGCTGATGCAGATAGCCGGTTGGTGCAACTCTCCGATAAACATGGGCTGCAGACGCCATGACAGCTTGGGAGATTAGGGCTCGGCTCTGGTTTCAACGATCACGTGTTTCTCCAATACCAGCTCTCATCATCGCCCCGTAGAATTCCCTCTTCGTCTACAGAAAAGAGTGTCGGAACCTTGGGTGCAAAAGCTTGATACATCAATTACTTGCAGCTGTTTGCTGTGAAATGAGAGGCTTGCTTACCCTACGTCTTGGTATCGCTTTGTTTGCTCTTCTGATTTCGTGCATTAGCATTAGCATGACTGCAGCCGTGGCTACGACAGGGCAGGTCCAATTCATTTCCGCATCTGCAAGTTCGAGTTATGTGACTCCGGAGGCTGTAGCCGCGGTGGACTCAAGGGGACGAGTTCATGCTGCTTGGGTTGAGCCGGGCAACGAGGCAGCTGGCTTGAAACGAGCGCGCTTGTGGTATTCCATCTACGACCCGGAAATGACGCGCTTGAGGAAGTCGCAGCTTCTTGACAGCTCTGTCTCTATGTATTCGCTTGGCTTGGTAATAGACGACCTGGACGATGTTCACATCGTCTGGGTGAGCGGATCCGGCATCGGTGAGGGCCCAAACCGGGCCGAGGGCGTTGAGGCGGACCGTCCGCTGAACGTAGTCCATTACCTGACTGTAGACTCAAACGGGTCACTTCTAGGTTCCCCGAAGTTGATTCTCGACTCGCAGGCCGACGCCGTGTGGGTATCCATCACTTTGGGATACGAGTCTCAACTGTACCTTGCATGGACCGAGGTTCTCCGATTCAACTCGACGGACATCGAGTCGACCGCGTACTACGCGAGGCTGGACATACGCGACGGAAGGGTCCGAGCTTCCGGTACACTAGTCGCTAGATCCGGCGCCCCGTCCAGGATGTTAAAAACTACTGCCTCAACCGACGGAAACAACCTCTACTTGGCATGGATTGACGAAATCGGTCAGGGCAAATCCCGTATCATCTACACTAGCGTGGATCTTTCGCGTAACGTCACCGAGGCTACGGGTTTCGAGGACGTAGATGGGCATGTTAGCAGATTAGCCCTCGAGGCTACTCGGGCGGGCGAGGTCGTCATAGGGTGGGCTTACCAAGACCCATCACACGACCAAACCACAGCCCACCTCGCGAAGTTGTCACCCGAGACGGCCAGAAAACTGACCAGTGTCGACCTGCAGTTGCCAGAGTACCCAGCTGAGCTTGAATCCGTGAGCGTCGATTCTCAAGGAAACCTTCACGTCGTATGGGTTGACGTACGCGAAGATATTCGATCTGTTCAAAGGCCGATTCAAGTGAGTCAATCCAGTTTCTACTACCTCAGGCTGAGTAGCGAAGGGCAACCTTCTGAGGAGAGGAGCGAGGTTTTGAATGTGCCCGTAGTGGCTGCCTTCGTTCTTGAAGGCGGTGACCTCTATGCAGTTTCGAGCGATGGCTTGGTCCAGCCCCTCAAACCAACTTCCACCACCAATCCTCTCGTTCTACTTCTAGCATTGATCGTATGTGTCGTGGTCGCGAGTGGCGTGAATAGTGAAGCCGCAATCTACGAGGTCGCGAGACTGAAGATGGCGGGATCTGGCTCAAACAAGAAGTTGGTTGCAGGTTTGTTTCAAGACCGTGACACTAGGCTTCTCCGAAAGATAAGGGGGCACCCCGGAATAACACTCTCCGAGCTCAAGTCTGTCAGTTCTCGCAGTGTCTTGGACTTGGCATCGGGCCTACGGATCCTCGAGGTGTCAGGAATGATTCAGTCTTTCAGGGAAGGAACAAAGCGGAGGTTCTATAGCGTCATCCAAGTCGATGAAATGAAGTCCCGTGCAGACGAACTGCGTCAATCTATCCTTCGTTTGGTAGAGCATGATCCCGGAATCACTGAAGCCCATATCGCTAAACGCCTCGTTCTGAGTCAGCAGTTGGCAAACTATCATCTTAAGGTTCTTAGTGAGGCCAGGCTCTTGTTGCTCGTTCGCGCCCAAGGGAAGGTCGGTTACTTTCTGAATGAGCGCGCACTTGCACGTGTGCGACCAAGAGAAGCCGGCTAATACGAAAGACGCTGGCGCAAACCGTCCTGACCCGACGCTGAGGCGGTCTTCTTGGCGCTCTTTATCGCTTCTTGAAACATCCTTTCACGTTTCTCAAGGATTCCATCGTAGTACAGCAGAAGCAGCGACGCGGGAATCAGTCCAGCGCCGACAACTATTCCATAGCGGAACTCAAAGTATGGAGACCATGTTGACTGAACCCGTATTGAATATGTACTATTCCAGCTGGTAATCCTCAGCGAGTAAGCAGACGATTTTGTCGCCCTCGCAAAAACCACCAACCCAGTCTCGTTCTGTCCAAGCATCTCATTGACGACAGCCGGTCCGGAGATTGATTCCGTTTGTATATCGAAAGGCCCTAGGTACACCCAAGTTGACCCCGGTTTGCTACTCACCAAAGTTAGGGTGATCGGCCGCCCTTCGTCAATAGGCGGAATGAGGTAGAAATCAATCCAGTAGTTTCTTTCCGGAGTGAAGGGGACTTTTGGTCCTGAGGCCGTTAAGGTCTGCGGGGTCTTGTATGCGGGAAGGATTAGGCCGACGATAACTGCTCCGACACCGAGGGACAAGAACAGGGCTGCGAGGACTCGGAGCTTCCTCAGAACAAACGTTGCTCTTACCCCTTGCATCAGATGAAGTCCTTCGCGTAGTGACAGGCTGCAAGATGGCCTGGCAAGTATTCCTCGAATTTCGGCTCCTTCAGCTTGCATAGCTCCCTCGCGTAAGGGCAACGCGGATGGAACCTGCAAGCAGGAGGAGGATTGATTGGGCTTGGGACCTCGCCGGGTAGTATTATTCGCATCGTTTTCTTTTCCACGTCCGGAATGGGCACCGCTGACACCAGCGCCTGGGTGTAGGGATGAAGTTTCTTGGCGAAGAGATCGTCGGTGTTCGCTTCCTCCACGATCTGTCCGAGATACATCACCGCTACTCTGTGACTAATCTGCCGGACAGAGCTAAGGTCGTGAGAAATGTAGAGGTACGATATGTCGTGCTCTTTCTGCAGGTCCGTCAGCAAGTTCAGGATCTGCGCACGTATTGACACGTCCAGCGAGGAGACGGGTTCGTCACATACTATGAAGCTGGGTTCCACCGCGAGCGCTCGGGCGATCGAGATACGTTGACGCTGACCTCCGCTGAACTCGTGCGGGTATCTCTCGGCATGGTATTCTTCGAGGTTAACCATGCGGAGGACCTCGTACACGCGGTCTTTCCATTTCTCTTTGGGAACGTGCTTGTGTACGAGGAAGGCTTCGCTAACTATGTCGTAGACCGTCATCCTCGGGTCCAGTGAGGCGTAAGGATTCTGAAAGACCATCTGCATGCTTCGACGAAGCTTCAGGCGGGTTGCCTTGTCCCCCGCTTCGAAGGTTTCAAACACGTTCACTCCGTCGAAGTAGACCTCTCCGGCCGTCGGGTCCTCAAGGTAAAGTATGACCTTCGCCGCCGTTGTCTTGCCACATCCACTTTCGCCCACTAGAGCAACGGTCTCCCCACGGTTAATGTGGAAACTTATTTCGTCCACAGCGTGTACAATTCCAATCTTCTTGCGCCTAACGACCCCACGCTCTATGACGTCAAAGTGCTTGACTAGAGACTGCACTTGCAAGAGTGGCTGAGGCATCATCATACACCTTTGAGGCTGATCTCTTTCCATCGAAGGCAGGCGGCCAAGTGACCTTTGCCGACTTCCTCCAGTGGGGGCGCACTATCAATGCAGATCTGTCTAGCGTACTTGCACCTTGGATGGAAGACGCACCCAGGTGGAGGTTCGATTAGATTCGGAATATTCCCCGGAATTACTTCCAAGATTCTCCTCTGGTCCACCCGTGGCACGGCCGCGAGCAACGCTTCCGTGTATGGATGTTTCGGCTCGTGGAAAATCGTCTTGGTGTCGGCCGCCTCCATGACTTTGCCGGCGTACATTATAGTCACACGTTCGGTCATGTCAGCGATTATTCCCATGTCATGTGTGATCATAACCATCGACATGCCTAAGTCGCGTTGTAGTGTCTTCATCAGCTCCAAGACTTGGGCCTGAACTGTTACGTCCAAGTTCGTGGTCGGCTCGTCTGCGAACAGTAGCGTCGGCTCGCACGAGAGCGCCCTAGCAATCGCGATTCGCTGCTTCATTCCACCGCTCAGTTCATGTGGGTAGGCCTTGAGTCGCGTCTTAGGGTCTTGGATTCCCACCAACTCGAGCAGGTACTCAGCCCTCTGAGAGGCCTCCTTTTTCATGAGCTTTCGATGAAGCATGAGTATGTCGGACAGCTGCTTCTCCACGGTATAGAGAGGGTTCAATGAGGATGAGGGGTCTTGGAAAACCATTGCCATCTTTGGTCCCCTCAATTGACGCATCTCCTCCTCGCTCTTCGCAAGCACGTCATTTCCCTCAAATCTGATCGAGCCCGCGACGATCCTGCCTGGTCTCGGAATGATTCGGAGGGCTGAGAGTGCTGTAACTGTCTTTCCGGAGCCTGACTCGCCTACGAGCCCGATAGTTTCCTTCGGCCTTACATCCACGTTGGCGCCGTCAACGGCCCTGACTACCCCAGCTTCGGTGAAGAAGTAGGTCTTGAGATCCTGTATCTCCAGTAGGCTGGTTTCCAAGCCTTATTCACGCAACCTTGGGTTCAGTGCGTCAGACAAGCCGTCGCCCATCAGGTTGAATCCGAGTACACACAGGACGACAGCCAATCCTGGAAAGAATGAGACCCACCACTCTGTGCGAATGTACGTGAATCCTTCATTGATCAAGAGACCCCAAGTTGACGTGTTGGGATCGCCGAAGCCGAGGAAGCTGATTACGACTTCCGTGAGTATGTATCCCGCAATATTGAGGGTTGCCACAACTATCACGGGAGACAGAACGTTGGGAACAATATGGCGGAACATGATTCTCCTCGTATTCGCTCCGAGCGCTCGTACTGCTTGGATGAACTCCAGCTCCTTGACCCTAAGTATCTCACCTCGAACCAGAAGTGCGACGGTTGACCAGCCAAAGAAACCCAAGATCAACACGATCAAAGTCAGACCCATCCCAGCAAAGACAAGCACAGAGAAGATCCTCGCAAAGAGAAGGATTAGTAGCAGCGCTGGAATGACCAAGAAAACCTGAGTGAAGCCCAGAAGTATGTCCGCCGCAATTCCACGGAAGTATCCAGCGAGCGCTCCCACCGCGACCCCGATGAGAACCGTCATAAGGGTTGCTCCCACGCCGACATAGAGATCATTCCTGGTTCCATGCAGTACCTCGCTGAACACATCAATCCCAGAAGGTTCGACGCCGAACGGATGCGCCCAAGAGGGACCGGAACCCGCCTCCCCCGAGTAGAGCGCGGCATAACTCCTAGCCGGATACGGAGCTATCCAAGGGGAGGTGAGGGCGATGAACGCGAAGAAACCGACTATGAACATTCCAGCCAGACCCGACTTGTTGCGCTTGAATCTTCTCCACGCCACAGCCCACTGGGACGCCGAACGACGGCGCGCCTCCGAGATCTCACTTGACTGGGCTAGTCGCTCTCTTTGGGGAAGCAAATCAGTTGAAGTCATTCAACCCTCACCCTTGGGTCAAGCATCGCATATGTCAGATCCGTGATTAGGTTCGCCGCCAGGACCATGAGAGTGATGACTATTGTAATACCCTGCACAAGAGGAATGTCAAGGATCAGTGCGGCTCGTGCAAACGCGAAGCCGAGCCCAGGCCAACTGAAGGCTGTCTCTGTTGCGGGGGCTCCCGCTAGGGACAGCCCGAAGGAGACACCAACGATCGTCACGACCGGCGTGATTGCGTTTCTGAGAGCGTACCTGTAGGTTACAGTTCCTTCAGGCAACCCACTCGACCTCGCCGCCAAGATGTAGTCTTGCCTAAGAACCTCAAGCATGTTGCTTCTAACCAACCGCACGATCGTCGCAAGGCTCACATACGTGAGGACGAAGACGGGCAACACCAAGTGTGCCAAGTGGTCCAAGATCGGATTTCCCCACCACAAAAACGTCAGCCCCACCGCTCCGCTGCTCGGAAGCAACCCCAAGTTGAACGAGAAAATTATGATAAGCATGATCCCAAGCCAGAATGTGGGCATCGAATACCCGAATATCGCAACCGTCGTCACGGCATAGTCCAACCTTGAATACTGGCGTTTCGCAGAAAGTACTCCGACAGGGATCCCGATTACTATGGCCAATATCAAGGAAAGCACTTGCAACTCAAGCGTGGTAAGGGCCCAAGCTCCAATCTGATCTGCGACCGACCTCCCCGTCACAGAGGTTCCCAAATCCCCGTGTAGAAGGTTCCATAACCAAATCAAGAACCGCATGTGGACTGGCTGATCAAGATGGTAGTATCTACGCAGGGCCTCAAGGACTACCGGACTCGGGTTCCTCAGTCCAATCCGAATCAGAGCGATGGGGTCGCCCGCGGCGTTTCCGACGCCAAAGGTAAGTATTGAAACGCCGAGGAAAACCGGAATCATGAATAACAGGCGCCTAATCAGGTACCGGGCGTAACTGACCATCGAGCCTCATCAGTGGCTTACCCAAGCCTCATTGCCTCTATATTTTTGTTCCGAAACAGCTCCGTCTTGAAAGAACTCTTCTCAGAGGCAAATGACTACCGAGAAGGAAAAGAACCCGTTGCGTGTGATGCTGTTGGCAGGTTTTGTGGTAAGGCATAAATAACTTAGGCCTGAGGTAGGCTCCGTGAAAAAAATGTCTAGCAACTCTAATCGTGACATCCTTAGGGGATTCGTCCTAGGAACATTGATCTTTCTGACACTCTCGATGAGCGTAACCATCCTATTCAGCTCAGTAGCCGCGCAGCAGGCACCACTGTTCTCGGCGACGCTAGTGGCTTCCACCGGCAATCCGGTACGCCGGCAGTACGCTACCATCATTGCCAGCGGTTTGCAGTCTGTCGGTATCAACGCGAGGGTCTTCTACCTTAACTTCGACCAGCTAGTGAACCGTATGTTCTTCCTGGCGACGGATCAGGGGAACACCTTCGACAAAGGCGGATACGACATCGGCTTCATTGGATGGGGCTTCACCAGCCCCGTACCTGACTTCAGAAGCAACTTCGATGGTAGACCTGCGTACTTGGCTCCGACCGGTAACAACTATGCGCTCTATGATAGCCCGGAAATGAACGGTATCTTCGATGAGCTGTACAGGACGGTCGATGTAGACAAGCAGGTGGAGCTGACTTGGAAGTTCGAGGAACTCCTCTTCCACGACGCCCCGTACCTCTACATCTATGCACCTATTGACATTGTCCCCCGCGACTCGTACTGGACGGCATGGGGTGACAAGGATGTCTATAACGTCGTTACGTTTCCGGATGTGGAGCACTGGGCCGGAGGCACGGAGCTGACCTATGCAGAAGTAAGTAACATCTTCCCAGGCAATACCTTGAATCCCTTCCAGACGGCTAGTTCCAACAGCTTCTACGCCCTTTACGTCTACGGCGCTCTAGTATTCGCGATGGCGGGTCTTCAGTACATAGACTCAAGGGACAACACCTTCCACAATGGCATCGCGACTGAAATCACGAACTCCGAAGACCTGCTGACCTGGCGGGTCAAGATGAGGTCCGGGGTCTTGTTCCACAGCGGGGTCGAGATGACTGCCGACGATGCACTATTCACCAGGTGGGCAATCCTGAATCCCGCCGTTGCTTCCGTGGGTCTCGGAAGTGACATCCAGTACCTAGGAAACGTTGTGGATTTCACGTGGCTGAATGGAACCACGACTACAATCGACAACAGGGCCAGCCCAGACGAAGCCGTTAGAAAGGGAGAATGGCGCGCCATAGACAGATACACATTCGAGTTCAAGATGCCTGATGTCTACGCCTTCACGAAGCAGATCTATGCAGCCTTTTCTGTCCTACCGAAGCACATCTACGAGAAGTTCGACCCGACGACATGGGACACGCAACCCTTCAGCACCGCTGAAGGTCCCTACACATACACATGGGACACAGCCAAGTACGGCGGAACAGGCTCCTACACGGCAGTCGGTCCAGTCGGAGCCGGAACGTATATCATGGAGAGCTTTGATTTCACGAGAAACCTCGCGACTATGAAGAAGTTCCAGAACCACTGGGCTAGAGCAGAACTCGAAGCAGCCGGCATGTACACGGTCGAGACCTACCGAGTGGTTTGGATCGAAAGCAAGGACGCCGCGATCGCTGCGCTCAAGAACAAGGAAGTAAACGTTCTCGACAACAACTACCAGCTCGCTCGCGACATTCCGACGCTAAAAGACATCGGCGCAAACGTGATCAGCACTCCGGAGCTGGGCTGGCAAGAGATGGGGTTCAACATGCGCCACCCCGTGGTTGGCACGGGCGTCGATACGCCTGCGGGAAAGGCTGACCCCACCCAGGCGGCAGAGGCTGCACGACACGTGAGGAAGGCGATCAGCTACCTGATACCGAGGCAGCTGATAGTTGACCAGCTCATGGCTGGAGCAGCTGTCCCGCTGGCGGTCTGTGTGGGCCCAGCCTTCGGTCCCTACTACAACCCGAACCTGAAAGCAGACCCATACGACCCGAACAAGGCTGTTGAGGAGCTCAAAGCCGCCGGATACAGCGTGACTATAACACCGCCTGCCAAGATCGCTGCTGTCGGAACACCATTCATGGGTCAGGCCGTAAGGGTCAAGGGATACACATCTGTAGCTGGAATGATCGTCGTCATCCAGGAGTCCTCAGACCAGCAAACATGGACACCTGTGGCCGCAGCGGCAGGTGACACATTTGGCAACTACGAAGTGCAAGTGCCCGGTCCTCCAGTCTTCGGCTCAATGTGGTACAGAGCGAACTTCACAGGGTACGAGCTGAACGAAACCTATGCGGGTAAAGCGTTCAGCGTTGATCAGGCGAATGCATACATCAACGAAGGCCTAACGGTCGGTGATAGGCAACTGGTGCCCGAGAGCCTAACGGACCCGATTGCTGTATCCTCGGTCACAAATGACGCAGCGGTCGTGCTTGTGATCGTCGTCGTGCTGATCGTTATAGCTCTCGTTGCTCTGAGACGAAGAAAGCCTGCCGCACCTACGCCAAGGTAGACAAAAGGTGCCTCCCCGGCACCTACCCCTCCTTTTTTCTGATTCAATCGAGACGAGAGAAACCGACTTGGAATGGTACATAATTTACTCAATCAGGGTCAACACTGTCAAGATCACGAACAATGCCAACCCTGCTGTGAAAAAGACGATGGCGGTCCTTGAGGCTTCACCATGTCTTGCTGTCGAGAACTGCTCCTTTGAACGGAATGCCACGCGCCGGAACTCGTAGACCCCCTTGGATCTGGAGAACTCGACAATTCCCCCAAGAATGGTGAGTAGCCCCACTTCTATCAGTAGCAGATCACCAAAGATGCCGGGAAGGGTCGGTGACAGACCCACGATGAGGGCCAGCTCTGACAGCCCCGCATTCATGAGAAGGAGCAATGCTGTGACCAGCAATCCTTTACGGATCGACCTGTAATACGCTGACAAGTGCGAACAATACTGGGTTAGGTGAGGCTGCTAATAATGGTCTCACGAGGAAGCAGGCCGGCGAGTGGGCGCAAGCCGAAACGTGGCAGAACGAAGAGCCGCCGTCTCGGGTTATATTCGATGCTTGCCACTGTAGCGTTGCTAGGCGGAGTGATTTGGCTCGGGTCTTACTATTCGCTTCAGCCGAGAGTCGAGGCTCTGCCGAGCACAATCCCGTTCTCTAGGGAGGAATGGATGGATTTCGTCCCTGACTCAGCTCAGTTCGTTGCGTATGTGAACTATCAGGCCGCATACGAGGCTACGGGCAACTACACTCTCTTCGGAACTAATCCTCTGATTGAGATCTATTCCCCGCCCGTTGGGATCTACCCCAATTCAGTCGAATACGAAGTTGCGATCAACCTTGCGGGTCAAGGCGGAGATCAGGGATTGCCTTCTGTCAGCGTTTTGAAGTTGGAATTGAATGAAGCTCACAGTCTGGACAGCGCCCTTGGATCGTCGAGCAGTTTGCACAGGACTCCTCATGGCAAACACGAGATCTATGCCCTCCTGATCCGTCGCAAAGAACTTCAGACACAGCTGGTTTCAGCCAGCGTTGCAGTCAGAGGGCAACATCTACTGTTTGCTCAGGGTCCGGGCAGCGGTGTCTGGATTGGACAGCTCCTCGACACAGCTGACTATGGTCAGAACCACCTCTTTTCTCAATCTTCGGCCCAGACTGCCCTATACGCGTCGGGCGGATCACAAAATGAATACTTGGCGTTGTTTGTTACCACTTTCCCAACTCAAGTCGAAGGCGCGAAAATTGCTGTGAAGACGGTATCCACCATGTCCGGGGTTGTCTCTTCGAGGTTTGCCTTTTCATTCGACAGTCAAGACCAAGCACGTGCTCATTACGAGAAAATCAGAGGGCTCTACACAGGCGGATCCGATTATTGGATTCTTGGATCCTATGTAGTAGTCACATTCCGTAGTGAGATGGCCGGGCTGAGTGATCAGATACGAGGACTCTAGTTGACCAGGATCGGTCACACGCGGAGCTCCGTGGGGAACCGTCGGACCGTGGACGCCGCGCCCTCAGACGGTCTCGAGACGTTCTTCTCTCAGCGCACGAGCCAAGTTCATGATGTCTGTCGAGATCTCTCTGTCTTCCTCCACCTTCGGGACCAGTTTTCGTACGGCCCTGTGAGCCTTCATATTGGCCTGACTGAGATTTTGGACGCCTCGAGTCTCCGCCGCCTGAGCCGCGCAAAGGAACTCTATGCCGACGAGCAGCTGTACATTCTCCACTACGCGCGTCAGTTTCAAGGCCGCAGCGGGGCCCATGCTAACAAAATCCTCGAAGTCAGCTGAAGTGGGAATTGAGTCCACGCTAGCAGGGTGGGCGAAGATCTTGTTCTCCGAGGCAAGCGCAGCAGCGGAGTACTGAGAGGTCATCAAGCCTGAACTCAATCCCGCCTTCTCAGGGCTAGGGACCAAGAAGGGCGGCAACCCAAGGTTCAGCTTCGGATCAAGGAGTCTTGCAATTCTCCTTTCCACAAGATTGCCGACTGTGGTAAGCGCGATGGCCAACAGATCGAGAACGAGCGCTATTGGCTGGCCGTGAAAGTTGCCTCCTGACAGAACTGCTCGATCTTTCGGGAATATGAGTGGGTTATCGTTCGCGGAATTCAGCTCAACTTCAATTACTCTTGAAGCGTGGTCGACCGCGTCGCGCGCAGCGCCCATCACCTGCGGAATGCATCTGAGTGAGTATGGGTCTTGGCGGTGGAGGGCTTTGCGAGCTCGTTCCTCACCGTGCCCAACGAGTTTGCTGCCCTCGAGTAGTTGAGACATGTGTTCTCCGCTGCGGATCTGACCAGGGTGAGGCCTCGCCTCGTGGAGCCTCTTGTCGAACGCTTCCATGAGGCCCTGCAAGACATCGAAGGATAGCGCGCCAGATCTTTCCGCATATTCTACAAGCTTCTTTGCGTCATGAACCATGAGTGCACCGACGGCCGTCATCATCTGAGTTCCGTTGATCAGCGCTACGCCTTCCTTGGCCGCGAGTTTCGCAGGCGCAATCGATGCGGCCTTCAATGCTTCCGAACCACTCGTCCTTTGACCAAGATACTCGGCTTCACCTTCCCCCATCAGAACCAGCGCAAGGTGAGCCAAAGGCGCCAGGTCGCCGCTTGCTCCGACGGATCCCTTTTCAGGTATGATCGGATGGACCCGTGCGTTGATCATCGCAACCAGAGTCTCAAGAGTTGAAAGCCGTACTCCCGACAGTCCTTTTGCAAGTGTGTTGGCTCTCAGGAGCATCATCGCCCGCGTGACATCTTTCGGCAAAGCAGGCCCGACTCCAGCCGCGTGGCTTCGGACTAGATTGATCTGGAGGGTCTCGAGATCATTGGGAGAGATTGTTATGTTGCTAAGCGCTCCAAAGCCTGTGTTGATTCCGTAGATGATCCTTGAGCCGATCAGTTCCTCGAGGATCTTGCGGCACTGTCTGACTTTCTCGCGCGCATCGTCTGCGAGCGCAACGTGCTCGTATCCTCGAGAAACCCTGACAACATCGTCGATTGTTAGGGACGCTCCATCGAGTGTGATGGTCATTCTGGAATCGAGTCACGACTATCGCGGGTGATAGGGTCTAAAGGTATCGGTCCTACAGGAACCTTCTCTTGAGAGCCCGGCGCTCCGCATCCATGATTAGTTCGAAAAGCCTTTCCGTAACTCGCCTTTCCTTCCGCAGGATCCTTTTGGCATCCCGTGCGGACAGTCTTCGCCCCGCCAGCACTGCAACGCCTGACTTTCCGTACCTTTGTACGATCGCGGCAGACTCGACGGCTTGATCGCAGATACGTTTCTCTGCCTTCGTGAGCGCCTTTCCCTTTCTTCGCATGAGCGAACTAACTTCATCAATATCATATGAGAGAGCGCCGAGCGACTTGGAGCCGCATTTCGGGCAGGTGACTGGATCGCCCAAATCACGTACCCGCACGATCGCTGCATAATCCCAGCATGATGTGCAGATCATCGTCTTGGATTCGTTCAGTATCCTCGCACGAGCAGAATCCACCAGGATCCGTTTCATCTTGTCAGAAGGAATGAGATCCGTCCTCATGCTAATGCGTTCAATTCCGAGCCTCGCGATCGGGCTGGGCTCTTGGAGTCCCGACAAGACCGTGACTCTGATCTTTCCATCGCGTATGGCAAGGAGGACTCGTTTCGTGTTCGGGATGTCTAGGTCTTTCCTCACAGTCTCGTTGAGAGTCTCTTCGGAGATGACGGTGCCCTCAAAGCTCTTCATGAGCCGTCCAAGTCGCAGACTGCCAAGATCGACCCATCTGGAGATCGCTCCAAACCGCTTCGCGACATGAACCATCCTTCGCTTGAACATGCCGGTCTTGAGGGAAGACTGTCTCGCTATTTCTTCGACGTTCATGTCTGCCAGCCTACGGAGAATACCTTCGAGACGCGTCGCGTCCGCGGCCCCGGCCGACTGGACGACCACGCGGTAGGCGTCCTGCTGCACTCCAATAGTTGAACCCGCTTCCTCCGACAGGATATATCCGATGAGTCTGGCGAGCGTCCGGTTCACGAGCAGCCCAAAATGACAGCAGAGTACCACGTACTCGTCCCAATCTTCGATGGTAATGCATTCGTCCGTTGGAACGTCAATGTGCAAGGCTGCTTGATCAAGAGTCTCTGATAGAGCTCTGAGCATCGTTCCGTTGTCACAAGGATACTGGCCCGACAATTCCGCGGCGATTTCTTCTCTACTCGCGCCCTTTCCAAGCGATTCAATCACATGTCTGCGGATTTCTCCGACTTCCGTTCCGATCTCGTACGGTACAGGGATCTCTTCCCCTATCCAGCTGGGTATCGCTCCGGTCGGGTCGGCTATCGCTCGGACGTAGATCGTCTCCGCTTTGATGCTCTCCATTCTCCATGGGCTTCCCCGAACGATAAACTTCGTCCCTGGCGTTCCGAACTCTGCCACAAATGCCTCGTCGAGGACACCGATCGGGGAGTTGTTGGATTTGTCGACGACCAAGTACTGCCTCTCGTCTGGAATCATTGATAATTTTCCAAAGTAGTAGGTGTAGATGTCCTTCAATCGGCGCGGTCGAAGTATGACCTGATCCTGTGGAGAGAACCAGCATAGACGCGGAAATCTCGAGTGCATGTATTCGATTACTCGGATTAAGTCCGGCTCGGCGAGGTCTTTGTAGGGACCTGCGTTCTTGAATATGTCGAGTATCTCGCGGAGGTACCATCGGCTCTTCTGAGTCAATAGACCGACGATCTGGTGTGACAGAACGTCGAGCGGTTTCTCAGGTACCTCCACAGCCTCAAGCTTCTCTTCCATCGCCCGCCGGGCTATGGCTAGTGCCTCGAGGGCGTCATCCGAGTCCATAGCTATGATTACTCCGTCCGCAACTCGGCCGACGCTGTGGCCGCTTCTTCCCACTCGCTGGATGAGTCTGGTGACTTGGCGGGGGCTCATGTACTGTATTACGAAGTCGATCCTTCCAACGTCTATTCCGAGTTCAAGCGAAGAGGTTGCCACAAGTCCTTTCAGTTCCCCGGTCTTCAAGCCTTGCTCGGCTGAGACGCGAGACGGTTTTGCTAGTGATCCATGATGGATTGAGACTGGAAAGTCGATATCCCAAACCTTGAATCGGCTTGCTAGGACCTCTGCGACTGCTCGGGTGTTGGTGAACAGGATTACAGACGCGTGCTCCTGAATCAGGTCACGCATCAGCTTCAAACGTGCTGCAACTTCTGGGTGGGTGAACAGCCTCCTTGCGAGACGTGTGCTCTCTGCATCAGGCTGAGGTAGCTTGACATCGACTCTCATCCTACGGCCGATTGGAACGCGGACGATGGCAACGGGGCGACTGGCTCCGGCAAGAAACTCCGCGACTCTTTCTGGCGTTCCAATCGTGGCTGAGAGGCCCACTGTCTGGAAATCTCGTCCAGTGATCCATCGAAGTCTCTCAAGCGCAAGCGCGAGCTGGCTTCCTCGCTTGTCCTCGGCAAGTTCATGCACTTCGTCGACTATCACGTATGAGACCTTGCGGAGGTTTCTTCGCATTAGCCTCCCTGGCATGATCGCCTGCAGAGTCTCGGGCGTCAAGATTAGCATGTCAGGCGGGTTCTTCGACTGCATTCCGCGTTCTCTCGTTTCTGTGTCGCCATGCCTAACTGCCACTCTCACATCGAGGCGACGGCACCACCACTCCAGCCTCTGCAGCAAGTCACGGTTCAGAGCCCGAAGCGGTGAGATATAGAGCACAGCAATCCCGGGCTCGTCTGTCTTGGAAGTGATGAAGCGACTTAGGATCGGCAGGACGGCCGCTTCTGTCTTGCCCGAGGC
>Ga0209725_1000593_pt1 | contig 21800 bp, 20 predicted proteins | sample I18A1metaG_FD_184145 | JGI IMG/M metagenome (GOLD analysis project Ga0209725, IMG submission 184145) | Lake sediment bacterial and archeal communities from Gulf of Boni, Indonesia to study Microbial Dark Matter (Phase II) - ​I18A1 metaG... | ecosystem: Environmental > Aquatic > Freshwater > Lake...
GAAGGTCACAGTTAGATTTGATGTGATCAAGGGAAAGAAGCGGGCGAGATCAATGTTGGAGACCGCAACTCACAGGATGACGATAGCCTCCGCGAAGACCTTGGAGGACGCCTCGAAGATCGCCCTGAAGGACATGCTCAATCTACTCACGGAAGAAACTGCGCTCTCTCGTGAGGAAGCCTACGCGCTCCTTGGAGCAATAGCCGACATCAAGATTGCCAATATCGTCGACCCTGAGATTACGGTTCGCGTAGCGATTCCCAAGTACGTTTTCAGACAAGCCAAACGGAAATGAGGACTAGTGCATTCTTGCTACATGAGCACGAAGTCTTCTCGCGGTTTTGCGGTCTCCTAAGCTCCCGAAACATGACGCCGCCAGCTCATACATTTCGCAGGCAAGTATCAGTTTCGCTCCATTCTCGAACTGCCTTACCGAATCCAAGAAAAGGCCGACCGCCCTCTTCAGGAAACCCAGCCTTTGGGAGAGGTAAGAAAGCTCACCGTTCTCTTTAGCCATGGGCTCATCGTTCTTTTTCTAGTATCTTCACTTCGCACTTCACAAGCTTGTGAAATTTTTCCGCGTCGCTTCTGCTGCCGACTATTGCGCCGAAATGCATTGGAACCGCAATTTTCGGATTAATCGACGTAACCGCCTCCGCTGCCTCTTGGGCTGTCATGACATAGGTTCCTGAAACTGGGAGCAAAGCGATATCGGTTCGTATGTTCTTCATTTCCCGAATGTGATCTGTGTCGCCGGCGTGGTAGATGCGCACACCCTTCACGGTAACTATGAAACCAAGCTTTCCATCTTCCTTCGGGTGGAATACTCTGGCTGGTTCTCTAAACTTATTGATATTGTACGCTGGGACCGCTTCGATTGTTACGTCGCCGACGTTAATCTTGTCACCGGCCTTCACGATCTTGACTTCTTTCGCTTTGACTTTGGATAGTTCGCTCTTCGATTGGGCATGAGCCACGATCGTGGTATTTGGGGCAACGACTTTCTTCAAGTCATCGACGCTGCAATGATCGAAATGTTCGTGAGTCACCAGAAGAATATCTGCTCTGCGTCCTCCGCCCCCGATCTGGATTGGGTCGATGTAGATTGTCTGTCCATCCTGAATTCTGAAACCATCATGACCGAGCCATGTCAACTTGACTCCCTGATACTCGAACATTAGTCGTCACTATCCATTGTAACTTAGCAACGTGTTTCGTTTAAAAGTCAATAGCTCTCAAGTGCCGCAAAGCCTCATATTCTGCAATCCCCTTCAACCCTTTTGACTGAAAGAATCCTGTTGACATGTAGTATTGTGAGAGCTGGGTTTCAATCCTGTCAATCCAAGTCTTCTCGCTTCTTTCTCCCGCGCTCAGGGAGGCATTGATCGAAACCGGCATTCAGGAACCCACATCACCACAAGTTGCCGCCATACCTCAGATCATGGCCGGCAAGAACCTCCTTCTTATCGCACCGACCGGTTCTGGCAAGACTGAGGCTGTTCTCCTCCCAATCTTCGATCAGCTGGTAAGAATTCCAAACCGTCAAGGCATCTCGGTTATCTACATCACTCCACTCAGAGCGCTGAATCGAGACCTCCTAAAGAGACTTGACTTTTGGAGTAGGAAACTGGCATTCACCGTTGAAATCCGGCATGGAGACACTCCGCAGAAAGAGAGACGTAGACAGTCTCTCAAACCACCTGACTTCCTAGTCACAACCCCTGAGACGCTTCAGGCCATACTCCCGGGCAGACGGATGCAAGCTCACTTGCGCCATGTCCGCTGGGTTGTGATCGATGAAGTACATGAGCTTGCAGATGATAGGCGTGGGGTGCAACTTACTGTTGGGCTTGAGAGGCTGAGGAGGATAACTAATAGAGAGTTTCAGAGGATAGGGCTTTCTGCCACCGTTGGAAATCCTGAGCAAGTGGCGGCTTTCATCGCGGGAGAGAGCTCGATCGAGGTTCTGCAGGTCTCTCCTCATAAAGAAGCTAAGTACTTTGTCGAATTCCCGCATCCAACAGATGAAGACCAGATAGTTGCTCAAAGCCTCTACACCGCACCTGAAGCGGCAGCCCGTCTAGATAGAATCTGGGAACTTGTGGAAAACCATGATTCGACCCTAATCTTTGTAAACAGCAGAACAAACGCGGAAACTCTCGGTTCCAAGTTTCATCTGTTAAAGCGAAACGTGGCTGTGCATCATGGCTCACTTCCAAGAGAAGAGCGAGTGCGAGTTGAGAACGATTTCAAGAACCAAAGAACCAAGGCTCTCGTCTGCACCTCGACTCTGGAACTTGGCATCGACATCGGAAACGTCGACCTTGTCATTCAGTACATGTCTCCTAGGCAAGTGTCAAGTCTCATTCAGAGGGTAGGACGATCTGGTCACAGACTGGACCGAGTGTCCGAAGGTACAATCGTTGCAGTATCCACTGACGATATTCTGGAATCTGTGGCAGCAGTTCAAAGAGCTCTACAGAAAAGAGTTGAACCTGTAAAGATACAGGAGAAAGCTTTGGATGTTCTCGCTCACCAGATAGCTGGAGTAGTTCTGGAATCTGAAGACAAACTCAAAGCCGAAGAGGCCTACACGCTAATTCGACGGGCATACCCATATCGAGAACTAGCGAGAGAAGAATTCGAGAAAATAGCATCCTTCCTTGAGAAGATGCGCTATCTCAGGAGAGATAGAGGCTTTCTCCTCCGAGGAAGCAGAGCTAGACAGTATTACTTTGAGAACCTCTCCATGATTCCCGACGAGCGACGCTATCAGGTCATCGACCTCTCCACGCAGCAGTCTGTTGGAATCCTTGGAGAGGAATTCATGATGGTGAAGGCTAGGATTGGAATCCGCTTCATCGTCAAAGGCAAGGTTTGGCAAATCGAACAGATAACGGATGATGCACGAGTGTACGTAACGCCAGTGGAAGATCCAACCGCCGCCGTTCCGGGCTGGGACGGTGAGATGCTACCCGTCCCCTTCGAACTAGCTCAGAGGGTTGGCCAACTTCGAGCCGAGATCGCTCTGGAACTGGAATCGAGCGAACCGTCCTCGGTTATTGCTTCCTTGGAACAATCGTGGCCTACCGAACGCTTCGGCATACGCAAAGTCGTCGAGGAACTGGCCGAACACCGGAACATGAGAGCGTCTATTCCGACCCACCGCGGCCTAGTCCTAGAAGCCTTCGATAGGTTTCTGATAGTCCACGCATGCTTCGGGGAAACTGTCAACAATACGCTGGGTGAGGTATTCGAAGAAATGCTATCGAGGAAAGGCCTAGTCAGGCAATGGTGGTCAGACGGTTATCGAATACTGATCGAATTGACAACTACTACGCGAGACCTTTCGATGGATGAAATTGGCTCGATGATCGTAGGCATCGAACCCGAAGTTCTTGAAGGGGTGCTTAGCGGCGTGCTCCATAGGCACTTTCCCTTTGGCTACTACATGAAATTCATCGCAGAAAGGTTCGGAGCTCTCAGACGAGGCCTTACGTTCTCAGGCGAAAGCTTGAGGGAATTGGCCCTACGTTTTCGTATGACCCCAATTTACGATGAAACGATTCGTGAGGCCCTACTCCTCCATGTTGACTTTCCTCGTGTGCGAGAAATCAATAAGCAGATTCGCGAGGGCGGCATGCAAGTTGCATTTTTCAAGGCGCAGGACAAGCCGACTCCTCTTGCTTTCCATATTCTTAACAAGCACATCGATATACCGGAACTGATAGCCCCCGAGACTGTTGCCAAGGACACGATCGAGAGGTTAAGGTTCAGTCTCGACAACATGACCGTTGATCTACTCTGCTTCGAATGTGGCGCTCTGACGCAAGCCGTGGTCATCAAGTCTCTTCCGACGAAAACGAAGTGCTCTAACTGCGGCTCAGCACTGCTGGCTGTCTCCTCCTGGTCTACAGACTATCTAGTCTACCTCTTGGAGAAGAAGCTGAAAAGGCGAAGCCTCGAGGACGCTGAACGCGACACGTTGGCCCGCGCAAGACGCTCGGCAGATCTAGTTCTATCGTATGGCAAGAAGGCCATAATAGCACAATGCGTCTACGGGATCGGCCCCCAAACCGCGAGCAGAATTCTGGCCAAGATGCATGACGATGAAAAATCCTTCTACAAGGATCTCCTAGAAGCCAAGCTAAAGTTCATAACTACCCGTCAGTTCTGGGACCGATAGTAGGCAAAGTGAAACAAATTCGAGGCGGAGAATTGTGATAGCTGACCTTCACCGTAGGCTCAACGAGCTTAGGTTCGTTAAGGGAGTAGAGAAGGTTGAGCATGTTCCCTATTTGACAAGAGATGAATTTTGGGTGAGATTCAAAGATCCTTTGGATTTCAAGAAACTTGGGCAAGTAGTCAGCACGCACAATTATCAGATGATAAGGTTCGGAGGTCTTCCATCGAAATTGCCTCGCGCTCTCGGCGAAGTGCTGTGGGACGGCGTCACACATGTCATTGTGAAGAAGATCAGCGGCTGGGAAAAGTTCAAGGCCTCTCTAGGTCTTGAGCCCGAAGGAATGGCCAAGATCGCTGTTGACCTGCACGACCCATATCAAATATTCATAGCCATTGAGGAGGATGGTGTTCAACTATTGTATGAATACCTCGGGTTGAAGTATGCTGAACCAGCACCGCCTGCGCCAACGCCAGCTCCAGTACCCAGAACAGGTGTTCCAGCGGCTCCGACACCAGCCAAGCCAACGACACCCGCCACGTCCCTTCCTCAATCAACACAACTCAAACCAGTCGAGCAGGCGACAGTCGCTCTCGCTGTCTCGGCGCCTCCAAGACCAGACGTACCGGCAAAACAGGAAGAAAAGAAACAATCTCCCCAAGAGGCAAGTTGAAGGCTTCAGCTCAGAGCTGGGGGAAGCGACGATACTCTCCTAGGCTCGACGCCGAAAGAGACATCCTCCTCAATCTCGAGTGAGCCTGAGTAGAGAACCTCACCCTGAATCCTGCATCCCGACTCAATTCGAAGATCAACCCCGTGTATGCTTCCTGCTCTGCCGCGTTCCTCCATGACTACGGTCCTGCCATAGAGGGCCTCGACCTCAGACCTTTCTCCAATTCTTATGGTAGTGCCCACGAGCGGCCCTCTTACACGGCCACGATCACCGATAGTTATTGACTCCGCTCGAACTCCTTTCTCAGTCACGATTGAACCGCCGACTTCTATCTCTCGAACCTTAACCTCGTTCGCTTCAAGCCAACCCCCAATCTCAACTCTGTCCGCTGTGAGGACGCCATTGACCTTGCATTTTCCGCCGACCTCGAGGCGACCAGTCATGTTGAGGTTGCCTCCAACTCTGAGCACTCCACCGATGTCTACGTCTCCGCCTTCGGCGTTTCCCTCGATCTCAATCGTGCCTCCAACGTCGATTTTCTCAAATTTCAAATTTCCAGATACCTTGACGACGCCTCCAACATCGATCTGTCTTCCCGAGCTGTTTCCTCGTAGCAGCACGGAACCACCAACATCTAGTTCATCGAATTCCAGAGGACCAGTTGATTCAAACGATCCTCCTACGTCAATCTGACGTGTCACCGTGCCCCCACCTATTACGACAGAGCCGCCAACATCTATGCTATGGCAATTGGCTTCCTTCGCTATTCGGACAGATCCACCGACATCTATCTCTTCCACATCCGCCGAGCCTGAAACATCCAGCGACCCTCCTACTGCCACCGATCTTGCGTTGAGGGTACCATGTATCTCAGCTCGGCTACCAACATCGAAGTCGGCGACGGTGACATTGCCACCTACCCCCAGATTTCTGTCCACATCAACGGATCTGGCTGATAGAGAGCCTGAGACATGGAGACTAGCATCCGTGATTCGCACGCTACCTGAGGCTGTCAGATCGCCTCTTACATCAAGATCCCGGTCACTAGCATGAACCTCTGAAGCCCTCAAGTTACCGTCAATGGCAACCCCTCCCTCACACTCCACCCTTCCGTCTACTATGAGAGTGTCAGTCTCCGGCTTGACTACGGCGTCGCGTTCGACAATCAAGTCTCCTTCAACGTGCCCAAGAGTTGCTCTTGAACGACGTTGAACCGTTACGTCCGCCACGGTCATTCTATCCTCTTCTTTAACGGTTGAACTCGCTGGGCCGAATATATGCCCTCCCCAGCTCGCGGTTCATTTCCGCTCTGTGAGCGTCTATTCTCAGACGGCTACGACTTGCCCGCGCGAAAACCTTGACCTTATTCAACGCATTTGCGCTCCCTAAGACACGGGGCAGTTCAAAGATTCTGTCTCGAAACATTCTTGACCATCGAACGGTAGCTTCGGCATTTCCCAATTAAAGGTCAGGGCACGTTTCGTAATGACAGACTGTGGTCACAACATGTGAGTGCATGACTGTGCCTAGGGTTGCTGGCTACTCCCGAGATATGTCATGAAACCTTGCACCTTTCTGTACGCCTCAAGAAACTCCAGGCCTCTACGTGTAATATGATAGAGGCGACTCTCTCTCGAAGTACGGATGGAAAGAAGACCATAATTTGCGAGAGTTTCAAGCATTGGCTTTACTCTATCGAGAGGCAACCCTGCTCCATAGGAAATCCTAGTGACTAAGGCACCCTCCGGTCGATGCTTGAGAACTTCAAGTATGTCAGCGTAAATGTCGACGCGAGAGCGCTTCTTCAACTGCTGCGCCAGACAGTGACACCCTGCGTAGCCCTACTAAGCTTTCCGAAGAGAAATAAGCCGTACAAACTTGAGTCTTACTATAACCTCGGAGTCTAATGCCCAAATGTTTCGAGTGAGAGTGCTACGTTTGAATTAAGATCACCTTCAGTGTAGAATGGGAAAACTATCGGCAACCGAACGCCTGCACGTCTATATGCATCGATCCTCACGGAGCATTCTTCTGGTGAGCCGACTAGGGTCAGTTCCTTGGCCATCCCCTCAGAAACTTGGGCGATTGCAGTCTCTATTCCCAGCATCATTCTCCCTTTGGAGATCTCATCCAAGGTCGCCACGGTTGACGCTATCAGAGTGGCAGACCGTGAGAAGATGTTTATCACACCAGTCGCAAGCCCGATGCGCTCAGTAGAGACAGCCAGAGCCCCCAAGTAGGAGACAGCATCCTTTCCAGGAGTCAAGCTACTTTCTACAATCCAGACCGACTCGAATCTCCGTCTTTCCGCCTCCCTCACAGCAGTCAAGGCATCAGTGATAGGCATGTTCGGCCGGAGACCGAAACCGATTCTATCCGCGAAGAAAACCTCCTAGACGAAGGGTCTCCGGGCGCTATTTCCATTCCATAGTAGCGACATCCCTAGCGATTCTTGTTGCGGGAATCAGAATCGCGGTGCTGGTCTTCGCGCACAACTTGACGAGTCTAGCGAATCCCCTTACGCCTTAACACTATCTTTGCTTTCTTGGAGCCCTGAATGAGGTCCAAAAGCTGCTTCTCGCTTGGGTCTGAAGCGACTAGTTTGCCTTTCTCAACAACATACATCTTGACCTTCCGCTTCTTAGCTGACATTCAGTTCACCTCCGAATCCAAGAATCTCGACCAGACACCTGCCCCGAAACTGTACTTAAGAGTACTTGGAAGAAGTAGTAGCAGGAGAGAATGCTCCTCAAGTCCATCCCAACCCAAACTCATGAATATTCCAGACTCCAGACTCCGAGGAAGCTGTTCGCGAGTTCAAAACCCGTTACCATATCCCATATGCGCTAACGGATTCCTCTCGCCCCACAGATGTCATCCGAGAGGGTGCATTGTTGCTTGGGCACGAAGACGATAGCCGTCATTGAATTAGTGTGGAAGATCATGAAAAAGGAACACGCCAAGAGCATGAATGAGGTCGTGGCAAATTGTTGGAAAAGGTCGCTGGGATCTCATCCTCAAGGTATGGTCTGCACGGGAGATCGAAGATTCGGTTTACTCAGGAAGAACACGAGGAGATTACAAAGGACGTTCATTGGAGAGACAAACTGACTTTCACTGAAGATCTAAAATTCACAATTGGTAAGACAGGAGTGGTCCCGCTTGATGCCGGGATCCGATAATGCCGAGCCGCCTCGAGCATCTCCCCTTTTGCCTGACCTGAGATTCAAGATCAATAATGCAAAGAAGGTCAGTAATGAAAAGAGAAACCACACGCCTTTGTAGGTCATACTCTGCTGAACCTCGCTCTCAATCGGCTTCCAAACTGCACGAAGTTCCTTCGGCGAATCGACAATGACTAGAGTTTGGGGACTCCCTTCCCTGGAATCGCCAGACCACTGAACGAATATCATTCCCTGCGGCGTGATCATTGAGGGCTGGACTAGGACTCTGGCCGTTGAGTTCGCATCGTGCCATTCGGAGCCTTGCACATCTCCATAAGGCGAACTCGCGGCGACAAAGTACTGTTTCCGGTAGAGAGCGATTAGCTTTGTATCATTACCGACATCCACCGTCCTTGTGGGTGTGACGGCCGCGTTCTCCCAGCTGGCGAAGACGAATCTAGTTACGTTATCCACATAGAGTACGGGTTGAAGTTGGATGACGTATGTCCCACGGGTGGTTTCAATCTTAACTCGTCCGGTCGCATCAGTGCGGTGGGGAAGCCCGTCAACAACTATCGTAAGGCCAGGAACATATGTGTCGATTGTTAGCGTAACGAAGTTCGTAGCGATTATTTCTACGCGATTCGGTTGAGCCAGAAGAACCCATTCCCCTCCTACTTTGTCAAGGAGCATGAGAGACAACTTCAGTTCAGTCGCATTCGAAACAGGCGGCATCACGAGTCTAATCGTTCTGTTGTCATGAGGCATCAATGAGAGGGCCATGGTCCTCACGACCCTATGTGCCTCTGCATCGTAGGCAGCAAATGTGACCAGTACTGGTTTAGTAGCTTTTGAGGTGACGTCCGCCTCGATCATGTAGACCTCATTCAGTCCGATTCTACGAGGAGCCCGTATAGATGTCAAAACCGCGACCTCGCCAGCTTGTGATGTGTTTTGGGAAAATTCTCCGATCTTGGAACTGATCTGATCTAGTTGGAGGGCTTTTGACTTCTCGATGAAACTCACGACGAGTTTGACGGCTCTAGTTGTGTATGCTCCGGTTTCACGTACTGTCCAGACCTCGTGCCCAACATCTCCGAGGACATAGAATTCCTTGTGATAGTATCCCGATTCATGCATCCCTTCTGGGGGTGCATTCTCAAAGAACTGCTGGCCCGTTGCCACAAACTCTGGAAGGTTGCCACCATAAAGAAAGAGTAGACTCGTGCCGACCTGGTGGGCGTGATCGATTACGTTTCTTGCGAGTGGCACAGTGATGAGCACCAAACCGTCTCGGCTTGTCCAGTCTTGCGGTGCGCGTAACGTGACCTCCATTGCAGCAGCTTGACCACCCACAGAGTATCCAACTAGAAATGTGTGCTGGTAGCCTTGGTCTCTTATCCAATCATGGATTTGGGCGATGAAGGGCGCTTGGATTTGGTAAAGTTCTTGGTAGATTGTGCGATTCGCGGCAGCGTTGAAAGCCCTGTATGAGCCTCTCTGCAAAGCGAGTACACAATAGTATTTCGTCAGATCTTGGATGAAGTGGATTGTACCAAAGGATTCGTAATCGAAGGGATTGATCCAATAATAGTTATACCCAATGACTGATTCTTGCGAGATTCCGCCTCCTAACCAAAGAAGGCAAGTGTCGCTGTTGGCTGTGTTCCAGTAGTACCAGTAAGCGTCGCCAATTTCTACGTTCTCAGCGCTGGGCTGAAATGGCAGTTGGGCTTGAACGGTCAGAGCGATGTTGGACGAAAGAACCAGTGACAATGTCAGGAAGAGGGATGTCACCAAACGTTTCGCGAATTTAGGAAGCGCCCGGGCGCTTCGGGATCCGCCCTTGGAGTAGCGGTAAACGATTCTGACAGCCAAGCCGACCGAACCTAGAAAGAATAAGCCCGCAAATGCATCCAGATCTACTCTTCTCGCTGAATGAACCCACTCAGCCCTAACGCTCTTCGGCCCATCCATTACGATTGAAGCCACTTCGTCGGTGGAACCACTGTTCCCCGACCAGATACTGAAACGATACTCTTCTGTTACTAGTCCTGACCAAGAAGTCACATCGTGAGCTGGGGTCACGCCAAAGCTTGCACAGGAGCCTTCTTCATACCATCCTTCACCGGAGACTTCTCCCATCTCCGATCTGACTGAGAGATAATAATCCGTCCTGTACAGGGCCTCGATGCTCGTGTCATTGGTAATCAATATGGAACGTGAATTCGAATTCACCCTGTCGCTCCATCCTACAAAAACAAATCGCTTTCCCGGTGACGCCTGGACTATCCGTGACGCCTCCAAGGAATGCGTACCTCCCTGAACCCTGAGAGAAAGCGATGTCGAACCGTGAACTTGGTATTCGGAACCGTCCAACATGACCCTTGTATCTCTTTGAGAACTCAGTGTAAGTATGAATTCATTCGAGATGGTGATCGTGAAAGGCATGCTTCCGCCGTTTGGATCCTGAAACCATCCGTCCTGCCACCAAACACGCGTCATGGCCAGTAGATACCATTCGCCCTCGGTGGAAGGCGCCGTCAATTCAAAGCTGAAGTTCGCCCTTCCTGGGCCCGTGAAGCTGCTGATCAAGGTGAGACTATCAGCAATCTCACCAGCTCGCAAATCCCAAATCCCAACATCGGCCAGAAACCTCTCCGAATATTCCACGATGATTGTCACGGTGAAATACTTGTCGGGCAAAACGCGTCCTAGATGATCAACATGAACTACCTTAGCCGAGACTGGATTGGCGTAGACATGAACCGCCGGACTTAAGGCGAGCAATAGCAATGGCAGTGCGACAGCAGCAAGTACACCGAATTTTCCAATGGTCATCGACTTACAAGGCTGGAACACTGGCATTCGGGATGCAATTTCCCTGTCTTGCTTCACTTGCTCAAAACGCACGGACATTTGATTTTCACTGGACCAGTTTCGGCCGGCCGCTTAACAGACAAATACTGCTAGTCAATCTGCTCTCCAGCTGCGGGTGGAGAACCCGTCTAGACATATGTATTGGGGCATAATATGCTACTCACGGCTAGATGTGTAAGGTAGATAAGCTCCTGTCACCTTGCCCCTGCAAGGAACCTTATTGGAGATTTGGCGCATGCCCGAAAAGCCTGAGAAAGCAATCGTCCTCTCAGACTTACGTAGGGTGTACCATGTCTCCAAGGGTGTCTTTAGGAAGAAGCGTGAGGCCGTCGAGGCGGTAAAGGGCATCTCCTTCAATGTGGATTTCGGGGAACTCTTCGGACTACTCGGTCCGAACGGTGCTGGGAAGACCACAACCATCAAGATGCTGACAACCCTGCTGACCCCGACATCAGGAACAGCCAAGGTGCTAGGCTTCGATATCGTCAAGAACGTGATGGAGATCAGGAGAAGGATTGGAATAATTTTCGGCGGAGAGAGAGGACTATACTACCGCGTCAGCGGTAGAGAGAACCTACGCTATTTCGCCGACCTCTACGGTGTCTCACTGTCGAAGCGTGAGAAGAGGATAAGTGACCTCCTTGACATGGTGGGACTTGCTGACCGGGCAGACGATAGGGTCGAAAGCTACTCGAGAGGGATGAAACAGCGGCTTCACATCGCGAAGGGGCTCATTAACGATCCGGAGCTGATGTTCATGGACGAACCGACCATAGGCCTTGATCCTGAAGCTGCTCGAGAAACACGCGCGATGATCAAAGGTTTGGTTGAGAAGGGCAAGACCATTCTGTTGACAACACACTACATGTTCGAAGCAGATGAGCTCTGTCAGAGAATCGCCGTCATCAGCAACGGCAAGATTGTGGCCTTGGACTCACCTTCAGCTCTAAAGCATTTCGTGAAGGATATCACGGTAATTGAAGTTGAAGCATTCGGGGTCGCGGAGAAGGACTTGGCGATATTGCGTGGTCAACCGGAGGTCACAAATGTTAGTGCAGATCTCGAAGGCGAACGGCAGACTATCAGAATTCAGACGCCCAGAGGTTCTGAGTTCATTCCGACTGTAACCCAGCTCCTTAGCAGAGCTAGGATAATGGACGTGAGAACGAAGGAACCGACTCTGGAGGATGCATACCTGAAGTTGGTGGCCTAGCCATGGCTGAACTGCAGACTCTATGGGGCTCATTTCGGATGAGCATGCTAAGTTTCTTCGCTGATCCCCAGTGGATAATACCCAACATCATCGCCCCCTTCGTCTTCACAGCTGTCGCCCTAATCTTCTTCGGAAACGTCTCCGGATCTCTAGCTCTCTACGCGGTTCTGGGAGGCGGCATGATGGGGATGTGGGGCAACACACTCTACGGATCCGGCTTCGCATTGGCGTTTGATCGCTGGAACGGGACGATTGAGTATGTGCTCGCAACGCCCTCAAGGCTCGTGTGGATCGTAGCAGGCAGATCGGCATCAAGCGCCTTCCTTGGACTAGTCAATGCTCTGGCAATCCTGGTGGTTGCAGTCCTCGGTTACGGAACTCAACTGGGAATCGCTAACCCCTTACTCTTCCTCTTGGCCCTCATGCTGACGTTGACTTCGCTCTCGGCTTTGGGCATCGTCTTCTGTTCCTCTTTTCTGCTCACACGTTCAGCCCAGGTTTTGACGAATGGCTTAGAGATGCCCATCTACGTCGCCTCGGGTTCAATGTTCCCAATTGCTCTCCTGCCGTTCTGGACTCATCCGCTTTCCCTGTCATTGGGACCAACTTGGGGGATCGATGCGATGCGCTACGCTGCGGACGCGACTTACGCGGGCATGGGCTTCGGTTATTGGACAGATCTCCTGATGGTCCTTTTCTCCACGATCGTCTATCTGGCGATTGGATTCTGGTTGTTCATTATCGTGGAGAATAAGGCTCGTCGGGACGCAACATTGGAGGAATACTAGGCGGTGACTCTGCAGGTTCGAGAGTGGCCTCCTCTACGCATCTTCGTGAGCAGTGCAAGCTTCGCTTTCAAAGCACTGTTTTCATGGCTCCGCCCAGCGATGTGGCTCACTCAGCTACTTGCACTTCCCCTCTTCCAGATGGCTTTCTTCGTCTACCTCGCCCGCTTTGTTTCACCCACAGTCACAAACGTAACCTTCATCGCCGTCGGAAATGCCTTGCAGGTCGCCTCCTTTAGTTCAATTTTCGCTGTCTGCAACATCACATCTGAAGAGAAGTGGCAGGGGACACTCATACCATTGATAGCCACGCCGGCAAACCGTTTCCCGCTCTTCCTCGGTCGCGCCAGCTTCCAGATACTGAATGGCATAGCGACCATAGCGGTGGGTTTCTTCTATGCTAACTACATATTCGGCGTTGACATGTCTCGAACCGACTTCGCCGCACTCACCATTGTCATCCTCATAACATCGCTCACAATGACTGGTTTCGGCCTCATGCTAGGAAGTGTCGGTCTCTTCATGCGAACTGCAATGATAATCGCGAACATATTTCTATTCATTGGACTACTTGTTTGTGGCGTGAACTTCCCGGTAACAGACCTTCCCGTATGGTTGCAGCCGGTCTCCTATGCGATACCAATGACCTATGGAACCTTGGCCGCAAGGGCCGCCGTGAACGGAGCAGGGATAGTAGAACTTACACCAGTACTCTTGCAGGAGGCCGGTGCAGGGGTGGCCAGCATTCTGGCGGGCTACGTACTCTTCGTAGGTTTTGAATTGCTCGCACGAAGAAGAGGAACTCTAGAGGAATACTAGTTAGGACTGAGCTCTGGATTTGGCAGGCCGACATCCTATTCTAGAAGAACCTCAATGAGATTAGCCGTCGAAATGCGGGGGTAGCCAAGAGATCATCGTAATGATCGGGTAACCTGGTATGGCGTCGGCTTGCTAAACCCGCGTGAGCGTGTGCTGTGAGCCGATGACTCTCTGAGTCTCGTGGGTTCAAATCCCACCCCCCGCGCTCTCGCTCTTACCCGCGCTTACCCGACCGCTCAGAGCTTCTCTGTCCTGATGATCATCGGATTTCTTGCTTTCGGACTCTCGGCCACTCGATTGGATGATGCTTGCGATCCGTTGATCTGGCACGGTTATTGCCTTGCTTGATACGAGGGAAGAACGTGCTATTCTGCGGCGGTGACAGAGTATGAAGAGCAGTCTATGGGCTTGGCGACGCATTTCGAGGGCGCTTGCGCTCCGGAACGTCTTCAGAGTGAACCGATCCTTTTTCCTTCTGCATCTCTTCAGTCACTCACCGCAGCCTTCTTCACATGGTTGCATTTGGCTCGAGCGAGTCAGAAGCTCACCCTCCTCTCCTCTGCTTCCTTACGCCTCGCTCTCTCTTGTAATAAGCGTGTGAGGAAGTGGCAAGTGTGCGTATCTCTGAGGGGCCTTAAAGAGCAAGGCAACCCAATATATGACGATCTTGTTGAAGGCTCTACCAAGACAGATGTTGCACTATGGGCGGGGGAGAACACGCGGCCCGCGGCAATCCATTGCCGAAATGACTCGTCTCTGGTATTTGATCAGGGTCTCAAACAAATACGGACTGGACCCACGCAAATTTCTTATGTGTTTTCCACACGCGTTGACTCATGAGAAATCGTCGCACAATGGCATATCGGTCCTACTCCGCCAGAAGACAAAGAACAATTGCGTCTTTCTCGTGACACAAGATCAAAAGGTGATCGCGCAGCTACACCTTAGCCGGAAGCTGTTGGACTACCTTCCAGAAGTGGACCCCGCAAGTTTCCCGTTCATCCAATTCACCCAAGCTAACGAAACGAAAAAGTTGGAAACGATCGACGTGCAAATCAAAGACATAGATGCTGGAGTCAAGTGGGTCAACATGACAGCTAGGGTTGTTGGGAAGTCGAATACGAGGAACGTCTTCTCGAGGTCCGGCGATCCCCTCGCTCTATCGATCGCGACAATCTCTGATGGGACCGGGTCCATGAGGTTGCCGCTGTGGAACGCACAAATAGACACGGTCTCGATTGGTGACACTGTCCAGATCGAGAACGGGCGAGTAAAAACGTTTAGAGGCGAACTGCAAGTGAGCGTTGGTAGAAATAGTAAGCTCGAAGTCATCAGAAGCAATCAACACAATAAAGGCGCACTCTGAAGACATAGCTGCCCAACCTCGCAGTACAGCATTCACAGACTCAGTCTCACGACGCCAATATCCGCATTCACATCTACGTGCGCTTCCTCCGTCTCACGGTCACCATAATCCTCCGTGCCTGCATTGCCACGTAGGCCGTGTGGAAGAGACGGCTGGCGTCCTGACAGTCAAACTGCGGGACAATTTCTTCGAAGACCAAGGCAGATAGATAGTGGACCGGCTCTTCGACAAGGAACTTGCAGACCGATACGGAAGTCAACTCATCGCGCCGGAAAGCAGCAAGCTTGAGAAAGCCTGCGTAGCCTCTATGAGAGACGAGCAAATTACCGACCGTAGACTTCAACCCGAATCGAACATCGGATAAGGGTAGCTGCTGGACAAGAGAAGGTGGAAGATTCCGGGGGCTGACATGTGAACCCACCAAAGGATACTTAAGCGGAGGGCCGCCATTTCCATGGACGTATGCAGTGGATTCGGATTCTTCGTCCTATCCAGTGTGTAACAGAAGCGTAAAGTGGTGAGCAGAACATGACAGAACAAGAGAAAGTTGAGGCAACCTCGACTACCCGGCAGAGTGGAATGCGCTCCAACACCATTTTCATTGGACAGAAGCCTATCATGGCGTATGTTACAGCGATTGTGATGCAATTCACCGGTGGCAGCAATGAGGTCTCAATCAAAGCGAGAGGGCGAGCCATATCAGCGGCCGTTGATGTCGTTGAAGTGTGCAGAAGACGATTCTTCGAAGGCAAGCTTCACGTAAAGAAGATCACCATCGGAACCGAGCAGCTGGGCGAGGAAGGACAAGTACGAAATGTGTCAACTATCGAGATCACCGTGACAAGACCAACGTAACCGCGACAGTAGACCACCCTCGCACAACAGAGAGAGCCCACAGTATTCTTCTACGACACGCGTAAAGCATCGAGGAACATGCGCACCCCCACACTACCCCAAGTGGAAGATTAGATTTCCATAATGGATTCGCGGTAGCCATCTTTGGTCCCGCTATGAACGCGACGATAGCTGAAACGCATCGCCGGGTGTGGCTTCAACCAAATTGCTCTAATCTGTGTTTCTTCATCTACTCGGTTGGTTGAAGCGGGGCTGAAGATGCAAGAAGCGTGGTAAGGAGGTACTTCCTCGGCACTATGACTTTCCACGATAAGATCGTTTCTTTGAACTTGGAACAGGAGACTCAAGGGCCAGATGACAAGGGTGCCTGGAAGGTCAAAGGAACTTACCTTAGGGAGGCAGGCGTATGAGAGCAATTTGTGGCTACTGGGACGCCACGCGGGGAAGTACTCACGACCAGCTCAAGTTCAACCAAACCAAGACCGCCTTGGCGCTAGGTATCCTGAAGCACAGGTGCCAATGTATGTTGAACAGCAATGTAGGAGAAAGTAGCTTGACCCATAAATTGAGCAGGACAGACTACGCTATGCGAAAACGACAGAAGAAAAAGCAGCGCAAAAGGAAGCGTACGTAATCAAGCAGAAATCCCAGCTGATTCAGACGCCGCCGGCTCACACCCGGGAGGCCCCCTGTTGGCTTACTATAGCCTCCGCTCTTTGAATAACCTTTCAAGGAGCACTGGCAAGTCCTCATGCCTCCTCGCAGCTTGATCATCCAAACTGATCTGCTGCTCTTTCGTAAGTAACTGCCAGTAGTGAGCGATCTCGTCAGTGGTCTCGTACGTGTGAATTCCGCTTTCTCTTGTATTATGTCGGCGAACGACCACACTGATCCTTGCCATGAGTAGAGATAGGCGGAGGACGCTCAATAAGCTCTCGGTTCAGATTGCAGGTACGCGAAGTGCTGTTGGCTAGGAGAATGATGCCAGGTCGGCTCGCGAATGCATGACCGTTTGTAAGGGCTAACTCGTACGAATACCCTTGCTGTGGAGTACGTAGGGCTTGGTTCTGAGTGTAACGGCACAGCGCGTCCGCCTACGGTCACGAAGCACCGGCGAAAGCTGAGGAGCTGAGATGCCTCGACGTTCGCCATTCCCCCTCGATCTCAGAATCATCTTTTCTTCTCCACATCCAATTTTTGGACGAGTTTGATGACTTCGCGTGAAATGCTTGGCGTCAACTGAAACTTTCCGTGATGTGGGCAGTATGAATCGAGAACTACCTTTCCCGCGTCTTCATGGAAGATGGCCGGATACAGCCGACAACCCTGAGGCCGATAATTGTAGATGGTGCATCGCTGACCGTTATGAAAGACGCATCTGCCCGACAGATTCTTGAGCTGCCGGTTCCCGTTCTTCTTGACGATGAAGAAATCCTCAGAGAAACCAAGGCCCCTTATCCGGACGATATCTGAACTGCTCAGTGGCATCTCGGTATTCAAGCAGCACTTGATGCACCCGTACTGCAGGCACATGTCTTTCATCTTGCTCATCACTGGGTCTTCTAGGCGGTTCTTAACTGGGCGGTAGCGCGATACCGCCCCTTACAAGGTTACAAGCGCTAAATGAAGTAGTTTATCGAAAAGAACATGATAGGTCTGGTCTTCGCTCAGGGCCGACGTGATGCGGAGAAGACTCGACTTCACCATCGAGGCCAACATCTCGAGTTCTCGACGTTTACAATAACCTTCTCGACAGTGGCAAACGCTACGACTAATCAGCTTTTTAGATTGCTATTACAGCAAGCAGACTCGAGTGAGCAGTTGGCTGTCCATGCTTGCCAAACACCTACTTTTCAGAAGCATCGCGTGGTTAGGTTCTTACGTCAGCAGCTTTTATGGAGGGCGAGCTGCAGAATCAGCTAAGGCATATGAGAAATATCAATAGCGAGAAAGATCGTATTCACTTAAAGGAGACGAAAGCAGATAAGCGGCAGAGCCCGGGCGAATGATGAGAAAGTCCATGCGCCTGTCAAAACGCAAGAGATTGGAGGAAAGAGTGAGGGAGCTAGAACAGAGACTGGCTCAATCTGTTCCTGGGATCGAACTCGAGACCGTCAAATCGGATCTACAGGGCAAGATTGTTGAGCTTCGGAGGAGACTTTCCGAATCCATCCCTACGGCTGAAGCGGAAGCAAAGCTGAAGAAGACTCGATCGCGGCTGACAGGCAAGATCAAGAACAGCAGGTCTCCAAATCCTCAGCCAAGACCGATGAGCTCGAAGGCAAGCTATCCAATTCCGTACCGAAAACCGAACTTGAAACCACCAAGCGTGAACTACAATCAAGGATCGCAGATCTTGAGGGAAAGCTTTCTGTCTCCGTACCGAGGACCGAAGCAGACACCCTCGCAGACAAGGCAAACCGGCTGGAAGCTACCCTGACCGAAACCCGTGAGAAACTGAACTCGGCGGAAACGAAGCGTAGAGAGTTCGAACACAGACTGTCAGAGTCGGTTTCGAGGAGAGAACTGGATGCTGCCAAAGCGGAGGCTGAATCCACTATTCATCGTCTCCAAGAGAAGTTATCGGAATCCAAGAACGAGACTGAGGCCTTGGGGCATAGAGTTGCGGAGCTAGAGTCTCGGATTGCCGAGTCTGAAAAAGAGCTCGAGGTTGCGAGAATCCGTATCAAACAGCTGGAAGCGCCAACCCATGGTGCGTCAACAGATACGGTTTCAGATTCCTCTTCAGGTCATGCCGTCAGCTAGCGCCGCTGTTCTCCAGATGCTCATCTGCGAAGCTCAGCCAGTACAATTGAAGGAGTCAAAGGGCGTCCCTGTTCGATGTAAGGCCTAGATTTGGCTCAGGCCGATCCGAGCACATATTCTACCCATGCATAGGTATCGATGACTTTTCTCTCCTCGCGCTCGTTCCGCTAGCCAATTTGTAATGCCACCATCTTCATTGTGGTCATGACCGGAATTACGACCAGAAACATGAAGAGCAGTGTGTTGAGAAGCATTACATGGGTCGCTCTTGTCAAATGTTCGTGAGTCAATAAATGATCTGGGTCTCCCAGTGTGTAGGAACCTGGCTTTTCCAACTTTACCTCTAATGCGCCGGCTATGGCAGACATCGGCCACCCTGCGTTCCAGCTCTCGGTTCTGTTTCTGTCCCTGAGCAGAATCCGCCAAGAGTCTGAAGCGGATCCCGCAACAAAGACCGAAGATAATACTGTGAGAAGCGCGGTCAATCGAGCGGGAAGCCAATTGGCGATGCTGTCAAGTCTAGCCGAGAACCAACCAATGTTGATGAGCTCCGGGGTCTTGTATCCCACCATGGAATCGAGCGTGTTTATAGCACGATAGGCAAACGCTCCAGGGACCCCGAAGAGCGCGAAATAGAAGAGGGCCGAGGTGATTCCGTCTACCGTGCTCTCTGCAACGGTTTCAACTCCAGCGGAGATGACCTGAGAATCGTTTAGCTGTTCCGGATCACGTCTGACTATATGCCGAAGGATAGCCCTTGCCTCATCGTAGTTGCATTGGCGAACGGCCGATGCTAATCGTACGGCGTGTCTATGCATGAGTCTGATTGAAAACGTTGGTTTCAGCAAGATAGCGGCCACCGCTATCCGAATCGGTTCACCAGCAAACCGAGCCGCTAGCTCAAGTAAGAGATATGCAGCCCCGGCGAAAATCAAGATTGTTGCCATGGCTAGAAATATGCCGTACGCTTTCTGTGTTCGGGGCCTGTAGTCTGCGGCGGCACCGCATCCGAGGGCGATGAACCGCCCCATCCATGCGGTAGGATGAAGACGCAAGGGAGGTTCGCCTAGGAGTAAGTCGATGAGGAGCGCTAGGCCCAATACAGCAAGCGCGGCCATCAATGCCTCCATGGCGATCTGCCATCATCCCAGCGATTCATGCTGAGCGTAGTTCCTTTCGAAGAGCCCTGAGGAGAATCGAGTTCTCCGACCTTGTCTTTACGGCAAGTCGAATGAACCTCTCCCCAAGTCCTTTGAAAGCACTGCATTCACGAATCATGACTCGGTGCCTCAGGAGCCTATCCCTTAGCTCCGGAGCAGTTAGCGGCGCGCGAATCTCCACGAGCAAGAAGTTGGCTTTTGACGGCGTAACCCGCAAATCCATCTCCCGAAGGGACTCTTCAAGAAAAGCTCGCTCCCTTGTGATAAGCTGGCGCGATCGACGCAAGTAACTTCTGTCTTCCAGAGCGGCAACGGACGCAATCTGCGCTAAAACGTTCACCGACCAAGTCGGTTTGGAATTATTCATTTGCTCTATCGTTTCTTCATGACCTACTGCGTAGCCAACCCTGAGCCCAGCCAAGCCATAGCTCTTCGTTAGTGACCGTAACACGAGAAGATTTCTGTAGTTTCTTGAAATACGGGCAAGGGAAAGGGTTTCCCCATCCTCTACGAAATCCATGAAGCATTCATCGAGGAGAACCATTACATCTCTTTTGGATGCTTCATCAACAATTTTCTGAATTTCCTTTTTGCTTGAAGTTGTGCCAGTCGGATTGTTCGGGTTGCATAGAAAGATCGCTCTCGTCTTGGGCGTTAGATGTGCCAACAAAAGTTCAGATTCAAGCTGAAAAGCCCCCTCCATGTAGAATGGCTTCGGGCTGGCGCCGCGAAGCGATGCGGCGTACTCGTACTCGCTAAAGGTCGGCTGCGGGATGATGACTTCGTCGGTCTTCTCTAGAAACCTCTCGGCGAAGAGATGAATGATTTCGGTGGCTCCGTTCCCGACAAGAACATTCGCGGGCTCAATTCCTCCAATGTGTGAGGCGATGGCACGTCTAAGCTGAAGGCAGTCATTGTCCGGGTAGAGTGGTGTAAACTTGAGAGCTTTTCTCAGGGCCTTCATAGCGCGAAGCGGGCAACCAAGCGGGTTAACGTTCGCGCTGAAATCCAGAATCTTCGTGACGGGAACGCCAATTCGCGAGGAAACTCTCCAGATCTCACCTCCGTGATCTGGAAGTCGAGTCGCGCGCATTTTCCTCTATCAACCTCAGGAGCTTATCGATGGGCAATCATCCGGATCGCATTCGGTGGTCTTTTCCCCGCCGGAATTGGTTGAGAGACTGGAGACCTTAATGTTTGGGCTAGACTCTACGATTTCATCATATCGAAGGCTCCGCTCTCTAGCTAGGATCCAAATCCTCCCTTCAGCCGAGGCCAGTCGACCAATGCTCTTCAGACCTGCAGCCTCGAATGGCGTCTTGTAATTGTGATCCTCCAAAGACCGATCGGCCATGCCATCTCCAACAATGATGATTGCGCGCATGGCAATCACGGAAAGTGTTTTTTAACGGGGAGGGATTAAGGCCTTTGGATGGATTATCCAGCCAGAGCCATGTCCTACCGAAAGAGGAAGCTCGCCATAATATCGTCGCTAGTGGTAGTGCTCGTTATCCTCGGCCTTGCTTGGTATTCCTCGAACCCAGTCTCGGTGAAGCGGCCTTCTTTCCCCGTAACGGTCGTAGACGATTTCGGTAGAAACGTAACCATCTCGGAAGTTCCTGAGAGGATAGTTTCTCTGGCGCCAAGCAACACGGAGATCCTATTCGCTCTGGGCTTGGGCTCTAGAGTCGTCGGTGTAACCAAGTTCTGCGACTATCCACCAGAAGTCCTAGAGAGAGTTGAGAAAGGCGACATAGCAGTAATTGGAGGCTTCGCAGATCCCAGTATTGAAAGGATAGTAGCTTTGAACCCAGATTTGGTGTTGGCCGCGTCCACTCTCCAGGAGGGAGTCGTGAAGGATCTTGAAGAGAAGGGCATCACCATCATAGCTTTGAATCCTAGGAAAGTCGACCAAATTCTTGCGGACATAAGATTA
>Ga0209725_1000594_pt1 | contig 21795 bp, 20 predicted proteins | sample I18A1metaG_FD_184145 | JGI IMG/M metagenome (GOLD analysis project Ga0209725, IMG submission 184145) | Lake sediment bacterial and archeal communities from Gulf of Boni, Indonesia to study Microbial Dark Matter (Phase II) - ​I18A1 metaG... | ecosystem: Environmental > Aquatic > Freshwater > Lake...
TCTTAATTCCGTTCTCGATGCACTAGAGAGTCCGAAGGCTTGACATTGACAGAAAGGGTTACCGTGGGAACTGAGATCGTCGAGTTGATTTTGGAGGCGCTCAGACACTATGAGAGAAGGCTACTCGAGATTAGGGCAGATCGAAGCTTCATAGGAAGCTACGGGGAACCCCTTCTGGAAGACTTGGATCATGAACTCGATCTGATCGCAAAGCTGGTTGAGCAGTTTTCAGCCTATGGAGTAGATCGTTCTTTGCCACTGTCGGAGGAGCATTCAAGGGTTCTGCGATCCGCCTTGGATCAAGAGAAGGAGGATCTGTCTGCAGTTGAGCAACATGTTAGGGGTAGAGTGGCACACGCAAAGATCGATTGGATGAAGGCTCGCGAGAAGAGAGCTCTAATTGATGGTATTCTCCAAATCAAGGATCTCTTCGCAAAGTAGCATAGTCAGTCGCTGCTAGTCTGTTCGCTTTTTCCGATTTGTTCGCCTATCTCCTCACTCTTGATGGGATTGAATACTGAGTCTTTCCTAACTCAGCGATCTCTCCTACCGCGCTGGCTAACTCGTCTATCTCTTCGTCTGTAGTGTAGAAGTGTATTCCGAGGCGGACGACCTTTGTCTCTCTGAAGTTCCTAGCCCCAACGATGATTCTTCCGATCTGGTCAAGGAGCGCCGAGACGTCTGAAGAATCCTTTCCCTCGACGTTGAAAGATAGAATGCCAGCTCTCCTCTCCCATTCACGCGGGGTAAATATGTTCACGCCCGAGATTTTCGCTAGCCTCTCGGCCGCTCGATTCGTAAGTGATTCTACCCTCGATTCGACTTCTGCCATTGCGAAGCTATCGAGGAAAGAGGCTGCGGATCTAAGTCCGATTATACCCGAGAAGTTTGGGGTTCCGGGCTCAAATCTACTGCACCCCTTGGCGAGCGTGTATTGAAGACTTTGCGGGAAATCATGTTTCGCCGTCGAGTTCCAGCCGAGCATCGTTGGGCTGAGGTCTTCCAGAACCTCAGCTCTGCAGAAGAGTATCCCTGTGCCGAGGGGACCCATGAGCCACTTGTGACCTGTCGCAGCCATGAAATCGCACTTCAGTTCTTTCGAATCAACTCTCAAGCATCCAAGGGACTGAGCTGCGTCAACCATCAGCAGCGCGTCTCTCTCATGGACTATCTTGGCGATTTCTTTGATCGGGAGCCTCGCACCTGACGAATAAGCGACGTGTGAGAGTGATACGATCTTGGTCTTGGGATCTATTAGCTCTGAGATCTGCTGTGGCTCGATCATACCGTTCCGATTAGCTCTTGCGACCTTAACTTCAAGTTTCTGTCTTCGGGCGATGTTGATCCATGGAAGTGCTCCTGATGAGTGCTCGATGTCTGAAATAACGATGTTCTCTCCTTCTTTCCAGCCGAGTCCCTGTGCGACGATGTTGATGCTTGTTGTAGCGTTCTCCGTGAAGGCCACCTCATCTGGGGTAGCGTTGAAGAACTTGGCGATGAATTCCCTAGTTTCTTCACGTTCTCGGAAGCATCTTCTTGAGAAGGCGGTGCTCATTCCCTCCAGAGACCGCTGCACTTGGTGCCGATTCATCTCCTCTACCGCGCGGGTAGGAATAGGGCCGAACCACGCATTGTCCAAGTAGATGTAGGATTTCGTGATCGGAAGTTCCTCGCGGGCGTCGATGAGATCCAAGATTCCTCGCGAAGTTGATTGTAGTTGCGGCTATTAGAGCCTGGCTGGATAGCCAGAATGGTTCGTCGGAATGATCGTCGCTGGTGCACGTGCTGCAAAGGGATTCTTGGCTAAGTTGAGGTAACGCCCTCGATCTCCAGATTCGAGGGCATCGTTGATCCCCCTTTCCGCACGTGCACGAATACTAATGGAATGGATAGAAAGGGAACTAGTGCCGCAGAAAGAAACATGATTGTGAAATCCATGAACTGCAATATAAGGCCCAATATCACCGATCCTAGAGCTATTCCAAGGTCGAAGCCCGACATGAATGTACCCATCGCTGCGCCTCTTTCATTAGGGCCAACAAGGTCGACTGTGAGCGCCATCAGAGTTGGATACGCCGCTCCAAATCCCAGTCCATAGATGACCGCTGCGACCAAAAGTAGGGGTAACTGATATGGCAGCGATATGGTGAGAAGCCCAATCATCGCCAAGATCACTCCTGGCAGGATGACCGCCCCCCTCCCATATCTATCTGAAAGCGTCCCGGCAATCGGCCTCATCAGGATAACCGAGATAGCGTAGACTGTGAAGAAGAGCCCTATGTTCGGTATCGACTGCATCTGGGCATAGAGCGGAAGGTATGTTATGATGCCTCCGTAGCTGAAGGAGTTTCGCGTGAAGATGCTCACAAGTGTTGATCCTCGATTATTGGTTCAAACGTCAACCTTCGACGGAAGTATTTTTTTGGCTTCTGAACGATTCCTCCAGGACAGGCACGTTTCTGGCTTCATTTCAAATAGCCGTGTTCCATCGAGAGCTAATGACCGCGCGCCAAGTCGGCGACTGGGAAGAATCCTTACAGATCCTACTTTGATCTTGCTTATCGAGGCATCCAGCTTACTGGATAAAAGATGGAGTAGCTTACGCTGAGTCTATGCTGCTCTACTCATACCTGACCTTGTAGGGCTTGCAGTCGCTTCACGATGTTGGGGTGCGTTGAGAGCAGCTCAACCACTCTGTCGGCTGTCGTAATCTTCCTAGACAGGATTTCGCGCACGAGTTGCTGGTCAGTTCCAAACATCCTTGTTCGCGCCAGCTCAACTGCATCTTTTTCAGCCCTGTCTGGGTCGTCGATGAAGAGAGACTTGAAACTATTCAGACTCCCCAGATTTCGTTGGCTATGCTTGAGTCGGCCTGTAGAAGCCACGATCTTGGCCAGCGCTTCAGAAAGCTTCCGTGCCCCATCGCCAACCGTCGCAACACTGTTCTGGTCAGCATAGTATTCACGTAGCCTACTCAATCCGAGCACGAATAGCGTGAGAACCCAATATATCGCCATAGATGCCAGACCTATGACCGCCAATCCAGAACCTCCCTGTTGTCTCTGTCTTCCGCCGCCGTACCAAGAGGACAGCATCATCGAGTAACCGATGTAGTAGAAGATGGCAGGGAGTACGGAGGCAAACATCATTATCTGCACATCCCGATGCCTCAGATGGCCTAGTTCATGGCCTATTACGGCCTCGGCCTCTTCGTCCTCAAGCTCTTTCAGCAGCCCAGTCGTAACCGCCACTCGACTCCCGCCGATTGGAGAACCGTAGGCAAAGGCATTCGGGACAGGTATGTTGGCCAACATGACTTTGGGCGTCTTCAGGCCCGACTTTCGGCTCAGATCTTCCACCATACTGCGCAGTTTGGGGCTCTCAGAACTGGAGGCTTCCCGCACCCTGTACAGTGTATCGATCAGATATGGTGCAATGAGCCATTGTAGGACATTGAAGGCGAGGACCATCAGGATCAACGAGACGATATCGAAGGCGCCTATCAGGTTTAGTATGACGGTAAAGAACAGCGTGGAGACGGCTATGATGAATCCTAGAGTGCCGATCATTGACAGACGAAGCTTGAGAAAGCTCATGCAACGACCCTCCATTTTCCACACAACGAAACGCGTTATTTAAGTATAGTTCCTTACAAGAATTCGAAGTACAGTTGTCTGTTTTAGCTCCAGACGGGATACGTTCCATCAAGAGCTTCTCACGCGCACGTCATTCTGGCAGGTGTTAACGGAATTGACCACGTGGCACAAAGAGAGAACCGAGAGTGAACTGGTTGGCCTGAGTAGGTAACCAAGTCCATTTCGAGGTGGAAAGATGCGTAATCTGCTGGCTTTGACATCTTCAGGTAAGGCAGTCTTGTTGTCTTCTGCTAGACGAAGAAGAGCCTCGGCTCCTTGAGTTTTGTTATGCCTTGGAGATACTCGATAGTCAAGATCGGATCAGTCACATCTTTCTCGCAACCGCACCCTAGGCATTTCACCTTTATAGAGATAGGCGTCACCGTCTCTTCCTCATACCTCAGAACAAACGGGTCTCCGGGCTGAGGAACGACGACTTTCTGCGGCTGACCTACTTCGAAGTGCTGTTCTTTCAAGTATTCCAGATAGCTCTTTATTTGCTTCCCACACTTCGAGCAGACTATCCTACGAGTGAGCCTCGGATTTCTGTCAAAGGTTCCCTTCTTGGCCTCGCGGGAGATCTCCTCTGACATACTTGATTGTATGGTAATGCCTTCTAAGAAAGCTTTCCTAGCCGCCAGAGATCAGCGCCGGACTGGTATATGCATGTCTGGCTGCGCCATCGCCGATTGTCAGGCAAATATCACAAGAGATGATGATCACCCTCCCGCGTCAAAAGAAGACCATCGAGATCTTTACGCCGTTCTTAACCTCTCGGCGGAAGTAATGCCGCCTTTTCCACTTATTGAAAGCCTTATTAGCAGAGGGGAGAACGAATCTTGAAAACAGAATGGCCACTCATGAATACGGGCCCGAGATCAGGCGCAGGACAACTCGCTCTCCCCGAATTTTGCTCGTGACCCTGACCGTGCTTGTTGCATTCGTATTATGGACAACTGCCGGAAGCACCGTGAATGTCTGGCTGAATATACAGGAGTTTGGAGAACTGTTTCTCCGCCCATTCTACTTCTGGCTTTATGGAGGGCTTATCCTCGCTGCAGTCGCCTTGGCTAGGATAGATGTGAGGAACAGGAGATCACTCACCTTCTGGTTTGGCCGTCTCGCTGCGAGCATTGTTCGCGAACGGGGTCGCCTAGAAGCGGTTCCAAGAGATTACGTGAGCTTCGACTCGTACAAGATGTCTTGGAGCAACTTTGCCGCGTGGCAGGCGACAAAGGTGCTGATAGGAATTCTGGTCTTTAAGGACCTCTTCTTTGGAATGGCTGTCTATGCCACTCTGCAAGGTTGGGACGCTTCCCTCGGTTCCATTCTCAGGGTATTGGGTCTCCCCTTCATCACTCCGCCGCTGGATATGTCCTACGTGAATTCGAATGTGATCCCTGCCATGCCTGCTCTGACACTTATTTTGGGGCCAGTCCTAGTGGCGATGGCGATTCGACTCATCGTCTTGGTCGGAGCTACCCAGATTGCCCGAATCGTGACACCAACCGCGGCAGAGTTGAGAGGCGAGCCCCATCAGGCTGGGTGGCGAATTGCCGTCGTTTGGGGTCTGGCCGCCATGGCGTGCCTTCTGGCTGTTTTCTACGTCTCCTTCCCCTCGTTCATCGATTACAACACTAGATACATAATGCTCGGGTTGGCCTCGGCGGGCGTATGTTTCCTTTTCTTGGCTGTCTGGGATCGCATAAAGAATGCAGCAAAGGCAACGGAGTTTTTCACCCGCCGTAGGTTGCGGAATCGGATGTTGCCGATTGCCGTCATAGGGCTGGTCGCTCTTTCCGTTGTTTTGATCAATAACAGCACAGCTGACGCGAGAAAGATCGAGTGGTTAGGGCCCTACACCACCCAGCAAATCGCGGTGAATCGATATCTGGCTGAACTTGATAGAGTCAGAGAAATGCCCTACAACTTCAGCCTAGTTCAAACCCCGAGAGAGCAGATCCCCGCGTACGTGGCAAGTCACAGGGAACTTCTCTCTTCGGTAAGGCTCTGGGACTGGGAAGCTGGATTCGCGAAACTGAAGCCTGAGATCGGCCTCATTCCATATGTCGATTTTGAAGACTCGGACATAGTGAGGTTCGGCGGGCATCTATATTGGGCCGCCTCCATGAAGCCTATCCTGCCACAGACAGTGAGGCAGGAAGACAAGTGGTATGCTACGCACATGGTCTACACGCACGTGCCGACAGGATTCTACCTCCTAGACGCCCAAGAAGGAAGAGTCGTAGATGCTGGAAGCATCTTCAAACAAAGGCGCATCTACTACGGAGGGGGAGGACTCTTCTCTGAAGCATGGGTCGCATACCCAGTCGGCCGTGAACAGAGCGACGAGCTTGGCGGCTATCACTATGACGGGGCGGGCGGAGTGACCGCGTCTCCTCCGCTTAGCTGGATATATGAGTTCAACTTCTTCTTGGCCTTCCGTGATCGTGAGGTGCGTCTTCTGCGGTACAGAGATGTCTACGATCGAATGGAACTGCTCTTCCCGTACTTTCAGTACAAGTTCGATGACGGGTGGGTAGACATGTTCCCAGTTACCGACGGTCAGCGCACGTACTACATGATGCCTCTGATAGTTCAGTTGGAGACCTCTTACAGGGCGCCTCTCATTAGAGGTCCAAGCATCTGCAGCGTGCCTTGGAGCAGAGGCAACCCCTTCATGAGGCTTGCAGGATATGCTCTCATCGACATATATGACGGTTCCATTCGCCTCCTCATGACGGGAGATGACTACTTCACAGAACTGTTCAACACTGTCTATAGCGACTACGTGGTCACAGAGATTCCGAAGTGGTTGAATAACCAGACAAGATATCCGGCCGAGCTCTTCGAGTGGCGGGTTGGTATGTACAACTTTTATCACGTGACCGACCCTGCCACATTTATCGTGGCTAGGGAGTTCTATGAAGTTCCGGAAGGCTTGGAGACATACTACATAATGGCCGAGCCGCCCGAATTCGACGGAACGGAGTTCGTCGGGCTGCTTTCATTGGAGCTCAGCGGGTCCAAAGGCCGAAACTTGGCAGGTTACATGGTTGTCAGGAACAACTATCCAAAGTTGGGAGAGATGATCTACTACAAGGTGCCTCTAGAGTCAGAGACAAAGCTTCTTGGCCCCACAGGAACCATTGAAGCTCTGGAGAAGAACGCAGAATTCGCTTACATGAGAACTCTCCTTCGAACACCAAGAGTCGGAGACAACATCCTCTACAGAGTTGGTGATCACGATGTCTACTTCATTCCCGTCTATACCGCTGGTGCCGGTGGGGTGGTCACTGAGATGGGAACGGTCGCGTGCGTAGGCGCAGCATTTACTGGGCAGTATTACGTTGGATTGGGAAGATCGGCCGAGGAGGCCTTCAAATCATATCTGACTCAGTTGGCCGGAGGCACAGGTCCCCCTCCCCCTCCAGGGCCCGAAAAGACGTTGGAAGAGCTTGTGCAGGAAGCGAATGCGACTCTTCAAGAATATCTAAACCTTTGGAGCCAAGGAAAGTATGAAGAAGCTGGTCGGCGTCTGGAGGAGTTCCTGAAACTCTGGAGACAGATAAACGAGCTCATAGCAGAACAGGGTGAGGGCGGTGAGAAGGTACCCGGCTAGAGAGACTATGGACGAGGCGTCCCTATTCATCCTGATCATAGGAGTCGCCTTGGCCGGAATAATTCTCGGTTTGCTTGTAAGATTTGAAAGAGGCATAGTCGGATTACTGGTTGCAGGTGTAGCTATCGGCCTCTTGGCTTATTGGCTGATGGAGATAAGAAAGGCGGCAGGAGGAGAGATTAAGGTCGAAATAGCGAGGCAGGCAGGTCCGTCCAGAAAACCAGTGGAACCGAGGCTTCCCCAAGCTCAAAAACCAGAAGGATGGACGTACGACCTGATAGACGAGGGAGAACAGATGACTTTGATCGCAGAAGTTCCATCCCCGACGGAGAAGATAAAGGTGACTCAGTCCGAGCGGATGTTGCAGATAGTCAGTGGACAGGACTTCGACCAAGTCGTGGAACTCCCTGAGAACGCAGAAGTACTGAAGGCTACTTACAAGAATAGAGTGCTACAGATAATACTCAGGAAGACGCTGATGCGAGGCCCTAGAGAGACGCCACTCTGAGGCCATGTCTTATCCACACCCTTCACATCCCACTACTCCTACGATCATTTGATCACCATCCTTAGGTCAAGCAGAGAGCATTGGCCGAAAAAGTCATAAGAGAACGTATCACTGAATTTTGAGGAATCACGGACGTTTATTTGAAACGTAGTCCGGGCGTCTGGAGAGTTTGATTTGACGAGCAGTAATCAAGTGAAGTTGAAAGCTAAGGACCTAGGGCTTCATCTGGTCGGGATCACCAAGGCAGAGAACGTCAGAGAAACGTATGTTGACCAGCGGTCACCGTCTGTGCCAAGCTGGGTCGACTCAGTAATCGTATTGGGCTTGCACCTTTGGGACGAGTTGATGGACGCCAACATCAACAGAGAGACTCCCCAAGGGGTTGAGTACTTCGAAGTCTACGAAGAGATTCTTCAGAACCGAGCTAGGATGCTCTGCGAGTATCTCAGAGAAGAAGGCAGCCGAGCAGAGGTAAACCAATACCAGATCTCGTTGAAGAAAGCGGCCGAGCAGAGTGGTTTGGGTATCTATGGAAAGAGCGGGCTGATACTCAATCCCGTATTTGGGGCGGATGTGCGTCTTACAGCAGTCATGACAGATGCAAGACTTGAAGCGGATAAGCCCTTCGACAAGGATCTATGTGGAGCCTGCGAGGCATGCATCAGAGCATGTCCGCTCCAAGCAATAGTGGCACCATTTATGGTTGATAGACTCAGATGCATAAACGCGATCCCCCCACCCACACCAAAGGGGATCCCTCAGGAGACTTACAAAGCTGCTGAAAAGATTATGAAGTATCCGAGCAGGCATTCTGTGATAGGATGCAACATCTGTGTTGATGTATGTCCGATAGGCAAATGAGAGGTCCTCTGCTCCATCTGTCGGTTCTGCTCACCAGGCAGTGTTGAAGACGCTCTCGCAGAATAGCGCAAAGACTAATATCCCTAGGAGCTTCGGAACCTCCTATGTGTGTGGAGTGACACTTGAGCAGCGCGCCCTCAGATGATGAGAAAATCGGTGAGGCTTGGAGACAGATCTCAGACAAAGTGTCAATTGGAAAAGAGGAGTTTCTGCGCAGAGTTCATGAGCTGCACGAGAGGCTTAAGAAATCCATACCTCTTGAGGCGGCCGCATACATAGTCGCCAAAGAACTTCGCATAGAGATGCCCGCACTCCTGCCAACGGTGCGTGGCAGAATCTTAGAATCCGGCACCATCAGAAAGTCCAAACGCGACCAAACTCCCTACTGCCTCTTCACGTTAGTCAACGAGAGGGAGAGAATCTTGGGAGTAGCCTTCGGAGAGGAGAAGATCGGAGAGGTCAAGAGGCTTGACGATGTGCCCGTCGAGATAACAAACTTCTCACTCGTCAGAACCAAGCCAAAGGAGAGCATGGTTAGGGTCACGGGCTCCACGAACATCAAAGTGCTCGACGAAAAGGTAATGCCTCCCATAGAAGAGATGAAAGCTGCCATGGCCGGATCTCTGGGCGAGATGATGAAGAGCGGAAGGACCTTCGTGACGTCTGCGATAGTCGCCGATGAGGAATCAAGGGAATATCAAGCGTGTCCTGAGTGCAGTAGAGCGGTCAACTATGTTTCACCCGATTGGATCTGCCAAATTCACGGAAAGATTGAACCCAGAAAGAGTGTCATAAATCATCTGAAGTTGGCAGACAAATCCGGCATGTACCCGGCGGTGTACTTCGGCGAACTCTGCGAAGGTCTATTCAAGAAGATGGTCACCCTCAAGGGGTTTATGCTCCAAGGCGAGCTGCAGATAGGAAAGATATACGAAGTACTGGAAATTTAGTCGGCCAGGCATCAGAAAGTAGATCAGATTCGCCACGGTCTGGTGGCGAGTTCCGTGCCGTGCCTCAAGGATCTAGTCAGAGTTCGGTCCTCAGTTTTTCGTACTCCTCTTTCTCCATGTGAAATGTGTGCTCTTCCCCGGGGAAGCGTCGGGCTTGAACATCCTCTTTGAATCTGGTCATAGCTGAAATTATCTGTTCTGAGAGGTCGACGTACTTCTTAGCGAAGGGAGGGGTGTATCGCTGGAACAGTCCTAGTACATCATACGCCAAGAGCACTTGGCCATCACAGTCTATGCCCGACCCTATTCCAATGAGTGGCACTGACAGCGTCTCCTTCAAGATCTTCGCCACTTCCGCGGTAACAAGCTCTGTTGTCACGGCGAACACACCTGCTTTTTCGAGTGCGATGGCGTCGTCAACCACTTTTTTGGCCGTCTCGGCGGTTCTTCCCTGAACTCTGTGTCCGCCGAGAGCCGTGGCGGTCTGAGGTGTCAAGCCGATGTGAGCCATTACTGGAATCCCCGCGTCTACGATCGCTTTGACGGTGGGAGCGAACTCGCTTCCGCCCTCAAGCTTGACTGAATCAACTCCGCCGAGTTTCACAAGCCTGCCCGCGTTTCTCACGGCTTGCTTTGGGCTTATGTGGTAAGACATGAATGGTAGATCTCCGACAACCATGCAACGCTTGACAGCTCGCGTGACAGCCCTGCAGAAGTGAATCATCTCTCTCATTGTCACAGGGGTTGTGTTCTCATACCCCAGTACCATCATTCCGCCCGAATCACCTACGAGTATCACATCTATCCCGGATTTGTCGATTAGTGAGGCCATGGGGTAATCGTAGGCGACGGTCATCGTGATGATCTCTCCGCGCTCCTTCATCTTGATCAGATCATATGGGTAGATCTTCTTGCGGCTTTCGCTCATGTCGAAGCACTCCTGGCGAGTAGGTATAGAGAGTGTAGTCACTGGATAAGAGTTCTACTCGGCAATATGGCGCCGGAAATCTTTCGATCCGATTGGGTTGGAAGAGGCCCGGTTTCCCCTTCAATTATGGCTACGTCGGTAGATAATTCGAGATCCGTGATGCGTCCAGTGCTTCTTGAAGATCATCTTCGGCGTGTGTCTGTGTCCTTCTCCATTAGCTCTCTTGTCTGGTTCGCACAAGGTTGCGTGGTGTGAAACAGAGAAAAAGTGGGGTACTATGCGAGACTATACTCTCTTCTGTGCGATCACGGTCTTCGTCTCGGAAACGTACCAGCGGACTTGATCCTTGAAGGTCGGCCACCAGTTCAGGAACTCATCGCTGCTATCTGACTCAATCAGGAAGAGGCCGTTGTATTCTGTTCCCCAAGCGTGTGTGTATTCTCCGACCAGCCGGATGCCGCTTGGCCAAGTCTTCTTGAACTTTTCCCAGCTTTTGCGAGCTTTCTCAGCATCTTCCTTGGACATCTCGCATAGACGGTAGAAGACTAGGAAAGCCCATGTCAAGAATGCTCGCCAATAGATAGTCCGGTAATCTCATCCTAAATAAATGTTCGATCACGACAAAGGCGCGATTGAAGCAAAATACAATCTGTTTGACAACATCAATCTTGAGGAGAGCGTCTTGCCATCGAGAGGTCATGGAAGGATCCGACATGAACAGCCCGCAGAATGCCGAGTCTACAGATGATGCGAGCAATGCCAGCGATGGCGGCAATTCTTCGCAGCCACTATCTATCGAGACATTTGAAGGAAATCCACAAGACGATTGCAGAGGATGGCGTGCCAGTAAAGGGCTATTTGCATTGGCCACTACTGGACAATTTTGAGTGAGCTGTGGGCTTCAAGATGAGGTTCGGACTTTACAAGGTGGATCAGCGAACCAAAGAGAGGACACCAACAAGGGCAGCATCCCTTGTACGGAGGAATCGCAACGACCAACAGATTGCCGAAATAGGCTGCCTGTTGAAACCACATTCCTCCCGAGGTCAACTACTACTCCAGTACTCTGGTGGGCCTTTGGTACGATCGTTGGCGATCCCTGCAAACGTGCATACTCCGCTCCTCTTCTGTACACCCGAACCACAAGTGGCAACGCTACGATGAGATATGCGAAGTGGACAATGAGTCTCAGCCATTCAGCTTGGACTGTATATCCGAAAATGACCGCGAACACGGAACCGATGATCCCTTTGTGGTGAAATGGGCTGTCACTCGGGATGTTCAGGACGTACGCAGGCTGGCCGAGCCAGCCTAAATCAACTCCGGAGAGCTCAGAGTACTCGATCAGTTCATGTACTCCGTAACCCGACAATCCACCAGCCAGAAGGATGAGAAGTATGCTAGTTAAGTAGAAAAACCGTCGGATGTTGATCCTCATGCCAGCAGCAAAGATCGCATACGCTGTTGCAAGCGATGAGGCCGTTCCAAGCAATATTCCACCAATGGTGCCTGGGAGATCCGTCATAGTGAAAGGCGTCAGAAAGAGAACGGTCTCCAATCCTTCGCGGAATACTGCCACAAATAAGAAAGAGGTTAGGCCGATGGTAGCCCCACGCGTGGCCATTGCTTCTATCTGCTGCTCAACCTGAGCCTTGAGAGTTGCACGTCGTTGGGCCATCCAATAAATCATTGAAGACAGAACTGCAACTGCAATGAGGGCAGCCGTTCCCTCGAACAGCACCTGAGCCGACTCCGATAATGCTCCGTAAAATAGCCAAATTGTGACTCCAACCAGCAGACTCAGGGCAGTTGCCGCTGACAAACCATACAAAATGTAGCGAATAAGTGATCTTCTTCCTGTCCGTGCGAGGTAAGCAAGCACGATTGAGGTGATCAGGGAGGCTTCCAGAACCTCTCTGAAGACAATGAGGTACTGGCCCAACATTTCTGCCATCACGACAGGAATTCCATGTGTTTGAGAAGCATCTCGTCCATCTTAAACGAGAGTCTGTGGGCAATTGGAGCTTCTCTCAAGGGCTGAAAGGCCCATGCTTTGCGTCGCATTGGTCTCTATCTCGATCCGCCGTAAGCGTACCAAATCTAGCGTAACTCACCCTCGTATCATTTTCACCATGGGCTACGACACCGGCAAGATCGAATCGCCTTCTAGATTTTCGGATAAGTCTAATGTGCATGAGGCTGGTGAGGCTGGCTGAGTTTCTCGGTCTTGGATCGATCCGTTGGCCCTGTGGCCTAACTCAGCGTCCTTTCTCTTCCTCGAGAACTTTGATTAGCAGGGCCGGACGTGATTATGCGTTAAGGAGCGGAGTATCAGTGATTGTAGCAGTTCTGAAAGAGATGAAAAGCGGAGAGGATAGGGTCGCACTTACGCCAGAGGCGGTCAATGTTCTTGTTGAAGATGGTCACGCCGTTCTCATCGAGAAAGGAGCTGGAAGAGGTAGCGGAGTCACCGACGACGACTACAGGAATGTCGGAGCCGAAATCGTTGAAGGCCATGAGGCGCTATTCAGCTCATCAGACCTGCTCACGAAGGTCAAAGAGATAGTTCCAGAGGAGTATGGTCTCCTCAAGGAAGGAAGAATACTCTTTTCCTATCTACACCTGACAGAAGGCGTCTTCGGAGCAAAGCGGATGATGGCGGAGGCACTTCTCCGCAGCGGAGTTGTCGCCTTTTCCTATGAGACTGTGCAGCTGGATGATGGATCGCGGCCGCTCCTCGCGCCGATGAGCGAGATGGCTGGTCACATGGGTGTGATCGTGGGGGCCCACCTTCTGCAGAAACCATTTCTGGGGAAGGGCGTGATGCTGGGCAGGATGGCTGGATGCAGGCCTGCTGAGGTCGTTGTTATTGGAGGAGGTTCCGTGGGGGCCGCGGCGGCCAAGGCTGCGATTGGTTTAGGCGCGAACGTTACCGTTTTAGATATCAATGTGGCGCGTCTCAAAAAGCTGCAGGAGATGTTTGGCAATGGGGTGACGGCTCTCCACTCAAACAGACAGAACGTCGAACGATTCGTGTCGAGAGCGGATGTCGTTGTCAATGCTGTCTTCTACACACCCACAGTACAGAGAGGACACATCGTGACCAAAGAGATGGTCATGCATATGGAGCCGGGTTCCGTGATCGTAGATGTCGGATGCGATGAAGAGGGTGCTATTGAGACATGCAGGCCGACCACTCATGAGAACCCGACCTACGTTGTGGAGGGTGTGGTTCACTACTGCGTTCCGAACATTCCAGGTGCTGTGCCTCGGACAGCTTCGTATGCACTCTCCGGCACAATTCTGCCATATGTAAGAGCGGTTGCAAAGAAAGGGTGGATTAGAGCGATCGAGGAAGACAAGTCGCTGCTTAGGGGGCTGAACTCCGCTCATGGAAGGATGGTGCACAAAGAAGCCGCTGAGTGCCAAGGGTTAGAGTGGTATTCACTGGAGAAGCTGCTGAGCGAGTTGAGGACAAAGGGCAGATCGGTCCTCTGAACGGGGCCTGCTAGAAGGTCGTTTTTCCAGGCCGGTCGGATGACGTACCCGGTCTAGGATTCGAACACTTTGTTTCAAGACAAGGATGACCAAACGGTACTGAGTCACATTTTCACGGTCCGGCCGTCCCCGAAAACGCTGAAATAGATGGCATATGCAACTCACTGTCCTAAACCAAGGCCGGGAGATCGCGATTGAAGATAGATGTTCATAGCCACTACTACCCGCAGGAGTATATTCAGCACCTCAAGAAGCGTAAGGCCGTCCCGATGTTGGCGACGGACAGCCAAGGAAGGACGATAATACACTACAAGGGCGACTACAACATAGTTGCGAGAGGGCATGTCGACCCAGAAGAACGAGTCAAAGACATGAGGAGAGCACGAATAGACATGCAGGTTCTCACGCTGACCACTCCAGGAACAGAAAGCGTTCCACCTGACGAGTCTGTTCAATTGGCAAAGGTGACTAATGACGGTTTCTCGAGAGTTGTGGGGAAGTATCCTGACAATTTCACGGCGCTCGCAACGTTGCCGATGCTGGATCCTGAAGCCGCGGTTGAGGAGCTCCGCAGAGCGGTCAAAGAACTCGGGCTTAGGGGTGCCTGCATTTTCTCGAATATTGCCGGGAAGACGCTTGACTCAAGGGAGTACTGGCCGGTCTATGCTGAGGCCGAGAGACTGAGTGTACCAGTCTTAATACATCCCACAACGCCGATCTCGGCTGAGCCTGTTATGGACTACAGACTCGTGGCTATCCTTGGATTCACCTTCGATACGAGCATCGCTGCCACAAGGATGATTTTCAGCGGTCTCTTCGAGAAGCATCCGAGCTTCAACTTGGTTCTCGCTCATCTGGGAGGAACCCTACCATATCTGGCTGAGAGAATAGACAACGGGTACCGGGCCTATCCAGAGTGTAAAATGAACATAACGAAGCCTCCGAGCCACTACCTCAAGAGGATGTACTATGACACTGTCTCATTCCACAGGCCAGCCTTGGAGTGCGCCCACAGCTTCTTAGGCCCAAGACAACTAATGATGGGTAGCGATTATCCGCATCAGATAGGAGATCTTGAGAGGGCAGTCACGAGCATCGAACAACTCGATATCCAAGAGAAGGATTCGATCCTCGGAGAGAACGCTATTAGACTCCTCCACCTGTAGGACACAACGAACGACCCGATCTCACTTTGCCTCGGTGGAGGTGCTGGAATACTCGGTTATCTGCCTCTGTTCCTCCTCCCTACTGGTGAATTTTGAGACCTTGACTCCCACCCTTCTTATGTCGAGCTCGGATCCCTTCAGGAGTTCTTCGAAGAGTGTTTTCGAGACTTTCTTAATCACATCGATCTCATCCGTGTAGTTGTCGAGGGTATGGGATCTGCTGCGGATACTTAGATCCTTCATGACAGCAGCGATGCTGACAGACCTGAATACGAGCCCGCTCTGTACGAGTCTGGTGTGGATCTCCTCGCAGAGTTGGTTAGTTTTCTCGACGATGGAATCCATGTTGCGCGTGTCTTCTTTGAGCGTTGAGATCCTGCTTATGGACTCGGCTTCACTCCTCTCTTGAACTGGATCGTCGTCAACGCCCATTGATGCTCTGCGGAAATAGCCTCCAAGGCTTTTTCCGAAGATTTCTGTCAGTCCTTGAACATCGTATCGTGCCAGTTCTCCTATCATTTGTACACCGAGGATCCGCAGCTTCTGCTCAGTCTTTGCCCCGACTCCAAGTAGTCGTCTGACAGGAAGTGGAGACAGAAAGTTCTCCACCTGTTCTGGGTTGACGATTGTCAGCCCATCGGGCTTCTGGGCATCGACGGCAATCTTGGCAACGAGCTTGTTGGGACCGACGCCTATCGTACACGAGGGTCCTTGTTGCCTCTTGACTTCGTCCTTCATCGCTTTAGCTACCTTCCTAGCTTCCTCGAAGTTGCCACCCGTTCGCTGACTGATGTCCAAGTAGGCTTCATCAATGCCTGCCTGTTCAAAATGATCGGCAAAACTTCTCAGGATCGCCATCGTTGTCTCTGAGACTTCCTCGTACAACTCGCGGTTGACTGGTAGAAACACTGCATCGCTGTTCTGCAGCTTCTTCTTGGCGAGGTATATCGGCATCCCCGACTTTACTCCGTACCTTCGGGCAAGGTAGTTCGCGGTGCTTACCGCTCCACTCTCTTCCGTACGGCCGGAGTACACGCAGACGACTACTGGCTTATCTCTCAGTGAGGGATTTCTCATCTCCTCGCACTGCGCGAAGAAGTAGTCGAAGTCGACGCACATCACAACTCTAGTCTGCAAAGGTCGGTCCTCCGCGTTGAACCCATACACAACGCCTCAAACCTTTGAGGGCTTCGAACAGGACTAGTTCAACCGAGATTTGCATATCGATTCTGCTGCTCGCAACCTAACAACTTTGAACGAAGTGAAGCCTTTTGATACCGGCCGAAGACATAGATGATACTCCAAAGGAGGAGAACTGGACATTGAAGACAGAAGAGAATCTAAGAGCTGCTTTTGCCGGAGAATCACAAGCCAACAGAAGATACCTCGCCTTCAGCAAGAAGGCTGTAGATGAGGGATATCCGCAGATAGCAAAGCTCTTCCGGGCAGCAGCCGATTCCGAAACGGTACACGCACTCAGCCATCTGAGAGTGCTAAAGGGCGTCAAGACGACTCACGAGAATCTGCAAGAAGCTCTCATGGGCGAGACATACGAATTCGAGAAGATGTATTCCGAGTTCATTGAAGCAGCCAACAAAGAGGGACGCAAGGACGCGATCGTGACCTTCAGGAACGCCTCTGAGGCGGAGAAGGGACACGCCAAGTACTATCAGAAGGCTATCGAAGTGCTGAAGACGGCAAAGGATCTAGCGTCTGCAGATTACTTTGTCTGCCAAGTCTGCGGCCACACCGCAGAGAGCGAGGCGCCTGAAAGTTGCCCTGTCTGCGGCTCACCTAAGAAGATGTTTAAGAAAATAGAGTAGGTCATCAACTCTTTCTCCTTTTTTGGGTGCTAAAACAGCAACCGATACGATGAACGCGAATGTCTTTGACTGCAGGTTGAAACTGGGGAAGCGATGGTGGATCAGAAAGAGATTGTTCTTAGGCATCTCAGAGATGAGGACATCATCGACCTAGCCAAAGAACTCGTCAAGATTCCGAGCTTCACCACGAAGGAGACACCAGCTGCTAGATTTCTCGCAGACTACATGAAAAAGCACGGAATAGAGACCGAGTTCCAAGAGGTTGAGAAGGATCGGCTCCAAGTGATAGGAAGAATGAGTGGTGCTGGAAAAGGTCGCAGTCTGATGCTGAACGGACACATAGACATTGATCCAATCAAGGAGGCTTGGCACGGAGACCCCTTCACACCGCTCATCGAAGGAAACCGACTCTACGGTGCAGGCATACATAACATGAAGAGCGGATTAGCCGCGATGGTTTCAGCGGCCGTCGCAATCAGGAGAGCCGGGATCAAGCTCAAAGGTGACCTCCTAATCGCATGCGTTGTCGGAGAACTTCAAGGAGGTCTTGGAACTAGGCACCTTCTAAAGAGAGGCGTAAAGACGGACATGGCAGTGGTGCCGGAGCCTTACAGCGTCAGAAACATTGTCACGAAGAGCGCAGGAGTCGCCGAGATGGCGATAAACACTGTAGGTCGGTCCGAGCACATAAGCAGAAAACAGGAAGGCATAGACGCGATTGAGAAAATGATCAAGGTAATTGGTGCTCTCGACAACACGACCTTCAGCGGAAGACGAGACCCTGATCTCCCGGACCTTCCAAGACTCTTGGTCGGGTCAATTATCGGCGGGAGGAGCAGGGAACATGATTTGGCAGGCCCGTATAATGTCTCAGACTTCTGCACGATACTTGTCGATGTCAGGTATCCCCCAGGCATGACCCAAGAAGATGTGAAAAGAGATATCGGGCAAACCTTGCGGAGACTAGCCGAAGAAGACCCCCAACTGGTATTTGAGATCGAGATGCCACCACCAGCAAAGTTCCGGGCGTCACGTGTCGAGATGCCTCCGATGGATGTCAGCAAGGACGAGGAGATCGTACAGATTGTCAGGCGAAATCATAAGCTCGTTACGGGCCAGGACGTAGAGAGAGTCGGCGCTGTGCCACCATACTCTTACGCGGGAAACGATACAGCGCACCTGCAGAGGGCGGGAATTCGATGTTGCCTCTACGGGCCTAGAGGCGACCCGGAGGAGACTGAGATGCATGTTCGCATTGACGAGATGATCATCTGCAGCAAGGTGCTTGCCCTAACGGCAATAGACGTGTGCAACACCAAGGGATAGCAGACCGAAACAGTAACTTACACGTATCTTCGACTAGGTTTCTATAGAGGCTGTCTCAAGAGCTGCTAGGAAGTCGAGGGCGAACTGATGTGCCTTCCTCTCGCTTCCACGATGTTCTTTAACGTGAGTTCTCAAGTGATGGTACATTTCATGCAGGACCACGTAGGGATCAAAGAGAGCTCGCCGGTCTCGAACATAGATCGTCTCGTTCCGTGCGACGTAGCACCCCAGACTCTTTGAACGTCCCTTGGGTAGGCCTACGACGAGTTTTGGAGGCCTGACTCCGAATTCTTTACTCAGCAACTCAACCGCTCTCTCACCACTGCCTGAGAGGATCAACTGGACGATGGACGCCTTCGTCTTCAAATCCAAGAGCCGAACCACGTTCTGCGTTCCCAGTTCGCTGTTCTTCCGGATGCTTGCGGTTACGGAAGTCTTTGGAGTCTTCTATTTAGTGTGGGAGTGTATCAAAAGAGTCTTTCATGAAACTTCGCCTGACGGACCTAGCAGTCTGGAAAGGTTCCCAAGTCATGGATGAGTGGGGGGTTTAGGAGCTTCGATACGCTGTCACTGATTCAGACGAATCAGGTTTGACAAGTATCCTCAGCGGCGAGGCCAAGGCAAAGTTGAGGAAGGAACCCTCATGATCATTTAGAAAAAAGAACGCCTGAGCAAGAAGGAAAAACAGCCCAATCAAAGCCGCGATAAAGATTGATAGTACAAGAGCAGGAACGTTTCAATTTGACGAAGATCCTGCAGCCCAAATCTGGAGTATCGATGGGCGAAAGCCTCAGATACAACTGGCAGCGACGATTCTCAAGTTCAGGGTCAAACCGATGGAGACCTCTCACGATGCAAGATTAGGGCGCCGCAGCCTGCTCGCAGGCCCTGGCCTTGTGATAGCCACACTCTTCATCGGCAGAACAGCTCTAGACATGGAACACAACATGATCTACATATTCTTTCCAACTTTCGCCAAAGAGTTCCAAGTTCAACTCTGGCAGACAGGACTACTCGTTACAGTCTACTCCGCGGTGAACTTGGCGAGCCCAATTTTTGGCAGGATCTCAGACCGTATCGGGAGGAAGATCATGATGATCTTAGGGCTTGGAGTCTTCTGTGTTGCGGAGACGCTTTTCGTTCTGGCGGCGGATTGGACTTTGATTCTCAGCGGCAGGACCCTTGTCGGACTTTCCTCGGCGATCTTCACTCCAAGCCAGTCCGCCTACCTTGGAGATCAGTTCGAATACTCCAAACGCGCTCGAATTATGGGACTCGTCAGACTAGCCTTCCCTATCTCCGGAGTTCTCGCACCTGTCTTTGCAGGCTATTCTATCGAAAAACTGAGCTGGCGAATACCGTTCGCCACTATGGATGTCATAGCGCTCTTTGCGATCGTTCTGCTGACGCTGAAGCTTCCAGAAGGGTCAACGAAGGGCGCAGAAGCCTATCAGAATCAGAGTCTACCGAGCTTCAAGGAAGTAGTGACAAACCCAAGGGTGACACCATGTCTCATTGCATCGTTCCTGGCCATCTGGTCGATAGAAGGTTTCTGGATCTTCATGACCCCATGGATGAAGGATGTCTTTTCGCTCGGAGAGACGGTGATCGGTGTAATCTTCTCCTTGAGTTCGGTCGCCTCGGTGATGGGCACACTATTGGCAAGCTGGTATGCGGATCGGGCCGGAAAGAGGCGAAGCACATGGACTGGCCTCATCGTCTCAGCATTCCTAATGATGGCCGTACCCAACCTCGGGCATCAACTGTCACTCGCAGTGCTAGCCTTCATCCTGCTAGGAGTCACATTCGACTTTGCTATGACCGCTTGGCTTCCACTCCTCACAGAGCTGGTGCCAGAGGCCAGAGGAACGATGATGGCACTCAACTCCGCTGCAACTTCGCTTGGAGCCGCCTCGGGAGCCTTCGTCAACGGCTTCGTCTGGACCGCTCTAGGGTATCCCTCTGTGGGATTCATCTGCTTCATCGCCACGACTATCTCAGGGTTCATTATCAGTTACAAGGTCTCTGAGAGAATTCAGCTCTAGGCTACTCGCGAGGCTGCACAAACATTATCAACGCGATGAAAGGTTGTGAATCACTCCTGGCCCTTGGGAGTTGCGCGTTTGAATTCGTCTCCGTCGTTGCAGAAAGCCAGTCTACTCACGATATCGACGGCGCACTTCGTTAACCATGTCTTTCTCCAGATTCACCTCGCCCTCATACCGGTCTTCATCAACGAGTTTTCAATAAGTCTGGTCGCTGCTGGACTGATGGTCACTATACCTCTCATCTGCGAGACGGTAGGAACCATTCCGAGCGGTCTCCTCGCGGATAGAATGAAGCACATAGACCAAGTAGTAGTGAGTCTCTCGATAACCGCAGTAGCAGCGGCTCTCACATTCTTGGCACCAAACTTCTATGCCATAATAGCAACTCTCTCGCTGCTGACGGTCGCCACAACTCTCTACCACCCTCCCGCCTACAGTCTGACAGCGGAGATCTTTCCAAGGCAGCACAGGAGCAAGGCACTGGGAGTTCATGGAGCAGGAGGCACATTGGGATTCTCTCTCGGACCGATCTCTCTCGGTCTTCTCATAGTTGCAACAGGCTGGAGGTTCGTCTATCTCCTCTGGGTCGCACCCGTTGTCATGTGCATTGCACTCCTCCTCCGCTTGCGTGCTAGGACATCTCGCTCTGCCGAAGTTGCCACAGAACAGCAAGTATCGAGAAGAACGCAGGAGAGCGTCAGATCGGTCTTGACCGGCGCTTTCATTCTTCTCGTCGGGACATTCGGAATAAACGCGATGGGTAGACAGGTGATCTCGAGCCTGATGTCATCTTACTTGGTAATGGAGAGAGGAATTTCAGTAGCCACGGCCAGTGTCGTACTCGGACTGATCTCGGCTGCGGGACTCGTCGCCGCACCTCTTGGCGGCTTTCTCGGGGATAGATTCGGGGACAAACGATGGCTAACCATCTCTTACCTAGGCACCTTTGGCACGCTTCTTGGCATGGCGTACGCGTCATCGCTTTCACAGATAGTCCTCCTCGTGCTTGTTTATGGTGCATTCAGCTTCAGCGGAATGGGGCCGAGCACATCTCTTGTCGCAACCTATACGCCGACTGGCAGGAGAGGGTTGGCATACGCGCTCTATTTTCTACCGATATACTCTCTCAGCGCGGTGGCACCTACTCTCGGGGCTATTGTCGCCCAGAACCATGGGATTTGGACCATATTTCCTGTGGCACTAGCTATGATTTTGGCGGGGATTCTCGCCTTGCAGCTGACCAAGAAGCCGCCTGTGGTGAGGTAGATGGTTTTCATGGACAGGACAAGATGTACGCTACGAAATGTGGAAGGATGCAGACTGTCCAAAGTCTGATTGTCCATTGTGATCTGACATCTAGTATGAAGACTTGTCTCACAAGATGTCCTCAATCGGCCTGTATTCAATATTGAAGCCAAAGTACTTCGGGG
>Ga0209725_1000595_pt1 | contig 21751 bp, 23 predicted proteins | sample I18A1metaG_FD_184145 | JGI IMG/M metagenome (GOLD analysis project Ga0209725, IMG submission 184145) | Lake sediment bacterial and archeal communities from Gulf of Boni, Indonesia to study Microbial Dark Matter (Phase II) - ​I18A1 metaG... | ecosystem: Environmental > Aquatic > Freshwater > Lake...
GTCTCGGCTTTGAGAACCATTCTGGTCCCAAGTGGAATTCACATGAGGGCTATGTAATATGTCTTTCGAGAATAAGCCTGAGTACAATACTAGTGGCGATGCAAACCAGATGGGGTACAAGATATTCCGAGAAGGGGCAGTCAGACGGTTCAACCCTACTCTGTTTGCGGTAAGAAGAGAGGACGGCGAAGGATGGTTCATAGTAGAACTCAAAGAGGGAAACTGGGTCTGCGACTGTAATACTACTCTCGCAAGCGGCAATGTCCAGCACTGTGCGCATGTCTATGCTGCGTTGCTATCGTCTGCGATGCACCGGGTTAGCCTAGAGGAATCCTGTGAAACGACTGAGGAGAAGCCTCTCAAATGCAGGTACTGTGGATCATTAGACATTAGTAGAGTTGGCTTCAGGTATAACGCCCGAGGAATATCCAGAAGATACCTCTGCAACGAATGCCGCAGAAAATTCTCTGTGCCCTACGTTGAACCGCCAGCAACTTTCGGAGCACCCTCTGGGACGCTATGGTTACTAAGCCAAGTGGCGATGCTCACCTCAAAGCTGAACGACCTACTTCAAGAGTTGGAAGACAGAATTGCCACGGCCAAGACCAATGAGATGCCCAAGGGCTCTGGACCGATTCAAGGTGAATAGGACTATAAGGGGTCGATGAAGATTACTATAGTGAATCAATTCTCGCTGAAGGGGGCCAAGTAGGGAATGAGGAAAGTCGGAATTGTTGCAAGCGGCTCAACTGTGATTGATGCGACAGTCATCTTGAATGAGGGAGAGGAGAAGAATGTCAAGGCAGAGGATCTTGTTGTTATCGAGAACAGAAATGGCAACAGGATTATGGCTGTCTGCCGAGCAGCTGTCGGAAGCAACGAGAATCTCAGAGCCGTGGGCTTCTCGCCGGGTATTGCTTACGCTCGACTTGGAAGACACCCGAGTACCGCCAAGGAGTACTACGCTTTCGCCTTGGATGTCTTGGGAGACATCTCAGCAGGGGCACTTCAACAAAACAAAACGGTGATAGCGCCTTCCTCTGATGTTCTTCTCTTCGAGCAAGAAGACAACCCGATGACTCACCTTGGGAGCCCAAACGGTAGCGTAGGGTACTACAAGGATCATCCAAACTGGATCGTGCCAATGATTGCAAGGTTCATCCCATACCATATCGGGGTATTCGCCATTACAGGCGCTGGAAAGTCTCTGCTTACGCGCTATCAAATCATTCCATTCCTTCGGAGCTCCGGGTATGATGTGATCATTGTTGATTGGAAGGGCTCTGACTACGCGCCCTACTTCAAGGAGAAGATCACTGTTGGAGATCTGGCTCTAGATGACGACAGTGTTATTGAATACTTATGTGCGGCCATGGATGAATTCGGATACTTCTCAGGCACTTATGCAGAGAGGAACCCGATCAAGGGAGCCCTCGAAACAGTCATCTTCAAAGGAGAGTGGCGAAAGCTCACCACTGCTTCGGAGCTAAGGGCTCTGTTGGAGAAAGAGGTCGTAGAAGGGATCACGATAGATCAGACCACAGAGGACTCAAGGGGCCAACCGAAGCTCTCATCATACGGGAGAAGGGATATCGCCCGCTTCAAGCGATACCTTGCCAAGATCGATGACCAAGAGCTCAAGAATGTCATGGGGAAGGTAACATCAGAACAGATAGTCGATCTGGCAAGGAAAGAAGGTGTCGCCGTGGTTGACATTAGTGCAGGTGGAGATGACGAGAAGCTCTCTATTTTCCTCACGATTGCGAATCACCTTCGCCATATGATGGAGGAGAAACAGAATCTCAAGATCGCTCTTGTCATTGATGAAGGCCCGCAGTACTGTCCGTTCATGCCAAAAGGGAAGCAGACGAGAACCACCGAGGCTATTTCAAGCCTCTGCGCACTTGGAAGAAGCTACGAGCTCTGCGTCGTTCTGTTATCACAGGGGATCTCAGGCGAGATCGGAATCAACGCATCTGTCCGCCGAAACCTCAACACTCAATTCATCGGAAGAATACATCCGCTAGACTTGAATGAGGCCAAGCAGCTACTCGCTCAAGCCACAGTTGAAGACAAGCTGTTGACTTCGCTTCCCGAAGGCGACTTCTATTTCCTCGGCAAGATGAACCCATCTCCGGTCCCGCTACTGATTCACTTCGATCTTCCGAAGGAGGTCGTCGCATGAGCACTATCGAGGCGCAAGAGAGCCCTCCAGACTGGTTGAAGCTCCCTGTAAAACTGCAACACCAATTCTTCGAGCATGCAGCGGCAGAAGCCCAAAGAACGAAGAAGCTTCTCGTAGAACAGAAGAGAAGGCTTGAGGAGGTTGGAAAGCTGCTGTCATTCAAATCCATACCAGAAGACGATTCGTGGAAAGACTGGAGGATAGCGGTCGTAGATGGATCGGATTCTCCGGTAATGAGCGAAAGGATCGGTGGAAGGTTTGGAACGTATTCTGCCGGTTACCATATTTTTGGAGGGATGGAATTGGTCGAAGAAGAATACTTCAGCGGCTACATGACAGACGATCAAGTCGGAAACCGTGAGGCTAGTCAGAAGGTTCTGGGGCTCTTGACAACAGAGCTTGAACGAGAAGCCGCACTCAAATGCCTAGAAAAAGATGTCGATCTCATAATGATTGATGGGCCTTTCTTCGGATTCCGGCCCAGATGCAGAATTGTTGCCGAGAAAGACATAGCCATGCCGAGGCCCCGCAAGGGCTCAGACCTAGTGAAACGGCTTGTGGAAATGAGTCAGGAACTCCTAGACTGTGGAAAGGCGGTAGGAATAGTCAAGAGGATTGAAACAGCCGCTATCGACGGTTGGACGATACTCAAAACAGGAAACAGAGATCTGGCACTTTCACGCAACGACAAGGACATACTGGCATCGTTCATGAAGCCCGGCGAGAGCTTCTCTTATGAAGAGCACTTCGGCTCTCCCGACGCCTTCAACTACCTATCAAGGCTTGCTTGGGCATTCGGTCGATTCTATACGACCGAAGGTGGCAGAAGCATGGAATCCATATACCGAGCATGCAGGGGAGATGTGGAAAGAAACATAAGACGCGACATAAACTGCGACCCGAGTCAAATCCTAAGAACAGCCCGCTACTTCGTCAGATGCTCATACCCAGCCCCGCCTTTCGCCATAGAAGTCAAACCCGGAACGGAGATAGAGCCCTTACTGGCATTCTGTGAAGCTACCTGCAACAAAGCAACAGGCCTCCCATTGGCTCTCGACCTAATGGACCAGGACATAGGAATACCGAGGGGATTCACGCGAGAGTTCGTTGAAGAAATCGAAGCCACCCTTGCCAGAGACCCAGACCTAGACAAGTTCGAACTCGAAACACGATTCTCATCGCTCAACCCACAGAAACAGGAATGAGGCGAAGGGCATAAGTGTAGAATGGTTCCATGAGACGCAGATAATACGCACGCGTTGGGGATACACTTGGTAGGCTGGCCGGATTGCCCAGAACGCCTTGCAGCGAGGCAATCCCTAGAGGTGTTCTTCGGCAAACAAGACCGTCTTCAAGATGCACGTTTTCCGAGTGTTTCAAGATATCCGCGTTCATTTGCATGTCGTCCTGATTCGAAAGCAGGACTCCTAGGACAGGTAGCAACACCTGATGAAATTGCAGTTCAAATGTCTGGCATGTTGTTGAAATTTAGAACTGATGCGGCTGTTTCCATCCTAGACCCATGCGTAGGGGCTGGCGCGTTCCCTCGGGCTCTGCTGAAATCAGGCCTGCTAGGACCTTGTGATCACTTGTTGACGATGGATTTGGACCAAGACATCATGGCTCAATTGGCCAGTCTTAAGAGTACGCTGAAGGCACAGTTGTCAGTTCTCTGCGGCGACTACATTCAGATGCCCTTAGACTCGACTTTCGAATACGTGATCATGAACCCGCCGTATATCCGGCAAGAGTGGCTTGACCAGAAGGAACACTACATCCAGATCTTCAAGGAAAGGTATGGCTGGACCGTGCCTGGAACCGCTAACAGCTATGTCTACTTTGTGGCCAAGGTCATAAAGGATCTCAAGCCTGGAGGAAGGTGCGTTTGCATCGTCTACGACTCTTGGCAATCAACCAAATACGGCCGTTGGCTTCTTGACCTAATACGGAAGGAATGCCAGTCTTTCAATGTAGTCCGAGTGGCGAACCAGCATTTCGATGGGCGCTTGATAGATACAACAATTCTCGATTTCACAAAGCGAACAAGAGCAGATGAGCCGTCAAGGTTGCTGATCTCTCAGTCTTCCCCGCAGTTGCCTGAGGAATTACTTGTCTGTGACGGGTTCGCTGGGGTAGATGACCTCCTGCATATTAGAAGAGGCCTGAGACTTAAGCAGGCCGACTTCTTCAAGTGCGACTTGTCCGGGGTCAAGTCTTACGGTGCAACACCTTTTGTGAAGAAGATCTCCACAATCAGAGGCTTCCGAGTACCGGACGATCACCCGGAAGCAGCACTTATAGCAACTTCCAAGCGCACTGACGGTCGACTTTCAAGAGAACTTCAACGACGACTACAGTTAGCACTGCATGACTCAGAGGACAATGTGTCCGTGCTGAATTGGTATTACCAATATCCAGATACATGGTTCGTACACACAAGACCACCCTACGCCCCGATCATATTCAACTACTACATTCGCAAGCGGCCTCGGCACATATACAATGCAACTCGCGCGTTTTCCGACAATTTCTACGGTCTGATACCCAGACATCCGATCGACATAATGTGCGTTCTAGCTGTTATGAACTCAACATATACCTACCTATCGATAATGGCAGAAGCGCGCAATCAAGGATCAGGTTTGGCCAAGATCCAATTGTTTGAATATCGAAGAGTCCGCGTTCCCGACTGGAGACTATTCGATGTCTTGACGACTAGAAGGCTGTCTCACCTGGGGCGAACACTGTCGGTCTCTGACGAACCCCGACAGATCGAAGCAACGCTATCTGAAATCGATGAGACCATTTCATCAGCCTTGCCCCAAGACCTTCCTAAGCTCGAACACTTACGAACCACTCTAGACAGGATCAAATCTAACCAGAGCCGGGGTGTGACAATTCCTCTCATACCAAGACGATGAAGTAAGCGAGTTCCACCCCCTTTTTGAAACCATCGCGTCAGGCAGCCTCAGACGAAAAACATTGGAGCAGAGACTTGAATGGCACCATCACCTCAGGACACCTGCAACTCCGTTGATTCCAGACTTCGTTCTGGTAGAGAAGAACACAAAGCGCTGGATCTTGGCTGTTGAGATCAAGAGAACTCCAAGTGCGGTCCATAGTACTCGCAATCAGAATCAGGCGCAAACGTATGTGATCGAGAACTCGACACTGTATGATCCTACCAAGCCCCGTTACTTCGCCATAACCAATCTTGAACAGCTGTTGCTATTCGCTCACCGCGATGGCCAGCCACCTAGACACTGTAGGATCAGAGGCGGGGAGTTCAACGTTGGGTCTTTTGCACGGATGACCCAAAATGAGTTTTGTGACGCACTTGGAGCATGTCTCGACTCGCTGCTCAATATTGTTCTATCTCCTCAAGAACCTCAGTTTGATCTTGTGTGGCCCCAGATCATAGATGACTTGGTTTCGTTTGCAACGACACATACATGGGCACCATCGTCGAGAAGCGGAGCAAGGTCGCCTCACTGGCAGATTGTAAGGGGCTTCTTCTGTGAGGACGAAAAGCAGGAGAGACTGCTGGTATTCCTGCTACGATGTCTGCTCATTGACTATCTGAGGGGAATCTTGGAAAAGAGTGGGCACCCTGGCGGTGCGTCACTGCTGCCAGTGACAGCTGAAACTCTCAGTCGCTTGCCTAATCGGCTCGCCCAATTGTTTGAGCGAATCCGCAGGGTTGACTTCTCGCAATTGTTTGAAAAAGAGGCGATAGAGCACTACAGGTGCCTAACTAGGAATGAAACCAAGGAAATCCTCCAAAAATACGTCAGTGCTCTTCTGAGGTCTGATGTGCATAGGCAGGCCAAACTACGCCTCGACGACCGCGAACTGATTGATGGGATGCTCGACCGAACGCATCCCGACACTGACCTTGCTACCCGTGGAAAGATACGCACAGACCCTGAAGTAGCCAATCTGCTCGCCACTCTGACCGTACGAGACCCATCTGATACAATCCTAGACCCCTGTTGCGGCGACGGAATACTACTGGAATCTGCCTATTACATATTGAGGAGAATGGGGCGGACTCATCAAGAGATACTAGGTGCATTATCAGGTTTTGAGTGCGACGAACTGCTTACTAAGCTCGCATTCCTTCGCCTTGTCCTCAGAGAGCCCGCGGCGATTCAACCGAATACAGCAATAGCGCTCTCATGCGAAAACATGTTTGATCAGCGCAGGACGAATGCGAAAGTCATTCTGATGAACCCGCCGTTCATGCGTTACGAAGCAGTGAAGGTGCATGTTCCTGACATGCTCAAGCGTCACTATGCAAGCGCAGTTCGTTCAGTTAAACGCAAGCCCTCCATCGCAACCACCGGACAGCAAAACCTGTTCGCCTATTACGTCGAATACGCCGTCAGCATGGCAAATCGCGGATGCAGACTTGGCATCATTCTAGACAACAAGTGGTATCACAACCAATATGGCATGCCACTTCGAAGGTTCCTGCTTGAGAACTGTGAAATCGAAGCTATTGTTGAGTATCCATTCCAGAACCTATTCGTTGAACGCAAGATTGCAACGTCGATACTGGTCTGCCGTAAGTCAAATCCAGTTGACCCCAGTCAAAGGACTAGATTCATTCGCATCAAAAATGATCTGGCCAATGTCAGGCCTCAGGACATTTTGAACGCATTATGCAGCGATGGGTTCCTGGACTCAACGGTCTCGTCTCGGAGTGTGTTCCAGTCCGAGCTGAAAGCAGAAGAGGGGTGGAAGGGTTTCTTTGGAAACCCCCTCACTCATGACTACATGACACAGATGACACCCTTGGATGGCTTTTTCACTTTTTCTCGCCGAGGCTCCTTGCAGAAGGAAGAGGGTGGCATGAGTCCCTTGGGCTTCCCTTGGTCGAACAAGACTTACGGTCGTGGCGCAGATGGCAACCCTCTGTCGAAAAATAAGAATGCGCGTCTTCACGAATTGGCGCAACAGATCCCGAGCCGGTTTAAGGGATATGCCATCAAGAACTCCGACACTCCTAGGAACTATATCCTCAACTTGGATGACGTGACACAAGAACCCACTCTTGAGATGCCTTGGCAACGAGGCTATCCCGAATTCAGAGTGCCGGAGAAAGTCAACCACATACTTGATTCAGACAAGACTCTTGCCGTCTTATCAAGAGAGCCTCACGTGAAGAAGTTCGTTCAGACGTTCAGGAAACTCAAGGGACTGAAGAAGATGCAGGAAAGTGAGCTGTGGGTGGGCTTACGCGAGCCGGTTGCAGGAGAACTCATCATCCCTCGCAAACAACGCAAAGGTCACCGCATTTTTGTGAACCCATTCGCACTTGACCCGGGCGGAAGGCAAGCCCGTGTGTCAAGCAATTTCATCTCCTACTCAGGGATTGTCTCGATGGAAAGGCTGAGCCCTATTGACGCTACGAGAATTATAGCCGCGTTCCTAGTATCTAGTTTCGGGCAACTCCAGTTTGAGATACTAGGAGCGAACCGTGAAGGGTGTCTTTCTATCGAAAAACATCACTTGGCAAGAGTACGTGTGCTCGATCCTAGATGTATGTCTCAGGAGGAACAGAATTCCGTTATTGACGCCTTTTCTAGGTTGCCATTCCCTGTGCCAACCGACCGGCACCCAGCTGACCTGCCTGAGCGGTCGAGAATCGACCGCCTATTCGCTGAGGTTATCTGTGGACTCTGTGGGTGGGATGTGGAGGAATTGCTCCTAGAAGTGCACAATACTCTGTACGAGTATCTGGAAGCCAGACAACGTTGAAAGAGAACGGTTATTCTGTAACGAGTTTATTCTGCGGCGCGGGTGGTCTGGATCTTGGTTTCAAGTGGCAGGGGTTCAGGATAATCTGGGCCAACGATAACAATCCAAATGCGGTAAGGACTTACAATTACAATATCGGCAACTACGCCCGGTGTCAAGACATCCTATCAATCACTTCGGATGAGCTCCCTCATGCTGACATCGTCATCGGTGGACCGCCATGTCAACCATACTCTCATCTAGGCTTGAGAAGAAAGAACGATCCTCGAAGCCAACTTGTCTTCAGATTCTTAGACATTATTCGTGAAGTCCGTCCAAAGGTGCTCGTGATGGAGAACGTTCCAGGCATCGAGTCTTCAAGAATTGACGGCCACCGTTTGGTAGACTATCTTGCAGAAAGATTTCAAAGGATTGGCTACACTATGACCAAGATGAGGTTACTAGCCACCGACTATCTTGTGCCTCAGCTCCGCAGAAGGGTGATACTTGTTGGCGGATTGGGCCTAACCATTGATACGCCAGACGCGCCTACTTTTGCAAAGTCTTGCTACAGGATCGACCATAGAGGTTTTGATTTGAGCGCATGTGCTGCTATCGGAGACCTCGGCAAGTGCGTCAGGAAGGGCGAACTTGCCAGCTACAAGCACCTTCCTCACAGTGAGTTTGCGAGATTGATGCGACAGAAACAACTGACGAAGGTGTCCTTGCACGAGTGTCCACGTATGTCTGAGACAGACAAACTGCTCGTGAAGCACATTCCTCCTGGAGGCAACTACCGAGATATCCCTGACGAGATAGCCCCTGGTAGAGTCAAGAAGTACAAAGAGAGTGGGGGACGGACCACCGCGTATGGTAGACTGCATCCGAATAGGCCATCATATACTATCAACACCTATTTCCGTCGGCCGAATGTGGGAAGCAACTTCCACTATGAGGAAGATCGGCTGATTACTGCTAGGGAAGCGATGAGATTCCAATCTTTTCCGGACGATTTTGAGTTGTTCTTCAATTCTCAAGACAAGCGTAATGCCATGATAGGTAATGCAGTTCCACCGCTTATGGCTAGAGCAGTCGCATGGTCTGTCCAGATGGCCCTAGAAGACAAACCTATGCCAGGACAACAGAGCCTCGGAAGTTTTCAAGATTAGATTTGATTCTAGCCTACTGGCGGATAGATGAGAACAGTTTGGTCTGCACGCGACATCAAAAGTTGCCTGAAAGACTATTGAAGCTAGTCAAATGCCGAAGAAAAGCGATGATCAGGGCCCTGTTGGATTGGACTGGTCGGAATCTGCGAGAGTTTGAGTGGAGAAAAGCCGGTAGGACGCCATACTCGGTCTTGGTTTCAGAGATACTGCTCAAGCGGACCACTGGTAAGGCGGTCTCAAGAGTCTATGAAGAGTTTCTATCCAAATACCCCGACGTAGAGGCTTTGTCAGCGGCCAGACGCAAGGAGTTGAGGTCTATCTTGTCAAGAATCGGGCTTCAGGAACAAAGGTCGCGCGGAATTCAAGATGCGGCGCACTATTTGCTTGCTCAATGTGACGGACATATTGCTGACAGTTACGACGAGTTGATGAAGATACCACATGTTGGGCGCTACACCGCCAACGCGATTTTGTCATTCGGATTCGGTAAATCGCGCCCAGTCGTAGACTCAAACGTGATCAGAATATTCAGGAGGACCTTTGCATCCAAGATCGAAGGCCATCCGCAGGAAAGTCTGTTCTGGGAAATAGCAAGTGAACTTGTGCCTGCTAGGCGTCATGAGCGTTTCAACTGGGGCTTGCTTGATATTGGTGCTACAGTGTGCACGTTTCGAAGACCTCGCTGTCAAAGTTGTCCTCTGGGAGATCTATGTGATACAGGACGCAGAGCACGAATCGCTCAAAGAGGATAGAGGACTGTATGACTTAGCTTGCGTGATCTTGAGAACGTTCGCAGTGTTGGAGTGCTATCTGGCGTCCACCAGCACTTGCAACGTTTTTGAAGTGTAGTTTGGCTACGTGACTCAAGATGTTGTGGTCAAGGTCGGCTGGTTTTGAAGTTCTGAGGTCCACATTGAACTTTCTATTCAGCTCGCCGACCAGTATCTCGAAACGGTGCTTTGCTATTATGCTGGCAACTGAAACTGGAATTTCGGTGTCGCCTTTGGAGCTTTGAATAATCTCCATGTTTTCATTCTTTATGTCCGCTCGTTCCAGTCGAAGGTCAGTCTTCTTGAAGTCAAACTTGTCGATGACTATCTTGGTTCTTGCAGAGTGGACATATGCAAGTGTGCTCTTTATTGCTGCGGCATGACACCACGCCAAGAGGTCGTTAAGCGTCTTTCCCTCACGGTGAAATTCAGTGTATTTCTGGTTGTAGATTTCAGGCATCAGCGTGACATCACGGTAAAGGATCTTGCTCCTGAAGATCTCAGAAGCTAATTTGCCGAGCTCCGCTTTTCCAAGCAACTTGCTGTCTCTGACACCGATCTTTCTTAGGCGGACTATGTCGGCAGGACTAAGCGCTGCGCAGACGACTACGAGTGGACCGTACCATTCGCCTTTGCCGACTTCATCGCTTCCAAGCAGGAAGTCGTATTCCCGCTCTTGTTCGAGTATGGAGTCAATTACCCTTCTGGATGCCTCACTATCATTGTGAACAAGCTTGCCCGATTTGTACACGACGATGAAGACTTCTCCATTCTCAATGCGCAGAAGCTCATACTCGCTCCTTGGCTCAGCTCTCTTGAGAGACGTGCTGAGGATTCGGTTACGCAACTTCTCCAACTCAGGGAGGCTGATGCTCATCGAAACCGGCATACTAAGTCAACTGTTTTTATAGAGTAGGGTCACATAAGAACCATTCATGTCAGAACATGTGACTCTGGTCTTTGGTATCTCTGGTGCGTTCGATGAAGGTGCCTTTCTGGAGTATATGGGCAAGGCAAATGAGAAGAAACCAACTGGCAAATACGAAAAGCGCGTCTGGTCAATAAACGGACTGACTGTGAAACAATATGAAAAAACAGTGGTCACTCAAGGCAGTCTAAACGACTTCACGAGAAGATTTCTTCGAGATTTGAGAGAGGTCAAAGGCCTGACGCTAGACGAGAAGAACGCGAGGATTTTCTTTCGAATATATCCAACGAGGCACAATGCGATCATGTGCCCGGATTGCAAAAGTACCTTTCTCAGCATTCACGGAGTAATGGAAGGTCTTGATATCGTGTTTCAAGGAGAATGCGGCCACAAGTGTGATCTAAAGCCACCCATGTTCATGCTGACTAATAGAATCCTACCGGACATTTCCATCCTCATCTCAAAATCTCTCTCAAGGCTTGTGGAACTGGGATACTTCAACGGGTTTGAAGTAGTCTTGCCAGAGTTCATCCTAGACGTGGTTGATAGATTCAAAGGCTCCTCCAATAAGGGGGCTGTATCAGAGCAGTTGGAGGATCTCAGGGCCCTAGAAGAGGCAGGAAAGATCAAGATAAACAATCTGTCAGCTCTACCAGTGAAAATAGACTCTTCGAATTTTCAGGAGGAAGACAAAGTAATCCTTGAGCTTTCACATCTCACCAATTCCATTCTCATAACCTCTGACAAACTTCTAAAAGACAGGGCGATAATGCAGGATCGTCCAGCCGTGTACATTTCGCCGGACGATTTTGGAAAGATCAAAATGATTCAACAAGTAAGAAACCCATAGAGCTGAACGGATGCTGGCCTTCGCTAAACACCTTCAGGAAACTCCCCTCCTTGAAACGCTGCTTTTTCGAGATCCTCTAAGGAATCGAAGAAGTAAGCTTTCAACGTGAACCACTTCAGGTCTGGAATTCTCTTGACTAATTCGTCGTGGACTCTTTGGCAAAGCCTGTTCCAGAACTCTTCTTTGACCCGTTCTGGAAAATTCCAATGCTTCACCCACACTAGTACTGCGATCTTCCCATCCTTGGCGTATGCGCCGATGAGTTCAAGCTGTGCCTTACCCCAGTATGAGACACGACTTTCATGTGGAGGCTCATACGTCTCTTCAAACTTTATCTCTAGACCATTGCTGATTGTCTGCCTGACCTTGGCTAGGGCTTCGGCTACTTGCTTCTCTACGATGATTTTTGCGTCTGGGATTTTAGTCATGAGGGCTCGTTCTCCTTAGAACCTGCATTGCTTCTACTGGCACGCTTGATTCGATTTACATCGGTGGCAGATGACACTGGGTTTTTCATGTCACTCGCTACCTGAAGTCTTCTGTGTCCAGCTATTCAATGTTGATGGCCTAGTAGGCGTAAAGCATTCTTGTGAGAGCTTCCAGATAACCTGAGACGTGACTTGGTCTCGAATGCGTTCTAGTCGATTCTCCTCCTCCATCCGTCTCACCCAAATCGGACTAGGAGTCATTTGCTGCAAACCGGCTTTGAGTCTGAGTTCTGACCACGTACATCCCTGAGGAGTAGCTGTCAGTATATTGATCACGGCCTCCTTGAATCGTGCATAGTCAGGCCTCTTGATCTTGGGGTTTGGCTCAGCTTTATGGATCAGTAGCCCTTTTGCAGTGATTCTTCCTTCAAGACAGTCTCCCGAACTCCATCCAAGTTGTTCTACCATATTGTTTGGAATGACAGCTTGATGCTTGACATACTCTCTGCCTCCTATACGGCGGCTGATTGATCTCTGGAGCCTCACTAGCCGTAGTACCTCCATGGTTCGATGCAGAGGGCCAGGTGGCTGAAACCAGTGATCGTCGCTGTAGAAGCTATGGCGGCCATCGTGATAAGGCACAAAGCGAAGTGTACTTCCACTCTTTCGAGTCGGCGAAGCTTGAGATGCTCCAAGCCCAGCTCTTTCTTGAGCCGAGAGAATACTCGCTCCACCGATGTACGCATGTTATAGTATCGGTTCCACTCTTCAGATTCTCGCCTTACAGGCAGTAGGTAGTCAGCTCTCCTCCTTCGCTTCTCCTTAGACCGCCTAGGGTTCAATCTGATAATTGGTATCGCGTGGTGCTTGAGCGTCAGGAGAATGTTCCTCTTGGAATCATAGCCAGCATCAGCGATCACCACTTCAACGCGGTTTCCCGATGCCATTGTGCTTAGGAGTGTCGGGTAGTATAGGCGTGAGTCACTTCTGTTTGCGGGAACAACTAGGTAGTCCAGCGGCAGCCCGAAGTCAGCGTCGCAGGAAATATGAAGTCTGTAGCCAAACACGTATGCTGGCTTGCTTGGCTTCTGGCCTGTTACTCCCCATGCAGCGTCTGAATCTGAAAGAGAGCCTTTTCGCCTGTTTGGGTTGGAGTATCCTCTGACAATGGTTGAGTCCATCACGATGCGCTGCCCAAGCCTAGGATAGTTCAGCCTCAGCTGTGACTGGAGGATGAGGAACACTCTGCGGAAGCGTTCTGGTCCAACTCTCTTCGTGAACTCGGAGAAGCAGTCGTGGTGAGGAGCTCTCTCAAACCCCAAGACAGGTAGCCAATCTGTTTCATGTTCCAATGTGCTAGCCAGTTTGCGCCACGACGGAATCTGCCTGACCTTCTGGAATATGAGAGCTCTGAGCATAGCGGCAGGAGGGTGCGAAGGTCTTCTCCTACACTCCGAGTACGCCTCCCGGAGCACAGGTTCAACCGCTCCTAGATCAAGAGCTCTCAGCAAGGAGACGATAGATGGCGACGAAACCTCTATCAATCCGTTGCAGCATTTTTCTACTGTGGGGTCTGTGCCTTGCATGGGTGCGGACCTCCGCCGGAGCGGGCTGGGAGGGAAACCTGCCCCGCCCCGGATCAATCCATGTGGCTACCACATGGTTAGCACATGGATAAAAGGCTTACGCCGGAAGATAGTTTCACCGTCCTTTCATGCCGCGTACGGCTCCTTTTGTTGGAGGAACTTTGCTCAATTCACGAACTGTCCGCATAAGTGCCTCGCATACCTTCGCAGGAAGCCTCACGGAGCCATCAGGCCTCACGAAGTGAAGAACATCATTATCATCAACGGTTACCACCAAGTTGTCCTCTTGGACATTCTTCATCACGAAGTCAAGCACGGCGCATGTGAAATTCGCCGAAAGGCACATGGCATCATCAAAGGACAGACGCTTCTGATGGACTGTCTCCAGCATACCTCTCACCTTCAACAAGGACGCATAACCAACGCCAGAAACCCTGATGCTGGTATATTTCTTCATCACATCACCTTTTGCAGTATTTGCATACAAAGTATGGCTTGCATATAAAGCCTCCTGAGACAGGGGGAACGAGAACTGGCGCGTCTTAGTCGTAGCGTTGATTCGGCTTCCGGATATTGGTCAACTGTTGGCCCTAATGACTTGAGCGATTAGGACCTAACAAACACAACTGGATGCCTTTGCCTAGTTCGTCGTAGCTCAGTTTCTTCCATTTGACCAAGATCTCGTCTCCATCCCCTCAAAGGAATGACTACTCGGGCTCACATCATGAGAGTTTGATCTTGACATTAGTTCTGGTGGCTATCGCTTCCAGTAGGTTTGTGAGGTCGTTTTGCGGGAGTTCTCCTATGCCATAGCCGTCCACGTAATCCGATATTCTTATGAAGGTTTTCTGGATCGGCTGTTCGGAGTAAGCCATGAGCGCCAACTCTATTCTCCAAGGATATATGACGTGGTTCGCGGCCAATTCGTTGTCCCAGATTGGGGTCTGATCATCGTAGTAGGTTCTCTTGACTGTGGCTACGCCATGCATCTCACCAGTTCTCGCGATCTGAAAGACTACGTGGTCGAAAGACTGAATCCTATTGAACACGCGTATGAAAGGTCTCCAGTTTCTCCTCTGCTTTTCGCCTGCCTCGCGATCCCAGAAGCCCCAAATTGAGCGCTCATACGCTCTTTGAATGTTCCTCAAGTTGACAGAAGACACTAGCCAGTTAGTCAATCTTGAGTACCGAGATGTATTGTGGAGAATGCCCTAGGTATAAGTGTAAGGTCTAGCACGCGCCATAGACTGATGACCTGTAAGTTTCAGTCAATACTCTCCAATCTAGTCTTCTAAATGGTTTCCAAGTGCGCATCGATAGTCTTCAAACGCGCAATATAGCTATCTAGGCGAGGGGGCATACTAGAACTCTGGGTAGGGATTTGGGACCGATTCCAATCGGCCTTGAGGATCTTGTTGAGCTTGTCCTTAAGCAAGATCCCGCCTCAGGCCGTAAACTTCCGAGAAGTCGAAGTGAGATTTGGAACACACTGGCCTATTGTGCGCTGATCGACGCTAATAGGTCGGAGGCTGAGGCACGTTATCTCTACCAGCTGATCGAAAGTCGCGGCTTATTGAAATTCGATGAGGTGTTGAAGCTTAGGACGAAATGGGCCGATAGAGTTAGACGCATGCTCAACAACGAGATGCGGAAGCTCAGTCAAGGCAGAAAGCTTAGTTTGCTCTCGACATTTGTGGAAAATCATGTGGACGAAATGAACCTATGCCTCCTATCGGCTGCCCAGTATTTTCTCGACCAGAAGGTCTCTCGCAGTTTTCTCAAGGCTAGAACGAGCTCATGCCAAAACACGGCTGACCTTGTCGGGGAGATTGCTTATCCAAAAAGTGAAAAACACATTTACAGGATAGGATTAACGAAGACCATACTCTGGTTACAAGATTTTGGTTTGGCGTTGAATCTCTGTCCTTCAAGCAGGCAAGTCATAAGCTTCGTAGATGACGATTTGGGATTCAAAGTGAAACCTTCGATATACGGTGAAGACCAGGAATTGGCGGAGATCTGGACAGACTTATTCAACTGCATAGCAAAGGTACGAAACGTAGCTGAACAGCTGACAAACAGACTTTCAAAACCCATCACAACTAGAGATGTGGGTAAAGCAATATGGTATTACAAGTCGTGTCAAAGCCTCTTGGCGAGATTCAGGGCCGGTCTTAAGCACAGGCTTACGCCCGCTGCTTTGATAGCTTTTCTTGATCAGAAGCGATGGGATCTTGATGAGTTGGGAGAAAGACTGTGTAGTATTGAGGAAATAGACAGACTCGCCAGTGAACTAAGAGAATTCGCTTCTAGTCTACCATCGTAAGGGGCCTCAAGGAACGGTAACAGAGAAGGGGTCAGTTCTAGCTAGTCGCGAATAGATATTCGAGAAAGGCGGCGATAGCGGCTACCGCGAAACCAAAAATCTCAAGCCACATATGGGCGTTGGTCGTCTTGTAAAGATAGGTGGTCGCAGACCCCCAACCTTCAGCACTCTTCTTCTCATGCGCCATCTCTCTTTTGATTACCTTAATGATGTGACGGTGAGGCTTCTTGAGATATGACTCGATTGTGTAGGAAGCACAAGCCAAGAGCAGAAACATGACGGCGATTCCAATGAATAAGACTGGAATCATGAGTATCAGGAGGTAGAAGCAAGAACATAATGTTATTCCTTGTGTTGAGCCGATTTCCTAATGAGAGACTACCACTTGTTCCCTGCTAGGGCGAGAACGATGAGTTGGGAGTTGGTAGAGAAGGCGCTTCCCTCAATAATAGGCTCGATAACGGGCTCCTTCCTAGGAGTCTTCTTGGGGTTTCTAGTCAACAGATGGAAGCAAAAGCAAGATGACAATAGACTTAGGCAGGAGTATGTGAAGGGGTTTAGAAGCGAAATCGGACAGGGCCTTGGACTACTGAGAAACCGTAAGTTACAGCTTGTTCCCAGCGACCTTTGGATGTCGGCTGTGAACTCGGGCGACCTGCGACTGTTCTGTTCAGATCAGAAGAATGACTTGAGAATGGCATACTTCGCTATTAGCAACTACAATTATGAAGCAAAGAGAGCAAGAGACCGAGGAGAGCAATACAGAGCAGAGGCCGACGACGAAAGAAAGCGTCAGCAACTGATGTCAGCTTGGGCGGCTGCATCAGAACATGCCCAACAAATGGGAGAGGGACTGATAAGAACGCTGGAAAACCTGTGGAACAAAGAATGGTTCAAAGACATCGACTCACAGCTGTGAAAACCGACTTGAAGCAGATCAAGGCAAGACTCAATCTTGATGTCTAGGGTCCAGTGTAAGGATTTCTGAGTAGAAAGCCCCGCCATCGCTCAGCATTGATGCAATCACATACAACGGGCTGGGCGAAGCGATTTGTATGACCAATAATGACGCGCAAAAGACTTAAGGAAGGTGCATGAATAACTGTGAACCGAGGGAATAATGTACCCACAGAGGAGATGGGTTTCCGTGCAGGATAAGATGTCCTTTCGGAGAGCATGCTTGCTTCCTCCTCCGAGTCACTTAGACCGGATAGTTAGACCCCGCGAGGGTATCCGCTATCCTCGCGCCCATTTTGCTTCCTCGCAGAACTATCGCAAGCCTATTAAAGTCTCGGCCGGTAGTAGTCTGACGGGGCTCTTGCTGAGGAGATGCTGGGTTGGATAGAGAAGAGAAAATAGCCTTAGCCCATATTCTCACACATCCCGTACGTTACAGAATTGCAGAGAAATTGGAGACAGACAAGCAACTCTTCATAACTCAACTAGCGAAGGAATTCGGCCTAGATCGGAAGGTTGTGGCATTTCATGTGAGGATCTTGGAGAAGAACAAACTTGTCGCAACCGACTTGGAAATGGATAGGTCCCCAAGAGGTAACCCTGTAGTCATCCGAAATGTGAAGCTTACAGAATTGGGCAGACAGATAATGAGTCAGTGCAAGCTCTAAGCCTTTCTGTATGCGCTCAGTCAGTGCCGAAGATCACCTGAATCGCTATCTCCGTGGCCTTGCCGAGCAGCGCACCCGCGATAGTGGTAAGGACGAAAATGACAACTTTTTTCACCTTTTCGTCTAGGTCCTTGCTTCTCTTGACCTCGTCCTTCTGAGGCTCAATCTCTTCAACCGTTATTATTCCTCCCTCAACGAAGACCAACTCGTTTCCCTTTTTGTACAGGACCACGTCTCCTGTTGCTTTGATCCTGCTTCCAACTGCTTCAATTGTGTAATTCACATCTAGGATAGTATGATCTTCTATGTCCAATAGCTTGATTACTGGTTGGACTTCTCCGATCGGAATGGCTTTATCAGTAGATGAAGTAACTTGTTGAAATATCTCAACATTTGAAATCCTCAGATCTCCAGGAAGACAGAACTCGGTGAAAACTTCACATAGCTCCGACATCGGAGCAGCCGTAATGGCGTCTTTATCAAGACGCTCTATCAGGTACTTCGCTGCCTCAATGGATTGATGTATGTCGCTTGCCATGAACTACAGTGCTAGACTCTGTGGATATATCGCTTTGTAGGAAGACAATTCCCTCGTGATATCTACTTCTGCACAAGGAAACGAAATGCCAACGAACCCTGCTCGTTCGCTCAGTCGCTCTGGATCGAATCCTCTGAGTCGTGGCCATTGTGGATCGGTGATATCAACTAAATGGTGAATTTGGGAAAATCACTGGTGTTCGAAGGGCCGGATGGTGTGGGGAAGTCAACTCTCGCAAATGCTGTTTATGCATATCTCACTTCGATGAACACACCATCAAAGACTCCTAGAAGTTTAGGAAAGGCCTCTTGTATTTGGGCGGAGACCTCTCTTATTATAGGACTATGACAGATGGCTTGAGTTCATGATCACTCTAGACGCCGAGTCAGGCGATGTGCTAAGGGCTGTATTCGAGTAAGTCGATGAACACTTACGCTAGCTCCAAGGACAACTTGGAATCGGACAGCGCCAATTAGCATTGGGAGGCACGGCGGGATGAGCCTGATTGTCAGGAGGATCGTACTTGTGATAGAGTTTGCACTCATACTTGTATGCGTCCATTGGAGATGAGGCGTAATCAAACCAAAATGCCACATAATGTCCCTCTGATGCAGAACTGACAATTCTTAGTCCTAGATCGGAATCAGAGCGTCCAACATATGATATTTCGGTTCCATTTCTCGAAAGAACATACACACCCATGCTCGCTGGTCGAACTCGGAACGACGCTTCAGACAATGGATACGGTCCTTGCAGTCCTAATGCAAATGCTTTCCGTTGTTTCTACAATACTACTGTCTTCCAAAGTCAATGTTTTGGTTGATCTTGTTAGATGAAGATTCTATCTCGACTTGCTAGCCACTGCTCAAGAAGACGGTTAGCTCCGTTCTCTGCAACCTTCTCATCGACTTCTCCGGCTTCAGCATCTCGGAGTTGTTGTCTCTCGATGCTTCTGGCCACGGAGGGCAAGATTCTCTTCTTCAGCAGTTCAGGGTCACGTGGCCTTGGCAGACGGCTCAGTCTTTCGCTCTTATTACGATAGGAGTATTCCATGAGACCTATGAATAGATCACTTGCAAAGGAATCTGTCAATTCCGTCTGCAATTCTGCGTTGTAGACTCCTATCAGGTAGGGTGGAGTCCTGCGAAAGACTAGAATCAACCATCCATCATAGATAGCAAAGAAAGCTGAGTCAAGATCCTTGGAGTAGCTCCATGCTTGTCTGGTTGCATTGGCATACGACCTGCCAAAGGCCGTTAGCGGCCTCTGTTTGCATTCCACAACAAGGAAGATTCATGGCCTGTTGTAATGCTTCCCCAAAAGGACAATGTCCGCCTTCTTGTCACCAACGGGAACCTCAGGCAACACTTCTTCTACTGACGATGAGGTCTCCGAAAAGGTCGAACTGCTCAGGGCGTTTCTTGCTATCCTGCAGAACTCCATCTTTATGTAGGCTTCCCGCTTCTTCATGCTCTCCACATCAAGTTCAGCCATGTTAGTAGTCGCCCTGCATTCTCACCTACGGCGGAGGATTATTGGCAGACTAAAATAGCCAAGACCAAGATGGCCGAATACTAGCCTAGCTCTTCTAGTACATGTCCAGAATCACGCTGGCTATTTCTTCGGAGTGCCACCCAGTTCGGTATATAGCTTCGCTATGGCCTTGATCACCTTCTGTCTACTGGACGCCCAGTCCTTCTTGCCTGAAATGTCTTGATCGTAATAGTAGTCTCCCTTCTTGTACCATACAGCGAAGAAAGATCTTCTCGTGCTTATGTCGGCTAGCCACCGTCCTCTATACCTTATTCTTATCACTGTCTCTCCGGCTCCCCTCGGTTCATCTATGTCCTCACCTACGTCCACGATCTCCTGAACGACTTGCTTACAAAGTTCGCGTAACTTGGGAGAATTTATGTAGGAAACAATCTTCTCGATGGGAACAGGTGGGGAGTAACCCTCCTCAGCTTCGATCGGAACTTCCTTGACATTCAGGCCTCTATCGCCAGACTTCGATTTGAGATACTCATACTCAAGAAGTTTGATTTCCGGTTTGACATATCGTGCAGCTTTTACGACCTCTTCAGAGAACCTAGGCGCGACCAAGACTATTCTTGGATCCTCCTCCAAGCTGAATTTCGCTCTCGACGAGGAGTACTGGCGGGCAAGTCTGTCTCTATCCCTATAAACCACATCGTAATATCTTAGCGCTTGCATCAGTATACCTTCGTCATCGCCCATTTTCAGCTCAACGACAACTGGAACCCCTCTGTCGTCGACGCAAAGAACGTCCATGAAGCCCTTTCCAACCATGATCTGATGATCTAGATATATCAGGTCATCTTCAAGCTGATCGGGGTGTCTTCTTACAATCTCCTCTAACTCCCTCTCGGTCCTCGGACTAATCTTCTCAAAGAACTTTACCATACAATTTCCCCCACTAGAGAGTCATGGGCAAACCAGATAAGATTTTCTTTGCTGGCGTGATGTATTGGTCCAATCAGTCATAAGGGGGCACTGGTTCCTCAATCGCCGCTCTGTTAGGTACTGGAGTAGTAGAGCGATTCTCACGGGTTAACTATCGGGTGATCCGTTTTCTTTGTTTGCTCTTGGTTCGCCTTCTTCCTCTAGTTCGAGCCGCATATCTTCGCCTTTCAATGATCTTTGCTTTTTCTCGTACTATGGCTTCGACTAATGCCTCTTGATCTGGCTGTACCTGATTGTCACTCACTTTGATAGAAGAAATATTCCTGTCGCGTAAGAAGTGGTCATAAAGCCAACTAACGAACAGGGGAGCGATTACATGCGTGGTCACCCAAATTGCGATTTCTCTACCATAAGTCCGGAGGTATAAGATACCAATTCTGGCGAGTTCAGTTGCGGCCTCGGATTCGATGGAGAGTTGAATGGAACGGTACCGTTCAGGAATATCTGTCAGAGTCTCTTTCAACTTGATCTGAAGTGGTGCTTCCTTTTCGAGCACTATTCTGATCGGGATTGCCTCTGGATCGCATTTTGGATTAGAGTTAGCCACTTGTTTTTCCCTCGACTCGGAACCATATATGAAAACGGAATTGCTCTCGGTAGCCTGAGAACCGAACTCTAGTACCTCAAAACCGAAAGCGGCATATTAACCTTAGTGATGACCGAAACTTCGGCATGATTGGCAATCGCTGCAAATGCTTCTTGGTCAGTGCCGCTTAGAGGAATGCTTGTTGGAGCTTTCTCCTATGAGACCTCACTGCACATTTTGGCTGCCTCGCGCCCTTCCGCATGTCGATCGTGACGGCAGATCTGCTCCTTATCAAGACGACGAGAACCAAGACACAATCATATTCGTTAGCTGCGACTGAGTTAGGTCGGTCGGAAGATTAGCCTTGTAATTGACCGAAACCCATTCCCATTAGGCCCTAATGAATTAAGTGATTAGGTCTTAAGGGCTTAAACCATGACTTTCCAGCCAAGGAATTTTCCGACAGCCTAAATGAATCTCTCCTGATCGAGCAATGGATACCGCCCCCGAAAGACCTGATGCCATAAGAGACCATACGGCGGGCGATTGGCTTGTACGTTATCGGGTGACTGTGGAGTGCGCGCTACACGTCTA
>Ga0209725_1000596_pt1 | contig 21748 bp, 23 predicted proteins | sample I18A1metaG_FD_184145 | JGI IMG/M metagenome (GOLD analysis project Ga0209725, IMG submission 184145) | Lake sediment bacterial and archeal communities from Gulf of Boni, Indonesia to study Microbial Dark Matter (Phase II) - ​I18A1 metaG... | ecosystem: Environmental > Aquatic > Freshwater > Lake...
CGGTCATACTGACAACGAACCTCAACTTCGGGCAGCTCGACACGCTTGGCGCAGTGTTTGGAAATCTCCTCGTGGTCGCCGGATCTTTCTTCTGGGGAATTGATAACAACCTGTCTCGAGTTCTGGCCGCTAGGAGGGGTCTTCTCCAAATAGGCTCAATGAAGGAAATACTCGGCGGCGCTCTCCTGCTGGCGATTATTTGGTTCTTTGGTCTGGGCGTTGTCGTAAGCCCGGTTTCGATCGCCTATCTAGCAATCGTTGGAATCTTCAGCGCGGGTCTGTCTCTGCTTCTCTTCCTATTCTCTCTGCAAGAAATCGGTGCCATGAGGACGGGAGTAATATTCTCGATGTCATCGCTTTTTGGAGCCGTCTCCGCCTTCTTGATACTTCGCGAGCCGATCAGCGTCCTGCAGATCCTTGCCGGTGTGCTGATGCTCTTCGCCATCTACGTGCTATCGATCCCCGCAAAGAAACAGGGGAAGCTGGCGTAGGTTGCCCTTGACAGCTTGAGCGTCCTATCTTTTCACAACTGCCTCTGCTAGTATGAAGAGCCCGATCAGGATGATGATCAGCGGTATGATATCGACTTTCAGCCCGGCATATTGTGCGAGCCCTATGACCAGCGCGAGAATGCCTATTCCCAGGCTGAACCTGCCCATCCGGACGCCGATGCCCGTTCTGGCAATGTTCAACCCGATCAGTATGAGTCCAACACCTATCGCGATAATCCATCCCGTGTCTACGCCGTAGGCTTGACCGTACATCCAAGCCCCGCCGACGAGGACGAAGAATAAGCCCCATGCGGCGGTTGTCAATGTCCGCGCACTTGTCACCATGCTTAGTCACCAGACCCTTTGCGTCTACCACAATGTTCGATTATAAGGATTGAGACGATATTACATCTAGAGAACGCTCAACGTAGCCCACCAGAAACAGAATCCGCTGGGGACCAAGACTTGGACGCGATGGAGGATCTCATTGCAAAGATCCTAGCCCAGCGGAAAGACTTGACACGCGAGGAGATTGAGAGCCTCATCGAGGAGAAGAAGCGTGAAGCACAAGACTTGCTCTCAGACCAGGGAGCCGCTCGACTGGTGGCAGAAGAACTCCTAGTTGAGACGGAACCTGTTGCCGTCCCCAGCATGATGATTCGTGATCTTGTGGCAGGACTGAACGACGTGACCCTGACCGGCAAGGTCCTGGCGAGCGAGCCAGTGAAGGATTTTGTCCGCCAGGACGGCGCAACAGGCCGCGTTGTGAAGATTCTACTTTCAGATGAAACCGGAAAGATCGGGTGCGCCGTTTGGGATGCGAAGGCTGACCTGATCCTCAAGTACGGAGACCTAACCGGGAAACCTGTCACCGTTAAGCACGGCTACACACGTGCTGGTCTGGCAGGAGAAGTTGAATTCAACGCGGGTGAGCGAAGCGAGATCACTGTTGCACCTGAAGTTGAAACTCTCGAGGCAGCCAAGATTATTTCGATAGGAGACATAAAGGAGCCTGCGATCGAACTCAACGTGCTCGGCATCGTTCACTCAAGACCGAGGCTCTACGAATTCGACAGGAATGGACAGAGGGGGGCAGTACTCAGAACCGTGCTTGCGGATGGCACGGGCTCTATGCCGTTCGTTGCATGGAATGAAAGAGCGGATGAATTGCGGAACCTCAAACGAGGCGATGTTCTGACGGTTCATGGCGGTAGGCTTCGCAGAGACAACTCCGGTCGGCTTGAGATACACCTAGAGAGTCGAGCGACCGTGGCGCTTCTTGAGAAGCCGCCTGAGGGATTTGTGATTCCAGAGATAAGGTTCCTCAAGATTTCTGAACTGAGACCCAACTTGCCTACTGCGAATCTCGTGGCACGTGTTGTTGGAGTGAGCGAGCCACAGCAAGTACAGCGGAAGACCGGCGAAAGTGTAGCGATTTCACGCATACTCGTTGGCGACGAAACCGGACTGGTCTCCGTTTCCTTGTGGGACGACAAAGCCGAATTCGCGTCGCAGCTTAAGGTAGGCGACATTGTTCGAATCGAAGACGCAGCACCCGCCTTGCGGCTCGGCCAGATTTCCATAAGCGCAGGAAGAACGGCGTCTCTCCAGAAGCTAGAGGACGCAAGCAAAGCAATCGAAGTCAAAATCAACAAAGTCAGCGAAGTCGGGTCGGGCTCTGAACTCCTCGCAATAGAAGGAGAAGTCCTGGGGAAACCGGAGACGAGGGAAGTAACCACCGCGAAAGGCGAGAAGGTTCAAGTCACATCGACGAGGATCCGCGACGAGACGGGAGAAACCAGAGTCTCATTTTGGAGATCACAAGCAGCGGAAGCGGGCAAACTCCAACCCGGCACAAAGGTCAGAATCTACGGCGTCTTGCCGAGACCCGGGCTAGGCGGCGAGACCGAATTCAACACCGTTCAGGCATCGAAGCTTGAGGTTGTAGCCCGCGGACCAGGGGAGCGCCCCTCTTCAGACGAGACCCGGCAGTTCATGACTCTCAAGGAAAACGAGCAAGCCTGGGTTAGAGCCATCGTCCTCGATGCCGGAGAAGACGCTACGCTGACTTCCGTGTGTAGTCAATGTGAAGAACCGGTCGTTCCCTCTAATGGGCAGTTCGCGTGTTCAACTCACGGCGCGCAGGCCGAACCGACTTGGCTACTTGCGACGCGCATGCGCCTTGACGACGGCACCGACACGATTGTGGCCGATGTGCGAACCAAGGAGCCGCACACTCTCCTTGGCAAGAGCATGAGTTGGGCTCAGAAAGAGATATTAGCGAAAAGGACGAGTACGGTAGCCCTACCCATCGACGCAACCGGGAAGCTTGCTGGAATGAGGATAGAAGCTTTCGGCGTCACAAAACGCGATCCTCAGACAGGAAAGCTCGTTTTTCATACCGACAAAGTGTTTCTGCTCGAATAGAGAGTCGTACGCTGGATGAATTCTGTAAACGAATCTTTCTGGTTCTAGAGAAGAAGGCTGTCTTGGATTGATGAACTCTTGATGGCTATGAAGATTGGTCAAGACATCTTCGACTACATAAACACCGTCAGGAACCCTAACAGCAAGCAAACAATGAAACGGAGAGTCCAAGAGTACCAACCAAAGCAAGACATAGTTGACAAGTTCGCCGCCCTCAACTCGCGATACTTCATGGTGGTCTTTTCCGCTGAGTGGAATGCGGAGTGCCGCGCTCACATCCCCAGCTTGGCAAAGCTCATGATTCAAGCAAACAACAACAACATTTCCGTCAAGGTTGTGGATTTTGACGAGAACCGCGACATAGCGGAAGAGATGCGCGTGCTGCGGATTCCTGCTGTAATCGTTCATGACAGGTCTTGGAGAGAACTCGGGCGTTTCGTTGAGAAACCTCAGCATGGCGCGACGCTAGAAGAAGAATTATGGGACATAGTCAGCAAGTCTACAGGCGCTGCCTAGCAATCGTCATCATGTCCCACAGACCTGAATCTCAGGCCGCAGTCGCGCATCAAGGTCAAGTTTGGACGAGTTCCTAAGTTGCGGGTGTCGCATGGGGGGCAGCGAGCGGCTCGGGTTTCCGGGCACCTGCTCTCTTGGCTGCCGATAATTTGAGGACCTGTTCGATTCCATGTTTACCCGGATCTATCTGTTTCAATTCTAGCCAACCATTCTTCTCAGCTTCTGCCAGGAATTCCTGTCCACGCGTCGTGCGTACAATCACCGTTGACCAGCCGTCTGGACACCCAACGCCCCCGACGGATATGTCACCGAACTCGGCTGTGAAATCTTCGCAGACTTTGCAGCTTGACCGAACGAACTCATCTACCTCCTTCAGTGGAACAGACAAAACCTCGACGCCTTGGGCATAGACCCTGAACTTTCCCTTCTTTATTGCGAAACGGCTCACCTGACCCAGGTCGATGTTCTTGCTCCGTAGGTAGTTTCCGAGGAGCTGATCGTACCCGTAGCTTTCCATGCACAATAGTCCGATCGCTAGATGCACTGCATCGGCAAGCTTCCTTGCCCCAAGAGCCGATGTCTGCATTCGCCTGTATGATCGAATTTGACATGGCGTCCCGACGATCGCCACCGTCTTCTTCCCATACTCCTGCACTGCGGACATGAGACCAATGAGAGTAGGGCTGGGAGTATACTTCGTCCCAGCGGAATTCAGGAGATCACCGTAGTCCAATGCCACGCATGGAACGGGCTTCCAAGGCACTCCACCGTCGACGCACGTAACCACGGCTGCGTCGACCCTGCCACTTTCGAACGCGCGACCTAGGACGGACGTGACGACTCCGCCATCTTGGCTCTTACGAAGGATCTCTTCCTTCTTGGATCTACCGTTCGCTATGGTCTGATAGATACCGATCGACTCGTCTGCGTTTCTGGCTCGCCCAAAGATGCTCTTCTCGACTTCTTCTCTTGGGAACTCTGCGGCTGAGCAGGAGTAGTAGCATACTTGGCAGAGCTCGCATTTGCCCCGCATCGTGGGCTTCTCGCCCTCCACTTGAAGAATGTAGACCGGGCACGATGCGACGCAGGCGCCGCAGAACGTGCACAGGTTGCGGTTCAACACTTGGGATACGAGTGACCCAAACAGCTTGGGTCTGGCCATCGTCTGCATACGAGGCACTGCACGCAACACGAGTAGAGATTACTCATATGAATTTCGCATACGCTACAGGGACTCGATCCGGGTCTCCACCCTTCACACTAAAGCCTCGTGAGGTTTACATTGTCGCCAAGGAGTTTCCTGACCTTGCGGTTGATGTGCTCAGTGGAACATGCGATTACTGAGTCGTATCCTTCTCCAATTGGTTTGCCTTGAATGTCGGTTGCAGTGCCACCTGCTTCTTCAAGTATCATGAGTCCTGCAGCTATGTCAACCATCCTGCTATTCCCAGAGAAGTCGAGGAACCCGTCGAGTACACCGCACGCTGTGTAGGCAAGCGGAATCGCGCATGAGCCGACGCTGCGGAAACTCTTCAGTGTAAGCCCGAACTTGCGAAAGGCCTCGACAAACTTGAAGAATTTTGTCTTGTCTGCGGCTGTGTGTAGATCCATATCGAACAGGCACTCCTCAAACGGCCTCTCACGATTGATGTGAATCCTTCCGCCGTCCAAGAACGCCCCTCGTCCACGCTCCGCCGAGAACATCCTGCTGCACATAGGTTCGTAGATCACTGCCATTGCCGGCTGGTTACCCGGAGAAGTTCTAACCTCCATCGAAACCGCGAATGCCGGAATACCGCGCTTGTAGTTCGAACTTCCATCCAGCGGGTCGAGGACGACTCTATACTCGGGCTTACCGAACACGATGTGCCCTGCTTCTTCTGACATCACTTCGATGTTTCCGATCTCGCCCAGCCTCTTGAGTATCATATCCTCGGCGAGACGATCAGCAAGAACCGTTACGTCTCCCGAGTGCCCGACACCAACTACCTCGGACAGATCTTTCTTCCCGAAATCTCTTGCAAGCGCGTCCCCAGCCTCGCGCGCGATGGAAACGAGATCTTCTAGTTTCAGTGATGAAGCCTCCAAGCTAGTAGGTTGCCACCTTCGTCACGCCCGGGATCTTAAGCATCTTCTGAATCGCCTCTCCGGACGGCTCTCTCTCCACGACCAGCGTAAGTTTCGGCTCTGGAGTCAGGTCAGGATCATCAGCCACAGCTTGCCGAATCGAGATGCCCTCTCTGGAGATCAATGCCGATGCTTCGGTGACGATCCCGACCGCGTGAGGATCCGCGTGGATTTCTATCACGCGGTAGCCAAGGAACCGAGCCACGTTAGGCAAGAAGGGCCCTGCCGGCTTCAAGCCTTTGAAGACCGATTGCAGGACCGAGTCAGATTTGATGAACTCAGCCGTTTCTCTGACGGTCCTTCTGTCCACTCCTATTGCCCTAGCGATCTTGAGTTCCGACTGCTCTATGTCGCCGCAGAAGATTCTGCCGTCTCTCACGCTTAGTCCAAGCTCAACCAGCGCCCTAGCTACCCTCAAGCGTCCTGGATAGTCCTTCAGGCGCTCGGATATCTGTCTCCACATTCGGACGTCGATGTACATATCCGTACAACGAGGTCTTAAGCGATCACCGTTGTCTCGTTCCTGACCCTTGGATGAGCGCGCCGTCTCCCATGCATTCTTGGCGCTCCGATGCCTGAACGTCTATTTCAAGACGTCAACGTATCGAAATGCTGACTAAAGTCTTAAATAAAGCGCCGGGGCCGTACGTGGCGCCTGTGATAGCGTTGTCAACAAGGAACTCGTCAAAGAAGTTCTTCCTAGGAGAAGATGACCTGCCGAAGCAGTGGTATTGCATACTGCCTGACCTGCCGCGGCCTCTGGCACCAATCATAGATCCAGCGACAAAGGCGCCTGGCCCAGGCATCGTCCCTAAGATATTCCCCAAAGAGATTCTCGCTCAAGAGTTCAGCCAAGAACGATGGATCAACATTCCGGAGGAAGTGAGGGAAGCCTATCAGCTTTGGCGGCCGACTCCCCTTATCCGAGCGGTGAGACTGGAGAAGGCTTTGAAGACGCCTGCTAAGATCTACTACAAGTATGAGGGGGTCAGCCCACCTGGAAGCCACAAGCCCAACACGGCCGTTCCCCAAGCCTACTACAACATGAAAGAGGGAGTCAAACGTCTGGCGACGGAGACTGGGGCTGGTCAATGGGGCTCCGCCCTAGCCTTCGGCTGCATGATGTTCGGCCTTGACTGCACTGTGTACATGGTAAGGGCAAGCTACGACCAGAAACCCTACCGAAGAGTCCTAATGGAGCTTTGGGGTGCCGAAGTCAGCGCCAGCCCAAGCACGAAGACAGAGTCTGGCCGGAAGATTCTGAAGGAAGACCCTGACAGCCCAGGAAGCCTGGGAATAGCAATCAGCGAAGCCGTTGAGGACGCGCTTACACATGATGAGGCAAACTACTCGATCGGTAGCGTCTTCAACCATGTCCTCATGCACCAAACCGTTGTCGGACTTGAGGCCAAGAAGCAGCTTGAGGCCATGGATGAATACCCAGATGCGATTTTCGGATGCATAGGCGGAGGCAGCAGCTTCTCCGGGCTGTTCTACCCGTTCTACGGCGACCAAGCTTCAGGGAAAGCACCTAAGCAAACTAGGTTCGTAGCTGTTGAACCCACTGCTGCCCCCTCCATTACTAAGGGCGAATACACGTACGATCATGGCGACACGGCGAGATTGACACCTCTAGTGAAGATGCACACTTTGGGCCATGAGTTCATACCGGCGCCGATCCATGCCGGCGGCCTACGCTACCACGGCAAAGCGCCTACCCTATGCATCTTGGCAATAGAGAAGAAAGTTCAAACAGTGGCCTACAATCAACTTGAGGTCTTCGAGGCCGCGAAGCTCTTTGCCAGAACTGAAGGAATAATTCCGGCCCCTGAACCATCGCACGCCATCAAAGCCGTCGTCGATGAAGCTCTAAGGTGCAAGCAGACAGGCCGCGAGGAGACAATCCTCTTCCTGCTCTGCGGCCACGGCCACTTCGATATGCAAGCGTTCGACGATTACAACCACGGGAAGCTGGAACCATACGCGTATCCAGAGGAAGAAGTCAAAGAAGCCATGAAGAAGCTGAGGGAGCTCTACCCTTGGCTGGCAAGCCTGCCATACTGATGTCTTCGATTTCAGGGGCGATACCATAGACTTCAACCGCTACGAGCATGGGCTTCTAGAGCTGTCTGGATAGGAGATGTTCCTAGCCGGGAAGCTCACGGAGTTCGCCCTCTCAAGGTCGACGTTCCCAAGTACGTCACTTGAACGACCAATCTCCCCCTAACACACTTACGTCCACTCATTTTTTCCCCTTCCGCTCTGTTCTAGCAAACTGAATGACCTGTCAACCTGGAATCCGATGGTGTTCGGAGCCGACACAGGGTTGGCTTAGCCGTTTTAATAGCACGTGACAGAGAGGGCTACTGGGCGCCGGATCTTCCGTGCCGCGAATAATACTCCACGTCGACATGGACGCCTTCTATGCGTCCGCGGAGAGAAGACGGAATCCGGAACTAACCGGTCTGGCGATCATTGTGGGCGCTGACCCAAAGGGTGGGAAAGGGCGCGGAGTCGTTGCCGGTTGCTCGTACGAGGCGCGTAAGTTCGGGGTTCACTCCGCTCAGCCAATATCAAGAGCATATCGACTCTGCCCCCAAGCGGTCTATCTCAGACCGAACTTTGCGCTCTATGAGGAAGTCTCCGCTCGAATCATGGACATTCTTCGCGGCTTCTCCGAGAAACTGGAGCCGATGGGACTCGACGAGGCATTCCTAGACCTGTCTGAGAAGGTAGAAGGTTTTGAGCAAGCGGCCGAAGTTGCCAAGAAGATCAAGGACGAGATCAAGACTCGAGAGGGCCTAACATGTTCAATCGGTGTGGCGCCGAACAAGGCCATTGCGAAGGTCGCGTCCGACCACCGGAAACCTGACGGGCTCACGGTAGTCACTCCCGATGAAGCATCGTCGTTTCTCCGCCCCCTCCCAGTCTCACGAATCAGCGGCGTAGGAAAGAAGACCGCTGAAATCCTCGAGAAAGTAGGCGTCAAGACGATCGGCGACTTGGCAAGATTTCCCGCGGGACGGATCGTGGAGTTGTTTGGAAAGTGGGGGATCAGGCTGTGGGAGATCGCTAATGGCATCGACGAGTCGCCGGTCATAACCTCATACGACATCAAGTCGATCAGCAACGAGACAACCTTCGAAGAAGATGTTGCAGACAGAAGCATCGTTATCGAGACGTTGGACAAGCTTGCGCTGGATGTTCACTCTCGCGCAACTCAAGATGGGTTCCTGTGGCGGACGGTTGGCATCAAGCTCAGGTTTGAGGACTTCTCAACATTCACGCGAGCCAAGAGCAGAAACGACTACACACAAAGTTTGGACGTAGTGCGGAACTCGGTGCGGTCTCTCTTCAGCGAGTTTGAGAAAGATCCAAGGAAGATACGTCTTGTGGGGGTTAGGCTCTCGAATCTTAGGCGAACGGACTTGTCTCAGGAAACGCTGCTGGCATGGTCGAAGAGCCAATGAGCCGCGCGCGTTTCTGAGAGCGCGAGCCGTAACAGAGCACCGGCATGAGGGCTTCGCCCAGCAACCTTGAATCCTTGAACAGTTCCATGAGGCGCTGAACTGGGGTACTTTCCCTGTTCAGGCTATACAGAAAGATCGGCCCGTATGATTTTGCTTGAATTAATTCGGCGTCGAGGAGTTTTCGCAGATGCGCCTTAATCACTTTCCTTTCCAAACCGCTGAATTTTGAGATCTTGTACACGGTCAGCGACTCATCCAGATGCTTTGCCAGAGCCAGAAGGATCCTGAGCCTAGATTCGTTGCCTATGATTGTGAGAAGGAGGGGTCTCGGCGGCATCGCGATCATCGGCATGATATGAATCATCGGGGAGAAGATAAGCGGGAGAGCAAAGTGAAAGTACACAAACATCGCATGGTCCGTAGTTCTCATGACGTATCCTTTCTACTGTTGATCTACGGGCTCACGTGTGCTCTTCTCATGACTACACTAGAATATCTCCAAACACAGCTGGGTCTCGGATGCACCTAAACGAGAAGTAGAAAGAGTGAAAGAGGGATCAGAACAGCGTTCCTTTCCACCTCAAGAATATCTTGGGACACAATCAAACCGCATTTCCCTCGGGCCAAAGAGTTGAACTCGGCGATAGCGAACATGTCGTCTGACTGCGGTTCCTCTTGGCATTTGCACTCGATAGGAATCAATCGTTCATTCGCACGTACAATGAAGTCGATTTCACGGTCTTTCTTTGATCGCCAGTAGAAGACTGAAGAGGTGGGTTCATACGTGTGTTTCTGCGCGGTCAGTCCGAATGCCAACCGAATGATGTGGTCGCACAGAACGCTCTCGGATATTCTACCGATGTTCTCCGAGTTGGCCAAGAAGTTCAATGTGTTGGGAAAGGGATCCTGTCCGGCTGCCCAAGTTCTCAGGGCATGAAAGATGAACGGGTCCCGGAACAGTATCTTCTTATTTCCCTCGTAGTGCGGTCCCTTCTTCTTCAGATCAAGTTTGTAGAGATATGTCAAGGTATAGTTGTCTCTTAGGGCATCAACGTAGTCTGCCACGGTTTGATGATGAGCGATATCTGTCCCTTTCTTAAGACTCACCCATGAAACAGGGGTGCCAAGAACCTCGGCCAATCTAGCGACAAGCTGTCGAACGTAGGTTTCGCGCTTGTTGTACCGACTAAGGTCGCCAAGAACCGCTGTGACATAGTCTCGGTAACGTGCACCATCGATTCTTCCGGTCTTGAGGTAGTCATCAATTACCGGTGAGACGCCACCCGTCACGAGATACTGGTCGTAGTACCCGCGGAGCACGTTCAGATAGGAAGCCATCTTGTCAATTGCCTTAGGAATCTCGCCGACAGTGAGCTTTTGAAATGCTTCGAGTCGTGCTGTTTGTTCCAGAAGACCCTCGTCACGTATTGCTGTGCTGATGTCAGGGTTTTGGGTTTCGACGTACTCGGAGAACTTCATGGGAAGCATAAGTTTGTCCAGCACCTCAGCTGATTGGCCGCGTCTCCCCGGCATCCTCTCAGCGCTGGCTTTGATGTCCATTGAGTGGGATCCGGTGACTAGAATCGTCGTTTGTCGGGCTGTCCCCGTGTCCACTAGGTACTTTATTCCACGTTGCCAATCAGGTACAGCAGAGATCTCATCCAGAAACACATACACACGCTTCCCAGAGCGCCTTCTGATGCTGCTGACAAGAGTTTCACAGACGCTCACAACCTCTTGTCTCGTGTTCAAGTTCTCGCAATTGAAGTAGAAGAGGTGATCTGATGGATAGTTCTTCTTTGAGATGAATTGATGAATAATCTGCTTTAGAAGCGTTGTCTTGCCGATCTGTCTGGGTCCACGAAGACTATACACCAAGTCAGCAGACCAGTCGAACTGATACAGCAGTCGTGGAATCCAGGGCACTTTGGAGTCCCTGACAGTCTTGATGTTGAGATCGTCATGGATCGATTCAGGTTTAGCCCACCAAGGATTCTGTGCCGCCAACTGGCCTACGGGAAAGGCCCTGGTCTTCGCTTGACGGGCCATGCGCCCCCCAGAGCACGGGAACGGTGACAGGCTACTTATAAAGCGGATGCAAACCTCGTGACAGCCGCCTTATAAAGAGAAGCCTCCACCTCTGACATGCGTCGTTAGCCTACCGCATGCAGATGAAGCACACGATGTCATCGATTCATCCAAACGCCGCCTCTTGCCATCTAAGGCAACTTCAGCTCCAAACGACCGGCATGGGTCACAGATCAATTGAGGACGCCGTGAAAACTCGCTAACGGTTCTCACTGACTCAGCCACTACACACTGGCCGGCCAAATCTGGAACCCAGCAGGTCTCTCTAGCAAAGAATATCTCGAAGACGCCATCGAACCTGCGCAGAAGATTGGCAGACTTGTCGTGCGTGTTCTGCGATATTATTGCAAAGAAGGCGCCGGCTCATATCGTGTACGAGGACGATGATCTGATCGCTTTTCTTGACAGGCACCCTATCGCCGATGGGCATACCCTAGTGCTGACAAAACGCCACTACGAGCGCCTCGGAGAGATCCCTCGACCTGAAGTCGTTAAGTTGTTCAGCAAAGTCCAAGAGCTCAACCAGACGATCATGAAGAAGATGTCGGCGCAGGGGGCACATATCTCCGTCAACGACGGAAAGGCCGCTCACCAGCTCGTCCCACATATTCACGTACACATAATCCCGCGAAAAGCCGAAGACGGAGTAACATTCACGGCGCGGAAACGACTTCCGCCGGAACAGATGGAACGAATCAAAACCTTGCTCGGAACCTAGTTGCCACAGTCCGCTGTCCTATATCAGAATCTTCGGAATCCTGTTCCTAAGTGCCCTAGCCAGCGGAATTGCAACGATGGCCCCTGAGACAACTTGGATAGTGTTTCCGGGTACTTCGACGAGCGCGGCTGGTGCCCCGAGGCCCATCATGTATGCTTCCGCTAGAAAGTAGCCGGAAACCATAGCGACGGCGCCGACGAACCAGCCGAGCACATCGCGGCGTGTGCTCCTTCCGTCTCTGATGGCACCTGCAAGAAAGCCCTCTAGACCCTTTATGATCAGCGTGTAGGGCGCAAAATAGCCGTAGCCGGCGACGATGTCAGCAGTAGCCGAGCCTATCCCGCCCGCTAGGCCTCCAACGAACCTACCGAACAACAGAGCGCTAGTGAAAACCATGATGTCTCCAAAGTTCAGATACCCTCTGGTCGGCGGAACAGGAATCTGAACCAGCATCGTCGCAACGGTCGTCGTTGCAGCCAACGCAGCAGCAAGCGCCAGCTTAGCAGCGACTCCTGACCGGGCCAACGCGCCATCACGAAAGCGGCTACCAAGAAGAGCAACATATAAGCGCTCACCTATATATTGGCCAATCGTGTCGGTCTCCGATGTCTTTGGTTACTTCACTTCAGTGTCCACGATGCGGGTTCGTCGAGAAGAATCTTGAGGCGGCCAAATGCCCGAGATGTCAGAGCGCTCTACTGTTTGAGTACGACTACGAGAAGGTGGAACAAGCCTTCACGAGCGGGGAGTTCAAGGCGCGAACCCCTGGAGTATGGAAGTTCCGAGAACTCCTTCCGATCACCAGCGAGCGGAACATTGTCTCATTGGGTGAGGGCGGCACATTCATGCACGACTGCCCCAGGCTCGCGCGTGAGATCGGAATCAGAAAACTTCTCCTGAAGGACGAAACGACGAACCCGACCGGTTCTTTCGTAGACCGCGGAATGACCGTCGAAGCCTCGAAGGCAAGAGAACTTGGATCAAGAATCATAACGTGCGGAGCAAAGGGGAACCTAGGCGCATCCGCAGCGGCCTACGCAGCGAAAGCAGGCACCAAATGCAGACTACTTCTCCCAGAGATCCTAGACACGGGAAAGCTCTATCAGATGATTGCATACGGAGCCGAACTCGAGCCCGTGAGAGACTACGAAGACGCGCTTCGCAGAAGCAAGCCATCCCCAGATGAGTATGTAGTCTCGCCAGCAAGCCGGTTCTTCTTGGAAGGCGAGAAGACAACAGGGCTTGAGATATGCGAGCAAATGAGCTGGGCGTTACCAGACAGGATCGTAGTTCCAGTCGGCAACGGCGGTCATCTCGCAATGATCTGGAAGGCCTTGCGAGATCTTAGAAGAGCCAAACTGGTTGGCGACGAGTCAGCGAGGATGACATGTGTTCAGCCTCAAGGCGCCGCCCCAATCGTTCATGCGTTTAACTCGAAGAAGACGGACGTTACGCCTCAGGACTCGGTGAAGATGTTCGCAGCCGACATAGCAGTTCCGGCGCCGCTGCACGGATTCATGGCGCTCAAAGCACTTACTGAGTCGAAGGGTTCAGCCATCTCAGTCACCGACCGCGAGATCCTCAAGGCAGCAGCCTTGCTGGCGCATACCGAGGGTATCTTTGCTGAACCTGCGGCGGCCGCTGCCGTTGCGGGGCTTGCGAAGGCCGTCAAGTCCGACAAGGTCAATCGAGATGAAGAAGTCGTCTGCGTGATAACTGGAGCTGGGCTCAAGGATCCGAACGCTGTGAAGCAGCACATTGACAGATCGAAGAGGCTGGACAGGTTTCTGAGGCGAGCGGAGCCGAGGGAGTTCACACTCGAGGTGGGAGGGACGAAACTCTCGATTCTGCAGTTGCTTGGCCAGTCGCCGGTTCACGGTTACGGAATCTGGAAGGCTCTTGCAGATGAGTTCGGAGTTTCAGTCAAGCTTCCGAGCGTGTATCAGCATTTGACAGAGCTTGAGGGATTGAATCTGATATCGAGGGTGAGGCCCAAGGTCTCGGTGGGCAAGAGAGAGATCTTCCAGTACCAGCTAACAGAGAAGGGAAGAGAGATTCTGCGCGCAAGAAGACGGATCGAATAGTCTCAAGCTAAAGCCTCTTAGGACTTTTCGGCTTCGATCCGGACGCGATGAAGATTCCAATTTCTGCCTTTCTTCCGTGCACAGATATTCCGCAGCACTTTGTTCTGGCCAGCTCCACCTTCACGTCTTCTAGTCCGGCGTCCTGAAGCCACTTCTTGACTTTCGACGGTTCAAATCCAAGCCACCGGTCCGCCATCTCTTCACGCAGCCAGCGCTCGTTGTGCTTCTCCAAGTCCGCGACCGCGAGCCTGCCGCCCTGCTTGAGAACTCGCGTCATCTCAGAGATCGCTCGGCTTGGTCTTGGACAATGGTGGAGGATCATGTTCCCCACGACGGCATCGGCGAAAACGTCGTCTACTGGCAGATGCTCTGCGTCTCCTACCCTGAACTCTACGGATCCCACAAGGCAGAGCCTGCCCAGGTTGTCTTTCGCCGTCTGCAGCATTGAAGGGGAAAGATCCACACCTACTATCCTTCCTATGCCTTGTGTCCGCGTGGCAACCTGTTGCGTCAGGAAGCCGGTTCCGCAACCCACATCAACGACGGTACTGTCCGGCTTGACATTAGACGCTTCGAGTACAGCGTCTGCGATTGTTTCGTCGAAGAAATCTTCACGCATACGGTCCCAACGCTTCGCCACGGTGGCAAAGTACTTCCTAGCTCTCGCTTTCACCTTGCTTGATCTGACGCCTCTCCGTAGCCGACTATGGCGGCGCTTGCGCATTCCAAGACACACCCTAGGTACTCTAGCCAAGCCATGCGATCTATCTAAAGAGTGATTAGCTAACTTCTCTTAATATGTGGCGAGAGGAACCACGGTTGAGTTCTGCTAGAGGCTCGTATGAGAAGGTCTTCGAGCTGCTTGAGCAGCATCACAGTTGGTTCTCGGAGAGCATTCCGCTGATCGCGTCCGAGAACGTTCCCAGCCCGGCGGTTCGCGAAGCAGTCATCTCCGATTTCGGTAACCGCTACGCGGAAGGATGGGTTGGGGACAGAGTCTACGCCGGATGCGTGTACATCGACCAAGTCGAGCAGATCTGCATTGACCTAGCCAAGCAACTCTTCCGCGCGGAGTTCGCCGATGTCCGGCCCGTATCGGGCGTCTGCGCAAACCTTGTCGCGTACACGGCGTTCACGAACCCCGGCGACGTGATGATGGCTTTGGCGATCCCGAGCGGCGGCCACATCTCGATGGGAAAGAAGGACTTCAACGGAACCGCCGGTAGCGTCCATGGGCTCGATGTGGAGTACTTTGTGTTCGACCGGAACGAGATGAACATCGATGTAGACAAGACGAAGGAAAGAATTGAGAAGATGATCAAGGACGGAAAACGCCCAAAGCTCGCCACATTTGGCGGAAGCCTGTTTCTGTTTCCGCATCCAGTCAAGGAGCTGGCCGAATACTTCCACGGAATTGGAGCCGCGGTTGCGTACGATGCGGCTCATGTCTCAGGGCTCATCGCGGGCGGACAGTTCCAAGACCCACTCCGAGAGGGCGCGGACGTGATGATGATGAGCACGCACAAGACGCTGTTCGGCCCTCAGGGCGGCGCCGTCGTCTCTTGGGAGAAATACGCGGAGCAGATCAAGAAGGCCACATTCCCGTCGAACACGAGCAACCATCACCTACACACGGTCGCGGGGAAGGCTGTTGCGTTTGCGGAGATGCTCGAGTTCGGCCGCGAGTACGCCTCGGAGATCGTGGCAAACGCTCAAGCGCTCGGACAGGCGTTGCACGAGCTCGGACTCAACCCACTCGCAGAGAGCAAGGGATTCACGAAATCGCATCAGCTCGCCGTTGACACGACCAAGCACGGCCTCGGGGGAGACATCGAAAAGGCGCTGGAGAAGGCGAACATAATCGTCAACCGACAACTGCTTCCAGGGGACATTCAAGCGGGACGCCACTATCAGAACCCTGGCGGAATACGGCTCGGCGTGTCGGAGCTGACGCGTCTTGGCATGAAGAGGTCGCAGATGGCTGAGGTGGCTGAATTCATCAAACGCGTGGTCGTCGACAAGGAGCCTCCTGAGAAAGTCAGGAGCGATGTGGCGATGTTCCGCAAAGACTTCCAAAAGATACACTACGCCTTTGAGACGGCACGGTCAGCCTACGAATACATCAAGATCCGACAATGACCATGGAACAGTATTCTCGGGTCACACGGCGCTTGGGTGGCTGACACCCAGGATTGGGTGTGTCACACCCGCAAGCATTCGATTGAAGAAACCGAGGCGTATCCTACTGGCTGGCGTGCTACCCTCAGCCTGACCGACGGGGCTGTTCCTTACGGGGGTTCTATGTCTTTGAACTTGACCGCGCCCTGCGAGTTGAACCTGATTGTGAAACGGCAGGGGGCGTCCTTCCCCTCTGAACGGTAGGAACCGTCAGCCTCCCAAAGGTCGCCGATCTGGCGAATCTTCCGAAACTCCACGCCGTATCCGTGAGGAGAAACCCTTCGAATCATCTTGAGAACTCTTTCTTTGACTTCTTCTTCACTAATTCCTGGTCGCTTGAAGCGCGGAATCTCAAGTCTCTCCTGTTTGAAAGAAACAAAGCCCACTCCAACTATATTGAGGCTTCCATCCGCGAGAGAGACGGGTCAAAGACTGATCGGCAAAGCCGATCCTAGCAGACTTGGAACAGCGAACCAAACAAGATACACGTTTGAAGACAAACAAAAACAAGAAGTTCTGGTCGATCTTGGTTCTAGGCTATTTGCCTAGTACCTTCGGTGCTTCTGATAGCACTCTCTACAGTAGACCGGTCTACCCGCCGTCGGCACAAACGGTACTTCCGTTTCTACGCCGCAATCGGAGCATTTGACTTTCGTCATCTGCCTCGGGGCACCGTAACGTCGATTCTCGTAACTCATCTCGCTTTCCACCGTCCCTATTCTGTAGTTATACGAAAGATAATACTCGCAGCGATAATCGGCACGGGCCACTCGGCCCTCCCGTCATCCACGCAGGTAAGATCTTCAGTATACTGCCCACGCAAGAGGCAGGAGTACTATAAAAGGTGACCCAATTCTTGTGAGTGTGAAGCAGATGGTCTGAACTGGGCTTCACAGGTCCGTCGGAATTGGCGCTGCGCTGGCAACGCGTGGCCATACTTCACGATCCTTGCAGGTGCGTCAAGGTTTAAGAGAACGCTCGGCTCGGTCAGTTCATCAGAGGCCCGTTCATGAGCGGAAGAGAGAAGCGCCGGAAAAGGGAGGCGCCAATGCCGGCCGCAAGTGCTGGCCTGTTGAGATTCTTTGAGGAGGAGACGCCCGGAATCAAGGTGCGCCCAGAGGTCGTCTTACTGTTGGCGGCTACGCTTATCGGCGTCAGCCTCTTCGCCTACATGGCTTTGAAGTAGGCGCTTCTACGCCGCTCTAGAAATCTAGAATGCTTCTCTGCGAGAGCAGCGGAAGCGGATCCGCCTCGACCTTCAACTCTCTTCTCAGATAATCTGCCATCAGCTCACTGTAGCCCGTGAAGGAGTAGACGCGTCTTGCTCCTGTCTTGGCCACGTACTTCACGAGTTGATCAAAGCCGGCGTGGCTACTCAACGGAAATGACGCGTAGCTTCCTGAACCGAAACGGATCGCCCAGCCCGTCGCCATGGCCTCCGAGGCGTGGCTCGGAACCAGTGAGTTGCTACCCGTCGTGGTGACGTAGACGCAGTTGCCCTTACGAAGTAGCCTCCTTCCCTCGGTGGTTTCAGCCCTCACGAAGGAAAGATCGATGCCTGCTTCGTTGTATGCCTCGTTCGCTTTGCCAACGACCGGGGCGCAGACGACTGGGATCTTCGTGTAGACGTTGAACAGTCTGACGATCTCCTGTGACTTCCCAGAAGAGTAGACGTGAAACGTTGGTATGCGCCCGTCTTTCACTTCGCGAAGCGCCCAGCTGACTATGCGCGCGTACGTTCTTTCCCGCCGCGGGAAGACGAAGCTCGGATCCCCGTAGGTCGCCTCAACGATTAGGGTGTCACATTCGGGAACTACAGCAGCCTCAGTTGTTAGCGTGTTGACGCAGTTCAAGTCGCCGCTGTATACGAAGGTGTGATCTCTTGTGATGACCTTGAATTGCGCAGAGCCGAGCATGTGGCCCGCGTTCAGCGGGACTATCTCGGTGTCGCCGATGCGGACCTTGCGCCCGTACTCGATGGGCCGCCAATTGTGTACGGGCTTCTCTCTCAGTTTCTCGTAGATCCGCCGGGTTTCCTTTGTTGAGTACTTCATGACGCTTGAGTGGAAGCCGAGCGTGTGGTCCGAGTGCGCGTGCGATATGAATACGTGCGCGTCCCGCTCCATGTTGCGAGCTGCGACCGGATCGAAGACAATCCTTCCGTCGTCGGTGTTTATCACAACACCGCCGAGCCAGCCCACACTATTTTCTTTCACTCGTCCTTCCACTTTCAGTTGCCGCTTCGATTCTAAGCACGGAATTCAGATGCAGGAAGAGCTCATGCTTCTTCTCTTTGCCTACAATCTGCGGAATTGGATTCACAACCGTCGATCGTAGAACAATCGCGTCGGCTTCTGAGATCCATATGCCAGGCGGGTGATGAGAGACGGCGGCGAGCTCGCCTTCGTATCCGAAGTCACGTTCCACCACCACGAGCACACGTTTGCCAACGAGCCTCTCGAGCATATGGAAAAGCGTAGGCCTAGACGAAGACAAACTACGACCTCTGCCTTGCTACGATTGCTTGCTCACCAAACTTGAGCCTATTGAGCTCCCCCGCGGCTTATGCGCGTCCGACGTGGCTCAGATCAACTAGGCTTTCCTCAGAGATACTTCTAAGCTTCTAAAAGCGCTTACACACGGACAACGAGCCAATAGTTTCAGCTACGTCTCGTGGCTATATTGGAGTCACCTCATTACTGTCTCGAACAGGGATGGAGAAGAGCTCAGGGAATCGATGCCCCAGATGCCTCAGAGACTCCTTGAACGTCTACTATGAGGAGGACTCAGGCTTCCGGCTGGGCGCCGCCTGTCAGTCATGCGGCTTGAAGGGCTACTTCTCCGAAGGCAAACTCATGGTGATGACCACACCGTAGCGAAGCCGCAATGCGATCCCCCCCCTCCATGGGGTGGGGGGACCTCCCCTCTACGTGCCGCCTAAACGGCTGCGGCATAGCGAGATCGCGCGCCGGGACACTGTAATATCGTCTGACGTCGTCATACCACGTTCGATGTAGCGATGGGCGCGCTAGACGGCTTGCGTGTTCTAGACCTGAGTAGACTGCTGCCGGGCCCGCTTTGTACGATGATTCTCGGCGACCTCGGGGCGGATGTGATAAAGGTGGAACAGCCCGGTGTCGGCGACTACGCACGTTCCGCACCGCCCTTCATCGGAGACACCGGTTCCGCGTTCGTGATGCTGAACCGGAACAAGCGTAGCATCACACTTGACCTCAAGAACCCCGAGACCCAAGACGTGTTCCACAGGCTTGCGGGAAGGTCTGACGTGCTTGTTGAAAGCTTTCGGCCTGGAGTGACGGAGAGACTTGGCGTCGGGTATCCGGCCATCAGCGAGATCAACAAACGGATAATCTACTGTTCAATCTCTGGGTACGGACAGACCGGACCCTACCGTGACTTAGTCGGCCACGACCTCACCTACACAGCGTACAGCGGAGCAATTGGAGCCACGGGACCCAAGCGAGACGCACCTGTCATCCCCGCCATTCAGGTCGCTGACATCCAAGGCGCAATGTACGCGACTATCGCGATCCTAGCAGCACTGTGCCAGAGAGCGAAGACCGGCAAGGGCGACTTCATCGATATCTCGCTCATGGATGCAGCCGTTGCCTCGATGATCATGCCGCTCAGTTTCCATTTCGCCGGAGAATCGACGGAAAGAGGAAAATCATTTCTGTCCGGTGGAGCGCCTTTCTACAACGTCTACGAGACCGAGGACCGAAAATTCATCTCAATAGCGGCGCTCGAGCCGAAGTTCTGGGTCGAATTGTGCAGCATGTTAGGTCTAGAGAAATACCAAGACAAACAGCTTGCTTCTGAGCAAGAGGCCGAGCAGATTCGCGAGGATCTCGCCGCGCTCTTCCGTCAGAAGAGCCGCGACGAGTGGGTCAAGATCCTGAACGAGCGAGAGATCCCCTGCGCCCCAGTCTATGATGTCGGCGAGGTTCCATCCGATGCACATGTCATATCAAGAGAGATGATTTTCCAAATGGAGACGGAAGCGTTTGGTAAGTTGAATCAGCTCGCGACACCGATCCGAATGTCTCACAGTTCACTTAGCGTGAGGTCGCCTCCGCCGAAACTCGGCGAGCATACACTCCAGATTCTGCAAGAGCTGGGATACTCAACAAGAGACGCGGGACGACTCGAAGCGGAACGCGCGATCTAACGAGGGTTCACTCTCTGAGAGTTTGGGGAGAGCTATACGTATCGTCCATAACGTACAATAGCGGCTTGGAACGCTTGAGACGGAACGGTGCGGAAGATCTTGGTCGGGCCTCTCTGGTTCGTCGGCTTTGACAGCCTCATGGAGTTCGTGGCCTTCATCATCGCTGTCGCCGTAGCTTACCAAGCCTTCAAAGGATACAGACTGGCGAGACAGAGGACGCTGCTGTACGTTCACTTCAGTTTCGCACTGCTGTCAGCTGGTCTCCTGATCGATTCTCTCGCAGGTTTCCTCGGCATCTTGGCACGTACGCTGAGAGGAGCCGTAGGTGTTACGGTGGTTGGTTACGCGATATACTTTCTTGCGCAGGCACTCGCCTATGGCATACTGATCTTCGCATATGTGTCGCAGACAAGAACCATGAGCACGGCGTCGATGTTGCTTTGGATCACTCCCCTCCTTGGCTCCGTAACGCTACAAGTTGCGCAGGGTCCTCCGATCAAACTGCTCGGCCCCCTTGTTGAGTACCATCCGGTTTCGGAGATTGTGCTGCTCTTCCTCGTCTTCTACATCACCGTTCAAACTGGCCTCAACTACTCGGCGACAAAAGACGGAAACGCCCTGCTCGTGTTTCTGGGCTTCCTCCTGCTCGCGCTAAGCCACCTGCTCTTCATCCTGACGCCGGTCGGCGCAGTGTTATTCGTGATCGGGCACGTGCTTCAGCTCCTCGGGTTTGTCTCGCTGCTCGCAATGCTTCTGCGGGTGACCAGCAGCAAATGACGCAGAAATTGCCGAAGTACCGGTCACAGATGAGAATCTACGTAGACGTTATGCGGGTAATCCAGCGCGAAGACAATCGCGCCAAGCCAACTCGCATCCTGTATGGTGCGAATCTATCTCACGATCGACTGATCAAATACTTGGAGGAGCTGAAGACCCTCGGCGTCATAGAAGAGGTCGCCAACGAGGACGACCGATTCTACAAGCTTACACAGAAAGGTATCGAGTTCCTCAACCAGTTCAGAGCGATTGAGAGATTCGCGGGGGCATTTGGTTTCGCCATCTGACCTTCGCGCGCGGACACTGATTGACGAGTGATGCAATTTGCCAATTGTATATTGGCAATAGGCCATAGGCGCTATACGACGTAGCGAAATGAGCTTCATTTTGCTTATCTTCGCGTTCAACACACAGGGACGCTGGATTTTGGATGTCAGCCTAGGACAAGGACGAACAGCTAATGACGCAAGTCATAAGAACGGAGTTCAAGTCCTATGGATCTGGCGAAGATGAAATGGTTTCTCTTGCCTCTAGCGTAACCGCAACAGTCATCGCGGGCGTAGTATGGTTCGCGTTCATTGTGCTGTATCTCGCCTTCTACGCGGGAAACATGGATCTCTGGCAAAAGACAGCAGTATTCCTCGCCTCTGGAGCGATAGTGGGAGGCATAGTCGCAGTCTTCT
>Ga0209725_1000597_pt1 | contig 21744 bp, 21 predicted proteins | sample I18A1metaG_FD_184145 | JGI IMG/M metagenome (GOLD analysis project Ga0209725, IMG submission 184145) | Lake sediment bacterial and archeal communities from Gulf of Boni, Indonesia to study Microbial Dark Matter (Phase II) - ​I18A1 metaG... | ecosystem: Environmental > Aquatic > Freshwater > Lake...
CTAGGTCAATCCTGAGTTCTTCTCGCTCTTCATAGGTCAGTTCCCCTCCTTGGGTGAGAGGAAGCCTGACAGGACCGACCCTGACTCCCATCATTTCCAAAGCTGCTTTTGGACCGACGGATCCGCTCTTCACCATGACTCGAGTGAATTTCTGCACTTTCAGCTGTATCTCTCTAGCCTTCCTGAGATCTCCTCTCTCAAATGCGTCATACAGTTCTCTCCAGATGTCCGGGATCACGTTCGCACTTGCGAGGATCATGCCGGAGCAGCCTGCCGCCAACGCCGGCAGGACAACCTCGTCGTGTCCAACCATGATCGACAGCCTTGGACTAGTCTTCTCAATCAGGGCCAGTATGTATCGGAGTTCTCCGCTACTATCCTTTACACCGACGATGTTGGGGATTTCCACAAGGTCCTCGACTATCTGCCAAGGAAGCTGGACTCCAGTCACTTGAGGTATGTTATAGAGTATGAGGGGCAGATCAACGGCTTCAGCTACCCGCCTGAAGTGCTCATAGATGCCTCGGAGGGCTGGCTTATGGTAGTATGGCGTCACTATGAGCGCTGCGTCCGCTCCCGCGTCTTTGGCGAACTTGGTCATCTCTACTGTAAGGTCTGTGCCTGAACAACCGGTTCCGACGATCACCGGGACCTTGCCTTTCGTCTCATCTATGACGATCTTAGATGCAAGCTTTCGCTCCTCGATGGTCATGTTCTGAAACTCTCCAGTTGTTCCGCAAGGGACGACCCCCGTTGCCCCTTTCTCTGTGACATATTTGACTAGGGCTCTCAGCCTTGCCTCGTCAACATGCTTTCCATCGTCCGAGAAAGGCGTGACTAGTGCTGGTATGACTCCGCTAGGTCTGAACAACGCTAGTATCCCTCACGGAAACAATTCACAGGTCTGACTAAATAAGATCACAATGAAGGTTCGCACTCGGACAACCGGATCGGTGCATACAAGCTTTGGCTGGCGATCTTGTTCTGGCTCGGGCTATCTAGCTCTTTCATGTCTTGCTTTCTTTGTCCTTGGATTCGACTGGCTTTGACACGGGTTCCTCGAATTCCGGAGGAGGTGTCGTGAGCATCACCCACCCTATCCACATGCATATTGTGAGCAGAGCTAGTACTGCTAGGATGACAGGTAGAGCTATGGCCCACCATGCGAGCCATGAGGGCAATGCCAAGTGGGGGGCAAACAGTGACGCCAGATAGACTGCAGCGATGACAAGTGAAATGACGAGTACGATTGCGCCGTATGCCTGATCCTTGTTCAAGAGAGATTCCTCGATGATAATGTGATGCCTGACATGGTAGAAAAGAGTTACGACTTATAACTCGGGTGGTCGTAGCTGAGGCAATACTACCATTTCTCTACTAGAGTTATCCAAGCTATCCTAGCGGATTGTGGAATTGCACAGACGGTTGCACTATTGCAGCTCTATTTTTCGTTGGACTTTATGCCCCGTTGCGCCTTTTCGATAAGAGCTTTCTTGGTTGGTTCGTCAAGAGGTTGTTCAAGGTATGATCTCAAGGCGCTACTGGTACCTGTTCCGTAGCAGCGTCAATGTTGAGCATCGCCAAACGTTATATGAAGTCTGGAGGGTATCTGGTGATCGGGTCTCTGAGCCTTGATTGGGGATGCTTCTAGGGCTCTGGGGAGGATAGGTCTGCCGGGCAGAGATCTCTACGAGCTTCCTACGTCGCTGAAGAGGTTTCCTGACGGTTGCCATTGGCGCGTTGAGATCTCCGGTGTTGAGCGACCTTCCACACTGAGAGCTATTATCGACGAATCGGAGCGGACCGGTGTTCCGGTTCACCGGCTCATAAGCACTGTCATGGGATCGACGCTTCTTCCTGAGAGCGAACTTCATGAGTTTGCGCAGCTCGCCGCTGACGCAAAGATGGAAGTGATCCTGACGCCGGGCCCAAGAGCGGTCTGGGATATAGGGAGGCAGGTGGCAACGCCGGAGGGATCGCTTTCTGGCATACGTTTCCGAGGGTCAGATCAATTGGCCTATGCCATAGCCGACATAAAGAGGTCCATCGTTATGGGCTTCAGAGGGTTCCTCATAGTTGACGAGGGTCTTCTCTGGGCGTTGAACGAACTCAAGAAGATCGGTGAGATCCCGCGAGACATCAAATTCAAAGTGTCAATCTTCACAGGTCACGCGAACCCTGCAGGAGCGAAGCTTCTTCAGAGCTTGGGAGCGGACACGTTCAACCCTGTGGCCGACCTCACTCTGCCCATGATGGCTGCCTTGAGGAAGGTGACAGACATTCCTATCGACATCCATGTGTACCTTTTCGACTCGTGGGGAGGGTTCAACCGGTTCTATGAATGCCCTGAATTCGCGAGGATAGCTGCTCCGTGTTACTTCAAGATAGAGCCGGGGGCCAGCATAGGCTCCCTATACCGGCCGTGGGTGAACCCAGAATCCCTCGCTTTCTTCGGACGAGAAAAGGTCAGACAGGCCGGGATCATAAGAGAACTCGTCGAAAAGAACTATCCCGAAGCCAAGCTGTCTGGTAGAGGCCCCAGTGACCTCGCCGTTCCGAAACCATAGCCTCAAAGAGAACCTGTACGATTCTCTCGATCGTGCAAGCGGACCAGTCATAGAAATGGTTATCGAACGAAGATCTGACGGCGTGTGGCTGTCGTCAAAATCAAGCAGTCTAATCCTTATACGTCTAGCGAGGGTGCTCTTTATCAGCCCGGGGATGTCGCAGCCCGGTGGAGGAGACCTAGGCTCCGCCGAGTGTAGCGGACAGCACGTGTCTCGCCCGTACAAGCATGAAATGAACCCTTGAATTGCGGGCTTTGGATCCTGCGAGAGGAGAAGAGACCCGCCGACGGGAGTTCGAATCTCCCCCGGGCTACCACTATGAGCCAAAGAATAGACGACTATGCGTTTGTCGCCTCCAGAGTGCTGCGGCAGCAGATCTTGATCCTACCTAGGCGGATTTTCAGGATTCAGATAGTTGTGGGGACTCATTAGATGGTAGGGGGCTGTTGGTACAGGTGTACCCACATGGGGCTGCTCTGCACCTCGATTTCTCGCCAAGCCTTCTCGCTTAGGTGGATGTTAGACACCTCACGTGTGCCTCCGGTTAGAGACACATGCCCCACAATGCTTGCAGTGTTTGACATCAGTCGCCCCTAAGCACAATCCAGATCCTAACGAACATCAGCCGCTGCCAGCGACAGGGCTCAAAGTTTCTTATATTGACCGAGTCGATAGTTCAGGCAGTTTGCCAAGGTGAGTTGAATGAAGGTTTTCATATCCGTAGATTTGGAAGGAATCTCGGGAGTGGTTCACGACGAGCACACTATGCGCAACGGCAGGGAGCATGACAGAGCTAGGAAACTGATGACCGGGGAGGCGAACGCCGCCATTTCCGGCGCTTTCGAAGCGGGAGCAACTGAAGTAGTCGTAAACGACTCACATGGAACCATGAGAAACCTGATTCCAGAGGAGCTTCACCAAGATGCAAAGCTGATCACAGGATCAACAAAGCCTCTCAGCATGATGCAAGGCATAGATCGAGGCTTCGACGCGGCCTTCTTGGTTGGATATCACGCAAGGAGAGGTACGCTACACGGGATCCTTGACCACACATACTCTGGCGCTACAGTCAGTGGATTCATGATCAACGGCCAGGAGTTCGGAGAGACCGGTATGAACGCTCTAATTGCAAGTAGCTTCGATGTCCCAGTAGTCCTCGTTACCGGAGATTCTGCAGTGACAAGTGAAGCGAAGAACCTTCTAGGCAATGTGGAAACAGTCACAGTCAAGGAAGCTGTGAGTAGGTGGTCTGCGAAATGTTTGCATCCAAACAAGGCGAGGGAAGCGATTAGGCAGGGAGCAATATCTGCCTTGAAGAGGCGCAGCGAAATGCGTCCGTTCAAGCTCCAGCCTCCTTACGAGATGCGCTTAGAGCTGATGAATGTCGGCATGGCGGATGTCGCGGAACTGATTCCTGATGTGAAAAGAATCGCTCCTAGAATCTTGACTTACAGTTCTGACGACTTCCTTAAGGTGCACAAGGCCTTTCGGGCAGTAGTCACTCTTGCGCTCTCAACGATAGAAAGATGACAACTTGTCCAATGCATATGCCTTAGTCCCGTGATCCACTAGAGTCCTAGCCAACCTTCAGATTGAAGGGTTTCCCCTCATTCAGAATCTTCTCAGGGATCTTTCCCTTCCATTTCCTGAGGAATCCCACATCCTCCTCCTTCTCCCTAAGTTCATCAGGCAGCATATGTGGGATCTCCTCAATTATGGGGTAGAACCTGTTGCATTTGGGACATACGAGAAGGCCTTCAACAATTTCGTCCTTTTCATCGAAGACATGGAGTTCTAGAGGATGATGCTTGTCGATAGGGCATGCAAGGATGTCCATCAATCTTCTCTTCATTGCAGCAAATCCCACTCATACATTTGCTCGTGACGATATACCATTTTCCCTTGTGCCTACCTCGTCCACAAGCCCCGACCCACTCCCCGGTACGCTACTCTAGTCTTCTCTGCCTGCACTGGGTCTATCAGGTGAGTGCAATCTACTATCACGGGCGATCGGCTCATCGCCGCAGCTAGGTCTCTAGCGTCAAGTCTCTTGAACTCGTCGTGAGCCACAGCTACTATCACGCAGTCTGCCTTCTCAACAGCCTTCTTCAACGTAGGTTCAGCCACATGTCCAAGCTTACTTATCTCATCGCAAGAGAACTTGGGATCATATACGGTCACGCGAGCCCCCCTCTTCTTCAGCAGGGAGATCAGCTCAATAGCAGGCGAGAATCGAATCTCCTTGACGTTCGGTCTATACGATATGCCGAGAACAGTCACTCTGGCTCTCCTCAGAGGCTTGCCAGACAATCTCAAACCATTCGCAGCCAAGCCCAAGACATGTCTGGGCATCTCATCATTCATCGATCTCGATGCCTTCACAATCCTCAATCTAACGCCCTGAGACTTCGCCTCATCCATCAGCATGTAAGGGTAAATCGGCAAACAATGACCACCAACACCGATACCTGGAACGTGAAGATGAGAGTAAGGCTGAGAGTTTGCTGCTGCCATCGCCTCCATGTAGTCTATCCCTGCATTCTCGCAGAAGAGAGCAAACTCACTCGCCAAGCCAATATTCACGTCCCTGTAGATCACCTCAAAGAGTTTCGCTGCCTCTGCCGTCTTGATGTCGCGGACTCGAATTAATTCGCCTTCCGTCGCAGTCGAAAGGATTGCGCAAGCAGCGTCGAGGCTCTTCTTGTTGACGGCGCCTACAACTCTGTTGTAGCTCCGAAGATCTGCCAACGCTTTACCCGCCATGGCTCTTATCGGGCTATATGCCAACGCAAAATCCTCCCCCGCCCTCAGTCCGGAGTGCTTCTCCAGAATGGTCTTGACGATTCTTTCAGTTACGCCAGGTCCGCAAGTGCTCTCAAGGACAACCAAGGACCCTTTACGTATGCCCTTGCTAATTTCTTTGCATGCGTTCTCGACGGCCGAGTAGTCAGGTCTCTTTGATTGGTCTATCAGTGTTGGAACGACTATGATTATGACATCGCTCTGAGAAGAGGCCTCCTCGACACTCGTTGTTGCCCTAAACTTTCCTGTTCGCATATGTTTCCTTAAGAGTCGTTCAACACCTGGTTCTTCGAGATGTGAGATCCCTTGATTGAGTCTCTCCACTACGCGATGGTTTATGTCCGCTCCAATAACCTTGGCTCCAGCTTCGGCTAGTAGGCATGCCGTTGGAAGGCCCATCCAACCTAATCCAATGACGGAAATGATGACATTGCCTTTTGCAGCTTGCTTCTTCAGATCGTCTGGAGATGATCTTAAGGTGTCAATCAACGGCAGGCCACCACACAGAAGTGCCTTTTACTACATTTATTGCTTTAGTCAGCATATTGGACTTCGCATGCATATCCTTCATACTTGAGCCACAGCTTGAAGAAGTTTGATAACTGAACCATGCGTTACTAACTCATCAGGACTGGAGTCGCACACATTGAGGATCTGGGTCGACATACTGACGCCAAAGCAAGTAAACTTCTTTGCACCCCTTCTGAAGCGACTGCGGCGACAAGGCACAAGAGTAATAGTGACTACTCGGGAGTATCGTGAAGTCAATCAGCTTCTGAAGATGCGCAAGATCTCTGCGCTCAAGGTCGGAAGGCATGGCGGCGCTCCCTTGAAAGCCAAACTGATCTCAAGCGCGAAGAGGATCACGCGACTCGCCAGCTTCCTATCCTCTCATGGTTGCGAAAGCGCCATCTCCTTCTCCTCTCCTGAAGCAGCTCGCGTTGCCTACGGCTTGGCTATTCCTCACAACTGCGTTAGCGATTCTCCTCACGCAGAAGCAGTTTCTCGGCTCACGATTCCGCTTTCAAAGATGCTATTCACACCAAAAGCCATACCGTTGGACGCATGGAGGAGCTACGGCATAGACGAGTCACGCATCGTTCGCTATGATGCGCTTGACCCTGCCGCATGGCTGAAGGACTTTGAACCTGATCCAAACATCCTCGATGAGCTCGGACTGGATCGTTCCAGACCTATTGTCACCATAAGGCCTGAGGAAAGCCAAGCTTCGTACTTGATCAGCCAAGGTTTTCACAGCCCTCTCTCAACGTCTTTGGCTCAAGCCCTAGTTCGAGAAACATCCCAGATCCAAGTCGTCATGATACCGAGATATGACCTGACCACCTTCGCTAGAAAGCTGATAGGCGGATCGGTCGTTGTTCCCGGTTCGGCAATAGACGCCACTAGCCTGCTCCATTACTCCAATCTCTTTCTGGGAGGAGGAGGTACCATGACAGCGGAGGCGGCGCTCCTAGGGGTACCTTCGATTTCCTTCTATCCGGGCCCTCCAACATACGTCGAGAGTTACCTGATGAGGCTAGGTTTGGTTGCTAGAATAGGAAGTGTCCGAGCCATTGTGCGACATGCCATCCGCATTCTGGATTATCCCAGCTACGAGAAGACATCGAGAGCCAAATCCAGGAGCATCATATCGAAGATGGAGAACCCCATTGCAGTTATCGAGAAGTATCTCAAGTAGGCTCACTCGTGCCTTCTCAGTTTTCTCCAGAGATAAACATTGGCAAGCTTCCACCATGCGAGCAGCCAAGTCACACCAACCATAGCACTCAGAATGACCCTCGACACACTGACGATCGTTGGTGTGAGCGCATTCTGCCATGGCAACGAGATCTCAAAGATTACCCTGAAGACGATGAAGAGACCGAAGACTATTGACAGCCAGACGAAAAAGATCAGCGCAATAAGAGAGCCCAGCCTACTCGACATCAGGTCATGGCCTCATTAAGAGCAATGTCAGTAGCCCGAGTAGAGAACTAGCAATAGTCATGGCAATCATGATATTGACTATCTCGCTCTCACGCAGGGCACCTTCAGCTAAGATAAGCCTTGAAAGCGTAATGGGGGCTTTGCCATCTTCCGTTGCCTGAATTCTTCCATCTTCAAGAAGCCTAGTCGGCCTGTGAGGCATCTCACGTCTCTCACGTAGGCCTCCCGCACTGGACAGTAGGTAGAAGGCGTTCGTGATATGCGGAATCATCGCGATCAACATCGGCACCTCTATTCTTCCCATGACTACTAGGGCCCCGATCGCTGCGCCCACGGACAAGTCGCCTGCGTTACCCGAGAAGACCTTCGCAGGGTATTTGTTGTACCAGTGAAACGCCAAGAGCGATCCCAAAAGAGCAGACGGTAGAATCATTTCAGTGGAGCGTCCTAACAATAGAAGATAGACGATCATTGCTAGTGATAGCACGCTGCAGGTTCCACTCATCGCCCCGTTGAAAGGGTTCATCATGTTTATCGCATTCGCAAGAACTGCTATCGCCACAATCACGAGAATGGGATAGATGATCGTGAGTCTCGTTGTTCCTAGAAACGGTATGGCCATGTACGGGCTGTAAGTTCCAAGAAGCACAATGGGAACTGCTGCCAGAGTTGTCAGCGCCGGCTTCACTCGTGAACTCAGAGGACCCAAATCATCGGCTATGCCCATGGCTGCGGCTATGCTGATGCACAGCACGAAGGCAACAATGGGCCGTGCCTCCACCTGAAGAGCTACCGTTGCTATGATGGCTGATGAGATCAGGCCTACCGTAACCGCCAGTCCGCACATCTCAGGAATCTTGGGCTTGTCCACCTTGTGGACATCCGTTCCCATCGCGCCCAGTCTCTTGTTCATCCTCGCAAGCAAGGGTGTCACCAGAAAAGTCACTAAGAAACTCACGCAGAACAGAATGCCCGAGAAAACCGTGTGATCCACGTCTATTGATCACTTCACGAGGTCTTCCACAATCCGTTTGTATGTGGAGACAAGTTGGCTTGCTCTTTCTTGGCTCTTTGCCTCGGCGAATAGCCTGAACGCGGGCTCCGTCCCACTTGGTCTCACAAGTATCCAGCTGTTGTCCTCATGCCACACTTTGATTCCGTCAACAGTCTCGATTCGTGAGCCACGGGCTTTCTCCTTGACCTCTTTTAGGATCTGTTCCTTCTTCTCATTAGGACAGAATACCTTCTCCTTGGTATTGTAGTACAGGGGCAACTTGTTGAGAAGACTGGAGAGTCTCTCCTTGGTTCTTGCCAATATGCTGGCAATGAAAGCTGCCGCAATCGTTCCATCTCTGACGGGCACATGAGGGGCGTAGAATACTCCTCCATTTTCTTCTCCGCCGAGTTTGGCCCCTATCTCCAACATCTTCCGGGACACATCAACGCTTCCGACCCTAGTCCATATGACAGAACCGCCATACTGTCTCGCCACATCCTGAATAACCTGCGAGGAGCTGACTGGCGTCACGATCTTTTCTCCTCTATTCTCCGACAGGAAGTGCTGCTCAATCAGGGCGAATGTTCTATCTCCCCAGTGGACCTGCCCCTTTTCGTCAAGGAATATTGCTCTGTCGGCGTCGCCGTCAAGTGCGACCGCGAAGTCAACATTCAGATCTCTTACTGTTCCAGTAAGGTTTCTTAGGCTGTCGGGGGTAGGCTCAGGCGACCTACTGGGAAAGGCGCCATCTATGTTTGAGTTTATCGTGTGAACGGCGCATCCTAGGTCACGTAGCACATAGGGGGTCGTAAGAGTTCCAACTCCATTTCCCGTGTCTACCAACGCTTTCAGGCCCGCCCGCTTGATTGCCTCATGGTCAAAATGCTTCTGCACGTCGCGGATGTATGCGTCGATTCCGTCGCTTCTGTGAAGTGTCTTGCCTACATGCTTCCAGTCAGCTCTTACCCATTCTCTTCTCCGGTAGATCCCTTCGATCAGTTCCTCATCTGAACGAGGTACCTCGACTCCATCTCTGGCCACGACTTTGACACCGTTGTATTCGGGAGGGTTATGGCTCGCTGTTACGATCACAGCGCCATCAAATCCCCAGTAGGGAACTAGACGTTGAATGCAGGGTGTAGGAGCCATCCCCACATCGCAGACTTCGCAGCCCACGCTTGTTAATCCTGCCACAACCGCTTCGGTGAGCATCCGACCGCTTAGTCTTCCATCTCGACCAACGAGGATTCGACCACCCTTGAAAAATGTCCCGATTGATTGACTGAGTTCAAGCACCAGATCCAACGTGAGATCAACGTTCACGATTCCTCGCACACCATTGGTTCCGAACAGTCGGGACGCGCTCATGTCGTCGAACTCCCGAGGCCTCTCTCTACATGTCGCTTTGCTGGTTGAGCAGACTTGTCGCATCCACCTTATGTAAGCTTCGCCTACTCTGCTGAAACCAAAGCCTCGCAACGATCTTGAAGGAACGGAATCTGCGCAACCTTGATGTCTCTCAGCCTGGGAGTCGGATCGAGCTTAGACCCTCAACCGCCATAAGGGCGCTAATGCAATCTGGCATGTGGAACACTGGGCTCCTTGAGAGACGCTGCAGGTTGAAAGGGATCTACACAATTGTCATGAGGTTGAAGAACAATGTCAAATGCAAAGTCGGCAGTCTAGGGTCGGTCCGTTTTGCAGGAGGCGTATACGTCTATACTGGCTCGGCCCGAGGCAAAGGCTCTGTCTCAATTCGTGGAAGGATAGAAAGGCATCTCGGTAGACGCAGTCGCAGCTTCTGGCACATCGACTACTTGCTAGCTACAAACGGCTGCAATATCCAGGCGTTCATCTATTCAGAAACCACGAGAGACCTTGAATGCGAAGTGAATAGGCGTATCCAAGAAATGACTCATGCCGCTTTTGCTGTACGAGGCTTTGGGTCATCAGATTGCGCTTGCCTCAGTCACCTTCTGTATCTGCCGGGCCATCGGATTGATCAAGCTTTGACTAAGGCAAAGAACGCCCATGGTGGACTTCGTCTCAAACCTAGGATTTGCCGACTCGACTAGATGGATTTGGCCAGATCCCATCGTTTGTCGAATGCGTCAGCGAAGACGCGTATGAGTCCCGGATTCCTAGTGTAGTGCGGTCTGTAGTAGACGGGCTTAAGGGTTCGTCTCTTGTCAGTTGCCCATATCAGAAAGACAAGCTCTGAGCTGTCGATCAAGGTGCCTCTGACGGGGTACCAGTCCTGAGTTGAGAGCCTCACTTCCGCGCCAAGGTTCTTGAGTTCTCTCGAAATTGTGCCGGAGTGCTCGTCAACGGCAATCATGAGTGCACGTGCACTCACGCCTCGGTCGAGGGCTCTGTAAAGTTCCTCGCGGATCTTTGCATACCAGCCAAAGGTCTGTGCAAAGATTCTGATATGCTTCTCAGCGTTTCCAATCATTTTGACCGTTCTGATCTCCATGTCGGCAAGGTCGTCTAAGGGTTCAAGAATGTCCTCCGGCCTTATCCCTCTCCTCCTCTCCCAGTACGCTGGCTCTAAGAGCCTTTGGAGCGACAAGGCTCTACCGGCAATGTCTTCAAGTTGCTGCTCGTTCTCTTTCCTTTTCTTCTCGACCAGTTTGGAGAGGAATAGCTTAGGAGGATTGGCTTCCAACCTGTTGCTTATGACTTTGATGGCTTCATTGTCAACCAACAGTTTTATTGCTCGCTCAGCTTCGTCCGGCGAAACACCGAGTTCCGTCATAACCTTGTCGATGCTCTCTCCCTCAGAGGACTCAAGAAGGGCAAAGTAGATCTTGCATTGGTTCTCGGATAATCCCAGAGATCTCAGCAGTTCGGCACCTTGGGCGCTCATTTCTGTTTCCCGGTCCTTACTGGGCAGATGCATGTTTAAACGTTCTGAGCAAACACGGCCTTTCCGGCGTGCGTATTCATGTGTATCGCCAACTATCGTACTACAGGTGAAGGTCTGGTCTTTCGAACTGAAAGCTTCCGTTTGCACTACGCCATGTTTCTCGGTTCCATTTAGGCTTAAATTAGGTTCTTGCTTACACGAAGATCTGTGGAGGATATGTCGGCCGGTCGGCCTCGAGTCCGAGAGTTCGGGATCAAGATTGGATCGCTTGAACCAGGTGCGTACAATTGCATTACAGATGTTCAAGGCGTTAGTGTCGGCCATGTCACGTTGATTGAGGGTCAAGGGGCGCTCAGGCCTGGACATGACCCAATCAGAACCGGGGTGACGGCAATTCTACCTCACCGAGGCAATGTTTTCAGAGAGAAGGTCAAGGCTGCATCATTTGTCATCAACGGCTTCGGCAAGTCTATAGGTCTGGTTCAGGTCGATGAGCTTGGGACGCTTGAGACTCCGATTCTTCTCACGAATACATTGAACGTGGGCCTGGTCGCCGACGCTTTGATCGAACATATGCTTGAAGCGAATCCAGATATCGGCGTGACGACTGGAACGATTAACCCGGTGGTTGGGGAATGCAATGATTCCTTCCTCAATGATATCCGGGGAAGGCACGTGAAGCCTGAGCATGTTAGACAAGCACTCCGTACTGCGACCGATGGACAGTTGGAGGAGGGAGCGGTCGGAGCCGGGACGGGCATGTCAGCATTTGAACTGAAAGGCGGAATTGGGTCCTCATCAAGGATCGTACCATCACAACATGGAGGATATGTTGTGGGCTCTCTTGTACTCTCAAACTTCGGAAGGCTCACAGACCTAATCATCGACGGAGTTCCAGTCGGAAGAGACCTGTGTGAGCATATGGCGCCTAAATCTTCGGCAAATGGTTCGATCATAATTCTCATTGCCACGAACGCCCCGGTCTCCTCAAGGCAACTGAGGCGAATGGCTAAGAGGGCAACACATGGCCTGGCAAGAACAGGCTCCGTCTCAACTCATGGAAGCGGAGACATAGTCATAGCTTTCTCCACTACGAGCCGCGTTCCCCACTACAGGGAGGACATCAGAACTCCTGTCGGCTCAGTCTTTGAGGAGGATCTGACCTGGTTGTTTAGAGCCACCGCTGAAGCGACTGAGGAAGCGATACTCAACTCCTTGTTCAAAGCCGAGACTATGGTCGGAAGAGACGGCAACACGCGAATGGCGCTTCCATTGGATCAGGCAAGAACAATCCTTCAGAAGTGCAGAAGAATCCAATAGCTTGTGAAACAAGTAGCCGAATCTCCGGAATCGCATGAGAGGAGACCATCTTCAGGCCAAGCGGTGCGGGCATGGAGGGAGTTCGCGTACCAATTCATCAGTAATAAGCGAAGTGGATTAGCTAACCTGCGGGGACCCAAGGCGCTTTTCCGCTTGAGCTGGCGAGGCTACACGCGCCTAAATCCGAGCTCTACGCCTAGCTGAACCGCAGGTCCAGTGCCATTGGAACGTCGCCTTGATCGGTTATGGTTTCATCGTTGCCTGAAAGTATTTATGGTAGGAAAGTAGGAAAATACCACGGGAAGTGTGACACAAATGTCGGAGGCAGAGGTAGCTGTCATGAGCGAGAAGGGCCAGATAGTTATACCGAAAGATATGAGGGAGAGATTCAAACTTGGGCCAAAAACAAAGCTGCTCGTCTACGGACATGGCGACACCCTGATCCTCAGAAAATTGGTTGTTCCCGATGTCGAGAGCGAACTGAAAGCCTTGTGGAAAGAGATCGATCAGAAGATAGGTAAGAAGCGGAGGCCAACCCAGAAGGAGATCGATGAAGAAATCCATGCTCACCGCAAAGAGAGCTGAACGAATAGATGCTCAGAGTGGTGCTGGACACCAATGTTCTAGTGTCGGGCCTCATAATGCTCGGAAAGCCAAGAGAGCTGTTGAGCATAGTTGCGAGGAGAGAAGCGAACCTTGTACTCTCAAGAGAGATCCTCAACGAATTCATGAAAGTCGTGAAACGAAAGAAGCTCACTGGATACGTAGCAGAAGATCAGGTTGAAAGATTCATTGAAAACATGGAGAAGATCGCCGAGTTCATAGAGCCGGAATCACATCTCGAGGTCGTTGACGACCCAAAGGACGACATCGTCATCAATACTGCAATCGACGGCAGGGCAGACCTCATAATCTCAGGAGATCATCACCTACTCAGCCTCAAGGAATTCAGAGGGATCAAGATCGTATCCGTAGAAGAGGCGGTACGCAAGCTCAAAAAGAGGAGATAATCGCACCATATTTTCAGAAGAGCCCAAGGACCTCGTTGTTCTGAAGTAGCGTGAAGTAATCCATTACCGTGCTAGAGGGTGGATAGACGACAAAGATGAAGCTCTGGATCAAAAGTCAACACTACTATGATCAGGGCAGCCGTTCCGCCAACTCTGTGGAGACTCCTCCAGTCGGAGTTTGCAGCTTCGGCATCAGTAACCTGATTCATCTAGCTTGAAACTCTTTGAAGTCATTTCGCCTTCTTCCAACGTGTTTCAATTTCTTTCGCCCATCCGGCTGCCCGCTCTAGCTCTCCCTCTTTCAGCGGGCCTTCCTTACCTTTTATGAAGAAACCTTCTGGTGGCGCTATGAGAGTCCCACCATTTCTTTTCAGACTGTCGGCGATTCTTACTGCGGCATAGCCAAAGATTCCAACAGTCTCGTCGACAATCTGGTATCGAACGCAGCCACATTGATGCCCCTGATGACAGGCTCCGGGATTTTGTTGAGGAAGTCTTGAATCGCCAGCGTCGATCTGCCTCCCTGGGTCGGGGAACCGACGATGAGAAGATCAAATGTTTTCAATTCGGAAGAATTCGCTTCACCCACAAGGAGCACTCTCACCTCGCCAGCAATAGCATCACCGACAGCTTTGGCGATTTTCTCCGTATTTCCATAGACCGAGTCATAGACAATCAAGACCTTCACTTGATAGCTTTCCGATGGTTCCACGTCAGTTTTGTTCAGTATGCTCATTGATTTTCCTCCTTTCTTCATTTTCAAATCTCTTGGCGCCTTGCCTTTCGTTTGATATTCCGCGCATATATGAAGTTCTGCCGAAGCGTACTCGCAAAGGCATGCATGGCGTATGCGGTAAGAAGAAGATGAAAAGATAAGGTCATAACTTTGCCAAGAAGGGAGCTACGTTACCGGAGAGATGCGCACGTCCTGAATCTATCATATCACTCTAGGTTAGCAAAGTTGAATCATTTGAGGGCAAAAGTGCTGGGGTGGGATTCGAACCCACGAAGCTTTCATCATTCATTTTATCGCGCTTCCGAACAATGTCCTTCAACTCATCATGCCTCGCGCCTTCGATATCCGCTCGTGTAGAAACTGCATATTCGTCGGAAAGAAGCGCGCGAAGCGCCATGTCTCAAACGGGGTAGGTATCGAGAGTTCAGCCGCTTTCTGAGCTGATCCTCCTACTTTTACCACCTCGGCCGCCATCGCTTCCAGTTCAATGATGTACTGTCGCATCACCGCAAGATCGCCAGCGGCGCCAACGGGTCCATGACCCGGAACGAGAGTCTTCAGGCCTAGCAACTCGATCTGCTCAAGGTTTCGCAGCCACTCCTGTGGATCGCCATCCGCCAAGTATGGGTGATACCTGATAAACAACAGGTCGCCCAGAAATGTGATCTTGTCGACAGGCAAGTGCAGGATTGCGTCACTTTCGGTGTGGCCTCCGCCGAAGCTGACAACTTCAGCTGTTCTGTGAGAGCCGTGAAAGACCATCCGCCTTTCAAATGTCTGATTGGGCAATCTGAGTTCTAAGGTCGGTAGGGATTCGATGATGCTGCGATAATACGCCACCCAGAAAGCAGTGTCTTTGCGCATATCCGCGTCTATCTCCGTCCTAAGAAGCTCCTCAAAGACAGGAAGTCGCTTGGGCGCGTAGTCCGCATCCCAACGAATCTCGTCAGCACCTTTCGTCGCAATCAAGTCGCGCGTCAGCGTAGTGGAGATGATCTCTGTGTCAGCTGCGAAGACCTGATTTCCGCGTATGTGATCGTTATGGTAATGGCTGTTAACGACGTATGCTATGGGACGGTTGGTCAACCTAGCCGCTACGGTAGGCAAATCCTTGGCCGCCTTTGGAGTGAGAAACGGATCAAAGATCAATGTGCGGTCGCCGAGGTCAACGATCCCGGCGTTACAGGTCGCGGCTCCGGTTTCAGACGCAATGGCGACATAAACGCCATCGGTCAGCCGCTCAAGGAAGAAGTGTTCCGAGCCGGGAAGGGTGCTGCTTGGTTCCTTCACGGAGAATACCCCCGAATTCATAGTTGACTTCTAGAGTTAACGCTTAAGGTTGATCATTTTCAGTTGCCTTGGTTTGTTTTCTCTCGGGGCTTAATGATTGGACTTCCTAGATATGTTAGACTCCGCTGTACGATGGGTGGTGCGGGGGGTGGGATTCGCGCACCAGTTTACCAGTAAAAAAGGACCTACAGTGGTGGACCGGGATAGGTTTGAACTGTCGTTTAAGACTGTCAACCAAGGAGGTTTTCAGCTGAATAATCGCGCAAATCCATCTGAAAACGAGCAAGTGCTAAGCTCATAATCAGCTCATAAGCCCCTTTCAGCTGATTCATCAAGAAATCAAATCAGTCGCGTACGTTGCAGACCCTGGCGAAGACACAGACAACCTGCGCGCACCACTATCGCTTTATATATCAAAGCGCCCACTGTTTTAGGGGGGTCATTGTTGCCGAGGACCAAATGGATTCTAGCTGCTGTCCTGTTGGGAATGATCATATGCAATTTGCCCATTGCCATTGCTGAAACCTTCACTGACCCCTCAAGTGATCTTTTTGACGCTCAAGGCAAATCTGCTACTGGCGAGAAGTATATTGACATAGTCGGGGTAGAGCTGACACAAACAGGATCCACGTACGTCGCCCAGATTAGGGTGATTGATTCGCTGCCCGCAAGTTCTCCTGATCCATCAGCTTTCTTTGAGTGGGATGTGCTCATTGACAGTGACCAAGACATAGGCACACATCCATGGGGGTCTTGGGCGCTTATTGACAATGGAATTGGAGTAGACGTGCTTCCTCGACTGACACTGGGATCAAGCGGCTACTCAGGTGAATTGTTAACGTGGCCTGGCGGCAAAATGTCTCGCCAGAAAATCGACTTCCTTGTAGACGGGGCAGTTGCCGAGATTCGATTTGACGCTTCAACGATCAAGAACCCAATGGCTTTCGATTTCGCATTCACAGCGAGAAAGTACATCTCGGGCAAGATGATCGTGGCAGATAAATGCCCGAACGAAGGATGGTTCACGTTCTCAGATGGCAAAGTGTCACTCGTAGTCTTGAAGGCAGGCCAACCGACCGAGAAACTTCAGACGGATCACTCAATCGCATACTACAACCAGGGAAACGATCGAAGGGCAAAGTGGTACGGAGAAGCATTTGAGAACGCGTGCATTCAAGTCGGCAAAGACTTGGGAGCATATGCTGCCAAGCAATTCACGCTTTATGTCTATCTTACACAGGCAGATCTTGTCCGTGGGCTTCAGCTATATAGCGGTTTTTCAGCTGATAGCGCAGGAACCTTCAGCGGTGGTGGAGCTCCACGGCCTATCAACTACATAATGCATGTCCCTCCAGGGTTTGACTGGCATTCTGTCACTCACGAATACACTCATACGATCATTGAGGAGCTGAGCGGGAACGTGTATCGGTCAGTAAAGTGGCTTGACGAAGGACTGGCAGAATATGAAGGCTACGTGACCGTTGTCAAGACGAAATACAACGTAACAGAATTCCAAAAGAAAGCAGATGCAATGCGAACAGTCTACAACGCCCTTGATAATCAGAAGCTTTTCTCGTTGAAAGAACTCTCCACTGAAAAGGATTGGTCCATCCGATATCAAGGTCCTCAAAACACCTTGCAATATAGCGAGTCTTGGATCATCGTAAACTACCTAGCAGTCACGTACGCACCATCCAAATGCAAGACGATACTGCTGGCGATGAAGCAGGGGCAAACTCAGGACCAAGCGGTTCAGAGTGAACTCGGAGTCCCAACTGCACAGTTCGAAGCTGATTTCAGACAGTATCTTCAGAAGATCAGAGCAGACGCGCCGAATCATATCGCTGAAGCTGACGCTGCCGTTCAGAAGGCGGAAAGTGAAGGTCGGACTGTTGGCCTGAGTCAAGCAAGAGTATTGATTCAACAGGCGAAAGATGCCATGGCTGCAGGTGACTATGAGCGGGCAATATCGCTCGCCGACCAGGGGAAAGAACTTGCCTCGAACGCGACCCCTCCATAGAGTGCGTTAGTTGCGAACATAAGCAGAACATGCTTACCTGCAGGTACTTCTCGACGAGCTGGAGGGGCCTTAGAAAACTGAACTATGAATAGTAGAAAGGGCAGAGAGACTCTTGCCTGAAGTCACCAACATCCTCATTCCAGCTGCCGTCGTAATCGTAGTTCTCATCAGGATTGGGCCTTCCTTGCCCTTAGAAAAAGTAAGAAGAACACAAGTAGGGAGGCTTTTGTGCCTTGAAGGTTAATAGGCGTGTTAATCTGGTGTTTCTGCTGCTTGGTATAGTACTCTTTGACGTTCGCGAGGTGGGAAGGGAGGCAGTGGCCAGTGTGCTGCACGCATCAAAAGTTTATGGAGGTTAAAGCCATGAAAGGTCTGTACAGATCGATGCTAAGCACAATTCTTCTCTTGATGCTTGCAATTCAATGCTCAGGTTCAGTTGCATCATATGGTCAAAGCCCTACAACCAGAGGAGCACAATCCATTATCGTTATCCTAGCAGAGTTCTCAGATCTGAAGCATAAGACCACACGCGAGCACATATACGACCTTGTCTTTGTTCAAATGAACAGCTACTATCGAGAGGCATCATATAATACAACTTGGATCACAGGAGATGTGACGGAACGATGGTACATGCTTCCGGCACCATTTGCCGATTATGGAGACTTGACGTGGGCCAGCCATGGAACTAAAGCCCAACAGGATAATCGAAAGAAGTTAGTCGGAGATGCGATACAATCAGCTGATCAGGACGTGGATTTCCGAAAATACATCTGTGTATTGATAGTCATACCTGTACCTGCTAAGAGGATACCCAACTTTGCATCGAATGGCTGGAACATACCAACCAACGATGGCGTTAAGGTGGATCGGGCGACCGTTCAGCTAGAGACAGTTGGTGCAGACACCTTTGTGCATGAGTTCGGTCACACTCTTGGTCTGCGGGATCTTTATGACTATGATATCGCAGCCAAGGTGGGTGACTCCAGCAAAGCAGCGATCTATGCTGGCAGATGGGACCCGATGTCAATGACTCAAGGAAAACCGGAGCATTTCTGTGCATACAATAAGGCAATTTTGGGATGGATTCTGCCAAGTCAAGTGAATGCCATTATTTATGTCGGTGAAAATAAAACAGTGAAAGTTGACCCATTGGAGATAGCTAACCAAAGCACGTACGCAATCAAAATATGGGTTGGCGGGCAGCTATGCTATTTTGTTGAAGTGCGCCAGCAGGTAGGATTTGATACCGTCTTGCCAGACTACGGAGTTCTGGTCTACCTTGTTGATGAGGAAAAAAAAGTTGGTTCTCTCAGCACCTTGTCTGGTCTTCTGGTTGTCAAGGATGGCAATCCTGATACGCCTACCTTAGACGATGCTACGCTCGATCTCAGAGTCAACAAGAAGGCCGGTTTTTTTGACCGAGAGAGAAATCTATCCATCGTAGTCACGGGGAGGTTAGGATTATCTTACACAGTATTTGTGGGACCTGTGAGCCAAGGCGACACCATGCTGAGAGAGATTGAGAGCAACATCATGACGCGCATGACCGAGGCAAACAAGACAATCACGCAGGCACAGGAGTTGGAAACTCGCGCCATGCGATCTATCACTGTAAACACCGGGGGCTACAAGATATTACAGCAAGCATCAGATGTACTGAGATCAGCGGAGAAAGCCTTCTCAGTATATGATTTTACAGTTGCCTCGGATCGAGCCAAGGAAGCAATTACCCTGTTTGAGAGAGCCCTGTCGGTTGAACTCGAAGAGTCGAAGCAGCGCCAAATGATGGTAGAATACGTTCTTGTCATAGTTGCAGTTCTCATCGGGATTGGAGCCTTTGCTGCCCTTAGAAAAAGTAAGAAGAACAAAAGTCAAGAGGTTGCTTTCCTTTGAAAGTGGCAATGAGGTTGGGGCTGGCCCTTGTGTTTTCGGTTTTTGCCATCATCGCACTCATGCTTTCACCCCTTAAGGCTGCTGTGGCTCTGGTATGACAAAGCATGGGCAGAAGCTCTTTCTCGTTCTTATGCTCCTAATAGTGACTTTCGCAAGTCAAGTCATGGCTCAACACGTGAATTCTGTCGCTGCATATCAGGCCGAGAGTCCAGTGACAATTGACGGGAAATGGACAACGCCTGACGAATGGACCGACGCTGCCAACGTCACGTTCGGCTATGGAAGTTTCGGCGAAAGGCAACACTTTCATGTCAAGCATGACACAGGATTTCTCTACGTTTTGGTGGACTTCGTAGCGGATAAGACATTGGATGACAAGGACAACTCATGGGTGTATCTGGACACCAATGGAGATAGGGGCACTGCCCCCAGAAACGACGACTATGGGTTCGGCATCAATTTCTTGGCGGGGCAGCCCATCTTCATAATGAGATTAGGCAACGGGACTGGTTGGAAAGAACTTGCTCCCAGCTCACGCCCACCGATTGAAGGATTCTGGGCATGGGCTTCAATGGATCCCTCCAACGACCCATATCTTTCAACGCCTCACTCGATATACGAATTCAAAATACCGAAGACGATCTTGGACTCATCGACAACGATCGGTTTTCGAGTCGTTGCCGGAGATGGATTAGGCCAAGTGGAGTGGCCGTCTCGATCGAGTCTTAACTTTCCCTGCGGCTGGGGGACCCTCACTTTTCTCAATGCTGAAGGCCTTCTAGTCCAGATTGAAGGCCCCCTAATCAAGACTAGGTGGGACCAGACAGGTCTCTACGCTTCGAAGAGCCCCGTAATTCGTGGTCAACATGTTAGGGTGGGATGCTGGTCAACCGCCATTGGCCAGATAATTAACTTTCATCGCCTCGAACCATACGGAAAAGTCCGCTATGTATGTCGCAATGGTATCGTTATTGAGAACGACTTGGATGCCCGTGTCTACAACTGGAGCAGGATGTCCGTCTGCCTGACTAATACGTCACCGAAAGAGGAAGTCGAGGAAGTCAGCACGCTTCTCTATGACGTGGCAACAGTCATACAGAAGGATTTTGACACGGACACATACGTGATCGATGAAACGAAAATGGTCCTAGAGTTGCAGGAACACTTCCGTTGCTATGCAGAAGCTGTTTCCACAAATAACATTGGCAGACGCATCAAAGATTACATCGCGCAGGAACTAGATGCAAGACGACCATGCATGCTCTACATGGAAGACATCAAGAGGACTACGGGCCACGCGGTTGTGATTGATGGATGGAGACGGGATGGAAACACATTTCTTGTACATCTGAACATGGGCTGGGAAGGAAAGGACGACGGATGGTACGATTTTGACCAACCAATCAACGTTTTCAACAATCCTAGCTTCAGGCTAGTACTCTCCATTCGCCCAAGAGATGTCAGCGGTTCTCCAAGAGCAAATGGTATACTCAAGTCAATTGGTGGAATTCAGGCCGAAGTAATCTGTGGAGGTACTGGTCGTTACGCGGAAAGCCACGTTAATGTCTCTGCCGAAGTTTCCATCATTCCAGTTGAATACTTCCAATACGCCGTCGCTGCGACAATGCTAACCGCGGCATCCATCACTGCACAGGTTCTGGGGAATGGCTTCAGACAAGGACGGATTTTCCGTTAGCGCGCTAATCCTTTACGTGCACTCTTTGGGAAGGAAGGCAAAGAGTTCGAGTCGAGGAAGAAAGGAGAGTCGCTATTCACAACAGGTTCTTGGAAATGCTAAGAAAAGAATTCCTAGAGCCAAGCCTTGAAAAGACAGACAAGCGCTGAACAACAGCGGATACCAGATAGAGACGTTTGGTCTTCCCCGGGCTACCATTCCTCTCCATTTGGTATCCACACCCCTTTTTTCTGGGACTGTCACATCAGCACCAGAAATCGTTTCAATCAATCCCAAGGCTAATTCTTTCATGGATTCGCTACTACCTACCCCCCTGTTATGGTGCGGGGGGTGGGATTCGCGCACCAGTTTACCAGTAAAATCTGCTCATGAGACGTTTTGAGACAACTGGTTTCTTGCGAAGGAAGCAGATGGCTAAAATGGGTTATGGTGGAAGCGCGCGCAAACCAAATATCCTCGTGGTGAAACCCTGTTTGTGTCGTGCAATTGCCTCCTTCAAGGAGAATTGGGATGACACCGATAGGTTTCGTCAAGCGGTTGTCGTCTAGTGATGATGAAAGAGATAGAAATCTACTATCAAAGATAGTTGTAGAT
>Ga0209725_1000598_pt1 | contig 21690 bp, 19 predicted proteins | sample I18A1metaG_FD_184145 | JGI IMG/M metagenome (GOLD analysis project Ga0209725, IMG submission 184145) | Lake sediment bacterial and archeal communities from Gulf of Boni, Indonesia to study Microbial Dark Matter (Phase II) - ​I18A1 metaG... | ecosystem: Environmental > Aquatic > Freshwater > Lake...
TTCTTCTGGCAGTGCGGAAAGTCATTGAATAGAACAGTTGACAACTAAAAGATTATCTTGAGGCAAGACGCGAATGTTAGATTCGGTTGCGGGAGTACCCGAGCCAGGTCTAAGGGGTAGAAGCTTAGAAGCTGCCCATGGTTCAGGACCCTATGGCGTAGGCCTTCGTGGGTTCAAATCCCACCTCCCGCACCAAAGACGCTAGGGTGTATCGACAATTTTCTTTGATGCTTTTGGCAAGGAACCTGTTTTTGGTTTGCTAGTTCTTTGTATGCGCGAGCATTTCTGGCCTCTGTTTCTCCGGCTTAAATTGCGCCTTCAGGAGGTTGTTCGTGGGTGGACTTAGAAATGGGTTTAGGATGGATCCACTCTTCATGTAGGCTTCTTGGGGTTTTGTCCGGCGTTCGGCTTGGAGGTGTTAAAGAGCTTATTGAAGCTACAGGTTTGAGCTCTAGGGCTGTTTGGAATGGTTTTAGGCGTTGTCGGAAGAAGGGGCTGATTCTACGCTGTGACCGTCTTATGAGGGAAAGGGAGCGCGTACTCAGGGGGTAGAGCCGGCTCAACAAATAATCTTCGAAGCTGCTACCTCTATGCTTTGCGGCCTCAACCAGAACGGTACGCTTGCATACGCTTGAAACGGAACGAAAAGAGATATTAATTGATTGCAGGATTATAGTGCCCGTAGATCTAAATTAGTTGGTGACATCGTTGGTTGTTCAAGCGTCAAGAGAAGCCTTTGGAGCTGATAAGGATCAACTTAAGGGGAAAACAAAGGATGAGTTGCTGGCCATAATTGAAAGAGAGGCGAGAGGCCCTGAGTCCAAGAGGGTGCTGCGCGAGAGTCTAGACTACGAGTCGCCAGCTCATCTCTATTTCAGTGTATTTCCATGTCCGCCTGTGATCACAAAGGCGAAGGGCGCTTTGGTGTGGGACATAGACGGCAATGAGTACATAGATTTCATCGGTGGATGGTCGGTCCATAACATTGGGCACTCTCGTCCCGACGTAATCGAGGCAATAAAGGCTCAGTGTGAAGTTCTGATTCAATACGCCGAAATGCCTCATGAGTTGCGCACCAAACTCGCTAAGAAGCTTGTGGAAATCTCACCTATCAATGGAAGAAAGAAGGTGTACTTCGGAGTCACTGGAGGTGAAGCCGTTGAGGCTAGCATGAAATTCGCAAGATATTATACTGGTCGACCTACTATTATCGGGTTCTATGGCGGTTACCATGGTAGGACCTTCGGTGCAATGACGGTCACGTCGGACGCCTACATGCGGTCGTACCAAGGATTTCCTCTGGATATAGGGGTCGTTCACGTCCCATACGCTTACTGTTACAGGTGCTTATTCGGGAAGGAGTATCCTGAATGCGGGATGCAATGCACAAAACACATAGAGGAACTGCTCAAAAGCCATCAATATGGACTTAGACATGTTACACCCAAAGGTGGCGTCACGAATGTGGCAGCACTCCTTGTGGAACCGATGCAGGCTCACTCCGGATACATAACACCTCCACCGGAATTCCTTCGAAATCTGAGAAGAATAGCAGATGAGTACGACTTGCTGCTGATCGATGATGAGGTGCAAGCTGGATGGGGAAGAACCGGTAAGTGGTGGGGATGTCAGCACTCGGAAGTAATCCCCGACATAATGCCAACGGCCAAGTCTATCGCTGGTGGAATTCCCATGTCTGTGACAATTACCAAGTCAGACATCATGGATGATCTTGGTCCTGCAGCTCATGCCACAACCTTCGGAGGTACGCCCTTAGCTTGCGCAGCCGCTTTAGCTGTCATCAACGTGTTTGAAAAGGAAAGAATAGTTGAACGCGCTGCTGAGCGAGGAGAGTATTTGATGAAGGGGCTTCGAGATTTGGAGCAGAGACATCGTATCATCGGCAACATTACAGGTAAGGGGCTTTTCATAGGGGTCGAGCTTGTTAAGGACCGGAAAACTAAGGAGCCAGCGACTGAGGAGAACGTTGTTGTACAGAAGGAGTGCCTCCGAAAAGGATTGATCTATCCTCGTCAAGGTCGCTTTGGCAATATGATAAATACGATCTGCCCCCTCACGATCGAGAGGGATCAGATCGACAGAGCCTTAGAAATCTTTGACGACGCCTTTGCTGTTGCAGAGAAAAACCTGCCGTGAGATCGTCAGACCCAAGATATCGCATGCCAACAAACCTCTCTAACTTCTGGAACTAAGGGCAAAGACCCATCCGTGTTGTAATCGGAGGGAAGAGAATGCAGGAACTCGTGGAGAGAGACATCTTCTACGTCATTCATGGATCAAACTGTGCACCTGTAGATGATATTCCACTGCCTTTGGGAAGCAAGCCTACATGTAAGATAACCATCGTTAACATCTATCAAAGACAAGGTCGTCAATAAGACCAGTACAACCACTAGTGGGTCTCTATTCCTCCGGTTACATTTATTGCCTGGCCGGTCATGTAATCTGAGTCCGCGGATGCTAGGAAGAGAACGACATTGGCAACGTCCTCCGGTTTCTCAAGTCTGCCTAGCGGTACAGACTTTACGTAGCCCTTCTTTACTTCCTCTGGGCCGATGCCTCTCAGCTTTGCTTCCCAAACCAGTTCTCTTCTCTGCATATCAGTCTCTACATAGCCAGGGCATACAGCATTCACATTGATCCCATATGGAGCAAGTTCAAGCGCCAAACTTTGCGTAAGACCGATAACTGCAAACTTAGAAGCACAGTAGTGCGAAAAGAATCTCGCCCCAGTCTTACCTGCCATCGAAGAAATATTGATTATTTTCCCATGACGCTGACTAATCATATGCGGTGCTACAGCTTGGCAGCACAGAAATACACCTTTTGCGTTCACATCCATGTTGTAGTCCCAATCCTGCTCGGTTAAATCGACAAGAAGGCCCATCGTTGAGACGCCTGCGTTGTTGACAAGCATGTCTATTCTTCCAAACTCATCTATTACTCTTTTTACCATGGCCTTTACTTCGTCGATTTTGGATACATCTGCTCTTACGGGCATAGCAGCTCTTCCCAGCGCGTTTATTTCCTTTACCACATCATTTGCATCATCTTCCGATTTGAAATAGTTCACGACGATGTTCGCACCCTCTTTCGCGAAGGCAACTGCGATCGCTCTTCCGATGCCCTTACTAGCTCCAGTAACTAAAGCAATCTTATCCAGTAGACGTTGCATCAAACATCTCCTACAACACAGTACATAGTAAGCGTTGATTGAATCTATTTCAGCATTTCTAAGCGGGGATAGAAAATAAGAAGGTTAGATCAAGAGTTTGAACATCAGAACTATTTGACTGCAAACAATGGGACAGCGGCTGTAGGCCAGTCTTCCTCAAGCCTGTTTCAACTGGTGCTGTTGAGTCTTAGCTCGGGAGAATCGTAGGTTTATTGAAGAAGATTTAGCAGATGTGGCAGTTCCTGGAAAGTTTCAGCCAGAGTTGCCAAGCCGCTTATCGGACCTAGCGGTAAGCCGCGGTCCATAGGCACAATTACTGCTCAATTCGTCTTTTGGTTCAAGAACCTAGATCGAATTCTTTTTCCTAGATCATCTGGCAATTTCTAAACCTCTAGGTCTTGACCACATCATAGAATGACTTGAAGATAAAATATACGGACATCGCCCCAGAATCAATATGCCCAACCGCTCTTTCACCCAAATACGTTGCACGCCCTTTCCCAGCTGGCATGTCGCGAGTTGATTCAGCCCCTTTTTTGGATTCTGAAACAGCGTCTTCTAAAGCTGCTACCAGAGACTTCTTCTGCCTCACGGAGTTCTTTAACGATTCGACAGCTGGACTCAAAGCATCGACAAGGGTTTTTTCTCCTACTTGAGCTTTCCCTAGACCAATAACCCCATTCAGTGAAGCTTGAAACATTTGAGCTAAATCATCCAAATTAATCGTCTCTTTCTCTCCTATAGCTTGGCCTGCTTTAAGAAAGATAGATCCGAAAAGTGGGCCTGTCGCACCGCCTATGGTTGACGTTAATGCCATCCCTACGTTCTTCAAGATTGGCCCGATTCTATTATCCTGAACATCGCTTAACCTTGATTCCACCTCATTGAATCCTCTTACCATACTAACGCCGTGATCGCCATCTCCGATCGCGGCGTCCAAATCTGATAAGTAGCCTTTTTGCTCCCTCATAGTTTCAGCGATCTCGGCGATTATTTTCTTGATAGTTTGAGAGTTCACAGTTTCCATATATCTCATCTCCAACGACCCACGATAATCGCACACAGTTTAACTTTAAAAGACTTCACTTGGAACACTTACTGAATCCCGGCGAATCAGCGGGGGAGTCCCATAACTGTTTGATCTCATCATCTAACTTCAAAAAGGTGAATGAAGCTCCAGCCATCTCCTGAGTGGTAAGGAAGCTTCCTATCACAACATCATAAACCTTTATGCCTCTATCTTTCAGGATCATATCGGCTTTTCTGTACAGTATCAGCATTTCCATTCGGGTAGTGGAACCGAAACCATTTACAAGCACATTGACCTCGTCGCCATCCTCGAGTGAAAGATCTTGAATAATCCTCTCGGTCAATATTTGAGCGATCTCGTCTGCGGGCTTAAGCCCTGTTCTTAAGACTCCAGGCTCGCCGTGAGCACTCATACCTATTTCCATTTCGTCATCTCCTATGGTAAAGGTCAGTTTTCCCGTCGCCGGGATTGTGCACGATGTCAAAGCCACGCCCATGGATCTGCAGTTGTCTCGAACTTTTTTCGCCGCCCTCTCAACTTCCTTCAAGTCCGCCATTGTTTCAGCCTTGGCTCCTGCCCCCTTGATTACGAATAGGTCGCCTGCTATCCCCCTTCTTTCCGAAATCTTGTCAATTGGTGCCGACGCCATATCATCCCAGACGCGAATCGTCTTAGCCTCTATTCCCTCAGCCTCCGCCATCTCAGCAGCCATATCGAAGTTCAATCGATCCCCCATATAATTCCCGTAAACAAAGACGATCCCTGCCCCTCCATTCACCTGCCTAACAGCCTCATGAATTAGATCAGCTGGGGGTGAGGTGAAAATCGCTCCATGTGCTGCAGCGTCACCCATGCCTTTTCCAACCATCTCTAAGAACAATGGTTCATGACCGCTTCCCCCGCCGATAACTACTCCAACTTTATTCCTAATAGGAGCGTCGTTTCTTACAACGACGTTCATGCCTTCAACTTTTCTGACTTTGTCTGGGTTAGCGCGAATGAATCCTTCCACAAGTTCATCAGTAACCTTGAAGGGGTCATTAATCATCTTCTTCATGACCATAAGCAAGACCGGCCTATATGTCGGAGATTAGATCTCTAATAAAGATTGCCACAAGATAGTTAGAGTTGGAATGACAACTTTTTGATCCACCTTCATTTTAAGACGATCAAAGATCCCTGGGAGACCCGTACCTTCTAGACTGAATATGTTCGTCGTACTGTCCAACTGAACCTGGGCCTAGCAAGAGCATTACGCGCAAGAAGGCATTAAGGTCAACGAAAACTCAGCGGACCGCATAGAACGAAATACGATGCAGAGCTTATTCGTTACACCACGACCGGCTCTACTCCAAGAAATTTGCACATCAGCGATCGCCACGGCATAGTCACCGTGGATCATGCTGGCGTGATGAATGAAGCTTTCGTCCAGCGTGTTATATACAGTGCCGAGAGATGAAGGCAAACAGTGTGAATCTGGTCGAGAGGACTATGAGCTTTCAGGAATACCTAGACAAGATCACTTTAGGAACGGCGAACAAGAGCATCGAGAAGATTAACAAATAGATTGACGCCGGCATCACTTACTTTATACTGGCTTTCCTAGGCGGCGAGACTGCCGTGAAGAGTGCCGGCGAGTTCTGCGACAAGGTTATCAAGAGTATCGCATAAGTTTTCGATATCTGTCTAAAGTCCATATACGCTAGTAGGAAAAGAGAAGAACTAGAATGTTCAGTTTTCTTCGTAGTGCGACTGCCGCATTAGCTCGAAGCCCCGACAAGGCTAAAATCGGAGCGAACACTGGCTGTCCATCTTAGGCGTTAACCGAGAGGTACGGTGTAGGTCTATGTTGCATTCAAATGCGCTGATAAGACACCATGGAATTCCAGCATCAACTACTTGGCCTTTATGCTTTCGTCTGTGATAATATCTGCTGAGAATCTCGGGACCATTATCTGGGTTTCCGAAGACACGACAAGTGTTATAGGAAATAACCCTCAAATCCGAAATTGAAGACTTGGCCATGAGCGTTACGGGCCTATTCTAATTGACTGGTCAAAAAGCCATGATCACAGGTGCTGCCGGCGGCACTGGAAGACAGTTGTCCCTCGCACAAGCTGAGATGGGAGCGGACGTAGCGTCAGTAGACATCGATCAAGAGAATCTTCACAAGGTTGCTGAGGAAGTACGACTTAGCAGAAAAGTAATGAGCTTCAGGACTGATGTAACCAAAGCCAAGGGAATTGAGAATACGGTCAGCAAGGTGTTACACGTATGGGGAAGAATTGATATTCTGATTAACTGTGCAGGGATACCTCACTTGATGAGTCAAGTCGTAGAGGACATGACGACTTTCAAGTTTACCGCAAGAATATCAGGTCTAAAACAGAACCGGTAGGATGGAAATTTATATAAGGACTTGTCGTAGCAACCGTAGAGAAGGCGCTGAGAAACATGAAAGAAAGAGAGGATCTGGAAAGAGAAATTCTGCAGATGGATCATGATTACGTTCTTGGAGTGGGCCTCGAAAAGATGTCTATAGTCTTCGAGTCGGGGAAAGGTGTTATAATTCGAGATATCCGTGGTAGGGAATACTTGGACTTCATGGCACAAACTCTAAACGTGGCTGTTGGTCACGGTCACCCGGAGGTGATTGAAGCAGCTATCCAACAGATGAGGAAGTTGTCTTTCTGCACTATGCTGGCTGCAAATGAGCCGAAGGCCAGGCTTGCAAAATTGATCGCAGATATATGTCCCAAACCTTTGAAGATGTTCTACACGATAAGCGGTGGATCTGAAGCGAACGAATCAGCTTTCAAACTCGCTAGGAGAGCTCGACATAAGAATGGCGGGTTCAAGATTATCTCTAGGCTAGGCGCATACCATGGAGCTACAGCCGCTGCAAATGCAGCCACCGGATTGATAATGGCGAAACCACCATTCATCTATCCCACTGTGCCTGGATTCATCCACGTTCCTATGCCTTATTGCTACAGATGTTCGTTCGGCCAGACCTATCCGAACTGCAAAATAGAATGCGCAAAGATCATCGAAGAGTATATAATTCAAGAGGGACCCGACATCTTCGCAGCTGTTATAATGGAGCCTATCGTGAGTGCGAAAGGTGTTATCGTTCCAGTAGATGAATACCTCAAGATTGTGCGTGATATATGTTCTAAATACGGTATCATCCTCATATTTGACGAAATCGTGGACGGATTTGGAAGAACTGGAAGAATGTTTGGCTGTGAGCACTATGACGTATCTCCTGACATTATGACTCTCGGAAAGGGCATCACTTCAGGATATGCTGCGCTATCCGGAATGGTCGTGACGGAGGAACTGGGAAAGCTCGGCTTCGAACCTTACTACCACGGATTCACCTTCTCAGGCTCTCCTCTTGCAAACGCAGTCGCACTAGCGAACATTCAAGTGATGCAGAATGAGAAGCTTGTAGAGAATTCAGCAAGAATGGGTGATTACTTCCTGAAAGGCCTTAAGGATCTGCAAGAAGACTTCGTTATAATAGGTGATGTCAGAGGAAGAGGACTATTGATTTCGTTGGAGTTAGTGAAGGATAGGAAGAGCAAAGAGGCGAACTTTGAGGATGGACGTGAGATCACGAATATCTGTATGCAAAACGGCCTCCTACTCCACTATCAAGCCAGAGGGGACACATGCAACCTTCTATTCACACCACCCCTGTGTGTTGAGAGCCATCATATTGACCAAGCGCTTAATACTCTGAGGAAAGCCTTCCAACAGGTGCGACCGAGAGAATAATACTAGGCGGAAGCTTCTTCACCAAAGAATTTTCCTTTTCTAAAAGGACTAAGACAACTGAGAGAATTGATGGTAAACCAGCATGGATAGGGAGGGTACCCTAGCCCGAAGACATTGAGAAGATCGATCTTTTCGATTTTCTGATGACTCCACGTTTACGGTTATGGATACCTTTCCTGTTTGGTCGCAGCCCAATAGCGTTATCCCATCATCAAGTTCTGGCTGAAGGACCGGCAGTAAAGTTGGAAGTTGAAAGAACAGGATAAGCATGTGAGGATTGACGTGGATTCCATCTAGGAGAGCTCCTTGGTCACTTGCCAAAAGATCTCAAGAACTCTCTTAGCTTCCTCCTCATCGATACAGAGAGGAGGCTTGATCTTGATGACATTGCCCAACTCCTCTCCAACTCCAGAAATACCGAAAAGTATACCCCTGCGAAGACCTAGCAACTGGAATGCCTTGGCCTTCTCAAACGTAGGTCTCTTCGTATTCCGATCTTCTACAAGTTCAACTCCTATATCGAGCCCCGGTCCTCTAACATCCCCTATGATATTTGACTTGCCTTGGATCTCCTTCAGTCCCTCCGTTATGAGCCTTCCCATTCTTTCAGCATTCTCAGGAAGTTTCTCTTCTCGAAGAACCTCTATTGTCGCTAAACTGGCTGCGCAACTTACCGGATGCGCACTGTGAGTGAACGCGTAGTCGCCCGGTCTGATTGAATCGAACTCCTTCGTAGTGACAGTGCATGCGATTGGAAAACCGCTACCCATCGCTTTGCCCAAAACGATTACGTCAGGAACAAGGTTATACAGGTCTGCTGCAAACATCTTCCCGACTCTTCCAAATCCTGTTTGGACTTCGTCCAACAGCAGTAAGATTTCGTGCTCTCTGCAGATTTCGCGTAGAATGTCGAAGTATCCATCTGGAGCTGGTATCTGCCCTCCGTTGCCTTGTACCGGTTCAACGATTACACCTGCAATATTCTCACCTAAATCTTCCAAGACCTTCCGTATGAAATGAGCGCAGAATACGCCGCATTCCGGATAATCGAGTCCGAAGTAGCATCTGTAGCAATAGAAGTTGGGTAGTCTGACAAATCCTTGCATGAACCTTTCGAGGTTCTCCTTGCTCTTCTTCAAGTAGCTAGCAGCAATCGTCGTGATTGTTCTTCCATGATATCCGTGCAGCAGGGTGATCACCGTCTGCCTACGCTTGTATCGCATTGCAATTTGAATAGCTCCCTCCACAGCATCCGAGCCGCTTGGGGCGAATGCAAATCTATCCAATCCCAACGGAAGTAGTTGCCGGAGCCTTTCTGTGAGCTGTACTCTAATAGGAGTATCGAAGTTGACTGTTAGATAGGCCAATTCCTGCATTTGCTCACTTGCAGCCTTCAATATCCTTGGATGTTGAAAGCCAACATTCATACACCACGCTTGAGATGTGCAGTCGATATATTCGCGTCCCTCACTATCCACAAGTTTTACTCCTTTCCCACGTACGAACAATATCGGACTGTAATCCCAACCTCTAATTAGGTTCCTCTCTCCAGCATCCAAGATTTTCTTTGCATCCAAAGCGAACAATTCCTCACATCAACGATACTTCACTAAAAGAAACAGTGTAATTAAGGAGATTGCCAGCGCAATTTCCATGGGATACTGTGGCAGATACTTCAGCCAGAGCAGTCCTAAGAGTATCATTAAAGATACTCCTATGAATATTCTATTGCTGTAAGGCGCCCTTTCTCTTTTCACTTGCTCGTCCATTACGAATCCTTCTAGCCCTTAACAGCCCCTAGTGTAAGACCTGATACGATGTATTTCTGGAGCACGGCTACAGTTACCAAAGTCGGTATCAGAGCGACCATAGACACAGCTGCCATTTCGCCCCATCTTATCCCAACCGTCGTAATGAAGCCAAGCAATCCTACAGTTATAGTTCTAGCCCTAAGTCCTGTAAGCACAGATGCAAAAAGGTACTCGTTCCAGCTGAAGATGAATACCAGTATAGAAGCTGCTGCGATTGACGGAGTAGCCATAGGTAGGACGACGTATCTCAAGAGTTTGGAGATAGAGCATCCATCAACTAAGGCCGCCTCATCCATCTCCCTAGGTACAACATCAAGACCTGACTTCATAAGCCAAATGGCAAGAGGCAGATTGAACAGGGAATAGCAGAGGATTAGGCCCAAGGTATTATCGTACAGCCCAAGCCTGTTCATCATCAGATAGTATGGTATGATGAATGCAGCCTCAGGGCCCATACGGCAAGTCAAACTCCAGAAGTACATAGTGGGGGAGCCGAATATCTTATAGCGGGAAAACGCGTACGCCGCTAGGAAGGCCAAAGGTACAGTGAGTATCACGCAGCCTAAAGCCATGGACAAAGAGTTCCATAGCATTCGGGTATATCCCTCTATCACGAATGGGCGATAGTAGTTGTTCTCAATCGGGAAGGCCCACCATTGAGGAGTCCCTGCGAAGATTGATTGCTTTCCTTTTATCGATGTCTCAGCTGTCCAAAGTATTGGAAATATTATCGCCGCAGCCATGAGTAATACTAACAGGTAGAAAAAGACGTCGAAAACTACCTTACGCTTGGTCTTCTTCATCTCACTCACTCACTCTCGTTACTGCTTGATAAAGAACCCAACAAACCACTATGATTACATACAAGAAGATGACTGAGACAGCAGCTCCATATCCTATATCCCAGCCCTTCAATATCATTGTGTAAAGAGAGACGCTCAAGTATCGCGTAGCGCCGCCAGGGCCTCCAGCTGTCAGCATCCAGATCTCATCAAAGATCCTGAACGCATCCATACCTCTTAAGAGCACAACGAGAGCCACCTCGTATTTTATCAACGGAAGGAAGACGTGCCTAAGTTTCTGTAAATTGCTCACTCCATCAACATCAGCGCTCTCAAGAATATCTGATGGCACAGCCGCGATACCGGCCAACAGAATTAGAGCAACAAGCGGCAACCAGTGCCATGTATCCATAATGATGGTAGTTGCAAATGCGATATCCGAATTTGCCGTTATATTCCAATCTATGCCTAGGAAATGTTCCAGATAGTAAGGGATGGGGCCGATTCCGGGATACATCATAAGCCTCCACATGGATCCTACAGCGACAGGCGCGATGGCTAGAGGAAGAGTCAGGATGACTTTGAAAATGGCTGCGCCTCTAAACCTTCGGTACATAACGAATGCAGTGCCAAGCCCAATCAGCAGTTGAATGACAACGCCGGTAAAAGCGAAGAGGACACCCCGTGTGAAAGAACTCAGAAACTCCGAGTCGTTGACCAAGAACTTGTAGTTGTCAAAGCCATTGTAGGTTGGAGGTTGAGGAGCCGTGAAGATCCATCTGTTGAAGCTGAGATAGAGTCCGTAAAAAAAGGGAGCCAAGTCGATGAAAGCCAAAAGCCCCACCCCCGGCAAAAGCAGATACCAAGGTCTGAGCCTTGCCATCTCCGGTCGCCTCAAGCAGTTGGAGACATAGTCTCTGATGCCTTAATAAAAAAAGAAAGAGGGTTTACTGGATTGACTCAATAGCCTTTCAGATCCGGCCAACCCATCGCTTTCCACTTGGCATCAATCTCTGCGGCTGCCGTAGAAAGGGCACTTTCAGGCGTAGTCTTTCCAGCTATTGCGTCTTCTGCATGCTTCCAGAGAATGTCTCTAGCGACAGGCTCTTCGGCTATGGGGAAGAATGGTCCCATTAAGAGGCCTTCTCTATGAGCACGACGCATCGTTGCGTAGATGTTCGTCTTGTATTTTGCGTCGAGCTCATCTGGTAGAGAGCTGTAGAGCAGCGAGCCCCTAGTGCATACGCCCTTGAGCGCTTTCATCTGGTCGATTTGCGTTTCTTCGCATGTAGCATATTGCCCCCAGAGAAATGCTGCCTCTTTGTTCCTCCCACTTGCCGCCAGGGCATAGATTCCTGCATCCGCATATATCGTAGGTACATTATATCTGTAGTATTTCGGCTCCATAGGCGGAACGGAGCAGAGGATGTTGCCCGCAACCTTCGACTTCTCTGGGTCCTGTATGTAAGAGAAGTTCTCAGTCCATACCCAACCTTGCGCTATGCGTCCGGTCGTATATGAAGCCCCTTCATCATCCCATGTGAAATTCTCGACGCCTTTCGGCCCATACTTCAGAAGAGATATGTAGCGCTTAAGCCAAGCAACCGCGCCCTCAGAGTCAAGCAGACCTCCATTCTTGTACGATGCTCTGCGCCCAAGTGTGTAGCCAACCGAACTTATGCCGTACCCGGCAAGGCCCACGTATATATCGCACGGCAAAGACATCGGATTGGGCTGGCAGACCCAACCGTATAGATCTTCGTCAGGGCGAGTAAAAAATTCCGCTATTTGAACAACTTCGTCGTACGTCGTTCCAGGCCGTAGCTCCCAACCATACTTCGCCTTAAAATCCGCTCTCTCTTTTGGATCTTCGAACAAGTCCTTCCTGTATACGTAGAGCCTCAAAAAGTGCTCAAATGGAAAACCGCCCAGCATTCCCTTGTAAGAGAAGTATAGTACAGGAATCAGGTCTCCAACGTTGAAGTATGGCCATAGTAGATCCTTGTGTTCATCCGCGAACTTGTACCAGTCCAGAATGTAGCCCTTGTCGAAATCTGCGGCCATAATTTCTTCTTCATCGATGTAATACAGGTCGTAGGTGCCCGCCTTTGACTCCGCGTCTAAGAGTGCTTTCCTCATGACATCGTCCCAGCCAAGCAACTCGTACTCCACCTTGATCCCAGTGATCTCCTCGAATCTCGCACGCTTGGTCTCGTTCAGCCACATTGAAGATGCCGTTGACTCAGCAACAATCCTAACAGTTTGCCCTTTGTACGGTCCCGACACCTTCGCGAGGAAGTCCTCTATCTTTTCCCCAGGTGGCGTGGGGGTTATAGTTGGCGTAGGTGTTGGAGTAGGTGTCGTCGGAGTTGGCGTAGGTGTTGGTGTCACCGTAGGCGTCGGCTTCGTTGCTTCATAGATTCCGTATCCTGCGGCGGCGACAACCGCGACAGCAACGACTCCTCCAACGTACTTCACATAACCACGTCTAGTGACCTTAGCTTTCTCTTCACTCAAAATGTGTCACCATATTTTCCAAGAGTTGTCATTCGCTAGGACATATTTATCTCTTCCCTATCCAAATGTTACTCCGCAGCCGTGTGTGTAGTAAAGACGTGTTTCTGTTCTTAGAGCCCGTTTACCGTTTGTATCTCTCGTTTTTTCGGGCATGTCTAGTCAAAACTAAGGTTATGGATGCAAGGCCTGCGATAACTAATACGGGATCTTGCGGGAATTCAGGAATCGGTTGTGAGCAGTATGCGTCAAGTATATAAGCGTCCTTCTTCATCTCAGGAGATATTTCCCCAAATTTCTGGTCTAGCTTCGTTGTCTCGCAGTAGTAGTATTGCTTTCCATTGTACACATAGTAGGTCCCTCCGGGATAGTCTATTCCCCGCACTCCGACTGCAAGGTGAGAATTCTGAGCGTTATCGCTAGGAATATGGAGGAAGACCACGTCGTACTGCAGCACTATCATGAGTGTAGCGTACAATATCGATTTGTCGCTGCAAGCGCCGCCCTCGACGAGGGTCTCGATTGGAAATCGTACCCGCTCCTGATATGTTTTACTGGGGATTGACTGGACGAAAGCCAAAATGAATCCTGCCTCGTCGTAGTAGTCGTATTTAGAATTTTCCGCCGCAACTTCCAGCGTCCTGGCAAGGTCTTGAATCAGTTTCTCTTCCCATGTTGCGAAGTATTTGTAGTCCCAAATCCTAATCTCATTTGAAAGTTGAATCGTATACGTTTCGCAAAGTTCTGTCGCTGACAAACTATCATAATAGTCATAGACTTGCCTCGATAGCTCCACTTTCCAAGGCCCCCAGCTAACGTCTTGGAACGACCAATTGAAGACAACGACTAGAGTATCGGATTGGGCTGCTGCTTGATGAATCAGGCATCCCAGTAGGACAAGTGAGAAAACCCCTACGAGCAAACCAGTCCTCAAAGCTCTGTTCAGCATTATACGAACCTCGATCATATTTCTGCATATCATAAATTTCTAGGTGAGGACCTATTCAAGCATTGTCGTAATGATGTGCATGTCTTTTGTTTACGTCGTACCAAACGCTATGAGCCACAAAGGACATGACCGTAAACGCAGATCACAACGCCGCAAGCCGAAACAATATCCGCACAGAGAGCTGGTCGCCCTCGGCATATATGAGCTAAGTAAAGTGCAAGGGAATAGAGTGGATTTCATTTCAGGTTTGATGGATAAGATAGGGTTGAAGTATAAAGCGCAAGATCTTGGGATAGAAGAGAGGCTAGTTAGGAAAGTGCTGGATGAGTTGCCTGAATACTCGAGGCGACACAAGTTCTTCTATACGGTTGTCGATGAAATGAGTCCAGCGGCTCTCTCTTAGCCGCTCATACCTTTCTCTACTTCATTTAACACTCCGTCGATGACATCTACAGCTTTCGAGATCTGATCTCTCGTTATAGCTACCGGCGGCTTAATCTTGAAGACATTGCCTATGCCAGGCTGTTGAGATAGACCGAACCAAACCCCTCTCTCAAAGCACATCGCCGCAGCTTTCAAAGCTTCCTCAGGAGCCCTCTCTCTCGTCTTCTTGTCCTTTACTATTTCAACGCCTATGAAAAGACCTGGACCTCTTACCTCACCTATCAGTCGATGTCTTCCCTGCAGCTCTTTCAGTTTTCCAGTCAGGAAGCTCCCTAGAGTAGCTGCCTTCTCAGGGACTTTCTCTTCCAATATGACGTCGATAACAGCTGAGGCTACGGCGCAATTGATAGGGTTACCGCTGAATGTCGACGGGTGCCAAGTTTCTCTAGGTTGATGATCTTTGAAAGCGCCTTCTGCAACCTCTTCTCTGAATATCGCGGCTGAGATGGGGACTCCACCTCCCAAAGCTTTCCCGACGCACATGATGTCAGGTTGAAGCCCGATACATTCAGATCCCCACATCTTGCCGGTCCGCCCTAGGCCGGTTTGTATCTCATCAGCTATGATGAGCATCCCGTGTTTGTCGCATGTCTCTCTTATGATCCTCGCGTACTCCTTGTCAGGCGGATAAACATGCCCTCCCATACCCTGTATAGGCTCCATAACGAATGCAGCCACATCGTGGGAAGACCCATGTTTAACCGCTTCCTCCAAAGCTCTAGCACATTCGAAATCGCATCCAGGATAGGATTGACCGTAGAAGCATCTGTAGCAGTATGGCGACGGAATCTGCCTGAAACCCGGAACCATCGGGAGACCTTCCCTCAATCTCGCTTGCCCCAGATTTGAAAGCGCAATAGTCATACCATGGTATCCTTCATAGAGAGAGATCGCTTCCTTCTTCTTCGTGTACTTTATCGCTGCTTTCAACGCAGTCTCCACAGCTTCTCCTCCACCAGAGCCGAACCAAGACTTGGTCAATCCACGGGGAGCTATCTTAGCCAGTTTCTCAGCCAACTCAACTCGCGGCAGATTCACGTACCCAAAGAATGCATGAGGAAACTCAGCTTGCTTCTTGATAGCTTCAACAACCTTGGGATGCCCCCATCCGATCAAAACTGGGCCAGCCGTTCCTGCGATACAGTCGATATACTCTTTCCCATTCGCATCCTTCACAAGAGCACCTCTTGCTTCAACAAGTATTACTGGCCCATAGTTCGATCCGTGAATAACATACTTGCTGTCTCTCTCGATTATTTCCTCTACAGGGGGCATGATCCGTTTCACCTTTCCCAGTTTTTCCAAGTCTCACCCTTATAAGATTAGTTGCCGCTTGCTGAATCTTTCCGAGCCTTCTAGAACCAGAAAGCATATTACATAATCTTTCTGTGTTCTCTCACTGCCGTCTGGAAGCGAATTCCTCAACTTCTCTTCGGGACCCGGGTCCCTCCATCGGACCAAACTTAGTAACCTTGATAGCGCCGGCTGCGCTGGCGAACCTTGCCGTTCTCTTGAGCGACCATCCTTCCAGCATTCCAACAACGAATGCCCCGTCATAGACATCTCCTGCTCCCGTAGGATCAAGTTCCACTACGTCGAAAGCAGGCTCTCTTATTATCTCATCCCTAGTCATGATTATCGCACCTTTCTCACCAAGTTTGATAACAGCTATTTTCGGCCCAGCTTTCAACAATACCTTTGCCGCCTCAACAGGGTCCTTAAGGCCGGTCAACGCTTCCGCTTCTGTGCCGCTAGGTAAGACAACATCACAAACACGCATTACCGGCGTACATAGCCTTTGAATCTCTTCGATGCTGAGCAGTTCAGGTCGAAGGTTTGGGTCGAAAGTGACAGTCCTTCCAGCTTTCTTCACGATACGGACTGCTTCATAGCAAGCGTCTCGAGACGACTCGCTCACAGCAAGCGATGAACCCATGACGTGAACGAGTTTCGCTTTAGAAATATAGCCAGGGTCTAAATCAGCGGGCGAGAGCTGTCCAGCCGCAGCATGTCGGAGGTGAAAGATGAATTTTCTACTTCCTGAAGAATAGTACATTACGAATGTGGTTCCAGTTGTAAAACCGCTCTTTACCTTGATGCATCCCGTATCGACACCATCATTCCTTAGGCGGTCGATCAGTAGCTTCCCAAAGTCGTCGTCTCCAACCACTCCGATGAAACCGCATTTAACGCCGAGTCTAGCAACGGCGTCGATGAATATGGCTGGAGCTCCACTTGGGTAGGGTCCTGAATACTCGCCCACCTGCGTATGAGGAACATCCTTCTTAGTACGCATAATCTCGACAAGAATCTCGCCCAAGGCGATAACATCGGATCCAGAACACGTTCCCATACTGATCGACACTCGACTCAAGAGCTCAAGGTAAATGCTTCACTTCCTCAATGTCTAAAAGTTTTTTGGGCTCTTCTAAATTTAGGAAAGGATCGCTCAGAAAAATATTCAACAGCACTGTCGTCTTTATTTCGAGAAAAAATTCTGTTCCGGTTCTCAGTTCTTCAAACTCACCTGATATGCTGCCGACCTCCTAGAGACATACGCACTCAGTGGGTAGATCATGTTTAATCGAGCTAAAGCTTCTTGCGGAAGGCAGTTACCGCCAGAGCATTAATCGCAAGGGCGTAAATGGTGAGAGCAAGCAGATCAACGGCTATGATTTCGATCCCGCCGCCCTTCACCATGACCGAACGCATCGCATGAATCATGTAGGTTAATGGCAGACAGTAGGATATGGGCTGAATGAAATTCGGCATGGACTCGATAGGATAGAATGTTCCGGACAGGAATGCTGTTGGTATTATAAAAGGCAACAAAGTCTGAATCGCTTGAAGCTGGGTCTTCGAGATGGCTGAAGAGAGAATACCTAAACTTAATGAAGCCGCTAGAAAGATGAAGATGAACAAAGCTATTAGAAATACGTTTCCTCTAATCGTAAGTTTGAACGCATATACGGCAACAGCCATCATGAAGAGAGCGTTCGTCAAACCGATTCCCATGTAAACTATCATCTTGCCGAGCAGAACATCCAAACTGCTGATCGGAGTAACGATCAGCTGCTCTATCGTTCCCCGCTCCCTTTCACCGGCAATAGCCACGGCGATCGTCATAATCGGGAACATTTGTAAGACGAACCCGACGACAGCTGGAGCCATAAACTCGATGTATCGAAGCGTCGGGTTAAAAAGTACAATATTGCTAGTTCTGACGACTATCGTAGGTGAGAAGCTTTGGGCAACAGCTTGAACGGATGATAGAACCTTACTCGCAGACATTGGGTCTGATCCGTCGACTACAACGTAGACGTAGGCCTGGCCGCTTCTGAAGTTCTCATCAAAACTCTTTGGGATGAGAATGGCGGCCTTCGCTTGACCGTTCTTGATAAGATTCTCAGCTTCATCAAGATCATTTGCATAATACTTGATCTTGAGGGCATCCGTCTGCCTCAATGCATCCAAGAACATTGTGCTGAAGCGACGGCCATCCTCATTGACGACAATAGCGAATATGTTCTTGACCTCACTCGTAAATCCAAGCCCTATAAGGGTCATCATCATCACAGGCATCATAAACGCAATAAAGAGGACCCGTCTGTTCCTTGATAATTGAAGAATCTCCTTTTTCACTATCAAAAGCGTCCTATCAACGGCCAACATGTCCACTTCCAACCTTAACTAACTCAATAAAGACGTCTTCCAACGAAGGCTCAATCGTCTGGACACTGGAAACTTCAAGCCTATTCTCCCTCAAAAGAGCTGTTATCTCCGGAATCAAGGAAGCTGCGTCCTCAACGTAGAGAAGCAGCCGCTTCTCTTTCACTTCTATCCTCCGAATCTTCGCGAAGTTCTTCAAGATAGAGTGAGCTTTCTCAATTTCTGATGGAATGAGTTCAATCAATTCCCCTCCTACCATGGCTTTCTTCAAGTTCTTGGAAGTGTCAAGGGCGATTAACCTCCCCTTGTTGATCAACCCCAGTCGATCACAAAGTTCAGCCTCGTCCATGTAATGTGTATTAATGAACAAGGTGACTCCCTCTTTGTTCAGATCACGAAAGTATCTCCAGAATGCCTTGCGTAGAGGGGGATCTATCCCAGCTGTCGGTTCATCAAGAATTAGTAGTTTAGGCTCATGCACCAAAGAGCAGGCGAGAGCAAGCCTCTGCTTCAAACCTCCAGAGAGCTCACCTGCAAGCTTATTCTCGAAATCTTCCAGTTGCACAATTTCCAGAACGCGCTTAATTCTGGCGCTCCTCCGCTCAGCTGGTATTCTATAAATCCCGCCGAAAAAGTCAAGGTTCTCATGTAGCGTAAGATCATCGTAGAGGCTGAATCTTTGAGGCATATATCCAATTCTCTCCTTAACCTTCTCGGGAAACTTGGTAACATCGAACCCGGCGACAATCGCATAACCTTCTGAGGGAGTAAGCAAACCACAGAGCATCCTAATCGTAGTCGTCTTTCCAGCTCCATTAGGACCTAAGAAACCGAAGACCTCTCCTCTTCTAATCTTTAGGTTCAAATGGTCTACCGCAACAAGATTTCCAAATCTTTTCGTCAGGCTAAATGTCTCAACAAGGTTCTCCCACATCTTGGTTCTCACAACCGGTGAAGCTGACTGAAAACCGAATAAGCGATAAGCCTCTCCAATCTCCACTTCAAATCTTCTTAACGGATCTTCTTCTCCTGCGCAATGAGAAAACGCCTATCAAAACTACTACCACTGCAGTTATAATTGCCCCATAGATGATTAAAAGTGGTCTCTGTGAGACTTGCAAGCCGATAGAAGATGTCTGATCGAAACTCTTGTCATCCTGGGTCCACTCAACTCTAAGATCCAGATAGCATCGGCCGGAGTTTGCTCTACTGTCAATATCTAGCATGAAAGTTGCTGTCTTGTTTTCGCCAGCACCGATAGCCCCGAGGTAGTCCGTCGTCGTCCCAGAGAAGAAGTTCCCAGTCTTCAATTGGACCCTAACAGATTCACCGGTAACGTTACTGACATTCCTCAGCGTGACACGCACAACAGCGCCATAATCGCCTGCAAAAACTTCTCTAGGCTCGACTCCAACCACTTCAAACTTGGCCTTCTCACTTACATAAAGCGGGATCGAGCTTATAGTAGCGTTAGAACTTAAGCCCGAGCTAACAGCCAGTAGAAGCTCATGAGTTCCTGAGGGAGCTGACTCATCGATGTCTATATAGAAGTTCGCCTCGGAAACTTGGCCTGGAAGCATTGTACCCAAGAACACTGCATCTGAGCCGCTTGAAGATGGCTTAAAATTAGGAGTTAAGAGTAGAAGGAGGCCCACGTCTTTTGCAGTCGCTGTACCTGAGTTGACAACCCAAATCTTCAAATTCACTTGAGTATCCCCGGGATAGATCTTCAATGGCAGCGACATGAATCGTTGCACGCGAATTTCTCCCGACCAAACTGGAACATCAACTGAACGACTCGCGGTCACAGTTATGTCCGCATACGTCTTGTAGCTGAGAAGCAGGCTCAGCCTGTAAACTCCATCTTTCGCTCCAGAATCGATGCTCAAGAGATAGCGGAATGTGAAACTATATCCTGGAAATAGCACTCCCGCGGAAGCGTTAACTCGCGAGGCATAGAAGATCTTTCCACCTAACGTGTAGGTGTAACTGAAAGGATATGATAGAACTAGTGTCCCATTGACATTCCAAGCGGCGGCATCACCAGCGTTAGTGACTACTATCAACAATGGAACATCTTTGTCACCTGGATGAGCTGTAATAGGCGCTGTCGCGGTTGCACCCCAGAAAACATTGGTGACAGTCAGGTCTACAGAATCCGCTCCAAAAGCCTGAGGATATGCCGCAGCAAGTATGAGTATGAACATCGCAAAGAAGATACGATATCTTTTCAACGTAACCATCTCTTGATTATAGCTCAATTGACTATAGTAACAACAGCTCTACTCAATTGAGCTCCAAATAGTTTCTTAAAGCTTTCAAGAGCCATCCTAATTCATGACTTTGTCCTAGGGAGGCTTTTTTGCCACCCTTCCAATCTATCGCGTCGGTCGGACAGTTCTCACTACACTTCAAGCATTTTGAACATGAATTGAGATTCCTTCCCTCCAGCACCTGAACTCCCATAGGGCAAACTCTATTGCAAATCTGACACTTGATGCATTTTGCCTCATTCACTCTAGGACTAAGAAAGTTAAATCTGGAGAAGATCGTCGTCATCGCTCCGAGAGGACATATCTCTGGGCACCATCTTGCGAAAGCAGCCTCAAAAAGTATGAATGCTGGGATGAAGATTATGTCCATTCCTAGAGCGCCATATTGAGTGTAAGAAATTACGTTTCTACAAATCACCCCTACAGGGCAGAAGATGCAGAAGAACGGGTAGTGGAACAATGCAGAAGAAACCAAGAATGCTCCCAGAAATGCAACTCCCAAGAATTGAATTGGGTTTCTTCCAGTTAATCTTGTAGGTTTCCTTGACATGTGCAGGCTCCGAGATAGCTCGAAGCTTAGACTGGCAGGGCAAATCCAGCCGCAGAATATTCTCCCGACGAGGAAGGCAATCAAAATCGGGATAGCTATTGACCCTATGATGCCGATGAGGATAGTGCTCGCTCCTGCACTGCCTTGAAGAAAACCAAGCGGACAAGACAGTGCAATTCCTCCAACGGTCAACGTGCATAGAGATCCATTGGCAAGCCCAAACCACGGTCCCACCGCTATTAGAACCATGACTGAAACTTGAACAGCGCCTCTCGCAACTGGAACTCTCCACCTTCTCATCTTTGCCATCATCTCAATCGCCTACGTTCCGGGAGCAGCATCAGAGCTTTGGGTTCAGCTGGACACGCGTACACACATCGCCCACATCCAACGCAGATATCTTGATTGAAGATCGGTTTCTTATCCTCTGTCAAGACTATGGCGCCGAGAACAGGGCATACTTCGTAGCATACCAGACAATCGCCTTTCGTCCAAGCTATACAGAGGGGCTCATCAAGAGAGGCGTGGCCTATCTTCAGCTCACGACCTTCTACATACCTCAAGGCGCTTGTAGGACAATTATTGACGCACCTCAAGTTACCTTCGCAGCGACCCATCACCGCTTCACATGGACCTCTCAAAGCATCTATCTTCGGAGTACCAACCTTTGCTATTCCGTCAGCAACATC
>Ga0209725_1000599_pt1 | contig 21646 bp, 30 predicted proteins | sample I18A1metaG_FD_184145 | JGI IMG/M metagenome (GOLD analysis project Ga0209725, IMG submission 184145) | Lake sediment bacterial and archeal communities from Gulf of Boni, Indonesia to study Microbial Dark Matter (Phase II) - ​I18A1 metaG... | ecosystem: Environmental > Aquatic > Freshwater > Lake...
CATCACGACTATTCCAGCAACAACCAGCTGGCCCAATATGATTGTCTGCGTCTGGACTGGGATCGCGCCGTATGTGCCACCTATGAGGTAGGCCGAAGCCTCGAAGATAGTCATGACCACAGCCAGGATCTTGCTGGCTGCCGTGAACATGGATCGGTCTTCTGGGTTGGTCATGTCGATGTTGACCATCCTTGAGCCCGCAAGGACCTGAAGTATGAGGCCCGCCGTAACGATCGGGCCGATGCCCAACTCCATCAGTGTGCCACGGTTCGACGCGAAGATCACTCTGAGCGCCCCCAGAGGATCCTGCTGCGACATGCCCTGAGTTCCGTACAGTGGCACGTGCGACATGACAAAGTAGATTATCAAAGCCATCGCGGTCCAGAAGACCTTCTCATTGAAAGCGACCTTCCGGTCCGGAGCCGAAATGTTGGGGAAGAATCGCGCGAGCGGCTTGAATACTTCTATGAATCGAACCATGAGGGTGCGCTCCTACGCAGTGGGTTTCTCAATCTGACCCCCGGCCGCCTCAATCTTGGCGAGCGCGGACTTTGAGAACTTCTCGATCTTCACAAGAATTGGAACCTGAACCTTTCCTGAACCCAACAGTTTCGTGTATCCGAGCGTTCCCAGGTCCAGGAGTTTCTTGCCCTCACGCTCAGAAACTGCATGAGAACAGTCAGGATTGACGAGCATGTCTCCCAGTTGGCCCACATTTGTCACAAACCTCTCGTCCCTTCCCAACCTAGGCAAGAGACGTTTCTTGGCTTCGCTTCCGTAACGGATCAGGGCGCTCTTCTTGTGCCTGAGTCGCCCAGCTCTGCCGTGACCGCCAAGCATCCCACTCTCCCTATGCTGTCCAGAGGTTCCCCAGCCATGAAATCGGCTGCCTCGCTGCTTCCTGACTTTCCTCTTGCGAGTTGCCATTCGCGGGTCCTCCGATAGCTAGGTCTTCTCGATTTGGGTTACCAGTTCGAAGCACTCAGACCGACGCTGTTCAGATAAAGGTTTTGCGAACTGTGAAGATTCGGTTCGACTTGAGTAGCCCATCTATTTGGCAAGTTTTCGCCTTAGTCTTTGAATCATGTCTTGAGTCATGCTGCGTAGGTCGTATTCAGGCTTCCAGTTCCACTCTTGTCTTGCTGCGGAATCGTCCAATGATCTGGGCCATGAGTCCGCTATGGCCTGTCGATAGTCAGGTTTGTAATCGCATGTGAACCCAGGAATAATCTTCCTGATGGACTGTGCGAGCTCACCAGCAGAGAAGCTCATAGAGTTAACGTTGAAGACTCGTCGTTTCAATCTTGATCCGTCCGCCTCAGCTAGATCCATGAGCGCCTTGATTGCGTCTGGCATGTACATCATCGGTAGCACTGTGTCTTCGCGGACAAAACACGTGTAATCTTTGCCCTCCACGGCTGCGTAGTACATTTCAACAGAATAGTCGGTGGTGCCGCCTCCGGGCATAGTCTCACTGCTAATGATGCCAGGAAGGCGAACAGTACGATTGTCAACACCAAACTTGGCGAAGTAGTATCGGCATAGTAGTTCTCCAGCTACCTTTGTCATACCATACATGGTCGTCGGCAACAGTATCGTCTTGTTGGGTACGTTGTCACGGGGGATACCCGGACCGAAAACTGCGATCGAGCTCGCCGTAATCAGGCGTTCAAGCTTGTGCTTCCGCGCGACTTCCAACACATTGTAGAGGCCGCCCATGTTCACCTCATAGCAGAGCTGAGGATTCATTTCGCCCACGGCTGACAGGATCGAGGCCATGTGATAGATGGTGTCGATTTCACCATCCACAACCGCCTTGGCTAACTGCTCTCGATCTAGGACGTTCAAATACTGGAATGGTCCTGACTCTCGTAACTCTTGGGTAGGCCTGGTCGTATGGCCGGCCGCCAGGACGTTCTCTCTTCCATACTTCTTCCTTAGTGCTTGGACGAGTTCGGTGCCTATCTGGCCGACGGCCCCAGTGACAAGTATCCTATTCAAGCAACCTGACTCCCCTAGCTCGTTGGCCTCGCAGCACGACAGTTCGAGACAGTCCGAGGCTTCATGGAGGCATCGGTCCCGTTCAGCGTTTTGTTTTCTCTCCCAAGAATGCTGATACCGGAACCAGAACCAGTCCTTGCCAAAGTTCTCGCTCCCGCCGTGGCGTTTCACAGTGACGGTTCAAGTCCTCTTATGCTTTCTCTCACGGGTCTACTCGTTTGGGATGCTTCTAGTCGAAAGCCTATTATCAGGCGTGAGCTTGCTGCATTCTGTTTTCAATTCGCATCAGGCTTGAGTTGAATATTGAATGTCTAGAGAGAAACTCTCCTTTCTCCGGGATGAATATGTGAATCTAGAAGCGGCCGGGTTGAACTGGAGGCTTCGGACGTTAGAAGGAAGCAGCGCGCCTCATTGCATAGTCGACGGGAAAAAGGTCCTGATGCTGTGCTCGAACAACTACCTGAACCTGACGAATCACCCGAAGCTGAAGGAGGCTGCGAAGAAAGCAATCGACACACACGGGGTGGGCTCCGGCTCCGTGCGGCCGATTGCGGGAAACATGGATCTGCACCTTCAGCTTGAGAAGAAGCTGGCAGCCTTCAAGCACTCAGAGGCCGCCCTTGTCTATTCGACAGGGTTTGCTGCGAATGCAGGTCTCATACCCCAACTTGCGAGTGAAGGCGACCTCATAATTAGCGACGAGCTGAATCATGGAAGCATCATCGATGGTGTCCGCTTGAGCAGGGCAGAGAGGGCGATCTACAAGCATTGCGATATCGGCGACCTAGAAGGAGTCCTGAGTAAAGCACAAGGCAAGTACAGAAGGGTCCTTGTCATTTCAGACGGTGTCTTCAGCATGGACGGGGACATCGCTCCCTTCGACGGTATCGTCAAATTGGCTTCCGAGTTTGGAGCGATCACGTACGTCGACGACGCCCACGGGGACGGAGTCTTAGGAGAGAAAGGAAGAGGGATAGCATCTCATTTTCACGTCGAAGGAGAGATCGACGTGGAGATGGGCACATTCTCCAAGGCATTCGGCGTCGTCGGAGGATACATTTCCGGAGGCGAGGATCTGAGAACATTCGCATTCAACAAGTCGCGCACATGGCTGCTCAGCGGGTCTCACCCGCCGCCTATAGCGGCTGCCTGCATCGCCGCCCTAGAAGTCGTAGAGAACGAACCCCAACATCTTCAGGCTCTCTGGAAGAACACTGACTACTTTAAGAAGCAATTGAGGGAGATGGGCTTCGACATAGGCGGAAGCCAAACGCCAATCACGCCCGTGATCGTTGGAGAAAGCACCGTGGCACAGAAGATTAGCGCCATGCTCTACGAAGAAGGAGTTTTCGCACTTCCCATAGTCTTTCCAATGGTAGCACGTGACAAAGCTCGAATCCGTACGATAATGAATGCGGGCCACACCAGACCAGACCTTGACGCGGCGCTTTCTTCCTTCCAAAAGGTTGGCCGCAAGCTGAAGATACTGTGACGGGACCGATTATGCAACCCAGTCTGAGTAGGTAACGGTCCTGTACGTGTTTCGGAGAGCGTCATACACGGCCAGGGCGGTCGAGGCAAGCGTACTCGTAGACCCATAGGTGCGCGTCCAACAGTCTCTGACGCCCGCAAGCATCAGTACGGACTTGGATATCTCTCCACCAACGAGGCCAAGTCCTCGCGGGCCAGGAATGATCTCAACCCGCACGCTCCCGCACTTCCCCCTGACACTGAAAGGCAACGAGTGTGACTGCCCGCATCTACACTCCCAGCTCCCGCATCCACGTCTGACCGGGATTATCTTCAGCTTGGCTTGAAGCGTCGCTTTGTCGATGGCTGTCCTGACCTGTTTGGCCTTCCCGTCCCCGACGCCCAAGTAACCGTTGTTATTTCCGACTGCAACGACGGCTCTGAATCTCGACTTCTCTCCAGCATCCGTCTGTTTCTGGACGAAGCCAATTCCCAGAACTTCCTGTTTCAAGTCGGGAAGCAGTACATCGATTATCTCGGGTTCCATGACGCGGAGTCCTTGAGTGAAAACGTCATCCATTGAAAGGACTTGGCCAGACTGCACCATCTTGCCAAGTTTGGTCCTAGGAACCCAACCTGCCTGCTGTTGCCGAGTCGCTGTTTCCGACATTGGTCTACCGTCTCCTGGCAAGCCTGTGGGCTTCGATGTATTCGTCGAGATGTGACGAGCTTCTGAACGAGCCCCCCTTCGCCATCAGGAACAGTCTTCGGTACGTCTGAGTCGCTATCATACGTTTGTCCCTCAATTCTCTCAATCGGTCACGTATGGCACGGATCCGAAGCATCCATTCCGTCTTTCGCGCGATGCTGGCTCCCTTTCTCGAACCCGACCCCGTTCGTCTTCCAACTTTCCTCTTCGACTTGAGCGTCCGCGTTCTGCCTCTGCTGGCGCCGATCTCAGGTAGGCGTCGGATGGCACCCTCATGGATGAGCTTACGGATTTCTGTACGCGTTATCGCGGAACTGATTGCGTCAATGTCTTCAGGGTCCAGCCAAACTCGATTCTCGCCCACCTTCAAGATTTCGGCAGCGATGCGTCTCTGAGATCTAACACTCACTCCGGTTTCCCTCCCGTCGGTACTTCTTCTTCAGCTGCCTTCGTTGGCTCCGGCTCTTTGACAACTAGTTCTTCTGTGGGAGCTACTTCGGGTTTCTTTGACACCGGATTTGCGACCGTCAATTCCAAGGCTTGGGCTCGTTCCATTATGGCAATTCTCTTTCTCTCCCCAACTGAATGGCTGATCTTCACTATCTGGGTCTTAGAATCGATCTTGTCGAGATCCTCAGGACGCCTGACGAGGATCTCTCTGAGCCCTGAGGGGTGTAGCCCTCGCTCGTCCAGTTTACCCTTGTAGCCCAGCTTGACCGCTCGCGGCCAGCCTCTCATGCCAAGCCTCATCTTGCTTGTCCTACCGCGGGGCCGCCTCCACCGCTCCTTGACCCTGACGAGGCGCCAGCTCTCCTGCCTAACGAAGCGACGTGCACGGCGTGTCTTCTTGGACAGCTTACATGCCCTCTCTCCGTTCGAAGACATAGATTCCGTCTAGGAAGACACGTTGGTCCTTGTCCTTGATTCTCGTAGACTGTTCGATGTTGGCGGCGGTTTGACTTACGTCCTGAAGGCTGATCCCTTGAATCACTATCTCGTCGCCAGAGACTTTGACTTTCGAGTCCCCCACAATTCGGGCGATTCGGGGTGTCTTCTCCCCGGTGAAGTTCTCGATGAGAAGCTTCCGTTCCTTGTCAATCACCTTAATTGTGACTGGAAAGTGAGCGTGAACGACCTTCATCTTGAAGGTGAATCCCGTCGTCACACCTTTGATCAAGTTGCGAATCCTTGCAGCGGCTGTTCCGGCCTTTGCAACGTCTGCCTTACGCGGCCATGAGGATCTGATTCGAACTCGACCATTATCCACATCTATGGTGCATGGAAGGTGTGAAAGGTCGTCCTCCAGCGTTCCTTTGGCGCCTGAGGCCTTGACTTTCTGGTCTGCAACCTCAACCCTAACGCCTTCTGGGATCTCAACGATTCGCTCCACAATTTCCGTGCGAGGCATGCTCTGTCATCTACATGTACTTCTTGAAGCCAAGAGTTGGAGCCAGTTCTCTGAAACATTGCCGGCATAGGTTCAGGTTGTACTTTCGTATGACAGCATCATACTGGCCACATCGTCGGCAAGCACGGCTTCCCTTTCCGAATTTCTTAGTCCTTGGCGCTTTCTTCTTTGCCACTCTTACAGGCCCCCAACGATCTCAGCGCCAAAATTGGTTCGGACGAAATGGATCGCTTCCTGTTTCGTGACGAGATGACTCTTTCCCACTTTGCTCCGTCTGATTCTTCTTCGCTTGACGCGGAAACCGGGTCTCTCCATGGTCGCAATAACGTCAAACCCGACTATCCCGAGTTCTGGGACGTACTTTGCACCCGGTACCTCGATGTGCTCCCTGACCCCGAATGCAAAGTTCCCGTGTTCATCAAAGTTTGATTCTGAGAGGCGGCTGCCTACGGCCTCTAAGGCTCTCTTCATGAACCAGACGGCCTTATGCTTGCGTAAGGTAACCTTGCAAGAGATTGGTTCTCCTTCTCTGATTCCGAAGTCCTTTATTGTTCGCCGGGCTCTTCGGGAGGAAGGGGTCTGACCTGTAAGCTCGGTCAGGATCTTCCTTGCCTTTTCAAGGGCCTCGCCTGACTGACCTACCCCGATATGTACGGTCACCTTCTCGAGTCTGACCCGCCGCATCGGATGCTCGCTGACCGGCGCTTGCTCGACCGCTTGCATCTCTAGGCTCCGCCTTCAATCTTGATGATCGGCTTCTCTTCGCCAACGACAAACAGGTAGTCCGCTATCGTCTCGAACCGATTTCCCGAAGGGTCCTCGATCAGAGCCGTAGCTGTCCTTGCTGCGGTACTCGGTTCAATCTTCACGATTCTTCCATGCCTGCCTAGGTTTCTTCCAGATGTCACGATCGCGTACGCTCCTTCTGTGAACTTCAGGTGGCCCAGTATCTTTTGCGACGGGATGCTAATCCTGAGGGTATCTCTCGTTCTGTAGATGTCCTCCTTAGGATTCCGGGCATCCTGCACAGGTACGATGATGTTTCTGCCATCATGCAGATTTAGCTGGACGCGCCCTTTCTTCAGAGTCGTCTTTCCCTCGATTCTGCATAGCTTGACCTTTCCCTCATCTTTGGGTATCCGTAGCACCGTCAACCCTTTTCCTACCGCGGGAAGGATTCTGTAGGTCATGTTTGCATCCGGCAGCTCGACCACATCCATCAAGCCCGTTGGGTACTTGTGATCGCCGCAAGTCTTTCCGTCAACGCTGACTCGATCTTGCGCGAGGATGATCTTGCTTTCTCGGACGCTCTTCGCGTAGCCCAATACGTCTCTCAATAGGCTGGAAAGTGATAGGGATTCGTTCTGCTCATGAGGGCCGGGTCTAGGCTTGACTGCCCACTGAGCCTCCTTCGGATGAATCAGCCAAGAGCGCGGGGCTTTCTCCCTCTTCAGGTGTTTCTTTCCGCCTTTCTTTCCCATCCTACTCGCCCTCGCTCTTCTCGGCGGTTGTCTTCGACTTCTTCAATGAGTCCGCTCGCCACTTGTCATCCAAGTTCAGCTTAGTTATCATCACTTTCGTGCAGTGCACGGAGACTCTCTCCGAAGTTCCAGAGACCTTCTCTCGGGTGACTCCTTCGACGAACAATCTCTGCCTGGCCGTGTCTATGTCAGAAACTTTGCCTTCTACACCTGAGAAATCTCCGCGAGTGATGCGTACGGTGTCCCCCGTCCTCACGGGAATCGATCTTCTTGAGTGCGTTGCTCGCAGTTCGGCTGATAATGGGGCGGCAAGGAGCTTGTGCTTCTTCCAGCTGTGGGCGGCACTACGTAATCGTCTTTGCTTGCTAGGTCGCGTTGACAACATTGCAGACATCGGTGGTCACACTACAATGCTTGCGACGTTTGCGACCCTCGGCCACCTTTCGGCGGCTTCCCGCGCAACCGGTCCCCTGATTTCAGTCCCTTTGAGTTCGCCCTCGGGGGTCATTATCACCGCGGCATTGTCCTCAAACTGAATTCTGACGCCGTCAGGTCGATTGAACGGTCTTCTTTGGCGGATCACCACAGCCGGGAACATCTGGCGCCTAAGCTCGGGAGTGCCCTTGGATACGGAGACCATTATCATGTCGCCGACGCAGGCTGCTGGAACGCGTCTGAGTCGACCCCTGTAGCCCATAACGTTGATGACTTTCAACTGCTTTGCGCCGGTGTTGTCAGCGCAGAAGATCCTGCTTCCGGTGGGTAGCCCTCGCTCAACGTGCGGTCTGTACTCTACCATCCCTTTCGCGCTGACTGCTCTTGTTCTCGGCGCTGGCATGCTATGTCGCCCCAGAGTTTCGGCAAAGAAACTATCTATTCTTCATTAATGTTTTGATGGCAAGCCGTTTACCTGCTGGGGAGGATCTTCTCGATCGCAACAAACGATACCTCCTTGCTGACTGGACGGCATTCGATTACTCTCACCCGGTCGCCGTCCTTCAACTCGAGACAAGGTGGGCTGTGGGCGAGTATCCTACTGCGCCGTCGCTCGTAGCGCATGTACTTTTTCGAGTAGTGCAGGTGTCCTCTTTCAACAGTTACTGTTCGGCCCATCTTTGTGCTTACCACTTTCCCCTCGAGGATCTTTCCTCTTACCGGAAGAGTTCCATGGTACGGGCAGTTCGGATCCTCACAGGTCTTCTGCGGGGCTCTTGCTCCTACTCCTATTTCGCGCATTACCATCTCCTCGCTCTTGCCTTGATCCGGTTCTCAGGCTTCCCAACAAGCCTTGCTCCTTCAACTTCCACGATCGAACCGTCAGGCAAGTCCAACCTGAATACGGCGATCTCTTTCGGGATAATCTTCACTCCGTTCTTAGTGGTGAGCTTCAGAGTGTTTCTGGTTTCATCGATGATACGTCCACGTGTGCCAGTCAGGAACGGGTTCGGGCTTCTCGCAATGGTGACTCTCAATCCTATCAACTCGTGCCTCAAGATATTCTCAGGTCTGATCGGCATTATTCCTTCACAGAGGCCTTCGATGCATTTACCTCCGCCGTCAGAAGCCGCGCGATTGTCTTACGTATCTCCCTAATCCGAGCTGGGTTCTCTATTCGGCCGCCGGATTCAACAGTAGTGCGCATCTTGCCCAGCTCAGTTCTGAGTTCCACGAGCTTCTTCTCTCTCTCTTCCGGGAGAAGCTGAGATATCTCACGCTTCCTTAGTATCGGCAGCTTCCTCTACCTTCTCCTCAGTGGCTTCTTCAGTCTCTTCCTCGGCCTTCGTTTTGGTTTCAGGGGGCGGCCCAGGTTCTGGCTCACTTGTTGTCCTAATCACAGGCCTGTCGGGAAAGATCGCCCCAGGCGAAAGAATCTTCACAGCGACGCCGAATAGTCCTTGCTTCAATTGGACGTCGACCACTGCACGCTTGAGTTGCTTGAGTACTGGGTCGCCTACGCTTGGGAGATAGCCGTCTCTGTACCTTTCGTACCTGGCCCTTTCCGTGGTCAGCTTTCCGCGGATCGTAACTTCAGCTCCCAAGGCGCCTGCGGCGATGACCCTTTGGAGCGCCCAGTAGGCAGCTCTCCTGAAGTGAATTCCCCGCTGCAGTGCTGTCGCGACCTGAGAGGCAACTACCTTAGGATCTAGGTCCGGGACCTCGATCGGGGCGACCGAGACTTGGGGGTTCTCCATCCCGAACGTTTTTTCGAAGACCTCCGTCAGATCGCGGATGCTCTGACCACGTCTTCCTATCACCATGCCTGGCTTGGCCGCGTAGATGACGACTCTGGTGCCGAGCGGGGTCTTCGTTATTTCGACTTTGCTGTAGCCGGCTTTCTTGAGCTCCCCGGCCAAGTATGAGTCAATCTCGGCCTTCTTGATGCTGTCACGGACGAAGTACTTCTGGACGGACATCAGGCTTGTGCCTCGTAACCAATCAGTTCGATATGTGTAAGAGTGTTAAAGGACGGGCTTGATCTTCCGAATGCGCGCGGAGTATAATTCCTCGATTTCATTCCTCGTTGACTTGCAGCGTGGACTATCTTGAGCCTGTCAACGTCTAGGCCCTTGTATTCAGCGTTCGATTGCAACTCTTCAAGCAATCCAAGAATCCTAGTGGCAGCCTTCTTGGGGTACCTGCCTGCGTCCCACCGCTCCGAGTGGCTCTTGTGGGGCACTTCTTTCTTGTAGCGTCGGTACGCAATGGGACGCTTCTTGGAGATGACTGCCTCGAGGAGTTTCTTCGCTTCCTCAATGCGCATTCCCTTGATGGTACGGCAGATCTCCGTCGCTGCCTTGGCAGAGATGCGGAGTTCGCGTCCGGAGCACCTCACAGACCGTTCTGGGTCTATTTCCTTCACTGAGTACGCCCAGTTTGGCATGCCACTTTCGCCAGCGTCTCCGAACGCATGGACAGAGCACCATAAAAAGCCAATGCCTTTCAGAGGATCTCGCGAACAAAGCATCCCAGAAGGATGACTTCGTTCAGGCAACGATTATTACGTCGCATGTCTCCAGCAATTGATCCGATCGAGGTAAGGCTGAATTTGGCCGCTAAAGCGGAGGATGCGCGAGTCATCGAATCGGAACTCAAAGGAACCACTCTTCGGGTCTACTGGGAAGTCTTCAAGTCTCCAAAGCCGCTCGGAGTCAGACAGGTTCAGCGACTGATTCGATTCTCTAGCCCAAGCACGGCACTCTATCATCTTGAGAAACTTCGTGAACTCGGCGTTGCGCGCAAAGATGAGCATGGCCGCTACCAACCTGTTGAAGAAATCAAGCCTAGCCAGTTCCGGATGTTCCTCCGTATCGGCCGGATCATACTGCCCCGTTTTGTCTTCTACGCGGTCTTCTTCGTCGCAGCCATTTTCATGTACATCGCGCAGTCCTTGCTCACAGGCTCAGAGACAAACGTGATGGCATTGATCTTTGGCTCGAGCGCCGCGCTGGTTTGCGTCTACGAGGCGATCAGGATCTGGAGGGACAAGATCGTATGAGGAAGAAGCTGCATTGTTCGATGCCGTTCCAAACTCTAGACTTATCTCAAGAGCGCAAGCGGAATCCATAGGAGGGGTTGGCTTCGAGGAAGGAACTGACATTCGCAATCTCCGCCGTAGTGTTGGCGTTCATTGCGGTGCAAGGCGCTACGTCCATACAGGGGCCGCCGGCTGCTGTCCCTGTCAAGGGTGAATATTTGACGGAGCCGAGCGTTCGCTCTCAGGCAGCGCAGCCCCTACCTGCCTCATGGCCCGAGACGCTAGGCAGGACTTTGTTAGGTCCGCTAGTGATAGCTGCCTTCTGCTACTTCTTCGTGAAGAGGGTCGTCTAGGAGAGCGCAGGCTGAGGATCCTCCGTTGCACGCGCTCAATCGAATGCCAACGCAGGTTCGATGCTGTGGAACGATGATGCTGCACTTTACGACCTCTGAGAACATGAGCATGATTTGGGTTGCACACGATATCACCAAGCATGCGGTCGAGAGATTCGAGAACAGAGTTCACTTGAGGGGCACGTACATGGAGCTTCTCGATGCTCCGATCCCAGGTGTTCCGTGTACGACTTTCCTTGTTCGTGATTACAAACTCGCCTAGGTAGTGCCCAATCATCTCCGGTTTGATATTCAGCGAGCCGAATTCTTTTCCGTCGTGCACTAGAAGCGTCTTTCCCACCATCTCAGGGAGAACCACCATGTCTCTGCAGTGGGTCTTGACCGGTTTCGGGGAATCCTTCCCTGATCTCCTGATCTGCTCAAGCAGTATTCTCTGCTCGTTCGTTAAGCCCTTCGTGAGCGATCGTCTTTGGCGAGCGGGGAGTAGTCTGATGAATTCGTCCATGGACATCTGTTGAAGATCGCTTATGGTGTGCCCGCGATACGTGAACTCTTTCGGCACTACCTAATCACTACCTGAAGCCTGACCGACTGCAGCCAACCGGGAAAAAAGAGTTTCTAGAGGACACCCAACCTGACGGCTAGATCTGAAGCCTTGTAGTCGGGAGCAAGCTTGACAAACGCCTTCTTCTGTCCCCCCGAAGTGACAACAGAATTGACTCGGTCGACCTTAACCTCGTAGAGCTCTTCCACGGCTCGCCGTATGTCATTCTTCGATGCGGCCACGTCAACGATGAAGGTGATCTTGTTCTCAGCCTCGATTAATGTCACAGCGTCTTCGGAGACCAGTGGATACTTGATTGTCTCATGGATACTCTTTGTTGGCATCCTAGCTTCCTCGACTGGTGAATCGCTTCTCAATGAATTCCAAGGCAGACTTGGTCCAGACGGTAAGCCTCGCCGCATGCGTGCCCGGAGCAAGGTCTTCCACGTTCAAGCTTGGCGCCTCGACAACGTCGACTCCGGCCAGGTTTCGTGCAGCCTTGCCGATGCCCTCGTCCCTATAGACCACAAGGAGTGGGCCTCGTCGATGCTTGGTACGCCTCCCTCTCCCATGCCCTCTGCCGGCCCGAATCTTGACGCCTTCCCGTGCTCTCGCAAGATCATCCCAGAGCCCGAGTTCCCTCAGAACACTCTTCGCCTCAGTCGTGGTCTTCATTTTCTGGAAGTCGTCCGAAACCACAAGCGGTATGCTTGGGACCTTCTCGACTTTGTGACCCCTAGACGCGACAAGATCTCTGGAGCCTGTCGCGGCGATGGCTGAGCGAAGCGCCAACAGCCTTTCTTTCTTATTGATGCTCTTGGCGAGTCTTCGTCCCGGCAAGGGTGGATGCGTCAACCTGCCCTTAACGGTACTTGGCGCGAAAGCGGCTTGACTCGCTCTCGGGAACCGATCTCCTTTGACTCTCGGGACCCGGGCTAGGTCCCTGCCCACACCCAGTGACTCTGCGGAGGTTCGCTTTCCGGCCATGGGGTCCCTGCCCTTGGGCTGGTACCTTCGGCTCCGGAGGGCAACGACGGCCTTCTGTATCACGTCCGGGCGAAACGGCGTTGAGAAGACAGAAGGCAAGACGATATTCTCGTGTGGTTTGCCGCTGGTGTCGTAGACCTCTATGCTTCTGGAGACTGCTGTCAACACTTATCGCCCCTGAGGCGATTCTAGGCTTAGGTAGTCGAACTTGGGCGGGCTAGCAGCGGCTCCCCCTCTGACTCCGTGTCGGAGGGTTATCGCCCTTCTTGCGGGTCCAGGCACGGTACCGCTCAGCATCACGTACTGCGCTTTGATCTCTCCGTACCTGATGAATCCTCCTTTCGGTGTGATATCCTTGCCCTCTTGCCCGATCTTGACTACTTGCTTGTTATATTCGGTCCTCTGATTGAAGCCCGTCTGTCCTGCACGCGGAACCGAGTACAGTACGTAGTGGGGGTGCCATGCTCCAATAGAGCCGACTGCTCTGACGGTTTTTCTGGACTTGTGATGCTTTCTGCGAATTCCCCACCGTTTGACTGGGCCTTGGATCCCCTTACCTTTCGTTATGCCGATAACGTCTACCCAGTCACCTTCCTTGAAGGCATCTGAGACTCTAATCTCCTTGCCGAGCTGGTTTCGTGCGTATTGGAACTGTTCCTTGGGCGTCTGGCCGCCCAACTTCACTTCCAACAGTTCCGGAGTCTTCCTACCTAGGCGCGCGACTGTGGGCTGAGATGCTAGGAGCAGTCTAACTTCACAAATCTTGTCGAGTGACGATTCAATCTTGGCTATCTTTTCGCCATGATTGATCGATTCTGGCAGTGACAGAAGACGCATCAGATCCTTCGCGGGTTTCTCCGTCCAGGCCTCCGCGAAGGTTTGAAGACCCTTCGCCGTCTTCGTGTAAGCTCTCACCGCAACGGCAGTCATCGGCGGCGCTTCGACGATTGTGATCGGGAACGACATCTCCTTTCCGAATGTAAGTGAGCCTTCTCTGTTGTCGACTCCGACGGCGGTTCTCATCCCGGCCTTGTAACCGACAAATGCTAGCGGCTTCGTCTCCCGAATGCCAGTTGGCCAGTACCTTACGCGCCCGAGCCATCTTGATGCTCTGGATCGGGGGAGGTAGGCGAGTGATCCTCGTCTTGGAGCATGAACTTTCCTATGTCCCATGCCGGTTCACCTATCCGCCAATCACATTCAAGACGCTGAGGGCCGAATGAACCGCTTCCTCGGTTCGGATGGTCTGTGTTCCCTGATTCGGAACAACGTTCACAATGAATCTCGCAACTGTGTCAAGTTTCATGCCCTCTTCTTCGATGATCTCGTGGAGACCTCGTCTCGGTGAACCAAATGCGAGAAGCACTTCTGACGCTCCTGCCACGCCTGCTCTGAGTTGATCTAGCATTGTGTCCACCCTGTCTCCGAGTCTGGAGGTAGCTATGACCACATCCGGCTTTCTTTCTTGGATGAGCCTCCCCAATGGAAGGTTCTGCAACGTAACTCGGAAGCCCCAATATATGTCTATCCGGCTATCTTCAACCAACTCCGCAACGATCTTTGGAGCGATCCTCTGAATTCTAACGGAAACTCTCGCTCCGCGACGAATTCTCGACGAAATCTCTGCCAGAGAACCTACTCCGATGTCCACTTGACTGCTCTGCGATTCAGTGTCAACCACAACGCCTTCTCTGATCTCGCCGGTCTTCAAATCCGCAAGCTTTCCGGAGAGCGGATGATTAGGGGTTCGGAGCGGCGGAAGAATCCCGACGAAGCGCAGGTCTGGATTCATTCGTACCAAGTGCTTTCTCAAGTGTTGGGGAGTTTCCATGTAGTTCAGTACCGAAGAGATGAATCGTCCCTGATGTGTCGCCTCAGCGGCGGGCAGATCGGCGTAAATCAAGATCTCGTCAACTCTGAAGATTCCAAGTGCCCGCCCGAGGAATCCAAGCCTACTCGTCTTCTCTCTCAGGTGAGGAACGTCAGCAACCAGCGAGCTTGGAACCGCAACGGTCAGCTTCCATCTCCGCTTCAGTGGAGGCTTGTAACAGCTTCCGACCGCACCCATCTTTCACGTACCAAGACGGAAGGATGAAGACTGAACTCATGTACTTTGCTCGTTTTCAAGCGAGCCCGTAGCCCATTCAAAATCAAAGGTCTAGGATGTACCGAGCAACGTAGCCATCGCTGGTAGCCTTCACTTCCATTCTGTGGTAGGTGACAGCCTTCACCTCAACCTTTGCAGGATGTCTGCCCCTTTGAAAGAGGCCACCGTGCGCCTTCGCGACCAGACGCAAGTTTTCGTTCCGAGTCTCTATCTTCTCGATCTCAAACCTCGAGTAGACCTTTCCCTCGAGGTCAAATTTCAAGAGGAGTTGCTCAAGCCAGTCGTGAAGGAGGGATACCTCATCATGCGCTGTTACCTCAAACTGATCCGTGAACTCGGAGCCAACAGCGGTCGGATCTGTCATGACATCGAACATGGCGAAGGCCGCATCCTCGAATGCAGCACGGAGAGTTGATGCTCGTACCTCCACATATGCGTCGGTTATGTGTGGCAAGAGCCTGTATCGCGGACGGCTCCTATCCTTCATGGAGACCTCACTAGGATTTCTAGGGCCAAACGTAAATGGGTTCCCGCCCCCCGATTCGTTCAGAGCCTACACCTAGGGCGAGCGTGTAAACTCTTTTAGATTGCCCAATCGAGATAGACTTGTTGCGTGGTGCCGGGAACGCACGCCGGGATATGAGCAAAGCTTCACATCCCGAAGGCCGAGTGGATTAACGTACCGCGCTGGTCGGTCCATAGGCGCAGGCCTTGAGTCCACATGCACGTGTGTCTGGAGAGCCTGTGGCCCTTTGGGCCTCGGGGGTTCGAATCCCTCTCCCGGCGCCAAACCTCTGTTTCAACCCCTGACGGTCGTCCGCGGCCCTCGCTCTAGGGACGCTGTTGTGATGGGGGACTGCGGGAACAACCTGGCATGGGTCGAGAAGTACTATCAGGCTCTGATGCCGAAAGGATTCATGGCTGATGGCGGGCACACCGCGATGGGCTTCAGTATTGCAGCCTCGATAGGTGCCAAGCTCGGGGCGCCCAATAGACAAGTTCTGGATGCCTCTGGGAACGCTAGTTTCACAATGCTCAGCAAGGAAGTCAACACCGCGTCCGCATACCACATCCCTGTTGTTTGGTGCATACTGAACGACATGAATCTCGGAATGATCATTCAAGGGCAGAAGTTCGGATATGGCATGTGGGAGCCGGAAAGATACATAGTGACTCAGTCGTACGTCATGGACTTTGAAGTTCGCTGAGGCATGCCATGCCATGCTTACGGACAATTGGTCGAGAGAGTGACAGAAATCAAAGACGCACTCGGGAACGCGTTCGAGTCGGGTAGCCCCTCGATCATAGACATCAGAATCGACCCTGACGAGGTACCTGCCGGCGTACTGAAACGCTTTGAGACTTTAAAGAAACATCCTGAACTGGGTCAGAAGAGAATACCGACCACTACGTTTCCGAACAAGCTAATGTAGGGAAAGGGCGTCTCCACCCGCACGGACGGCAGGAACAAGAAAGTGGTACAATCCGAGAGAGGTTACTGTATGTGCCAGCTTTCCTCACAAAGCCGGACAGTAATGTTGTCTGGCATCTCGGGTTTGGTATAAGTTATGTTCACGCCGTGGCCGCCTATATTCGGCTGCTCAGCAGCGAAAGCTACCCCTTCCTTGCTCATTCTGTTTAGTTCTGATTCGATGTTTTCTGTGCTCAGGGAGATGTGGTGGATGCCTTGACCATGGATCTGAAGGAGCTGGCTCTGAGGAAAGCTCGGATTCAAGGACTGGATTAGCTCTGTCTCGCCGTCAGCCAGAGGCACAAACGCTGCTCTGGCCTTACCCTGCGTAACGGTCTTAACTGTGGTAGCCTTCGGACCGAAGCCGCTCTCGTAGATTTTCAATGCGCCATCTAGATTGTGTGCGGTTACATCAACATGATTGACTCTCTTGATCGGCTTGCAAACACCGCACTGTCAGACTCGCAAATTCTACTTCGTTTCCGTTTTCGCAAGTTCTTGGAGGACCGTTACGATTCCTGAATGATCGTATTCGCCGCGTCCCCACACTTTCATCGCGCCCATCATTTCGTGGATAAGGCTGGTGACGGGAAGAGGTACCCCGTATTCAGATCCAGCTGCGAGAGCAATTCCCAGGTCCTTGTAGTGGAGCTTCGTCTTGAACCCCGGTCTGAAGTCTCCCTTCAGAATGAGCGGCCCTCTCGCATCAAGGACACGCATTGCGTATCCTCCGGCTATTACCTTGAGAACGGTCTCTGGGTCGACTCCTGCTTTTGTGCCAAGCACGAGCGCTTCGCTAGCCGCTTCCAAAACGCCCGCGACGAGTATCTGGTTGCAGGCTTTGACCACCTGTCCTGATCCGACGCCGCCGCAGTAGACGATGTTCTTGCCCATCATCTGGAAGATCGGTAAGCAGTTGTCGAAAACCTCCTTCGCTCCGCCAACCATTATTGTGAGGGTCGCTTGAATCGCGCCTTTCTCTCCTCCACTGACAGGCGCGTCGAGGATTCGAACGCCTCTTGCTTTGGCAACTTCTGCTAGCTTCTTCGATGTGACAGGAGAGATGGTGCTCATGTCGATGTACGTCGATCCCTTTTTGATTCCCTCGAAGATTCCGCTCGGACCCAATGCGGCCTTTTCCACGTCCGGCGAGTCAGGCAACATGGTGATGACTAGATCGCTCTTCTCTGCAACTTCTTTGGATGAATGTGCGGCTTTGGCGCCTGCTTTCTCGAGATCTCTGACAGGAGCGTCGACAACATCGTACACGGTTAACTCGTGACCAGCCCTGATTAGGTTCTTCGACATGGGCTTGCCCATTATTCCAAGTCCTATGAAACCAATTTCCGAAACCATCACAACGTAGCTCCGATTGGGAGCTTGCGATGACTTGGAAACTCTTTAAGCATATTCCTCAGGGTTTTCGATGCCTAGTCCGGAGTCTCGCTCAGAAGCCCTTTCTGTTCGGGCAAGCTGGTGCGCACACACAACCCAGTTTCCGATGCTTGCACCAATGATGGCACACACAGAATGACTGCTCCTCCTCTGCTGGCCTCTGCTTTTCAACAATGTGAGCTGAGCGTATGACCGGATTGGCGAGAACGATCACGTGATCTTCAATTCGGATTGGTGCTCCACTGCTCTCGATAACAACATTGTAGTCGATGAAACAGTGCTCGCCTATCATGACATCTCCTATGATCTGAGCAGACAGAGCGAGCTTGGCAGAAGAATGTGTGGCCGGCGAACTGCCATTCCTACTAATGGTCACGTCAGTTCCCCGCAGTAACTGCGCCAACCTCTGGAGCGCCATCTTGAAGGTCGGATCTGTCTTGACGTCTATGAGCCCCTTGTAGAGCTTCACAAACGGGTATCGATGCTGCCTTTCACGCGCCTCGCTCATAGCTTGATGCGCATGTTCTAACTAGTCCAGTCCATGACCCCGAAAGGTCCTCCTCCAAACCCTCACAATCAATCCCCAATGCATAACTCGGCTACCTCCTGATAACGGCGGGGATTACTTCCTCCGCGATCAGTCGCAAAGGCCTCGTTTCTAGCAAGTCTCGTACATACATTACAAAATGTGAGACGCCGAGCTTGACAAATTCCTTCATTTGCTCCGCACATTGTACCGGGCTTCCATGAAACTTCCGGCCTCTAACGAACGTCTCATAGTCAATTGGCAGACGATTATGTTCTCTATACCAGCTGCACAACATTTCATACTCTTTGCCCAGAGCCAACTCTATTTTCTTCTTGTCCTCACCCACCATTATGTCTCTGTGAATCGAAATCTCTATTTCGTCAAAGTCTCTCCCTGCGCTCTTACAATGATCACGCAGAACGCTCAGCTTGTGTTTAGACTGTCCGAGCCCGCATCCAAGGTCGATATTCCATCTATCGCCGTGCTCGGCTACTACTCGCAATGTCAATTTCTCTCCGCCTCCACCGATGGTGATCGGAGGGTGAGGTTTCTGTATCGGTTTCGGATAGTTGAGGGTATTCCTAATCTTGTAGTATTTCCCACTAAAGGTTGTCTCGTGCTCTGTCCACATGTTCTTGACTATCTGGACCGTCTCTCGTAGTTGCGCTATTCTGACAGCAGCCTTTGGATACGGTAAGCCGTACGCACTGAACTCATCCTCGTACCATCCAGCGCCTATCCCAAATTCCAGCCTTCCGTTTGAAATAACGTCTAAGCAAGATGACATTTTCGCTAGAATTGCTGGGCTCCTATAAGCGTAGCAGGTAACTAGCTGACCAAGCCTAATGGTTTTCGTAAGCCCTGCGAGTGCCGTCAGCGTTGTCCAGGCCTCGAAGACGGATCTCTCTTCTTTGATGGGGAAAGTATGAAAATGGTCGTAGACCCATAGTCCGCCAAAACCTAAACTCTCAATTTTCTTGGCGGCATCCACGAGTATTCTCCACTGCTCACCAGAGGAGGATTCCGCGGGTAAGTCCAGCCTCCATCCCTGAGGCAAGAGTATTCCAAATGAGACGTCTGTATTTCCAGCCATACTTCTTCGTAACAAGTTGGGTAGGCCTCGATAAGATATAAACCTTGGTAAGCTGATCAGTGCAATGCGAACATCCTGGATCAGCTGCGACGCCCTTCAGAAAATCTTCCGTGGGTCAGAATCAACCGACGAGAGGCCTTTGATTTTTGTCAAGACTGACGCACGTTGGATCGATCAAATGCATCGATCTCGCATGACAGTGCCTGTAACGAATCATGCCGCTCTGATTTTGGGGCGTAACAGTATTGTAGAGCTCCATGTCCCGACAATGCATGCGTGTGGGCTACGTTGGCGCTTCGTAAACCACTATGCCCTTGACTAGGACTTTGGCGACGGTAAGGTGGGCATCGCAAATTACTATGTCGGCATCCTTTCCGGGCTGCAAACTTCCCTTCTGAGCATCGATTCCCAAGGCCACAGCCGGATTTATCGTGGCCATCGATATTGCCTTGTGAAGTGGGATGCCAACGACCTCGTTGATGACTTTCACAGCTCTATTCATAGTTAGAGTGCTACCGGAGAGCATGCCACTTGGGTCATACAGCCCTCCCTCCCTTACCTGAATTTCCTTGTCATAGATTCGAAAGCTAGTCATCGACGTACCGACCGGGGGCATTGCGTCGGTAACGAGGAATATCTTCTCGACGCCCTTCGCTTGGATACAAATTCTCATCGACATCGGGTGTACGTGAATACCGTCGGCTATCAATCCCGCTCGTAGCTTGTCAATCGATAGAACTGCGCCTACGGTTCCAGGTTCACGACTACCGAGACCTTCCATGCCATTGAAGATATGAGTGGCCATTGTCGCCCCCGTATCCACGGCGCTCTTAACTTCTGAGAATGTTGCGGCCGTATGACCAATTGAGACAACTATGCCTTTGGCGACTGCGTATTCTATGAGAGGAAGACTTCCTAGGAGCTCTGGCGCCAGTGTCAGGAGTCTCAATGTACCTTGAGAGGCGCTGTGGAACGCGGAGAACCGGTCTATCGAAGGGGGAAGGATATATCGTTCATCATGAGTACCCCTCCGCTTTCTGTTGATGAACGGCCCTTCAAGGTGTGCCCCCAGAACAGATGCAGTGCCAGTACCTCTGCGAGCGGCATCGCTTATCGCGGACAGAGCAGCGCGGATTTGTTTCTCAGGGGCAGTAATCACTGTGGGAAGAAGACTTGTCGTTCCAAAAGACGAGTGCGTTTTCGCCATCGTGCAGACAGATTCATAGTCTGTATCCTCAGTCACAAAGACTCCCCCTCCGCCGTTTACCTGGAGATCAATGAAACCCGGACAGACCACTTTGCCTTCGGCGTCAATCGTCTCAAGGCCTTCGTCGAAAACTTCTAGTCTTGAACCGGCTCTATGGATCTTGCCGTCTCTTATGACCACCGCTCCGTCTTGAATCACCGAGTATGGCGTATAGACGACCCCGTTGTAGATAACGAGTGATCCGCTCGACAATCCATGTCAGGGAACCGAAAGCCAGTCATTCACAAAAAGCTTGCGCAGTCGTATTCCTAACCTCACCGGTTTCATGCATGACGTTAAGACTTCGGATCGAATTTGAAAACTGAGTTTCAGGTCCTATGTGCTGCCTTAACGATCAGGGATTTCAGGGGAACGATCAGACTTACGGATGTAATCAGGATTCGACTCAATCTGAAAAATAGGATCAATCACCGGCTGACGTGTGATTTGTTTGAAAGCACAGCCAGCACATCTCCAGAAAGCGACCAATAGCGATATAAGGGGTCAAGGAGCAAGCGGTCTTTTTGATATTGTTGCGTAGAGTTGGATACGGCGTTATTGGACTCGGCCAGTTCGGCGAAAAGCACGCTCACGTGCTGTGCGGGTTGCCGAACGTGAGGCTAGTGGCAGTTTGTTCCAGAAGAGCGGCACGAGCGCGGGAGGTTGCGTTGAAGTACGGAGCGGAGAAGTATTACACTGACGTGAAGGACTTGGTTCGTGATAACGAAATAGAGGCGGTGAGCATAGTTACCGCTGAGAATGAGCACCTGCAACCTACCCTAGCAGCAGCTGAGGCCGGCAAACACATACTGCTAGAGAAGCCGATAGCAATGAACCTCAGCGACGCCGACAAAATGATTGAGGTGACCCGGAAAGCGGGTGTTTTCTTCATGATAGGGCACATATTGAGGTTCGAGACGAGATACGTCATGGCGAAAGAGGAGGTTGAGGCCGGGAAGGTCGGCAAGGTCGTTGCGATCTACGCCAGACGAAATATTCCAGCGCCGGTCAGTGGACGCTCCCTGCAACGGGTCTCTTCAATAATTGGTGATACGATTCACGACACGGATCTCATGCTTTGGTACACTAGAGACAAGATCGTGAAGGTTTACGCGGACGCAGTGAATGTTGAAAAGCTACCGAACCCAGCCATTGCGTGGACTATGTACAAGTTCAAAGAGGGACGCATTGGAGTTGCGGAGGGTGCTCGGTTGCTTCCCGACAACACACCGTTCAACATTGATGCTCGCATGGAGATCATTGGCACCGAGGGAGCGATATACATCGACCTTTCGGACGAGGGCATTCAGGTCAACGACCGACAAGGTTTCAGAATGCCAGACATGGTTCACTGGCCAGTGATGCACGGCAAACGCG
>Ga0209725_1000600_pt1 | contig 21645 bp, 17 predicted proteins | sample I18A1metaG_FD_184145 | JGI IMG/M metagenome (GOLD analysis project Ga0209725, IMG submission 184145) | Lake sediment bacterial and archeal communities from Gulf of Boni, Indonesia to study Microbial Dark Matter (Phase II) - ​I18A1 metaG... | ecosystem: Environmental > Aquatic > Freshwater > Lake...
ATGGCTCTTGAGCGCAGGCAAATGCCTCAGATCCGAATACGCACTCGCACCAATAACGCCGACACGCAGTTGCTCGGTCATCTTCAGACCCTAGCCTCCACTGGAGAACAACATAGTGGAACGCCAAGCTATCAGCTATGGTTACCCCACTCAGATATGATTTTCTATTGGTGACGCAGAAACTCTGAATCTGCAGCGGAAAGACCTCGGAGACTGACGCACGTTCACCAGTCGATTCTTGATCTTTTCAGCCTGACATTGTAGTGAGGCCAGAGGGTTGGTATTCGGAGAACTGGGCGCGGCATCGGGAGCAATACCAGCTCATTTCAGGCAAGCTGCAGTTTCCCGCATACTGGAAATTCGCTTCGTACGCAGGGGCAAGAGTCCGAGTCCCCGCGGGCCCGCCAATAAGATCTCAGAAGGTGCCTTGGCTGAATTTTACTGGTAAAGTGGTGCGCGAATCCCACCCCCCGCACCAATTCTGAGATTTGGATTGCGATCGAAGAGCTCAAAGATCAACGACTAAAAACCTGGGAGGAAAAAGGCTACTTTGAATCCTAGGAAGACAGCAACCTGAGAAGCTAACCCGGACGACACTTTAGGGCTTCTTTGGGTTAAGCCATGGAAACTCATAACTACTGATGGGAATCAGACTACTCTTTGGGGGTTAGGCTGCGTGAATATAGTTGATGTTGTTACTCGAGTAGACGCTGAGAGGATTTATCAGCACGTCTTGAAGCTTGAAGGAGTCAAGCATCCGGTCGACTCTCCTCAGAAACTGAATGAAGCAGCTGACTATATCCATTCAGAGTTCGAGAAATACGGACTCGCTGTGACTGAGCATGAGTTCAAGATCGAAGGGCTTGTTGACACGCTTAGGAACATTGAAGGAGCAATCAGTCATGAAGATGGTCCGGAGCTGCTGGTTACATCTCACTACGATACCTATCCCGCTGCTCCAGGAGCTGACGACAACGCCTCAGGAGTGGCTGTCATGTTGGAAGCCGCCCGGGTCTTGGCGCAAGAGAAGGATGCTCGCAACATCCGCTTCATCAGCTTCATGGAGGAGCCTAATCCTGTCTATGAGTTGAGACTCAGGAGGGTTGCTCAAAGCCTTGGACTGATGGATGATAGGCACCGTTTTACCACGATGCATGCTCAGAAAGTGATGAGGCAACTTCGCACACTTCGTCGTCAAGCGATCGACGCAGGCAAGGAATATAGTGAAGCGGTGTCAGAAGCCAGAAGCCAACTTGAAGGACAGATGACCGAATCAGAGCGCAAGTATGTACAGCAAATGGAAAAGAATCACAGAGGAACCACCAACACCTCTCTCCCCGGCAAATACTTCTGTCTAGGAAGTGCTTCTTGGGTGGAGAATGCGCTTCGATCCGGGAAGAAGGTTCTCGGAGTCATAAACCTGGATATGGTAGGCTACGCCTCTGACAAGCAACACTCCCAGACCTATCCAAAGGGACTAGATCCCAAAATGCTCCAGACATACCATGTGAATGATCTTACAATTGACAACTTCATAATAATACTAGGCAAAGCAGATTCTGGAAAGCTGATACAGTCATTCTGTGCTCAAAGCAAGCTTGATTCAATTGATCTCCCTTACGCCTGCCTTCAAGTGCCCTTCGATTATCAGGTAATTGCCCGACGTATGTGGGATCTGCTTATAGCTGATCATGCCCCCTTTTGGCGTGCAGGAATACCTGCAATATCCCTGACAGACGGAGGGCAATTCCGATTGCCCTACTATCATACACCAGCAGACACTATTGACAAGCTGGACTTCGATTTCGCAGCAAAAATCTGCAAAGCAACAATAGCCACAGCAATAGACACGATGACCAGTTGAGCCCGCACGCAGGAGAACCATACAGGTGCAATAGAAGCAGGAGGTGATATATGTGTCAGCAGAAGAAATTAGGTCGCTCTTGTACCGTTATATCGAAGGTTTCGCCACAGGGAACCATGCCATACTGGAAGAAACATTGGCCCCGAACTATGTCCGCCACGCTCCTGAGGAAGATGAAGATAGACACAGCCTAGAAGAGGTGAAACAAGAGGTCATTGAACACAAGAGGAAGTACCCCGATCTTCAATGGTTCATTGACGACACCGTTGTCGAAGGGAATAAGTACGCATGCCGTTGGCATGGCACAGCCACAGACCCAGCCACCGGCAAGAAGGCCACGTTATGGGGAGTCAACATCGGACGTATCGAAGGTGGCAAGATCGTGGAAGTGTGGGAAGGATGGGGCAAACGACGTGAAGGAGGTGAGATCCGATGAGAAAAAACGAGTTTGTAGGTACTTGGAAACTTGTTTCGTTTGAAATGCGACGGTCTGATGGGCAGACAGTCTACCCCTTCGGCAGAGACATAATCGGCGTCGGTTGCTATGATGCGAGGGGGAACATGTCTGGGCAGTTGATGCGTTCAAACCGTCCGGCTTTTGCCATAAATGACCCTCAGAAAGGCACCTCAGAAGAGATAAAGGCTGCCTTCGATGGGTACCTGGCTTACTTTGGGACCTACGAAATAGATGAAGAAAAGGGCACCGTTACTCACCATGTGAAGGGAAGCATGTTCCCGAACTGGGTGGGGTCGGATCAGACAAGACTCTACGAGTTTTCCGGCAACTGTTTGACGCTTAGAACACCCCCGATACAAGTGGGCGGTATTGAGATAACTTCGCTGTTGATCTGGGAGCGCATAACATAAGACCAATGCTAAACAGTGGTGGGAAGCAGAGAGGGCCCTCTTCCCAACGCCAATGCCAGAAAGGGGCAAGAACGGCCGATCGAATAGATGCCAGATTCCGTTCTTTGGGTGGCTTTTGACCGAATAATCAGAGTCTCTCTCAGGATTCTACGAAGATTCTAAGCGGATATTCTGCGGATCTATTGCGTAGAGATCCTCCTCTCGGGATTCCGTTGGTTCAAACCGTGAATGGTTAGCTAACCCCCCGCACCATTTTGGAGCGACAAAAAGCGATAAGCAAAATGGTGCGATATCCCACTGGCTGCACAGACTAGAGCGGTTCTTTGCATGGTGCTTTGTCTAGTTCGCAGGCTATCCCTGGCTTGACTCCAACTTCGCCCAGCCAATTAGTGACATATGGGTAGATGAAGACATGCTCAAGGTATATTCTAGGTGAATACTCTTTAAGAACCAGAGAAGAAATAGAAGACAACTAGCGGGTTAAACTGGCTGGTCCAATTGTCTTCCATTGAACGCCTACAGAATGGTAGGTATGCCATTCTGAAGAAGCTTGGTGAGGGCGGAAAGGGCATTGTATACAAAGCCAGAGACACCGTCTTGAACCGTGTCGTCGCAGTCAAGATGCTGAAAAGCGCAGCTACCGATGAAGAGGCATACTCACGTTTCATACGTGAAGCACAGGCAGTAGCCAAACTCACCCATCCAAACATCGTCTCAATCCACGACATAGGCAAGGAAGACGGAAAACAATTCTTCGTGCTCGAATACGTCGACGGAATGAGCCTACGTGACCTTGCGGCAACATATCCGGAAGGTAAATGCGACTTTGAGACCGTCTTGAGAATCGGCATAGATGTTTGCAGTGCGCTCCAGTATGCGCATTCTCAAGGCGTCCTCCATCGCGACATCAAACCAGAAAACATCTTGATCACTCAAGATGGCACAGCGAAACTGATGGATTTCGGCCTAGCCAAGATGATCGGTCAACCTCGCCTCACGCAGGACGGAATAATAGTGGGCACGATTGCCTACGTCGCTCCTGAAGTAGCATTAGGGAAAGATGCTGACGTTAGATCCGACCTTTATTCCCTCGGTGCAGTACTCTACGAGACGGTGACTGGGAAACCGCCTTTTCCCGGAGAGGATCCTGTAAAGGTTATCTTTGGTCACATCCATGATTATCCGATTTCGCCGAGTCGGTTGAATCCGAAACTCCCGCAGGCTTTGTCTGACATTATCATGAAGCTTCTGGAGAAGGGACCTGAAAGGAGATATCAGACAGCGGCAGATCTGCTTGGAGTCTTAAGGGGTGTTGGCGAAGAATCTTTGAGGGAAGCTCTTGTATCGTCGCATAAACCAAGCGTCGTCGTTCCAGTCCCCCGTCCCCTAGGTGCAAGAGAGATTCAACTCATTAATAGAGTCGGAGAGATGGATCACCTCAGAAAGGCTGTCGATAGATCGGTTCGCGGGGAAGGTGGCGCTGTTTTTCTGTATGGAGAACCCGGGATCGGAAAGTCAAGGTTGGCCAGAGAACTAGGGGCCTATGCACGTCTACGTGGCATGCAGGTCATATCCGGCAGATGCCCCGCTTTGTTCAAGATGGACGGTGTGCCCCCTTATGTTCTCTGGAACGAAGCGATCAAGGACTATTTGCAGGTCTGTACTCCTGAGCGGCTATACAAGGTGATTGGCTACTATCCAAGCGAAGTATGCAAGCTAGTCCCGGAAATCAAACAGAAACTTGGCACAATTCCGCAATCTCCGCCCATAGGCCCTGAAGATGAGCGAAACAGGCTCTTTGAAGCAGTTTCGCAATTTGTCATCAACATCTCCAAGGAAGCTCCATTGCTTGTTATTCTCGATGATTTGCAGTGGACCGATCAGTCTTCTCTTTTGCTATTACACTATTTGGCTCGCGGTGTCCACAAGGAGTCTCTGCTTCTATTGGGCACTTATCGCGACACAGACATTGATGAGAGACACCCGTTGTCTCCTGTCGTTGTAGAATTGAACAGAGAACGCCTCCTTCAATCGATCCCATTGAAGCGTATGTCTCTTGACGATTCTTCAGAGATGATCAAGCAGATTTTGGAGCAAGAAGACGTGCCAGCAGAATTCTGCCAACTGGTCTATGAGAAGACAAGAGGCAATCCATTCTTCATTGAGGAAGTGATAAAGTCTCTAAAAGAAGAAGAAGTCATCTACCAAGAGGAGAATAAATGGAAGATCAAGGAAGCTTCAAAGATCGAGTTTCCGAAAACCGTCAAGAGCGTCATAAAGACCAGAATAGGCCGATTAGACGATGAACGTCAACGCATGCTGACCATGGCTTCTTTTATCGGGAAGGATTTCACCTTCAAGGCTCTACGCGAGATCACCGGCGTTGAAGAGGATAAGTTGCTTGAATTGATGGAGAGCATAGTCAAGACTGGTTTGGTTAAGGAGAAGGTTATCCGCGGAGAGGGCATCTATTCCTTTGCTGATGTTATAGTTAGAGATGTTTTGCACGAGGAAGTCAGCCTTCTGAGACATATGAAGCTTCACGATTCTGTGGGATGCGCGTTAGAGAAAGCCTACACCGAGAAGATTGATGAACATCTTGGAGAACTTGCGTACCACTTTCTGGAGGGGGGCAACAAGGACAAGGCGCTTGACTACTTTTTGAAGGCAGGTGAGAAGGCACAGAAGACATACGCTCACGGCGAGGCTTTTTCCTATCTTCAGCACGCTCTTGAGCTTCTCGAAGAGAAGGAGGGTCGCCTCGAAGAGAAGGTTGGCATGATTGAGAGGCTTGGCGACCTCAAAGCGTGGATGGGACAAATTGCTGCCTGCATGGAACTCTGGAATAGATCTTTGACATTGCGAAGTCAGCTAGGAGATGAGAAAGGCGTCGCAAAGCTTCATGCCAAGATGGCACACCGACTCTGGAATACCGTTGGTGACAAGGAAAAGGCTTCTGAGCATCACCGCATGGCTTTGGAAATCCTCGAGAAGAGGCCTGAAAGCCTAGAGTTAGCCAAGCTATATCAAGATATTTCAAACATGATCTGGCGAAGCGGCAGGTCTGCTGCAGAGGCTTTGCCCTATGCACGGAAAGCTTTTGAATTGGCGGAGAGACTACGGGATCCTGAAGTCCTTTCGAACTGCCATAACAATCTAGCGATAATAAGTGGTTTGTCTGGAGAATTTCGAAAGCGCATAAAGTACCTTGAGCAGGGGCTGAAGATAGCTCTCGACAACAACTGCATAACTGCTCTCCGTCTCTACACCAACCTTCACGTTGCCTACGTGGCTACAGGTGAATTCCAAAAGGCGTTCGAAGCAGCTCAGCAGGGATCGGATCTGGCAAAGAGGGTTGGTGGTTTATACAGCTTAGCGTGGGCTAATGATGACCTGACGGAATCCTACGTGTACATGGGAGAGATACAGAAAGCCATTTCGATGGCTAAGGAAATCTTGACATTAGTTAACAGAATCAATTACTTGTCCTTTGTCCCATCTCTAATGATACGTCTTGGAAGGTGCTATATGATTCTGGGAGAATGGAAAAAAAGTTTGGAACATTTTACTCAAGCCCACGAGATGGCAATAAGCGTCAGAGAATTTCAATCGTCTGGAGGTGCCATGCGTTCCCTTGGAGAACTGTCTATGGAAAAGGAAAACTATGTGGAAGCTGAGAAATACCTCAGGGAAAGCAAGAGTATCTTCGAAAGCGCGGGAGCTACTATACTGTTACTATACGAGGTGTTTCCAAGTCTTTCGAAGTTATACCTGAGAAAGGGAGAAATTGGAAAGGCTCAAGAGCTAGTTGAGAAGACCTATGAAAATGCACCAAGATCAGGAAATATGCTAGTCATCTCTCGTGCTGAAATGTTGAAGGCAATGCTTTTCAGAGAACAGAAGAGCTGGGAGCAATCGATGCAATTCTTCGAAAGGAGTCTTCAAGGATACAGGTCTCTAGGCGCAGAGAAATGGTATGTCTGGGAGTTCGCTGAACTCCTATATGAGTATGGATTGATGTATCTCGACAGAAATGAGGAGGGTGACAAGGAGAGAGCTTACTCGCTTCTGAACGAAGCTCTCGCGATATACCAAAAGATGGATGCGAAGAAACGAATAGAGAGGATAATAGCGAAAAGGAAGCTACTCACAGCCTAAACTCGCACACACTGCGACTGACATGAAGGCGGTGATCCGTACTTGTAGTTCAGTGTACGCCCAGTCTACCACTGTAGGCCGGTTTTGCTGGTAAATTAGTGCGCGAATCCCACCCCTCGCACCATTTCTATTGTGTTGGTTCTCGCGAAACCTCGGAAACGTCGAATCCGCAGCGTGCTATTCCTTCCAGTTTAGGCTGGCCTGCCACAGCTTCGCAAGTCTTTCGAGTTGTTCTAGGAGATGGCTAGGGGTACACGCGCCAAATATGGGCGTTTCTCAGGGTTCGTTCATGACGTTCGTATCGTGAGAGCACGATTAGCCGCTATGCTAGAATCAATTTCATGGAATGTAGGAACTTCTTGATGTCCTCTAATGTCAAGGCGCCCATGTTTCCGATTCGGAAGAACTTGCTCTCCAAGGATCCCATGCCAGCGTAAATAATGAAGCCTTCTTCCTTCAGTTTATCATGCATAGTCTGATAGGAGATGTTTCTTGGTGTAAGGACTGATGTGATTGAATTACACATGGCTTCTCTTGGGAGGAATAGCCCGAATCCAAGCTCTTCTAAACCGTCTCTAATAGTTCGTGCTAGATCGGCATATCTTTGGCGCCTTTTCTCAACGGACTCCTCCAGCAGAAGGTTTAGCGCCTCGTCTAGGGCATAAATGACCTGTACCGGCGGTGTGAACGGAGTACCGGGTCTCTCGCCCAACCCTTCTTCGTAAATGTAGTGCTGGTAAAGGTCCAAATAGCTCGTTCTTGGAAGGAGACCCTTGAGGTCTTCCAATCTTTCTTTATCTGCGCATACGAATGAGCAGCCTGGAATTCCTTCTATACACTTGTTTGCGCTTCCAATACAGAAATCTATCCCGTCTCTATCCACATCAAGGTCCTCAACTCCAATGCTTGCAATAGCGTCATTGATCAGGATCTTGTCGTACTTTCTGGCTAACTCACCAATCTCCTTTACATCGTTTAGCATAGCAGTGCTGGTTTCAGTATGAACGATACCGACGAACCTGATTGCAGGGTCGGACTTCAGCTTCCTTTCCACATCGCGAGGGACTATTCTTCCCACCCAACCGAAGTCCATAACTTCCGTGTTGATGCCATGAACACGGGCAATCTTCGCCATTTTCTCTGCATAGTAGCCATTAGCAAGGACTAGAAATTTCCCATCTCTAACTACTGAGGCTATCGTAGCTTCAAGGGAAGCTGTGCCGGACCCACAAAGCAAAAGCGTAGTGTATTTGCCGCTACATCTGAATGCCTGCGCCAGTTTTCTCCGTACATTTGACAGCAATTCAGAGAATTCCGATTCCCTGTGGCAGAGATCCGGCTTCAGCAAGGCGTTTCTAACTCTTTCAGGAACTATCACAGGACCTACGTTGAGCAAAATCATTCTCTTGTCGTCACTTTGGCCTGCCGGCATGCGTCATCCTCCAGTATGTGCCTTTCCGCTTACCGGAGTCATCACTTAGGGTCTGTCTCCTTTCTTCAGCCTTTCCTCGATGTCAAGAATCGCTTGGGGCAATTGGCCAATTTCCTCTATTGAGTAGTGCGCGCCTGATCTTCGAAGCTTTTCATTTGCAGCATCAACCTTGAATCTTAGCGCAGCCTGAGTTGTGGTTCTGATTTCCTCCTCATTCAGTCCTACGAGAGTCCCCGTCTTTGAGACTCCAATAGCCCAGGTCCCAGCATTCAGCCCTTCTTCCACACCGACGACTGTGTCATCTACCTTCACCACGGCCGCTGGCGGAAATACATCGGTTTCCAACATGTTCCTCATAACCATCCAGGGATACGGTCTGCCTGCTGGCACATCATCCGGACAAAAAGTTGCGTCAGGTTCGTATCCTTGTTTCATTGCTTCCTCAAGATTTGCCTGAGCAGCTTCTTTGAAGTAGCCAGTTGTTGATCCAATCTTGATGCCTCGATCTCGCAACCACTTGACGGTCTCAAGTGTACCAGGGATCAGCTTTGAGTAGCTCCTGATAACATCCAACTGCATCGGTTTGAACAAGTTCTCATACATGTCTTCAACATCTTCATCACGCCAATCTCGACCGTATGTTTCCTTCCATTTACGAGCCACATCGGGATTCCACTCGAAAATGCATTTTATGTGATCTCTCTTGAACCGTCCCATAGGCGCTCGGGCCTGCTCCATGGAGATCGGTATTCCTTTTCGCTTGAAAACTTCGATGAACACTACGGCCGGCGCGTAACATCCATAGTCTACTGTTAGACCTGCCCAATCAAGGATGACTAGTCTGATAGGCCCTCTGTATCTTCTAGTGTACTCAAAGTATTGCGTCACTTCCATGATATCAGCACTCCTAACACGATATCAACAGCAACCTATTGATTAGTGTTCTCAAGCTGCGGAGAGTGTTTACCTTTCACAACGGCTATGGTGGCCGGCCAGCCTTCAACGACCATGCTTGGAAATTCAGATGGAGACCAAGACTGCCAACTCAGAGGTAGTAGCTACTAGTGAAGCCTATGAGTCCAAGGGTGGAGCTGAGAAAGGGATAGTGTCGGTTGAGAAGGACGCCCTAATAGCGACAACCAAGGACTAGGCAAAGCAGATGGGGCTGAAGCTTTGACTTCATCCAACATCCTTTTCTTTTTTGAGGTTAACCCCAATTGATTTGACTATGGTCGAAGTAGTCAAGCTCGTCGTGGACGACGCCGGTTATGGCACATAGTCGCCCAGTGTCAATCAACTTCGCGCGCCTATCCTGTTGCCAAACCGGACCTAGAGGCCGAGAGGTAGAAGACCCGATTGCTCTCGTCGTCGATCTTAGCTGCCTTTTTCGAGGTGTTCGCACCTTATTAGGTTCGAGGCCCGGCGGACTCATTGTGCAGCATTTTTGCTAGTAAACTAGTGCGCGAATCTCCCCGTACCATCCTACTGACAGATGAGATCTACTTGCGCCACTTCTCTCCAATGGGGTAGATATCCCAAGGAATGTTCTCGTACTTGAGAGTGCTCAGGTCAGCAGGAGTGGTTCCAGGTGGGTCGATGGGATAGTCAACCTTCCCCCACGTGTCCCAGAACGCCTTGTGGTGAACTCTGCTCTTGATCTCCACAATATCGAGGCTATCAACATCTATTCCAAGAACTTTGATTGGGTCAGCACTCATCGGTGCACGCAGTCTCCGAGATATTATGACATGGTTATTATTGCCTAGGTTCAGGGAAGCAACAAGATCGTCATGCATCTTTGCCCCTCTATCCATCGGCCCGGTTTCCACCCAATCAGCACTACCCAAGTACTCGATCTTGCCCGTCACCTGAACCGGTTCTCCAGAAATCGGGTGCACCCACCCACCTATCTTGACTGTAACAGTATCTCCTACCTTGTGATTCTTGGCGAGCATACGCAGCACATCAGGGTCCGCAATGCTCGTGGTGCAGAAGTTCTTCGCTCCCTGTTCGATCAGTTCTTTCAGTATGTGCGTACCATCTCCCAGCCTATCATCATGATAGGCAATGACAACTGGCTTGGTTCCCTTCTTCACCATTTCAATGACCTTGGCAACGCCCTCCTTAGCTTTCGGCAACGGTCGAGTCAATTCATCACGAAGGCTCCAAACGAGATCAGACAGGTCTTGAGCGGCCTCTTCGGCCAACTTACGATTATTGTTGGTGACAACGAACACTGAGAACCCAACGTCTGGTACGTCTGCATAAGCGAATCCCGGGCCGACGGAGGCGCAGTATACTCCTTTCTTCTCCCATTCCCGACATCGGTCGTAGACTTTCTTCATGGGATGAGCGTTCGACGCCTGATAGACGCTTGCGCAGATGATGCCCGGTTTCCGTATCGCCATCGTGGGCTTGAACTTACCTCGTATCGTATCTATCATGCAGCGTGCAGCTGTCATTCCAATCTCATGGGAGTCGAGGTGTGGGTAGGTTTTCAGTACAAATACGGCGTCAACTGCGTTTGCAAGCTCAGTGTCTTCGTTTTCGTGCAGGTCAAGTGTCACCATTATTGGTATTCTGCCAACCGCCTTTCTTACTCTGCGAGACAGTTCGGCTTCAGGCCTAGGTACACCTGTGACAGCCATTCCGCCATGTAGCGCAAGCAGCACGCCGTCGAGTCTTCCTGCGCTCCTCAGTCCGCTTACAATGCGATCTGAGATTGTGTCAAAAGCCTCAGTCGTTAACCAGCTTCCCATTCCAACGGTCGCGGGCGACTCAGCCCTCAAGATTCCGACAAGCTCAACATCCTTTTCTTTCTGGGCGATTTCCTTGTATCCTGTGATGTACGACTCGCCCTCTCCTTCCGTGTCGAGCGCATCTTTTCCATAGCGTATTCCTCCCTTCTCCCAGTCCTCAAGTGTTGTGATGTTCGGGCAGAAGGTACAAGTCTCATGCGAGAAATTTGCTACAGCTATTCTCACGCCGGATTTCACCAGAAATATGAGAACATGAGTTCATCTTATAATGGTATGGAGATGTTAACGAGCAAACATGATTCTGCCCAGTAAGAGGTTCAGAGAGGAAACAGTCCTTATGAATGGCTTTCCCGGGATTCGAAGCCGCCCTTCGCTTCTCAAAACATTTAAGGCCTAGATCCTGTAACCGTTACCATGGGCCAAGTCACGAAGTACTATGATGACCACGCAGAAAAGGAATGGGTCAGGCTTACTCAAGACGCTTACCATATGCTTGAGTTTCTCGTAGCAGCGCACTATCTTGACAAGTACCTACCGAAGAAACGCGGGCTGATACTTGACGCAGGTGGCGGACCTGGAAGATACACTATTCATCTTGCCAGGAAGGGATACGATGTCGTTTTGCAGGACCTTTCTCCACAGTGCCTAGAAGTTGCCAAAAGAGAAATCAGGAACGCAGGCGTTGAAGATCATGTCAAGAAGATTGTCGAAGGCTCCATCGTCAGCATGGCAGAGTTTCCTAGCGAGAGTTTCGATGCCGTCCTCTGCCTTGGCCCCCTTTCCCACTTAATAGATCGAACAGAGAGAGAAAGAGCAGCCAGAGAGGTCGTAAGGGTCGCCAAGAATGACGCACCAGTACTCGCTTCTGTAGCCAGCAGATATGGAGTGTTCCGAGCGTTCTTACAGCTCATTCCTGACGAGATAATCGATCCGTCTCACGAGGAACTTTTCAATGTTGGGATCCATCGCGGACACCCGACCCCACACAAGGGCGGAAAAGGATTCTCGACAGTCGATGCTTACTTCTTCCTTCCAACCGAAGTAAAGGAGTTGTTTGAGAGCACAGGGCTCAAAACCTTAGAGATGGCAACATGCGAAGGATTATCATCAAGGCTCCAAGAGGCTACAAACAACCTGTACCGAGATAAGCAAAAGTGGAACCGGTGGCTTGAACTGATCCTCCGAACATGCAATGATCCAGCAATACTCGGGATGAGCGACCATATACTCTATGTCGGTAGAAAAAACGCATGACGGCCCACTGACGACCAAACATTCTTTCTTTCAACGATAGCGCTGCCCTTTATCGCACTAGGTCCCCTCAACATCTTCATCCACACTGACTGACTCATGAGATTGTTTGTCCGGTATCACTTCAGCCTACATTCGTTCTATGCTTTACACACACCTAGGCCCCCGCTCTAATCATTGCTTCGTCCAATCCAAACTCCGGCGGCAATGACGACACAAATCATGGTTATGCACACACGTATCGAACGATCCCTGTTCTCATTTCGTCTTGGCGTCGTTTCAACACAATGAAAATAGCAAGACCAAGGCAGGCCTTAAGAATTTCAAGGCATTCCGCTTGACCCACTCAGAGCGCTTACAGTCTTCCACACGTACAAGGCTCCGACACATCCGACAATACCTATCGCAATGGGATAGAGGAACGCGATCCGAAACGTAAATCGATCTGATAGAAATCCAATCACCGCAGGAGATACGGTCCCTCCAACAAACCCTGCGACAGAATTGGTCAGCCCCATCATCTTCGCCCTGTTAGAAGGATCGGTGGTGTCTGATATCATGGCGAAGAAAATGGGAAAGAAAGCAGAGCTCACGATTCCTTGGAAGAAGAGTCCGATCACATAGAAGCTACTGAATGGCACGAACGTGATCCAAACTGTAGCAACGAAAACCATTACAGTTGACAGGAGTAGGATTCGTGCTCTTCCAAGTCTATCTGAAAGATAGCCTCCCGAGAGCTGCCCGGCCGCGCCTGTGATCCGCGACATGCCGAGTATGAAGGCCACGTATGAAACATCAAGAAGAAAGGTTTGGGTTAGGTATACTGGTACCATCGAGAGCAAGCCAAGATTGCATGTCCAAACAGCTGCCTGCACAGCAATCATTGAAATGAACAGGGAGTTGGACCGATGCGGCGGCTCGACGGGTCTGGAAGATTGTTTGACGATGCGTTTCCTTTCTGGAACAAGAAACAAGACTAGGATGAAGATAGCAAGCGAGTAGAGACTCCACGCTTGCAGGCAGCCTGACCACCCCAGAGCCGCAATGGCGGACCAGACAAACAAAGGACCTATTGTCTGACCGACAGGTGCAGCTGTCTCGTGAAGCCCCATCACGGATCCTACATGGCGCTGCGAGTATTCCTTCGATAGAAGCGATAGTCCTTGCGGAAGATAAGCGCTGAACCCTGCACCTGCAACAAAACTCAGTATGAGAAGACTGACAAAGGATCTTGAAGCTGAAAAGGCCAAAAGAGTGACTGTGGTCAATGCTACTCCTCCACAAATGATAGGCCTCTCACCAATCTTGCTAGATAAGAGAGAGAAGGGATACGATAGGGCCCCGTAACCGAATGATAGGGATCCGACAATAAGGCCAACTGCCTCGTTGGATAGTTGCATCGAGCATTGAAGTGCAGGCATTATTGCCGTGAACATCATTCTGTACGAAAAGTTCCAGAGCCAAGTCAGCCAAAGCACGGGAAGTAACAGTTTCCTTGACACCGCTGGCCCACTACGATACCCTTCGAAGCAGATACAATAGTTAATATCGTTGGCGGTAGATCTTTCGTCCGTGATTGAATTGATAACGGAAATGCCAACGGTGGCTGTCTTAGTATCGAACGGCAAGAGATCCAAGGAATGGTTCAGGGACAAACTCGGCTTCGAAGTCAAGGAGGATGAAGACCACTGGATAGTTGTAGCACCTCGAGGATCCAAGACAGGCATACACTTATGCGAGTCAAAGGAACTTGAGCCCGGCAACCAAGGAATACTCTTCTATGCTGACGATGCCGATGCAACGTGCAAGGAACTGAAACAGAAAGGCGTCGAGTTCACTAGACCACTCGAAAAGGCTGAGTGGGATGAGAAGACAAGGTACGCCATGTTCAAGGATCCGGATGGAAACGAGTACTGGCTGATGCCGAAGACCCACTAGTCACATTCTTTCAACTGTCGCCGGATTGAAGGGAACGTTTCAGAGCTGAGAAACTAGACGATATGTGCGAGGAAGCTTACTGGGAACCCTCATTCCGAGGGCGGACTCTGGCAGACCAGCCGTCACCTGTTGAGCCTAGAGCTGAGAAAGGGAAAAGAACGCCGGAGCGGCCAGTAGGAGCGAGCCCGGATTGGAGCATTCCACTACCGAGACCAACAGGCAAGATTCATTGACACCCGTCACTTTCCAGATAGACACGGAACTATCAGTTCCGTATCTCGAAGATCTCATCAAATTCGTATACCACAACTATCTGCTCCCGAACCGACACTTTTTCACGCAGATTCAAAGGTCATCCACAGAGGGAGCCCCAAGCCTAACCTTCAGAGCTGTCGCCAAGGAGGGGCCATGGCATGTTGATGTTGAAATCTTTGCCCGAAAGCAGATAACAGTGAAAATCAACCCTAGCGGCGAGACTGTTCCCTCCGATGTCCTCGACCGGCTAAGGGAAGATCTTGTCATCAATATTGAACTCTTTGAAGAGAAAGTAAGAACGACAACGCTCTACCTGGCCTACGTCAAGGGTCAAAAGATACATCCAGAGACAGCGCCCTCGACGGCAAAGAAAGAGGTTGAGAGGCTGCTTACAGGAAACATGCTCTTCATGTATATTCTTATGATCGGGATAAGCATCGTGATCTTCAACCTGCTAGGCGTCTACGCTCCGATTGTGATCATAGTCTTCCAATTGCTCTTCATTCTTTTCTCGGACAAGATCATTATGAGATTAGGTGAGTGGACGATTGATGAGAACAATCCGAGCGTCCACCTAGTGCAATATCATATCCCAACTGAGAAATACAAACAGTTTCAAGCTAAGTACGGAAGAAATCTGATTCTGGAAATGAAGAAGGAGATATATGAAAAGACGCTCGCCGCTGGAATAGAGCCCACATGCTACATGGCTCAAGAAGCCTTCCGGAAGTTCGGCATCGACTGCGACCCAGATCAAATGTCTATAAAACAAGTAAACCTTTACGAACTCGTTAAGAAGGCAGCGGAAAGATTCGCAATACCGGTGCCTAGGATCATCGTTGCAAACAGTATGATACCTAACGCGGCTGCCACGGGACCGGCTCCAAGCAGAGGCGTACTCTTGGTTACAACAGGTCTGATCGTTCAGTTGGAGGATGACGAGATATTCAGTGTGATAGGCCATGAACTCGGGCATTTGAAGGGGAGAGACCCAATAATCCTCTTCGCCTTGATGGCATCTGAGTACCTGCTTCGCACATATGTTCTCTGGCCATTCGTCTTCTTCTCACCGCTCCTATATCTCATGATAGCGATGACGCTGGTCTACTTCGTAGCCAAGTTCTTTGAGGCCAGAGCTGACCTGCAATCAGCGATCAGAATAGGCAAACCCGAAGTCCTAGCGGAGGCACTTGAAAAGATTGGCTTTCACAGGTTGCAATTTGAACGTATTCCGCTATACCGGATTCAGAGCTGGCTGAACTGGGACCCGCATCCGCCGATATATTTCCGGATCAGCCGACTACAGAAGCTCACCGCCCCTTCTCAGGTGAAACACCCTTTCGTCCAATCAGCAAAGGACGTGGTAAACGGATTCCGTGCAGCACTTCGTTAGCCACATTTGCTTCACCACGATCAGTCACTCTTGGGTGTTTATTTGCCGCTTCTTAGTAAATTGCCCGCCCTTCGAGAGGATCGCTGATGGCAAAAGATCCGATCTGCGGAATGTACGTTGATGAAAAAGTTGCCCGGTTCAAGGCAGAGGTCCGCGGAACAACATACTACTTCTGCAGCAAGTCATGCCTCGACGAATTCCTTGCCCCAGAACGTGAACTAAAGCGCCTAAAAACGTTCGTTCTCGTTTCAGTCCTCCTCACAGTACCAATAGCAATGCTGACTTACTTCGACCTCATGCCGATGCATACTCGTAACCTAGTTCTTTTTGCCCTCTCCGTACCCATACAATTCGTCGTGGGTTTCCGGTTCTATCGTGGCCTATACCACGCGATAAGGGCAGGCATGAGTAACATGGACACTCTAATCGCTCTTGGGACAAGCGCCGCATGGCTCTACAGTGCGATAGCCATCTTCTTCCCACGGGTCTTTCCCGTTCGAGAGGTTTACTTCGAAACCTCAGCGATCATAATAACCCTCATACTTTTGGGAAGATATCTTGAGCACATGACGAAGGCGAAAGCCTCAGAAGCTGTTAGACGCCTTTTGGATCTCCAACCCACCATGGCTCGACTTGTCAAAGATGGCAAGGAGGTCGAAATACCGGTCGAAGAGATCTCCGTCGATGACGAGCTGGTTGTCAGGCCTGGAGAAAGAGTCCCTGTTGACGGCGTGATAGTGAGCGGGCACGCCTCAATAGACGAATCAATGATTACCGGCGAAAGTATCCCGACGGAGAAGAAGACCGGAGATGAAGTCATAGGCGCTACAATAAACAAAACCGGAATGATCAGAATCAAGGCGACCAAAATCGGTCAGGACACAGTGCTCGAGCAGATAATAAAACTCGTCGAAGAGGCTCAGGCAGGAAGGGCTCCTATTCAGCGCTTAGCAGATCAGGTCTCTGCATATTTCGTTCCGGGAGTGATCATAATTGCTACCTTATCCGCTCTGTTCTGGTACTTTTTTGGAGGGCGATATTTCCCGGGAGAATTCAAGGCAAGCTATGCTCTCCTCTCCTTTGTCTCAGTTATCATCATCGCCTGCCCCTGCGCACTAGGAATAGCGACGCCTGCGGCCCTCATGGTTGGAACAGGAAAAGGAGCGGAGAATGGAATCCTCTTCAAAGGAGGCGAAGACCTCGAAATAGCGCACAAGGTCAAGACTCTTGTCTTTGACAAGACTGGCACGTTAACGAAAGGCCGACCTTCGGTCACCGATGTCGTCCCTATTAGCGACATATCCGACAGCGAGATCATACGACTGGCGGCCATTGCAGAGAAGGGGTCAGAACACCCTCTAGGAGAAGCCATAGTGAGGGCTAGCGTTGAGAAGCAAGGCGCGGTCAGCGACGCCGAATCGTTTGAGGCGATTCCAGGCAAAGGAGTCGCAGCCACAATCGAAGGACGCCTCGTTCTCCTCGGAAACAGAACGCTGATGAAGGATAGCAAAATCCCCTTCGACGAGGCTGAAGACAACATTCAACACTTGGAGAAGGATGGCAAGACGGTTATGATGGAGGCTGTCAACGGGCGCCTTGTAGGGCTGATAGCGGTAGCTGATACATTGAAAGAGAACTCTGCTGAGGCCATTCAGAGACTCAAGGAGATGGGCATAGAGGTCGTTATGTTGACTGGCGACAATGAACGAACAGCCAAGGCTATCGCAAGGAGACTTGGAATCGAGAAAGTTATCGCGAACGTTCTCCCGCACCAAAAGGCCGAGGTCATCACGAAGTTGAAGAAGGATGGAAAAGCAGTTGGAATGGTTGGCGACGGGATCAATGACGCACCAGCCTTGGCTCAGGCCGACCTTGGAATCGCCATAGGGAGCGGAACCGATGTGGCAAAGGAGACGGGAGGAATGGTCCTGATCAAGGATGATTTGCGAGACGTAGTCACGGGAATACAGCTAAGCCGGAAAACAGTCGCAAAGATAAAGCAGAACCTCTTCTGGGCCTTCTTCTATAACATCGGTTTGATTCCTGTCGCGGCAGGAGCATTGGTTCCATTGTTTGGCCCGGAAATCTACGAATTCCTTCCCTTTTTGGGAGCCGGAGCGATGGCCTTCAGCTCTGTTACAGTTGTTACTAATTCGCTACTACTGAACAAATTCAAACCGGAATTGTAAGCCCGACAAACCACGCGTTGAGTAATCATCTCAAGGAGGCGCTCGTCTTCATCTTGTTGCGCTCGAAGTTCAACCCCTTTCTATTAAGATACATGAAACAAATCCTAAGTGCGCGTCTAGAAGACACGATCGTTTTCTATGCCTTGCGCGTTGTTTCGGAAAACTTTAAGATCTCTTGAATCAATGCCCATACAGAGGCGTTTGACTTGGCCAAGAACAAAGGAAAGAAGTATGCGTGCGAAAAGTGCGGGGCCGTCGTAGTATATGACTCTGACTGCAGTTGCACTGTTTGCGATCTCCTATGCTGCGGGACCCCGATGAAGCCCAAGTAATGATTGACGTAACCTCTTGCGGTCTTACGAGCACCCGCTTATTTTCACTCACTGTACAGAGGAGGCCATATGGAAGAGGTAGAGGGCAGGAAGGTGATGTTCTTTCGCATCCACTGTGCCCAGACATACTTGCAGGATAAGAGCAAGGCTTAGCCCACACATCGAGCATTTGGGAAGACGGAGTGGTTAGGGATTCCGGCATGGAAAACGGCCGAGTAGTTATTGTATCGGGAACCCCCGGAACCGGAAAGACCCGTTTTAGCAGACTCCTCGCACGCAAGCTTGGCATTGATTCAATCAACATGACGAAGTTCGCTAAACAACGCAACCTCATCAAGAGCTACGATCGAAGACGAAGAACATATGTGGTCGACGAGGGCAGGTTACGACGTGAACTGAAAGGATACCTGACAAATCTGAATAGGAAGGCGTTAGTCGAGGGCCATTATGCTGACAGCGCAGTTCCGACACGATTGGTAGATGCTGTGTTTGTTCTCAGATGCGATCCTAGAGTTCTGAGAGGTCGCCTAAAGAGGAGAGGCTACCCTCAAGCAAAGATAAGAGAGAATGTTGAAGCAGAGATCTTGGATATCTGCCTGAATGAGGCCGTTGCTACACATGGCCTGAAGAAGGTGGCCGAAATAGACACGAGCGCTGGAACCATTGAAGATCTTGTCGAGGAGGCGTTGTTGGTCTTAGCAAAGAAGAAAGCTAGACGAATCGGGGCATATGACTGGTTAGCCATGCTAGAAAGGACCGGAAGGTTGGATGAGTTTCTGCAGGAGAGAACCATGCCTTGGAGAAAACCTTCGTCATAGCTAAATGTGTTCGATGCGGTGGGCTCCTGTTGTCAAAGACTGGAGTGAAGACTAAGACCTGTCCTTACTGCAATGCTAGATTCGGCCTAGATAAGGCCGCTGTCGTCGCTTGCTCGAATTCAGCTGAAGAAGCTAGGCAAACACTTGCAGAGTTGAAGAAGAGACAGGCCGAAGCCCATAAGAACTGATTACGCCGAGGTTCTGGCCGCATCAACTTTTCTCAGCTCGGCGACGATCTGGCCCATAAGTCTATCGAGATTCTCCCCAGTGAGTGCGCTGATCTGCGACAATGGCACTCCCGGGAAGTATCGTTTAATCTCGTTCAAGGCTGCTGCAAGTCGCTCCTGACTCACTCGATCAGTCTTATTGGCACAGACTATGATCTTGCCTGTTACGTCTACCTGCCTCAGTATCTTGTCCGTTGATGCAAGTTTTCGTCTGAGGAGCGACAGATCGTCGCTCAGGTCAACGAGTAGCAGAATCAAGTCTGCCTGAGTGATCTCTCCGATCGTCGTGTTGAATGCCTTCAATATGGTTGGATGCATGTCTTCTATGAATCCTATCGAATCCACTAGGATGAAATCTGTGTTCCCTCCATCATGTTGAATGGTCACACGTCGTGCAGCTGTAGACAGAGTAGTGAAAGGACCAAGTCCAACGTTCTTTTTCTCTGAAGCCAACCTGTTGAAGAAGGTCGTCTTGCCGCTCTGCGTGTACCCTGCAAGTGCGACAATTGGGAACCCGAGTTCGTGCCTTCTCTCTCTGAGCAGATCCTTTTTCTTGTATAGGTCTCTAAGATCTGCCTCCAGACGACTAATCCTCTTCCTAGCTTCTCTCTCGTATTCGCTGTAAGGGTAGTCGCCCGGACCGCTCCATCCAACCTGCTCGCCAAGGATGCCCTCAAGCTTGAGAAACTCACGTCCCCACGAGAACGTGTATCTAAGCCGAGCTAACTGTATCTGAAGCTTCGCCTCCTTGGTCATAGCCCGTCTATCAAAGACTTCTAAGATGAGGAGATTCCTGTCTATGACTTTGACGTCTCCGCCAAGCTGCCTCTGAATCTTGAAGACCTGCGCGCTCGGCAGAGTATTAGCGAAGATTACGTACCGAACATTTCTCTCTTGGATCAGCTTCTTGATCTCTACAAGCTTTCCTGGCCCGACACAAGTAGAGTGGTGAACGCTCTTCCTCTTTTGAACCACGGTCTCTAAGACATCGTATTCCACGTTCCGCGCCATCGAGGTGACTTCCTCCACTCTGGAAGGAAGCTTAGGAGTCTTGCACTCAACCACGATGGCGTTCAAATCGACGTACACTGACTTCCATCGAACCTACTGCCACAAACCGCGAATTTAAACAAATACCCTCGCGACCATGCCGATAGAGGACTCCTTCCAAAGCTGAAGGCTTTCAGGCCTATCAATAGCGACCCACAGATCATTCCACTAGGCAACGATCGTGCCAGTTGACACAGAACTAGTCGTCTCCTTGGTACCATCTACCGTTACCGTTTACGGTACCTGTGGGAGGGGGGTGTCATACACCCCTATGACAAGGAAGGAGGGGTTTGCTCGCCAATATGCAGAACCTATGAACCCTGCCTAAGTGCGCTAGAATAACCATTCGTGCCGGTCTATGGTGTTCCACCACTGCTCGTCTGTAGCACCTCGCCAGCCCACAATGCGGGTAACCTCATCCAATATTCTATGATGTCTCTTCTCGTCTTCAGCTATCTGCTTGAGCAGTGGCTTTGCCTTTGGATCCTCTACCCTTTCAAGAATCTCCTCGAGTCGGTTCAACATTTCCTCTTCTTGTTCAACATGCTTCTCCAGTGATGTTTTCATATCTTCTTTATCGACAATCGTTATCAGAGTGCCAGCGTTGAGATCTATGAGAGCTTGCAGCATGTCAGCATGCTTCAGCGAGTCCAAGACAAGTCTATTTAGGAAGAGTCTAACGACAGAGTTCTTCGTCCTCTGAACAGTTGAACTCAAGACTTCAGCTGTCTTCTTTTCTAATGCCATCTGATCTCTGAGAAGCCCCTCAAGTTCAGACCCGCTCATCCAACTTACCCTCTGCCTGACGTTCAGCAATCGCACTAAAATTGTTTTGGATAAGCCAGAGCAAGGCTAGTCAGAGCTGATTTGTCCAGATAGATCTCCGTGACAAGAAAGAGGAAGGAGCGGACTCACCTACTCCCAAGCGAATTTCCCATCTTTCTGAATGGCCTTGCCGTCTAGCAGAATCTGTCCTGGCTTCATCGTCTTTATCATGTCCCAATGTATTGCGCTCTTGTTGACGCCTCCGCAGTCCTTGTATGCGTTACCCAGCGCAAGGTGAATCGTGTCGCCGATCTTCTCATCGAAGAGAATGTTCTTTGTGAATCTCC
>Ga0209725_1000601_pt1 | contig 21640 bp, 20 predicted proteins | sample I18A1metaG_FD_184145 | JGI IMG/M metagenome (GOLD analysis project Ga0209725, IMG submission 184145) | Lake sediment bacterial and archeal communities from Gulf of Boni, Indonesia to study Microbial Dark Matter (Phase II) - ​I18A1 metaG... | ecosystem: Environmental > Aquatic > Freshwater > Lake...
ACATATAGTATCTCACTAGGCTCTATCTCGACTCCTTCTTCCCTCAAATCTTCAAGAAGCTCTTTGATCATCCTGTGTTTCTCTGGATGTGGTTGAACCTTAGGGTGCCTGAAGTACTTGAGGAGATCAAGTTTCTGTATTGCTTCAAGGCAGGACTCAGGTGTATTCCAGCTCGCTAAAGAAATAATGATGCCCTGTTCCTTCAATCGTTGTAATATCTCTCTTACACGCTTGTAGAGGTGAATCTCACTTCCAATCGTGTCGACTAGAGTGTTTTCGCTTATTCTCTGAAACGGCGGCTTTGTCAATGAAATATCGGGGTGATCCCACAATGTTTTGTCAGCGTCAAATATGATGAGTTTAACGCTCAAGATTGTTCGCCATTCCGATTTTCATGCCTTTTCTTCGATCTCGTTGAAAAGTCTCTCAAAGAACATCGTTAGAAACCTATGTCTTCCCTCAGCAATATCTCTTCCAGTCTTCGTGAGCAGCCTGTCCTTGATCTTCTGAAGCTTCTGATGATATTCTATAACGGGATTGTGAATGCATGGATTCTTGAATCTCTGTAACTTGTAGTTCTTAGGGATCTTACCATAGAGGCGATAGCCATGTTCTCCACCATATGCATAGGCTCTAGCAACCCCTATCGCTCCGATAGCATCGAGTTTATCAGCATCGGAAAGAATCTTGGCTTCAAGTGTCATAGGTCTTCTCATGCTCCTGAACCTATGGGACTCAATGCAATGCATCACCTGACGGATTTTCGTTCTAGGGAAATCCACTTCGTCCAATATCTTCTTAGACATGGCGGCGCTTCTCTCAGCGTGGCAAATCTTCCCCGAACTAGCATCTTCATCCATTCTAGCGATATCATGCAGCAACGCAGCAGCTTTCAAGACTTGGAGGTCAGCCTTCTCTCTTTTCCCGATCTTGACGCATAGTTTGTATGTTCTCTCTACATGGCTCCAATCATGAGACGGAGGCGCAGACCTGAAGAATTCTTTAGCTCTTGCCCTAATCGCGGCCATCTTCAATTTCTTCCGGATCCTTGCGCAGTCGAAGTAATCAGCGCCTGACGATTTCTAGCAGATGAGGAGTTATGTATGTTTCTATCCATGCTGCTAGGGCGAAGAGTGAAATTGAAAGCGCAGCAAGGGTCAATGCATCCTTGAGCCCTTGCTTAAACTCCTGCATATCGGCATTTCTGCCTCCAAGCTTCGTCAAGATCAATTTGATCGATACCTGCTGCCAAACGATTATCGATGCAAACTGGAGTATGAAGGCGGGAATCTCGAGGATTCCATGAGGCGTCAAGCCGACTATTGGGTATATCGCGCCGTACGTGAAACCAGCCCATACTGCAATTGCCCCTAGAACGATTCCGTTCAGAACTAGATCTAGTCCAAGCACGAAAAGCCCGACGAATGGTGCCCAGACAATCATTTTCGGAGGATTCCAGTATGCGCCAGAATTGTTCGAGAAGATGAAGTAATATAGCGCTTCGGAGAAAGGTGGAGGAATCGCGATGTAACTTCTCTCAGACCGAATGATCGCATTCACCAGCGAAATCACTGAAGGCGTTATCGTAAGGGCCAGAAGAGTCACGAAACCCGAAATGAAAACCACTGACAAAAGAGCTGCTGTAACCGCCGTAATCTGTGTCCAGTTGCGTCTGAAGCAGTTCCTCAATATCCTTTCAGCAGACGATATGAATTGGATTTGCTGCATGTCTGAGCCTTTTCCCACTTCCCGAACTCGTATGCTATGCTGGTTGCTGTTTGCCGCAAAGGTCGCAGAATTTGGCATCTGGCAAGATGGCTTTGCCACAGTATTGGCAGTACTTCAAACCGAGAGGCAACGGGGCTGGAGGCGCCGTAAGCGACGCGGAGCCAAGTGTTTCCGGAGGTAAACCTTCCATTTGAGTCCTCATTGTATTCATTAGTTGGTCCTCTAATTTCCATTGACTCTTGAAGTGTTCATTGTACTCTTTCAGTTGCAAGTAGAACCAGTATATCCAGAATAGCGCAGCAGTTATGATCGTCAGGATGATGTAGAGAATTGTCTCTCTCCGCTTTGTCTCGTACTGTGCTGGAGAGACGAATTGGACATCAAGATCTTTCAGTAAGGGTTCCAAGTTTCTGCTGAAGTCGATTTGCCTCTTGAAGTGCTTGTATAGATCGTTGGTCAAGAAGTGGAAGATATACAGTCCTACTATGGGGCTGACGAAGATATAGAGGACCGCCCAAACAGCAGCCGATCTCTCTGTCTCTTCATACTCAGAGTCTCTATTGAGCAAGGCAAGCGCGGAGATCGCGTTAGAGGATTTCCCCTTCTCTTTGAGCTTCGCCTCTAGGTATGCTAGTAGGATTGATGTGAATATGCGTTGCCTTCTGAAGTGGTTGTTTCTCCTCAAGATCATGTAGTACAAGGCCACAGCTCCGAAGATAGAGACTATGAATCCAACTAGTATCAGACCGATCCATCCCAACATGAGAATCGCTGCCATGGAATCAGTAGGAAAAGGAGTTGTAGGCGTAGGTCCACTGATGCCAGCTGCGATCGCTCTTAATATAAAGCCTAGAAGTATGGCGGCCCCTAGAATAGCTAGAAGTAGAGGAAGAACCGGCACTATCATCCAGATATGTCCCATGATCCGGTCGGACTCGAATCTCTTCCGTATTGCATATTCTAGTTCTGGAAAACGACTTATCATTCCTAATCACGTCTCCAAGGCATAGCGTTCATACACTCAAAAACCTTATGGAAAAATCTGAACGCCTAGCTCTTAACTGGTATTTCATCTGATCCGCAGCCTATTCCAAAACATAGAATTAGGCTTGTACAACTGAACCCTGTGTAATTCTCCAGTCTTTCAGTTTTTCTTCTTTATGTAGCCTAGAACCCACTTCGGTATCTTCATAGACTTTCCATTCTTGCCTACGAAAACGTGAGTCGTATGTCCTGAGGCGATTAGCTTTCTATCCGCCTTACGAAGCACTGTGTACGTGTACTTCATACTCCTACTTCCTATCTCGCTTAGATTTGTTCGAATAATGACGATATCATCGTAGCGAGCTGGGAACTCGTATTTGCAGTAGGCTTCAGCAACCACGATATGTACCCCACGTCTCTCGAATTCTCTATAGGATGTGCCGAGCGATCGGATATATTCAGCCCTACCGACTTCAAACCATACAAGATAGTTTGAATAGTATACGACGCCCATCTGATCTGTTTCCTCGTATCTGACTCGTAGTTCGGTCTCATGCGTGTACAATGATCAAGCCACCATTTCCAACCATCAGCTTGAAATCGCTAGGGAGAAGCGGATGGAGTTCGCTACTGTCTCCTTTCAATATAGGCTTTAGCTTCACTCTGGCGCAAATTCCATTCATCGACAATCTTCGCCAGCAAGTTTTTCAACTCTTCCGGTCGGCTGTCCACATATGCTTCGACTCTAGCGCCTATTCCTTCATGAGTCTGAATTTTCCAATGGCTCAAGAGTGCTTTCTCGACAAAATCTTCAGCTTCTAAGGGGATGAATATGCCAAGCCTACTCGCCACCTTGACGAAACAAGTCATTGTCTTTCACTTACACGTTCAAATTGAACGCCACTGCCATTTAGCCTTTAACAAAGCTTTTCGGATTATGCTTCAAATGCCAGCAAAAGAGAGGAAGACAATAACCTGCAACATCCAAAAACCATTTAAAATCTTAGTGTCGGCAGATAATAGTCCACCCATGTTCTACTATATCACAGTCACTACAGAATGCGACCTAAAATGTACATACTGTTATGGTAAGGCATGCCAAGATTTCGGCAGCGACTTCAAAGACCTTAGAATCGACTATAACATTCCCACATCGATAAGATACGATGTGGAAAGCCTAAAAGCCTTCATAGAAAAGGACCCGCATCCAACCATCATATTCTATGGAGGAGAACCACTTCTAAGGATCGAAAAGACTGAGGACACCATGGATCGAATCCAACCGGAGAACTATATAATTCAGACGAATGGGCTTCATTTAGAAGATCTAGAATCCAGATATCTGAACAAGCTTCACACGATACTGGTCTCAATAGATGGAGATGAAAGGCAGACAGACCAAAACCGTGGACGAGGAACATACAAGAGAATCCTACAGAATCTTAAGAAGATAAGAAAGAACGGTTTTGAAGGCGAGATTATCGCTCGGATGACAGTATCAGTTGGTACAGAAATTGAAGAGCAAGTAAAACGCTTGTTGTACAATGATGGCCATCCATTCACCTCAATCCACTGGCAGCTGGACGCCCAGTTCTGGGAGAAAGATTATGATGAATATCTATTCGAAAAATGGACCAGTCAAAACTACAATCCGCAACTGAGAAATCTCATAGCCTTCTGGATAAAACATATGGAAAAACATGGAGAAGTCCTAAAGATCTATCCGTTCTTGGGAGTGACGGAATCCCTATTGAAGGCCATGCCAAGTAAACTTAGATGCGGGGCCGGATGGATAGAGTTCAACATTCAAACCGATGGAATAATCACCCCATGCCCGGTGATGTCGGGAATGAAAGACTTCTATCTCGGAAACATATACGATGCAAACCCGACGAATCTTATGAATGCGGTCTCGGTCACCGATCCCTGCCCTCAGTGCAAAATATTCTATCTCTGCGGGGGCCGCTGCCTATATGCGAACGTTACAAAGTTATGGGGAGAAAAGGGATTTCAATTAGTATGTAACACTGTAAGAAATCTGATCTATTCGCTGAAAAGATCATTACCGGAAATTCAAAGCTTCATTAGAAAAGGTATTGTCTCCATCGAAGATTTCTATTACACGAAATATAATAGCTGTGAAATAATTCCTTGAATGGAGCTATGTCCGTTAGCCTTCCCAAAGTAATATAGGCTAGAGGGAATAGCTGTCGAAACTGAACTGATTAAATAGAATAAAATTGTAAAACAAAACTGTTGTTTAGACAGGATAAGTCTGGGTTCTTTCATCAATTAGTTGAAGTCGGACGTGAGAGATTCCTTCTGCTGACAGTCATCATAGGCAAGTATGTTCAGAAACCAGTTCCTACGATAGCTTACTTCACGCTGTGGTCGTAGTCGAATAGTAGTGATTCTGCTATCCAGCGTCTTAAGGTTCGGATCAACCATTAAGCAGTTTATTTCCTCATCTGTCGGCGTGTGCGCGTTGTTCTCTTAGCTCTAAGCTCGGTCACTTCGAAGAGCTCCTTTCCAACAAAGAAACCTTTGAGATCGCATCCTCCACACCAAGCGCCTAGCCTGATGTCCGAATCATCTTCATAGTAGACGTTCATTGCATTCTCTCCGCATCTAGGACAGACGTTATTTATTGTCTTCTCCATGTCTTCTCGCTCCTTCTTGGGCGTCGATTAAGTAGCCATCCAAAAAAGTGGTCGCACGCGCCCGAGGCTTGCTATAACAGTGTTATATATAAGTATTACGAGTCGCGCCCCAAGAGTATTATTGCGCATCGAAGAGCGAGAATATCCCGCGTCACTAGACCTTACACAGCAAGATGATCTCTGTCTTTGCGTTGGTGGAGAATAGGCGCAAACTACTCTTCCGACTGCAGAAAGCCGGGCTGCAAGTTAGGATGCATAGCTATGAGTATTTCATAAGAAGGAAGAGGTTCGTCTGCGTATTGGTATTGAGCCCAACTCGAAGTCTAGCAACAATCTATGATGTCGGATGGAACGGGATAGAGGCTAAAGAAGCCGTTGATGAGATTTCAAAGTTGCTCAAAGAGATGGACCCAACGATCAGAATCGAATATGTCTCATGAGCATGTAGTTTGCCAAAACCGCATATCCGACCGGTTGACGCTTGACGCAGATCGAAGAGCCACGGCGACAATATGATTCTTTCTTCATTCATCAGAATCATCTCAAAACTGATGCAGAGTTTTTACTCCCCAATTATCTGGAGGACGAGATCTCTAGACCTGGGGCGAATATCTAACTCTACGAAGACGAGTTGTTGCCAGGTTCCTAGTGTCAACCGGGCATCTTTGAATGGGATTGTAATGCTCGGGCCAATTATCGAAGCTCTTATATGAGAATGGCCGTTGCTTCCATGCCTATAGTCAAAATGCTTAGGCACAACCCTATCCAGTATTAAAGGAAAGTCCCTTAGTAACCCCGACTCGTACTCGATTGTTGTCAACGCGCCAGTTGATCCTGGGATGAAGACTGTGACTATCCCGTCTTTGACCTCAGTTTCACTTATTGCCGATTCCACGGATCCTGTGATGTCTATGACTTCTGTCTCGCCTCTACTATGCAGGCTCAGATACTTGGTAATAACACGCATACATAACACCTGAATACTTTGATAGAAAGTTACTTCGAGATTAGGGTTGCTCACGTGCAAATGTAGCTCAATGTTTGTCGTAGCTTTATCCAGAGCTGCCTTTCCATTCTACTCGGCCATATAGCGAGAACTGTTAAAGATTTCGTTGTGAACTTAGAGATCGCATACTTCAGATGAACTTTTAATACTTCTCGACTTCACCGCTGATATGTCCAGCCTTTAACAAGGCCAGATGATGTACGTGCTTTGGAACCTTGAGCCTCCCAGTATTGTGGATCTTCTCAATGTGATGGAAAGTCTCTTTATCAAAGTCATTATCTAGGGTCAACTCGCCGCTGTTAACCAGATGAAACTTGCCAATTTCGCTATAGATCCCCAAGACATCAGCCTTGGAGAGCATAACTGAGCCGCCGATAATTATTCTTTGGAGATCAGAACTCTCCTGTTTCTCACCCGTAACCTCTCGTAAATAGAGTCCCATAGCTTCATTCATCAACTCAGCGATATTCTTCCCCTGTTCTTTCGCCTTCCCCACAATGCGATTGTAGAGATCTCTGTCCAGTCCTCTGATGAGTACAGTATTCTTAACCATGTTAGCCAGCTCTACTCAAGGGCATTGTATATCTTGATATACAGAATATCATGTATATCAAGCTTTGCAGTATAGCTTGCTAAACTTTTTAAATTTCGAAACGAATTATTTACGTGAAGAGCCTGCTGGGTGGAGATTTTGGCGACCATGAAGAGAGTAAACGCATCAAAGCAGAAACTCCAAAGACCGAATCAACCTAGAAAGTGCGCGTGGTGCAATCAGATTCTACCGAGCGAGAAGTACCACCTACTTATATGTCCCGACTGCAGAAAAGCCACAATCAGCGCGTTCAGAAGAAATAGGCTTTAGAGCTCGAGGTTTCAATCCCCTTATTTACGAATCACCATGAGCAGGAATAAGGTTCAGCTCCAATACGACTGAGTATGCGAGCGCCACAACACCAAGTCGAAAATAGAGGTGTTGGATTTTTCTGAAGGCCCGGATTTACACCGCTATAGCTGTATGCGTCCTCTGTACCCCTTTTATGGCTTGTATCTGTTTCAGCACGAGGCTCGAGAGTTCCGCGAGATCTGGTGCCTCTACAAAGGCTATGACATCGTATACGCCCGTCACTGGATGAGCCATCTTCACACCGTGAACCTTTGACAGCGAGGAGGCCACGGAACTTGACATGCCTAGCTCTGCCTGTATCAATATATATGCGACAACAGGCAAGTTTGAGTAACCCCATATTTGAGTTTCAAATCCAAAGAAGATAAAATTTGCTAACACGGCATCTATCGAAAATTATTATAGCGAACCGAATAAACAACTAGCGAAAGACATGAGGAGCAGTTAAATGAGAAAGATCTTGGGATTACTCGTCATCCTCACGATGGTCGTTCAAATCATATCAATTCTCAACTGTGAGACGAATGCCATTCAGTTCGACGAAAACGCTTACTCAGGATCCATAGAATCGAAAATAGATCCACGACTCCGCAAATATATCTCAGAGTCAGATAAACCGCTTTCAACTCAACAAGAAAACGTTAGAATAATTGCAGTTTGCTCAGGCTTAATAGATCAGGAACAAATCGGAAGATTGACTGGAGCTCTAAGCATCTTCCCATTCGGTCAAGGTAGACTGGTTACTGCAGTCGTCAAAGCGGAGAACTTGCCTAAACTGGCTGGCTTACCTTTTGTAGTCGGAATTCTCCCAGATATGAAGCTTGACTATTCGCTTCCTGAAAATGATGCGGGTCGAGGAGGAAAGGTTGAACTCGATATGTTCAAGGTTCGAGAAATCACAGGTGCAGATAAGGCAAATCTGGTTCTTGGAGTAAAAGGAAAGGATGTAAAAGTCGCAATAGTTGACACTGGAGTGGACTTCACTACACCCGACCTGAAATCAGCTTTAGCCAGAAATGAAACAGGATATCCGCTGTTCTTTGACCCTGATGAGCAGGGTTTGATTCTAACAAATAAGACTGTCAGAGCCGTGGACGGCTACCTGCAGACGAAGAATGTTACTGTGAAAGTTTGGACAGGTATGGCTGGGTTTATTTACAATATCACTCTTCCGGAGATCGTAAACTATACTCTCCAATATGATTTGTACGTTGGTGATATTGCATCAAAGAGCGGATTCTACCATGTAGGAATGGCTTTCGAGGCAATCGACGACTGGAACTTGGAGAAACTTGTTTTCATTTGGGCACCAGTTATCTATGTAGATCCGAGAAAGCCCAATGTCTATGAAGATGTCTACTTCGACATCTCAACAGCTTACTACAGGTTTCTTTCAGAGTACCGCGAAGACTACGCCAAGAAGAACATTACGCTTCCAGAGCCTTCTGCAAGCTGGCTAGATTGGAGTTTTGCTGATGAGTCACCGTCTAGATTGGGCTCAGAGATGGCGGCAAGAGATTTCACAGGGGACGGCGTTCCAGATTTCTCGCTAGGTTTGATCGGCGGCTACTTTCACGACTTCTGGAACGTTATTCAGCCTTCGCCTCTGGAAGGCTACGTTGGAGTTGGTAGAGTCTACGAGGGTTTAGATCTTAACGGTAACTTTCTCTGTTTAATGTATGACTTTATGGGACACGGCACTTGTACTGCAGCGAATGTTGCGTCAAGAGGAGTTAGAAAGTACGATATCTACGGCAATGGAACGCTTCGAGAACTAACTGGTATTGCTCCAGAAGCCGAGGTAATCGGCGTTAAAGCTCTATGGCTTGGAGATATACCCTCCGGTTGGTACTGGTCTTCAGGTTTCGATTACAATACCACGACGCTCGAATGGGAGTACACAGGCAAACATAAGGCTGATGTGAATAGTAACAGCTGGGGCTTCGTAGAGTGGCCTGTCCTCGGGTATGGATACGGATACGATATAATCAGCCTCTTGGAAGACTTGCTAATAGTATCCACGGGAACCACCTTCGTCCATGCGATAGGAAATGCGGGTCCAGGATACTCGACATCAGGCTCCCCCAGCTCTTCTTTGAGCATCAGCGTCGGAGCGTCGACGAGCCAGCATTGGAGACCAGCGGAATCTCAGGAGAAGGCGGGGCGACAAGACGACGTAATCTCTTGGAGTGTAAGAGGGCCGAATGCGCTTGGCGCACCCAAACCCGATGTTGTCAACGTCGGCGCCTTCGCGTTTGATTCAACAATGGTATTCTATGGCTATGGAAACAGCTCCAAAGCTTACAAGATATTTGGCGGCACCAGTGAGTCAACTCCTCTCACAGCTGGATCTGCCGCGCTCATAATCGAATCATTAAAGAAGAAAGGCTTCACCAATGTGCCTCCTGACCTAGTGAAAACGATTCTGATGAGCACGGCAGCCGACATAGGTCACGATGTGTTTTCACAAGGGTGCGGCCGCGTCGACTGCTTTTCATCCGTATCGTTCATTTTGAGTGACGCAGACTTCGCTTCCAGAATGTTCATCGTGTACTCAACCGCTTCTTCAATAAACTCACAGAAGTTACTCGGGGGAGCATTATACGATATGGTCAGCCCATACCCGGCTGTTCCGCTGGCTGGGGAACCATCTTGGTTTGCAGGACGACTCCATTTCAATGAGACCGCTGAAGCGACATTTATCGTACAGAACCCTACAAATACTTCAATCGATATCAAAGTTCAACCGTATACTTTTGAGCTGGTAGGTAACAAAACGTACAGAGGATACGCTGAAGGCGAAGACACTTGGGTAAACTTGACAGATTTCGCTCCCATACCCTCTGAGGCAGATTTGATATCGATAGTTCTTACTTACCCGTTCAAATATTTTGACAAGAATCGAGACTACAAGTTTGACAATGTAAGAATCCTGTACGTCTACGATTGGAAAGACGATGACAAGGATGGGAAAGCTGATCTTTCTGAGTGCGCGCTCGTCAACTATGGATATACTCGTGGAACAACACAGGTTGTTAGAATATCGAATCCCAAAGCCAAGTTTCTCGGGACACCTGAACTTAGAGTCAACCAGAGGTTTGGAAACGAGTCTCTCCCATTTCAGATACATGTAGATTTCTATAGGAAGACGAGTTGGAAATGGGTGGAGGTAATGACTGACCAAGGATTGACGGTCCCGAGCAACTCGTCCAAGGGATTCACCTTGAGACTGACCATGGCTTCGTCGGAGCCGGGTGTATATGAGGGGACGATAGGCCTGATTGGAAGTAACGGCCAATATGTTACTATACCAGTTTCAGCTGTAGCAATCGGTATGCTGACTCAAAATAATCGTAGCGCCACCTATGGAGGACGCCTAAAGAGAGAGCTCTATGACAATTACGGCTTGATCGGCGGGTTCAACTGGGAAGGCACATATGAAGATGGAGATTCCAGAGTCTATACCGTTCAGATCGAGGATCCACATACCTACCAGCTAAAGGTCGAGGTAGAGTGGATCGATGAGGATACCTGCGTCGATGTATTCGTTCTGGCTCCAGACGGAATGCTGATCGCAACAACAGACACTTATTACTATAAAGGAGATGGAGTCTTCAAATGGCATGCGACAACAGGGCGAACGAAGCAAATCCTGTATGCTAGCGTTGCTGGATACTGGGCCGGAAAATATACGATAATTGTTCACAACATTCTTTTTGGCGGTTCAACCTTCCCGGAGCCGATTGAAGTATCCCTATCGATAAGGTTGAGCGAGCCCACAGGCATACAGCCTTTCGTGAGGATCGATAGCCCGCAGAATGGAAGCGTATTGAAAGACACTGTCATGTTCGAATGTTTAATCGCAACACATCCACAGTTACCGCTTACTTCAATTTCACTTACAATAGACGAACAGAACCCGATAGACCTTGCAAACCTTACAGAATATCAATGGATGAAAGAAGCGTTGATCTACGATGTGAAAGCTCCTATCGATACCAAGGAGATCTCGAACGGACGCCACAGATTACTCCTAGTCATCGAAGATAACACCGGTCAGAGAACTAGCAAAAAGCTATTTGTTACTGTCGACAATGAGACACTCGTTGACAAAATTGGCAGAGCGATCACAGAACACTACGACTTTCTTGTCGGATTCATAATTGGATGTCTTATGATCTTCATCGTTCTCCGCCGGAGGAAGCGTCTTCGCCCCATAGATAGATACCGTCTCGGAGTAGGGTATGGCCAACAACCTAGATTCTGCCGCTACTGTGGGGTGCAAGTGGATTCCAGTGCTGTGTTCTGTACAAACTGCGGCAAACAGTTGATGCCCTGAGATGAATCGCGTAGCTTCAGCCTCAAACTATGAGGCTGGAAACTATTCGTGGGGTCCTATGTGTACAGTGACTTGCGTTACGCCAAGTCACTTCTTGTTTGTAATGAATGATTGAGAGGCTTTCAGCTTCCCGAATATGGCTCCTGATGTATAGTGACTTTCGCTTTCTCAAATCTCTCCATAAGTTCCTGCTCAATCGACGTTACTATGCTATGTGCTAGGTCGAGAGGAACATCTTTCTCAAAGGAGCAGCTCACGTCGATGTGAAGAGAAGTCCCTGCCTTGTAGAGCATTATCTTCCCAACTCTAATAATCTCTTTGTGGCTCCCAACGATCTTGGTGACTACCTCTGAGATGGTGGTGTCCTCAAATCTACGTCCGACTATAGACTCGTTTTCAATAGGTTCCAAGTGAACAGTTACGTCAGCCAGTTCAGAGAATTCAGCACGCAGCCTCTTCTCGATCTTCTCCGTGGCGTGGTGCGCCTCTTCCAAGGACATTTTCGGGTCGACGCCTAGGTGAAGGCTGAGACACAACCCTCTCTGGGTGTTCATGAATTCGATGTTATGGGCCTCTCTAACTCCGTCAGCTTCCAAAGCGATTCTCCGAACTTTGAGCTCAAAAGGAGGTTCTCCGATGAGGGGTTCGATGTGGACTGTGACCTCAGCCCCGCTCACGACACGGTTAATGTTTGACTCCACTCTCGACGCTATCGAGTGCGCCTCTTCGAGCTCGACATATTCCGGAGTGTTGACGGTAACGCGAACGTAAGTTTTCTTCCCAGCTTTCCTGACTTTGAGAGACTTGTAGCCAGTCACGCCCTTGGTCCTCGCGATTTCTCTTTCCACCTTCCTGAGAACCGTCCTCGGAACGGCATCGCTCAACTCAAACGCAGTCTCGTATATGAGCTTGCCACTAATGTAGCAGAGGAAACCGCTCAATATTAGAGATGCCGCAGCATCCCCTAGATAATAGCCATAGCTTGCTGCAGTGACGCCGATCAACGCCACAATAGTCGAAGAAAAGTCTGAGACGGCATGAAAGAATCCAGCTTTGCCAGTCGCGCTGCCACTAGCATTCTTCAGGACCCCTATCCTGAAAACGTCAACGCAGAGTGTGTAGACGATCGCGCCGAATCCCAATGTTCCCGGGTGAATTGGAATCCCTCCTCCTAAGATTCTAACTAGAGATTCACTTGCGATCACAATCGCCAAGACTAAAAGTATGAATCCCCCCATCAGCCCACCTAAGGACTCAACCTTCTCGTGGCCGTAAGTATGACTCTCATCAGGCGGCTTCAGCGACCATCTCGTCATTAAGAGCAAAAGAAAAGTCGCAACCACATCGAAGGAGGCGTGGGCAGCGTCTCCTAGAAGAGCCAGACTGTTGACTAGGAGCCCCGCTAACCCCTCAACAAGAACAACCGAGGAGATCGCTATGAGGGATAGCCAGAGCGGTTTCGTTCCATCTGCTCTACTCATTCTTACCAGTCCGGATAATTGATTCTATGAAGTCAACAATGGCCGCTTAACTCGAAAAACTATCGACCTTTCAGGATACGGATTATGGATTTTAGAGAGAGAATATATCAAGGCATCTTCGTCTACTTCGCTTTTGCGTAATCTCACCCTTAGTAAATCCGCCTCGAATAGAACACGTCCCAAACACGAGAGATTTAAAGGTAACTAACCGGATACTCGCTTCCACTCTCGCCAAGATGGCCATCACAGGGCGGAGGATGTGGCTGATGAACGAAGGCTCGCCGACGAAAGACAGCGACCTGATAGAATTGCTTCTAAAAGACAAACTTGTCCATGACATAGCGACTACTGAAGTCACACCATGCCTTTCAGACTCCGAAAGAATAAAATTTCTCGCTCAAACCGACAGACCGTTAGACGAAGTTCTCGAAATACTGTACTTGTACATACCTGGGTCAAATTACTCCGAGGCTTTGGGCTCGCTCACTTATAAGCGACAGAGACGAATGGTGACGCTGTTCTCAACTGGAAAGATCAGCATGACGTATGTGAAAAATAGGGATGAGGCTAGGAAGCTCTTATAGGAACTCAAGGACTTGATAAATCGCGCCTTCGCCTACTGCACATCTCACGGGAAAACTGAAAGTGATTTACTCGAATCGAGGAAGAAGGTGGATCTCGTTGAGATCTATAACAGTCTGCCTAAGACCAACTGTAAGGAATGTGATGAGCCTAGCTGCTATGTCTTTGCGATTAAGTTGATGTCTGGAGAGAAAGAGTTGCATAACTGCACTCAGTTACGTCTCCCTCAATATGTAGACAAGCTTGCAACGTTATCAAGAATGATCCAGCCGATAAGACTGTAAAAGATAGTTTAACGCCCCAACCAATTCTTGATGATCGGAAGGACGTCTGCAAGGTTCTTAACGACGGCATCGGGATCGGGACCTTCCTCTATTTCGCTCTTCTCCCGTTTGACTAGAATGGTTTTCATGCCCAAGTTTTTAGCTCCTCCAACATCGCCTTTGACGGTATCGCCGACCATCACGACTTCGGTCGGGGTTACTCTAAGAGATTCTAAGGCCTTCCTGAAGATCTCTGGCTTCGGTTTCCTGAGCCTTAGCTGTGCGGATGTAACTACGGCGTCGAAGAATCTTGCGATATTCAACCTGTCAATAATAACAGTAATTACTGTGTAGTCGCTTGCGTTTGAGACGAGACCAAGTTTCAAATCCATATCTTTCAAGGTTGAGAGAAGCATTATTGTGTCGGGATACAGTTTCCAAGACTCGATCTCAGGCCTTAGAAAATCGGCCAACGCATCTTGAATCAACTGCGGATCATCAGCTTGTATTCCCAGTTTAGCCAGAAATTGTCTGAACGGTTCTTCCAAAGGGACTTCAGTGTCCGTTTGCTCACAGTAGGAATATACTGGCTTGAACACTTCATCGAAGACACGTCTCATTCGCGGGAGCTCTATTTTGTGACCTCTACCTCGTAATGATAGGTTTAAGCTTCTCAGCCTAGCCTCTCGAACTTTCTGAGGCTCATCTTGGTAGACTAGCGTTCCACCCAAGTCGAACAGCACGGCTGAAAGCATCCGGAACCCCTTGGAAGACCAAAGCATGTGGGAAACTTCATGATAACTCTTTTGGATTATTCTCCTCTCTAACCGTAACCTCCATACCTTCTAGCGGCCTCAACCATCGACTTGACATTCTCACGAGGAGCATCTAGAGGTATCTCACATCCTGAACTGAGAATGAAGCCTCCGCCTTCACCTGCAGCCTCGATGCATTTTCTAGCTTGCGTAAACACCTCGCTCGGCGAACCCATTAACATTCTCGTTGTGTTGATATTGCCTAGAAGACATACTTTCCTACCGACGATTCTCTTCGCGGTAGCTAAGTCAACAGCGCTGTCTAATTCAAGGATTTCCGCGCCGGTGGCAGACATTGGCTCTAGGATCGGTACAGTGTTTCCGCATATGTGTAGAGACGGTGTTCCCCCGTGCTTCCTTATCGATGAAAGTATCACACTCAGGTAAGGATATGAGAACTCCTCGAACGTTTTTGGAGAGATGACGTTTGATGAAGCTGTTGGATCCGCGACTGCTATTATCTGAGCGCCTGCATCTAACTTGGCTAGGGCGAACTGTGTGGAAGAAGAAGTTGCGACCTTCAATATCTCATGAACAAACTTTCTATTCATTAAGAGATCGATCAGTAGCTTCTCGGTTCCTCTGAGTATGCCAGCAAATGTCAACGGGCCTGGAGTCCAGCTGAGTATCGCAGCCTCCCTCCCTACTCGTTCATTTACCATTTTGAGCGCATCGATATGTACTGGTAGCCGTCCGTCTGTCTGAGGGTTTGGAACCTTCATTCTGCTCAAGTCTGATTCGTCTTTGATTAAGGGTTCAGATACTGTTGGTAGACTGTCATCGTACTCTCGAAGTTTGCATCCCATCGCTTCAGCGAGGACGTTGAACGATGATTCCCACCCGACGTAGACACCGTCATAGCCGAAACTCGTGTACCCTGCTATCAGTGCCCTTGCTAGAGCATTTGCGTTTCGCATAGCTTCAGAAAACTTGATTCCGATGAGACGGGCTGTCGTGTAAGTGATCTGAGGGACGACTGGGACTCTATCCGGCTCTTCAAGGTTAATTGCTGCCAATACCCTTTCGTAAGGTTTCATGATGATTCCTTAATATTCTACTCTAATCTATCAACTCTTAAGGTTAACAAAGAACCCTGGCCTAACTATTCAAGACAAGCCTACCAAATCTCTACTACTTTTTCATTTAGCATAAATAGCGTTCATGAATGATTAAAGATGTAGTCTCGGATACAGCGACGAGATTCGAATGGGGAAGTCCATCTGTCATAGCGGTCGCTGGAGCGAAAGCGGCATTGTCCTTTGCGATTAAGAACAATTTACCGAGCCAATTTTATAGAATTCAGAGTTTGACTCAACGGTTGGTGGATGGCTTGAGTCGAATCGGAAGGAGAATAGTCACACCTCTCAAACCTGAGCATAGGAGCGGCATAATATGTTTCAAGGATCCACGTCCGAGCAGGACTGTGGCGAAGCTTGATAGAGCTGGCATCTCTGTATCTGGACGTTATGGAGCGGTCAGAGTATCGCCTCACTGCTACAATACGAATGAAGAGATAGAGAAATTCTTAGAAGTAATGGAGAAATTTGGCTACACTATTGAGAAACAGATCGCGGAGCGTCAGCCCATGGCGATTTCATGGTTCGACATAGAGCTCGTAGTCTTAGTGTATGTCATCGTATTCTTGATAATCGGAATTTCAGAATACTGTAGAAGACGGTTAAATCTAGGTCCGTTAACAACGAGACACGCTATCCACCTGTTTGCAGGGATGGCTCTATTCTTCTTGCCATTCTTCTCTGAATGGTACTATCCTTTCTTAATCCCGCTCGGTATCGGAGCTGTCACCGTGACAGCATTCATGTTCAAGAAACGGAGCTTCATAACGACAAGTATGGTAGACGAGAAGAAATACTCGAGAGCTCATGCATTCGGTCCGGTGTACTATATCGTTTCTATTGGTGTTTTGGTAGCGTTAGCATGGAATTTCAGGCATATAGTCATAGCTTCAATCATGATAATGGCTTGGGAGACGGTGGAGCAGCAACTTTTGCTCCTTTACTGAAACGAAGACGCCGCTACCCCAATTCAGACAAGACTTTCGAAGGCTCTGTCATGATGTCCATTCTAAGCTATTTGGGCGCACTACTCGCCTACACGGTTTCGATCAAGTCGGGAATATTGAGCGTCGATGTGTTGACAGTTGCGTTGACCTGTTTAGTGGGGGCGATCGTCGGCACTATAGTTGAGGCTGTCACGGGTCGGGCCTATCAAACCCTTTGACAATTTCACTGTTCCATTCTCTTCCGCAATAGCCATGTATGTATTTTCGCTTCTTCACTAATTGGCTTCCGATTGATAATGCAAAAATCTCATCTTTTCTACTCAGATTCAATTCCTCAAGAATTGCAATGCACTTCGGAAGCCTTTTTCAGGAATTAAGACTGTTCTGCCGTCGCTTCATTACGATGTGCTTTCTGTGAGTTTGAAACGAATCATTTACTAGTGGAGCAGCAAAGCTGCTTGGATGCTTAATTCATAGGACGAATTTTTCTAAACCAACATCCCTCTCAGCAACGCCCAGTCTGCGCACCCTGATCTTTCTGCCTCCATGGAGCGTAGCGTCCTCTCGTCCGTCATGTAGCGCGGATGCGATTCTGCCAACTGCATCTGCTTTCATTATGCCGCTCCCGCTCAAGCCGGCAACAACAAGGAGGCCGCTCTCCTCGAAGATGCAGGGGTTGGCGTCACGCGTATTGATGTCGTATTGCCCAGCCCACATATTATTCGGCTTCACGTCAATGAACTGAGGGAAGTACTTCGAGAGGACCGGATAGATATTGTAAGTGAAGTAGTCAGTTTCAGGTTTTGGGTCTTCCTCGAAGACGAAAGGTCTTCCCAGATCATCGGCAGCCCCAACCCAGAATCCTTTCTCCGCTCTAACGGGCCTCATGTAGACTCCTCCCCTTGGCAGAATGGTGAAGGGGAGCAGCTCATGCTCATTAAAGCCTCTCGTATTCAACAAGTTCACGATCTTCGGACTGCTCAACTGGAAGATCTGCCTCTTCTTAGTCTTCATGTAAGAGTCTACCCCTACCTCGTAGAGAAGATTATTCGCCCATCGACCGACTGCAATGACAGTGGTCTTCGCGTTTATATCGCCCGTTTTAGTCCTGACGCCTTTGATCTTCTTGTCTTGCCAGATGAACGGCTCCTTCGGCAATCCAAGCCTCTCCGTAGGCTCTAGGATCAATGAAGTGACTTCACTGTTGTACATGATTCTCACACCGAGATCCTTGAGCTCCTTCTCATAGAATCTTGCGACAAGTTCAGGCGCAATTGTTCCACACTTAACCCCTTGAACCCCCACGGCTATATTTTCTAGACCGAGAGTTTTCGCTTCAGCGTCATCAGAACTGAATTCCAGGCAGAGCCCCTTTATCATTTCGCGCAAGTCGTCTTCAATCCATATCTTGAGCTTTATGCCCTTCTCAGTCATTGATTTCGCAAACCCTTCGAAGACTTGGTATTCTTTTTCCGTGAGAAGCCATAGGTATCCGACAAACTGGAGGTCAAGGTTGAACTTAAGATCTCTTTGAATATGCGAGTAGAAGTCCAATGATGTGTCAGCCAAGAGGTGATTTATCTCTGAAGTGAAGGTATTCCTCACAGCGCCTGCGCTCTTCGATGTGTCTCCGGAAGCTGCACCAGCAGCTTTGTCCAGTACAAGAATCTTGGCTTCTGGATGATCTATCTTCATGTGATATGCACATGATAATCCGATTACGCCTGCTCCAACTACTACTAGATCATACTGATCCGTCATCTGTCTCATGCCTCCCTAAAGGCCGCATTCATCTTGGAAGGTTGAAGAAGTAAAGCAGAAACCCGGCTGCCCATTGCAAACGCAACCAGCCAGACCAAGATTCTGTCACTGTCTACTTTTGAATCTTTTCACTCGTTATTTCTGCTACAATCCCGTTCCAAAATAATGCTTACGCTAGGCTAGGGCTGGATAGCCTGACTTGCTACTAGGTTTGGTGGGCACACACAAAATAATTCTTCTACATTCCTTTAAGGGGATGAATCCCCAAAACCCCTTTTCCATTTGCATTCTGCTCGCCAACGCGCAGATCATGACTTCAAGTTGCTGACCGTTTAAAGTGTGTGTATATTTCAGCCTCTATTGATCAAAATAGCCCTTGAAGCACCATTTGAAAAACAATAAACTACGGCTTCACACTGTGGGAAAGAATATCTCAAACAAAGCATCTAGATAGAAGTATTACTGATGGATAGGGCGCGGTTACCACTATGCCGTTCTGCTATAGATGTGGAAGAGAACTCCGAAGTGACGCGAAGTTCTGTGATGCATGCGGAGTCGCTGCGCCTATTTATCTACCTCACAGATCCAGGACTGCAAGAAACGTAGTCATTGCGATAGCCTTGACCCTCCTTTTATATTTCCTAATGACTACAGTTCCATTCTACATCAAATGACGTGCGTCTTGTATTGTTTTAATGCATGCAGCTAGCGATTATTGAAAAATAGTTTAGGATTTGAGAAGAAATTCTCATAACATTCCAAGTAACATCTATGTTCCCGCTTGGCAATCAATTTGTAACAATCACGAGTTTCATTCTGATATTTCTGCTCCTCCAATTTTGTTTTTCAACGAGGGAGTAAACGCGACAAATGTGAGCTATGCAAATCTCTTTCCAAAGCGAAGGCGCTATACGCGTGGCATCCTGCGTAAAACAGGAATTGGGAGCAAGTGTTTTCTTGCGCACGTGTGGGGTCTATTTGGTGGGCCGGGGGAGATTTGAACTCCCGACCATGCGGCCTTCAAGGTTTCCGCGTGTAAGGCGGATGTCCAAGACCAGACTTGAGAAATGACTATGAAACCGAAACCGAACGAACTGTGGAACGTACCTTGCTGCTTTGAGAGACATGGCTCCTTCCTCGAGTGGTCGCAGAAATCCTAGATTACCTATTCTAATATTCTGGTCAACAACTCTAGGACCTACTTGTTACAATCATTATTAGCCGCGGCTACACTCGGGGAAGAGGAAGCAATTGTCCGTCACTTATCCCCGCTTAAGTCTCCGTTGCAAACTTTTGACAAAGCTTATGAACAGAGAGGGGCAAACTCTCATGCCTAAGGGTCGATTTAGGTGAAGTAGGAATTGGCGGAAAGAAACTTGTTGAAGAACTCATATCGCCTCGATGTGAACGGCTGGGTATACCTCTATCTTGAAGGAGAGCCCTTCGAAATGGGCTATCAGCACGGATATCACGTTGGGGAGAGAATCAAGAAAGCAATCGACCGAGTGGCGCTTTACGGAGTGGAAATCTTGAAGAGACCTTGGAGCTTCTACCGCGAGACCGCGGAGAGGTTCTACGAGCCGAAGCTGTCGGAGGAGCTGAAGATGGAGCTGGAGGGGATTGCAAAAGGTGCCAAGGAGAGGGGAGTGAACATAGACTTCCATGATGTTGTGGCGCTCAACGGACAGTTCGATACTCTGACGTACCATTATTGGCTGAAGTCTAAAGAAGGCAAAGTATCTCCCGCGCCGGGCGGCGGTTGTAGCGCGTTTATAGCAACAGGTAGCGCAACGAAAAACGGCGAAATCATCATGGCTCACAACTCATGGTGGAGCTACCTTATAAGTAGGGATTGGGACGTGATGGCCTACTATAGGCCAAATTCAGGGCATGAGATTCTCATGCAGTCTTATCCCGGTTTCGTCTGGAGCGGTACGGACTGGTATATTAACTCTGCAGGCTTAATGGTCACAGAGACAACTTTGACATGTGCGATTACCTTTAACCCAGATGGAACGCCTATTTTTATTCGCGCGAGGGAAGCCATTCAGAGCTCCGATTCGATCAACAAATGGATGGATATTATAGTCAACAACAATAATGGCGGTTATGCGAATGATTGGTTGATAGGTGACGCGAAAACCCGAGAGATAGCGTTCTTAGAATTGGGTTTGGAACATCGAATGACGAAGAAGAGTAATGACGGCGTCTTCGTTAGTTCCAACTTGGCTTTGGACATGGAGGTCCGAAAGGAAACTGCCTTTGACTACATTGATACCGCCACTAGCGCGACCGCTAGATTCGTCAGGTGGAACCAGTTGATTAACAATTTCAGAGGACAGATAGACATCGAGGTAGCGAAGAGATTTCTGGCAGACCACTTCGACACTTCGCAAGGCAGGGAAATTCCCTCAAGATGTACGCTTTGCGGCCACGTAGACTCCGATGCCCGTGGTATCCCTGAGGTCGAATGGGGACCATACTATCCGTCTGGATGCTTCGACGGCAAGGTGACGAGCAGTTCACTTGCGCTAAACGGAAGTACGTGGGCGCACTGGGGTAAACCATGTGGACAAGACTTCCACGCGAAACAGTTCCTAACTGAGCACCCCGAGTATAAATGGCAAGCCCCTCAACTTGACGATATCGCGTCCTATCCATGGACTCATTTCACAGCCAAGTTCAAGGCAAAATAACAACCGATCTGGAAAGTCAGATACACGCCGAACTCTATGTGGATCGCGCCGATGGCTTTAGAGTACGCATGACGTCCTCTCCTAGGAAATATGCGTGTGAAATGATCTCGACGATCTTTGCGAACCAGACATGTGGAATAGTGCCAGCGGGAGTATCAAGGCTTTGAAACGGAAGGGACAGATCTCTCTTCCAACTGTGAAGACGGGTATCTTCTTGCCGTCTGCTTCTAGAAGAGTTAGAGTGTCTCTGTAGGATCGCTTCCAGCCTGCAGGTAGGAATCGCAGATCGCGGATGAAAATTGATGTGGTGGTTTTAAGCCGGTCTCAGGCAACTACTTTATCTTGACCCTCTTTATTTCGAAAGTAGCTATGTTCGCTTGATCAGGGCATACTGCCAA
>Ga0209725_1000602_pt1 | contig 21612 bp, 27 predicted proteins | sample I18A1metaG_FD_184145 | JGI IMG/M metagenome (GOLD analysis project Ga0209725, IMG submission 184145) | Lake sediment bacterial and archeal communities from Gulf of Boni, Indonesia to study Microbial Dark Matter (Phase II) - ​I18A1 metaG... | ecosystem: Environmental > Aquatic > Freshwater > Lake...
TCTGACCTGTAAGGTCTTGGAAGGCACTTATGGACGACTGCGCCAATGTCTTTGTAAGGTATTATGTAAACCTCATTTTCATCTATCCCTATCTTGCCAAGGTTTGCCTCTTGCCCACCGTCTGCTACGCAGTAGAGATATAATCCCCGTGTTGACACGGTTGGTTCAGCATCTTTCCTATCTGCGTGAGTTTGCATCTTCTTCATGCTCCTTTGGTTTTGAGGGTTCGTCTATAAGGGTTCGTAAAGACACATAGTATGACACTTTGGCGCCTTTGATTCCTCCAAAATTCTTCATTTCTCCTCTCCTCTCAACTTTGGGCTCCCCACTTTCGAGCTTTGTGGCGAAAGTCTTCAACAGTTCTAGCAAGGTTTCACATTTACTCGGATTTGGCTTTTTTTCTTCTTTAGACGGCAACATCCTCACCTTTAGGTGTTCTTAAAATAGATCAATGTTTATTTGGCGCCGCCCAGTTTCGAGTTGCTGATCACGAAAATTCTTTATGGCTGTTGTTAGTTGAGCTTCGAGTTTTTTGTATTCTTTCTTGCTTAACTTTCCTCTTTCATAAAGTAGTCTGACTTTCTTTAGTTGATCTTCTAATTGAGTTAAGTATTGTTGGCTCGCATAGTTGCAGATGCCTTTTAGGATTTCTTCACAAGCATTGTACATTAAAAGGGCTAGCGCCAAATTATATGCCTCGCTCCCTGTGGTTTTGATTTTCGTTAACCCATCTTTCTGGATTTAGAAACTTGTCTAAAACGTCGTCAACGATATCGTCTAGACCGTCTCTTATGGCTTGAACTGATTCGTTAATGCCTTGTTCTTGCTTAATTTCTTCGATTGCCACATCCAAATCTGAGAGCGTGCATCCCAGCCTTTCAACTTCTTCTTCTGTTAGGTTTCCGCTTTCCATTCGCTTGAAGGCTTGTAGTTTAAGAGCGTCCCTTATTATTTCTACAAGAGCTACGACGAGTCCTAGGACACCATGCTTAAGGTTCTTCTCATCGATTTCTAATACCATACGAAGTTTGCCTCATTTTATTTTTGAGGGGCTATTGCTTGAACTGCAACAGTCTGCGCTTCGATGTTTCTCTCTCTTATTTTTTCCATTCGTGCTTGTCCCCGTATGGTCTCGTCCCAGTCTTTCATTATGCCATACTTTAACATGGTTTCCATTCCGGCTAACGCGGCTCTGAGGTTGACTCCCAGTAAGGGGATGTCAGCTACCGTTATGATGATGTCTGCGTTGATGACGAGTCCTTTGTCTAGAACCCTGTCTAGCAAGTCGACCAGAGTGGCATGTTTGTCTCTTGTTGGCTCCATGGCGAATTCCTCATTTTTTCTGGGTACAACACTAGCTTCGTAACTGGCGTGTTTATTCAGATGGGGCCCGCCACTCTAGTTCACTTCTTCTTCTCAAGCTCTTCCGTTTATAGGATGTGATGCCAAGTTTGTTGTCCAGAATGACTTCGTATAGCCCAAGTATTGGGTCGAATCCGGCTCCAGGGTCGTCGATTGCTTCAAACGAGACCTTCCAGCCGTTCTCTGCTTTCTCTACGCCGATTGTGCACCCGGTTTTTCCAAACGCTTCTTTGAAAAATGTTTTAACGGATTTATCGATGGCCTTTATTTCCATTTTAATGCATCCTATATGCTTACGAGGTTAGCACTTGAGCGGGAATCTTTATTTTCCCTTTTGTTAGTGCACTTTGCCATCCACACCATGGACAACCAAGGTGAAGCAGTTGTTCTGTTGGCACTTTTTTGTAGCATTGTGGGCACTCTTCCTTAACTATCTCTGATGCTTTCCATGCTTCGTTTTCACGATTTGTTCCTGATGGGAATTCTAGGCCGTATTTTGCTGCAGTTTCGAAGGATGCGAGTGTGGCTCTTATTTTGATGCCGAGTAGCTCGACGCCTGCGACGGAAACTGTGATGTCGGCGTTGATTACTAATCCCTTGTCGAGTATTCGGTCTATGAGGTCGACGAGGGTTGCACTTGTGTCTCGTGTTGGTTCGAGTATGGACATTTTGGCGCTTCCTCCGTTAGTACGGTTTGTGGGACACAAGTTATATTAGTTACCATATACTGTACTACGTATCAATAAGTGTACCGAATTACGGTGGTTGAATGAACGAAACGAAGGCTAAGGTGCCCCTACCCTATTTTGATGATAAAGAGCATAAAATTGTGGAAGAGCTTAAGATGGCTGGAGGAGAAATTTTCAGAACTGAACTGCGACAGAAAATTGGAGGAAGCAATACCACTTTTGTAAGGAAAATAGCCAGCCTGAAAGAGAAGGGCATAATCGAAGAGTACAAGCAGCGCGAGGGCGATGGAAGGCTAAAGGCAGCTTACAGATTGACGGATTATGCCAGCCGCTTATTCAACGTTGAAAGAGCGCTGAAAATGGAAAAGTGGTTTTCGGCTAGTCAAAAAATTGAGCTTTTTCCAGAGTTTGAGCGAATAGCTCGCATGTTGATGGGAAATGGGTTTAACGTGTATGAGATGTTAGGGATAGAGCCTCAACATATGTTTTTGGAAACGTTGCTAGCGACTAGCAGGTCTCCCACCCTAAAGGAGGAAGAGATGAGAGAAATATTGACTATGTGCAATGCGTTTCTTCAAAATGTAATAACTGGCAGGTTGCATCCTAAACTTGAGGAACAGGTTGAGGGATATATCATATTTCACTATGTGTTGGAGCGGCCGAAAGAAGAAATTCAGAGATTGCTCCCTCAATACCTGATGGATTATCTTACATCGTCTGATCCTCTTGAACAGCACAGAGCAAGCAGTGAGATTATAGAGTTGACGATTCAGCATCCTCGTTTGCTGTCAATGCTCACGATGGCAGCAACTAATGTTGCGAGAACAATGAAACTGGAAACGGAACTGGAAGATGTACTTCGAAAATTCAAATCTTACAAGAGGGGGGAGGAGCCTCTTCAGTTGACCCGTATAGAACTTGTTATCTCTGCTTTGACCATTTTTAGAAAACTTTACGATTCTTATCGAGAAAAGTATATGGCCTCTGAGTGAATGAAGAATTAAAAAGAATCACATCGACATCTCATTGTTGGGTTCTCTAAACTTATTTATTGATTGGTGCTGCTTTTGGTAAAATTGAAGTTTCCTTTTCTTTGATTAAAGCTCTAATCAGAGCCATCGCTGCGATACCTATCATAGGTGGAGTTTCCAGCACGGGTTGAGATAGATAAACTAATACTTAGGGTGCTTGGTTTTGGTGATGACGGGATTAACCGCATTCTCGACTATCTCTATCCAGCCTTAGCCAACGAAATCCAACAACTAAAAACACTAATGCAAGGATAAACAGCATATTTGGAGCCTAATTGGATCATGTATGGGATGGTCTAGGGGCGTGTGCGCGTGTCTTAGTGGCTTCACTTTTCCAAGTTTAGGTTTTTCGTTCTTCTGCAACCCTAAACATTTCACAGAGAATCTTATACAGTTCTTGTCCGCCCTCAACCTTCGTGAAAAGGTCTTTCTCAGCCTTTAACACCCTGCCAACGACCTCGTAGGTTTTTCTCCATTCGAGTTCTCTCCATATCAGCCTGTAATTTTTGAGTTCTATCCACGCTCGAAAGGTTAGGACGAGGAACATGGCCAACGTGACGAGCAGGTTTAGCAAATAGATATCAAACACTTCCAATTCGGCTCACCACTCCCTAACTGAAACATTACTGAACCCTATAGAAATTTAAACTAATCCGTAGGCATGGTTCGGATGTAAACATCCGTTTTTAAATTCAGAGAGGCGCTCCACAGTTTTTGCACTTCAGGCTATTTGCAGGGTTTTTGAAGCCACAGTAGCGACATTTGACAGTTTGTCCGATTCTTTGGAGAGCTTCTATCGAGCTTCTATCCAAATCCTTCAACTCTGTGAGGATGTTCCCTGATTGAGGATCATAGATTCTTATTACGTAAACGGGTTGGTTGTTAACCATGCCTATGACCTTCTCCTCAAAAAATTGACTCAAGGATTTACCCTCAAACCTTTCTAGCGAAATCTCTCGAACAACTTGCCCTTTCTTGGCCTCAATTAGCCTTTCGTCGGTTAGGTAATATTTGGTGCCCCTCGCTTTAATGAAAGCTCGAGCTATGAACAGAAAGCCTATAATCAGCAGAACTAGTAACGGCGCACCCAACAATATTCCCACGTTGACAAAAGCAACAACTGTGCATACGCCTCCGCCGATGCCTAACATCCCACTACACCATATAACCCAGAAACTCGTCCCTCTCTTCCTAGCCCACACAATGTTTTCTCCGGGTCTAAGCCCTTCATCAGGAGGATTAAAACGCATAACCACGCCTCAAAAAACTCTATCTCCACACAGAATAAATAATTTTACATCAACTTTTCTCATTCAGTAAGCCTAACCACACCTGTTTTTATGGATAAATGAACTTATTATGGATATAGAAGTTTTTACACAAGTAAACTTCACTTCGTTGAAGGTGAGGACTGAATGGTTAAAAGAAAGCCCTGCTCAAACTTGGAAATTAATCTAAGCGACTGCGGATGCACATACACCCTGTGCGAAAGAAAAGGCAAATGTTGCGAGTGCATAAGGTATCATCATGAAAGAAACGAGCTTCCCGGATGTTTGTTTCCTCCAAAAATCGAGAAAACCTATGACAGATCAATTAGGAGATTCATCTCGGCGCATAGCAATTGACATTACCAAAGTCTTAATAAATGGTGAACAGCAATCTAAACAAACATTTGAAGATAACTAGAGGTTTGATTAAAATGAAGAAAGCAGGTAAATCTACGCGATTTTTGGTTTTGCTCTTGCTCACAGGATTATTAACCCTCTCACTGTTCATGGTTCTCCCACACGATGTGGCAGCTCAAGACTCTGACAATGACGGAGTGCCAGACTTAAAAGAAAATGACTTAGCCTCAATGTATGCTCCATGCATGCACTTTGCGTCTGGAGAATTCTTCTTCCCAACCACCGTAAGCTATCACGTCGACAATTCAGTTTTGAAGCTGAAGCTTGACGGAGGCGACAATGTCATAGATAACTCACCAACTATAGCAAGCATAGCCAACTACCCAACTGGAGACTATTTCTTAGATAACAAGTTAGGCGGATTCCAAGAAATCGCAAACGATTACACCTCGAAAAAAATTAGCCTTGGATACATCATATACGCTCGAGTAACAAAGGATGACAACAACATCATCGTTCAGTACTGGTTCTTCTACGCCTACAACAACGCAGCCCTAAACATGCACGAAGGAGACTGGGAAATGATAGAAATAATCTTAGACGCAACAGAAACCCCAACGTTCGCAGTCTACTCGCAACACTTCGCTGGTGAAAAGGCTTTATGGAGCGACGTAGAAAAACTAGACCAAACACACCCAAGAATTTACGCTGGGTTAGGCTCCCACGCAAACTACTTCCGCCCATACCAAGGAAAAATCGGCCTAGAAAACGATGTACTAGGGACCGCAATTACGCTTCAGCCAATAGACTTCCAAATAGTTCTTCTTGGAGAAAGGGGCGCAGGAAATCATCCAGCTTCGCAGGACTGGCTGGAGTATGGAGGTCGATGGGGCGGCTGGGTCAACATGGCCGACACATGGAGAGGCACAGCAGGCCCAAAAGGTCCAGGACAAGGGGAAAACTACGATAAATGGTTTAGCCCAACGTCTTGGGGCATGGGCCTCTTTCTGGTTAACTCGACATGGTTTATGCTCAGCTGGATTATGTTCTATTTCCTCTATATTTTCCTTGCAATTTTAGTTGCAGTTACCGTCTTTAAAGTCTGGCGAATCTGGAAACGAAAAAAGCAAGGGAAGCTTGGGTTTAAGGCTGCCATGCGTACTAACGCCCGCATTGGCATAATTTTAGGAATTGTTGGAATCGCCATCTATGCAGTTGCTATATTTTTGCCATGGTACGTGGTGAGAGGCAACATTCAAACAGGAGAGATTCAGACTCCAGGAGAGACAAACCTCCTCGTGTTAGATGGTGTTAACGGGCTTCAAGTCAACATGCTAGACGGCAAGACGGGACTCACACAATTGTTCGGTCTCACAATACCGTTAGGTATTATTCTGTTTTCCAGCGTACTATTAGGTCTCTTAGACTTGGTTGGATTTGAAAAGGTCAAAAGCCTATCTACAAAACAAATCCTGAGCGCAATCTCATCCCTAATCCCAGTCATACTTCTCATAATCTTCGTAGCTGAATTGGCAGCGTTGATTCCAATGTTTGCAAGCGCCATGGGAGGAGGCGTAACCATGCCCCCCCAACTAAACGACATATCTGCACGCATTTCATCGTCGCCCATTAACGGAGCCTACAGCGGCACCATCGACACTACTGGAAGCCTAAACGTCTGGTGGGGCCTAGGCATAGGCTCATACTTATTCATTGTCGCGGCTGCGGTGAAGATTGCGGCTGGAATCGTGCTCAGAAAAACGGCGCCTAAACCAGTGGCGCCGCCACCAGCGCCAGCACCAACACCAGTACTGCCGCCACCACCGCCACCGCCGCCACCACCGCCAACAGCCTAAACCAGTGCTTCGAAGGTTTTGGCACCTTCAACACTTTTCGAAATGCACTAGTGGTTTTTCTCGGGTTCTACTCAGAAATATAATATCCCTTCGCTCCTATTTTTTCACAATATTTCAAAATGCTTTCAGCTATCTTCTTTTCCACATCTTTATGGGCGCCCCACGTTATCCCTATCGCGCTTGCCCCACCAGACCCAACGATGGCAATTTCGCAAGAGTCTAATTCAGTTTGATAGAGAAAAACAGAACACGAAACAGTTCTTGTGGTTCTAAAATAGTAATCTTCGTAAACGAAAAATCCGATTTTCCGATTGTCCACATCTCTAACCACTTGTGCTTTGCAAACATTACCGTCTGACAGAAATTCAATAATGTCGCTTATTTTGTTACCCTCAATCTTAAGTTTTTTCATAAAATCGTCTATTTTCTTTTCATCTATTTTAAGATTGCACCATAAGCGCAAAACATTCAAAATAGTCTTGTCGGAGGCATGAAGATATCAGCCTTCTGAGTGCTTACAGCCGAGTAAAAAAGATTTATAATGTTGCTTCACCATTGAAGTATCAGTTCCGTTGAGCCTTGAGCTTTATGACCAAAGAACCAAACAAAACCGACGAAAAAGCAATCTCGACCGTTCCTAAACTGTTAATTGACAGACCCGACAACTTTAGATTTCACGCGGCTTACTTAGTATATTCGGACGCTTGGGACAAGAACACGCAGCAAGAAGTCAGACTAAAACTAAACGAAATTTTGGAAGCTCTCTCAAAAAACGAAATAGAATATGAAAGTTTCTATCGTCAAATAAGCCAGTACAGGGTAGAGTTTAACCCCGAACATTTTAGAAGCGGCGACTTCCGTCCGAGAATTGAGACTCAGAGAAAGAAGGACTGGAGAAAAAGAGAAGAAAGAAGCCGAAGGAACGAAAGACACGGAAGATAAGTATACATATCTCTTTCTTGTCCTTCAGTTGTTTGCGCACTAAAAATCTACTATAAGTATTTACCGTAACCTATTTATTTGCCGATAAAAAACCTTAGCAAGCTTAAAGAAGTGAAAAACGAGGAGAGAGGCGGTTGAAATGTCAGAAAGCAACTCAGTGTTGATCGGGAGAAAGCCAGTTATGAACTACGTGCTGGCTTGCATAACCCTCTTCCACGGCGGAGCAAGCGAAGTAAACGTGAAAGCGAGAGGAAGAGCAATTAGTGTAGCCGTTGACGTTGTCGAGGTTGTTAGACGCAGATTCCTGCCAGATGTCAAAGTCAAAAATATAGGCATCGGCACACAACAAATGGCACCCATTGAAGAGGGTGGCACGCCTTCAAACGTCAGTACAATCGAAATTACGTTAGGCAAATAGACGAAAAAATATTCGGCAAAAAGGCTCCGCCGCCCCTCCTTTATTTGAAAAGCGGAGGATTCAAACCGGGGTGAAAGCGGCCTTATGCAACTTCTGCTTAAAAAGCGGAATGTTATGTTCAAAGTGTCAGGCGAAACTTAAGTCAGGAGAGGTCAGCCAAGAAGACCTGAAAATCGCTCGCCTACTTTTATCGCTCGAAAACGAGTACCCGCCTCTTCAAGACGTTTATTTTCACAAGGCTGTTGACACAGACGATGTTCTAGCCATAATCATTGGGCAGGGGGACATGCCCCGGCTTTTGGGCTTCGGCGGAAAAGTCGTCAGAGCCATAAGCGAAAGCACTGGAAAAACAATCCGCATACTAGAACACGGAGTCGACGACAGAAAATTTTTAGAAGACCTATTCGCGCCACTTAGCATAATGACCATAAACACGATTTGGCTGCCAGACGGAACCACTGAGACTCGGGTAATTCTGAGAAAGAGGGGAAGAAGACCGCCTCCAATAAATGTTAAAGCGCTAAAAGAGATTGCCCAAAAAATCCGTGGAATAACCCTCAGGGTAGAGTTTGCCAGCTAAAAAGGAGGGCGCCTCACCATGGAAGTTGATAAGCTTGGAGACTGGCGCAGAACCCACTACTCGGCAGACATAAAGCCCGAACTCGACGGGAGAGAAGTCGTGGTTTTAGGCTGGGTTCGGGACGTTCGGGACTTAGGTGGCATACGGTTCGTAATCCTCCAAGACAGCGCTGGAACCGTCCAGATTACCATTCCACGCAAGAAAGCCAGCAGAGAAGTGCTGGAGAAGGCTGACGCCATACAGAGACAGTACAGTATTGGCGTGAAGGGAACCGTTAAAAAGACTGAGATGACGCCTCGAGGAATCGAGATCATCCCAAACGAAATTCGCGTCTTAGCGGTTGCGCAGACCCTTCCTTTAGACGTTACGGGTCGAGTTCCAGCCGATATTGATGTTCGGATGGATGCCCGAGCCCTAGACCTCTGCAGAGACGAGAGCCGAGCGGTGTTCAGAATTCAGCATGTCGTTTTGGAGGCTATGCGCAACTTTCTGTCTGAAAAGGGCTTCTTAGAGGTGCATACGCCAAGAATAATTGCGTCAGCCACTGAGGGCGGAGCTGCACTCTTTCCAGTCAAATACTTTGAACATGACGCCTACCTAGCGCAGAGTCCACAACTGTATAAAGAGCAGTTAGTCGTGGGTTTCGAGAAAGTTTTTGAGATTGGCCCGTTCTTTAGGGCTGAAGAGTCGCACACGAGGCGGCATCTGAGCGAGTTCATCTCGGTTGACATTGAGGAAGCCTTCGCAACCGCCGACGACGTGATGCGCCTCCTTGAAGAACTCATGCGACATACATGCGCGACTGTGAAGGAACGTTGCCCAAAAGAGTTGGAAATCCTCAAGCATAAAGTGGAGGTGCCGAAGACTCCATTCAAGCGCTTCACGTATGATGAAATAATTAAAGAAACGATGGAGAAAAACCCAACTATACATATTCCGTGGGGAGAAGATATCCCAACCACAGCGCTTAGAACCGTTGGCAAGCTCCATCCCTACTTCTACTTCATCACCGATTGGCCAACAAAGTCAAAGCCTTTCTACATTAAGCCGTGCGATGACAACCCAGAACTAAGCGAGGGATTCGACTTTATGTGGAGCTGGATAGAACTCGCTTCCGGGGGAACCAGAGTCAACTCAAAAGAGCTTCTTGTCAAGAGGCTGGAAGAACAGAGACTCAGCCCAGAATCGTTTAGGCATCATCTTCAAGCGTTTGACTACGGCATGCCTCCACACGCTGGCTGGGCAATAGGCTTAGCGAGAGTCGTAATGATGTTGACTGGGAGGAAAAACATTCGAGAGGTCGTGCTGTTCCCACGAGACCGTTTCAGACTTACGCCCTAGAAACCCGCTTCTATCAAGTTTTGTGGCTTCATGAATTCTCTGAGAACAACAGTTGCGTAGCAACCTCGATGTAGAGTGAAGTCTAAACTTACTTCTTGCCCATGAGGGTTTGCAGAGTCTTCAGATGGTTCCTCTATTGACAAATTAACCGTGGGCGTTATGGCTGTTCTTAGTTCGCCTGCCGCACTAGTTTCTGGCATAGACGAAACTTTGAAGTCTTGAGGAACTAGCCTTTCAGCCTCAAGAATTTCTCGTTCAATTTCGCCCTGTATCCCGCCTGAAGGAGGTTGCCTAAAACCTACGAGCGGAATGGCTACAACCATCTTGTTTTCTTTTATGGCTTCGTTAATTTTTGAGAGAGATTGGCTAGTTGCTTGTGTGAAGCCTGAAGTTGGAAGCCCATTAGCGTCAAGGTTTACTGCGTAGTCTCCAACATGCGCCTCGTTGAGGGGAAGACCCCGCTTTATTCTTTCACTAAGAAATCTGTTGAAGAGAAAAGATTGGTAGGCTTGGACAAACAGTTGGCACAGTTTTGTGGGCAGTCTTCTGAAGGCTCCTACGAAGTCGTTTGGTTTTTTCGCCAAGTAATCCAGCATCGAACGTTCATAGCCAAGATGACTCGGAAAGTAACGTAGCGCCTCCTCAAAATTTTGTGTGTCGCCTAACCGTTTTCGTGCCTCCCTAGATTCTGGATGCTCGTATGGACTTGGTCTGGCTAGAAAGGTTAACGCAGCTCTTCTCAAGTCGTTCCTCACTAGAAACTTGCCTACAAGGTGTGTGACAGGTCGAACAGTGCCGAAGCGTTGATGCCCAAAAAAATTTGGAACCCCGCCTAGATTCAACAACTCCTCTTGTATGTTTTTGAGTCGTTTTTCAATCGTAGAAGGATGATGGGAGACTGCTCGAATTATGATGCGAAATTGGTTTCCAAAAAGCAAGTGAGGAAAAACCGTTTCTCCAGAAAACCCCAGCGGACGAAGGCTGATGCCTTTCACTCTGACCCTCCCGAGTTGTTCGGGTGCGATTCCGCGGATGCTGATGTGTTGGGCTGTAACGGCTTTCGCGTCCTTTATTCCAGCAAACTGTATGCGTTGGGGGCTTATGCCCAATCGTTTCGCAATTTTTTTCACCGCTCTGATGGTGTCCCAGTTTCGCTTCACCAAAATGCAGGTGAGGTAGCGTCCTCCACCTGCAAGTTTGGGAGCTTCAGCCTCAACCCCTGAAATCTTCGCCTTCGAACCGTCAACTAAAACTTCCTCGACCAAAAAGTCTTCGGGAAACTGGCGAATCTTTCCGCCAATTCCCGGCAATTTTGAAGCGTATACTTCTATTCCGATGTCTTTTTCCAGTTTGGAGACTCTCAAGCGGTTTGCCCCTTATAAAAGCTTGAGTTTGCCCGTGATTTTGTCGATTTGGCTGGAGGGTGCGGGTCCTATCCCGAGGCAGGTTATAGTGTCAGGCGGAAGCTCAGTCAAGCCTTTGTCGCAAACCATGGCGGAGGGAAGCCTCAACCGTTTCGCTTGTCTTTCCAGCTCTAGAAGCTCTTGTTCAGACCGTGCTTTCACGGCTATTTTTCGTTGTCCTTCCTCTATCCAGGCGCTCCACCAGTCGGGACGCTTCTTCCTCGCTTCTTCGGCTGCGGATACTGCTGCGTGTCCAGCTTGCGCCGCGATTTTTCCTCTACTCATTTTTAGGTCGATTCGCATGACGATGACCTGTTTGTACTTGAACTCTGACATGTGAATCGCATCCACATTGTTTTAGAGGAATTATAAAGGTTGATACTGGCTGGTTAGGGAGGAGAGGAGGAAATAGAGCGCTACGGTAGGCACGGCTGGGTGTCGAACCATACGAACCAGCGACCTTCCCTGAAAGTCTAGGTCTCCAGCCTCTTCGAGAATTCGGTTTATCCCCAGCCTTGCGCAGAAACTGATTAATTCGTCTATTTTGTTATCGGAGAGGCAGTCAAACAGCCCCCTAGCATGACGCATCGCCGTCAGGTCGAAGCCCACGAGTCTCTTCCATCGAGACTCATATCGAGACAGGAAAGCCTCAGAAAATTCGTTGTTCTTTACGGCTTCGTAGGCGATCTCACCCGCAACTCGAGAACATAAAAGCCCAACGACCACGCCGCCCCCAGTGGTTGGCTTCACCTGCGAGGCTGCGTCGCCCACTACGAGTAAACCGTTTGAATACGTTCTGGGAATTGGTCCCCCAAGCGGAATTGGATGAACAGACAACTTGACAATCTTGCTTCTTCTCAGTTTTTTAGACGCTACGGGATGGTTATGCATGAACTGATGCAGATGTGTTCGCGGGTCGCCAGTCTTGACGGCTAAGCCCACCTTGGCTGAAGAGTCTCGCCTCGGAACTATCCAAGCGAAGAGTCCATGTGCGTACTTCCTTCCAAGATAGATTTCAACCGTGTCGGTGTTCACGTCCTCAACCTTGTCCAGTTCTGCTTCGACTGCGTTTACCACCATGGAGCGGTTCAGAGTACGCAACAGTCCAGTTTTTTTCAGGAGAACTGAGGAGACGCCTTCGGCATCAATGACCATGTTGGACGTTACTGTCTCCTTAACACCCCTCCGACTAGCCACAATTCCTTTCACAACGCCTGACTCAGAAACGATTGACTCTGCTCTCGCCCCTAAACAGTATTCGGCGCCAGCTTTAACCGCAAGCTCAGCCAGATGCCTATCAAACAGTTCTCTGTTAACAACGCATGTTACAGGAGAACCAAACCTGACAGAGAACCCCTTTCCTGACAGAGAAAAGAAAACTGCACCCCTAAACTCGTTCTCAACCACCTTCGTTGGTAGAGGCAGTAGTCCTAAACGCCTCAAACCAGAAAGGCTAAGATGACCAGTACAGTGAGATGGAACCCCGACCTTTTCATGCTCCTCGTAAACAACAACTTTGGCGCCCAGTTTAGTCAATGTAAAAGCTGAGAAAGAACCGCACGGGCCACTGCCAACCACAATCACGTCCGTCGTTGCTTTCACGCTACGACCTCTATCATGTTTTTTAAAATACTATAGACAATCGTTGAACCCCGCTATTTACTCTTTTATTTCTTCGAGACTTAAAAGAAAAGAATGTGCTTTCCCGTGTTGTATGGCGAGTTCTTCAATCAGTATCTTGTTAGTTCGGCCGTCTAGGCAGATTTAGTTCGTCTTTATAGGCGAATATGGCTGGGGTCCCGCCCGTATGAAGAAACACTATGTTTCCATCTTTTTCAAAGTGACCTTGCCTTATTATATCTATCAACCCTGTCATAGCTTTGCCCGTGTAAACAGGGTCTAGTAGTATCCCTTCGGTCCGTGCAACCAACTTGATGGTCTCTTTTAGTTTTTCATCAAGTACTCCGTATCCTCCGCCGACATAGTCAAAGAGGATTTTAACATCACCCTGTGTAATGGTTAAATCTGAGCCAAGGAGACCTGCGCACTTATTTGCTATTTCTATTGTGGTGCTGAGAAGCCACTCGCCGTCCGATTCGACAGCCATGCCAACCGCATCGATTCCAGCTTTTAAAACCTTATTCCCGAGAATTATTCCCGCTTGGGTTCCGCCTGAACCTGCAGCGTGGACAACCGAGTCAACTTTTAAGTTTATCGTTTTTGCTTGCTCCACTAGTTCCAGAACGCCGTTGACGTATCCTACTGAACCTAAAGGAGAGGAAAAGGGCACGACGTAGGGATTGTACCCCTTCTCTTTCAGTTCCTGAACTGTATTTCTCGTTATTTCAACGCTCTCTTCCCATTCCGCTTGAATAAACCTTATTTCTGCTCCAAAAATGTGGTTTAGAAGAAGGTTTCCAGCGTATTCTTGTGGCTCTTTACCACGTAGAAGAAGAACCACCCTCATCCCAAGCCTTCTCGCAGCAACAGTCGTTGCGAGAGCATGGTTCGATTGAACAACTCCGCCAGCCACAACTACGTCCGCACCCTTTTTCACAGCATCTGCCATCTCAAACTCCAACTTCCTTACCTTGTTGCCACCAAAGGCTAGGCCCGTTAGGTCATCTCTCTTTATCCAAATCTTTGGACCGTCCAAGGCTTTCGAAAGCCTTGGCATCTCATGAAGCGGGGTTGGTAAGTTAGCAAGCCTTATCCTCGGCAAGCTTTCAATCTTAGCTTTGAGTTCCATGTTATTTTTGTCTCCAGAATGATAATCTATGCAACAGAAGGATAAATCCAATTCCGTAAAATTTAGTGTTGCATCTTCATTCACTCGCATGAGCCTTAGAGAGTAAGAATGCAGAAGGTTAGGCTTACACTGGATTCAAGCTATAAGACTTTTCGCAATACCATACATGTTTGTTACACTTGTTCAGCGTAGACGTAGCGCATATAAGGAAGTCCGTCTATATCGAATTTCCTTTGAGGTGTTATCATTGAGCAAGAAAGAAGGCATGACGATGCCTACATGCACTTCATGCCACCGAATCATCCCACCTGGCGAAGAGGCAACAAAGTTTCCATGCCCAAGCTGCGGAGAAATCGTGATTTGGCGCTGCTCAAAGTGCCGAAAGTTTGGTAGGCAGTATCGCTGTCCAAAATGCGGGTTCACAGGACCATAGAGGCGATAAACTTGGCAAAGATTGTTATTTCCATGAAAATCTTCCCAAAAGACATCATGGACCTTAACAAACTGAAGGATAAAATAGGGAAAAACTTGCCTAAGGATGCCACGGTGTATGGGTCTGCTGAGGAACCTGTAGCTTTCGGGTTAGACGCCCTCATCCTTCACATCATGGTTCCCGAAGAAAAGTCCGGTGCCCTCGAAGAATTGGAAAAATGCCTCGAAAAGATTCCTGAAGTAAGCCAAGTCCAAACGTTGAGGGTTCAGAGGGCATAGTTCAGCCTAGCCGACTTTCACCTTTAAGTTTATATAGGAACGCCTATCTTTCGAGATGTTGGACATTTAATAATCGTGGACAAAATAGGTGGAACACGCATGAGTGAAGTTCAGTTAAGGGTTGGAGACGCCAAACAACGAGACGTAGGAAGAGGAATCGCCCGAATAGACCAAAAAACCATGAGTAAACTAGGCCTATCCGCAGGCGACGTAGTCGAAATCGCTGGAAAAAGAAACACCGCCGCCATAGCCTGGCCAGCGTACAGCGAAGACCAAGACAGAGGAATCATAAGAATCGACGGCTTCACCCGAAAGAACGCGGGCGTAGCCATAAACGAATACGTCATCGTTCGCCCAGGCAAGGTAAAAGACGCAACCAGCGTTGTTTTGGCGCCAATAGACATGCGACTAAACGTAGACGAAGACTTCACCAACTTCGTCAAGAACAGACTTCTCGAAAGAACATTTACAGAAGGAGACACTACGCTCGTTATGATGTTGGGCCAAGCGATACCCTTCAGCGTGACGAAAGTACGCCCCCACGGAATCGTGCGAGTCACACACGAGACAAACTTACAAATCTTGCCCGAACCCCCAGCCGAAGCCAGAGGCTTCCCACGAACCACATACGAAGACATAGGTGGGCTTCACGAAGAAATTCAACGAGTACGAGAAATGGTTGAGTTGCCACTACGACATCCAGAACTCTTCCAGAGGCTAGGAATCGAACCACCAAAAGGCGTTTTACTGCACGGTCCTCCAGGATGCGGAAAAACCCTACTGGCGAGAGCGGTGGCCAACGAGTCAGAGGCCAACTTCTTCTCCATAAACGGTCCAGAAATCATGAGCAAGTTTTACGGCGAGTCTGAAGCAAGGCTCCGCGAAATCTTTCAGCAGGCGGAACAAAACGCGCCAGGCATCATATTCATCGACGAGTTGGACGCCATCGCGCCCAAAAGAGAGGAAGTGACGGGCGAAGTTGAAAGAAGAGTGGTCGCCCAACTCCTCTCCCTAATGGACGGAATGGCTGGAAGAGGAAACGTCATCGTCATCGGCGCCACTAACCGACCAGGCGCCCTTGACCCAGCCCTCCGCAGGCCCGGAAGATTCGACAGAGAAATCGAGATTGGAGTGCCAGACAAGCAGGCGCGACACGAAATACTGCAGATTCACACGAGGGGGATGCCACTCGCAGAAGATGTTGACCTGAAAAAACTCTCAGAGATGACGCATGGCTACACTGGCGCGGACTTGGCTGCGTTAGGGCGTGAAACTGCCATGAAGGCTCTGCGCAGATACTTGCCTGAAATAAACCTCGAAGAGGAACGCATCCCGCCGAGCGTTTTGGAGAAGATGGAGGTCCGAATGCAAGACTTCATGAACGCCTACAAGGAGATTACGCCGACCGCCATGAGAGAAGTCTACATCGAAGTGCCCACGGTTCACTGGACCGACATCGGCGGCCTAGAAAACGTGAAACAACAGCTTAAAGAGGCAGTCGAATGGCCCATAAAGAACCCCGAAGTTTTTACTAGGCTGGGAATACGTCCGCCGAAAGGAATCCTTCTGTTTGGACCGCCAGGATGCGGAAAAACCCTGCTGGCGAGAGCGGTAGCCACAGAAAGCGAGGCGAACTTCATCACCATTAAGGGACCAGAAGTATTCTCTAAGTGGGTCGGAGAATCTGAAAAGGCCATTCGAGAAGTATTCCGCAAGGGAAGAATGGCTGCGCCAGCCGTAATATTCTTCGACGAGTTCGATTCCCTCGTGCCCAGAAGAGGGATGGGCTACGCGGACAGTGGTGTCACCGAGCGAGTTATCAGTCAACTCCTGACTGAAATAGACGGAATCACGACCCTAGAAGACATAGTGGTTATCGCAGCGTCAAACAGGCCAGACATTGTGGATCCTGCAGTTCTTCGACCAGGTAGGTTCGACCGCCTGATATATGTTCCAGAGCCAGATGACAAGGCTAGGCTGCAGATTTTCCAGATTTACACGAAAAACATGCCGTTAGCGAAGGATGTGGAGCTGACTCACTTGGTTACTTTAACGAAGAATTTTTCTGGGGCAGACATTGAGGGAGTCTGCCGTGAGGCTGCCATAAATGCTTTGCGAAGAGACATCAACACGAAGGAAGTTACGCTCGCAGATTATAGAAAAGCCCTAGAGGAAGTTGGTCCAAGCATACTTCCAGACATGGAAGCTTGGTACAAAGGCTTCATGAGGCAGATACGTCAAACTAAGAAGCCCACTACACCCGTGGCGTAGGCGAGACCGCAGATGGCTGTCAAAACTTGGAAACCGCTTCCGCTTGACATGATTATAGTGGAGATTCTGGAGAAGAAGGGCCCATTAACCGACACGGAACTCTACGATTTAGTGAGGGAGAAACACGAAGACGTAGGCTTCGGAGTACTAAACCGAACCTTAATGAAGATGGAAATCGAGGGCAAAGTCTACGTTTCGACGCTCACTAAGGGAAAGAGAAGAGTTCAACTAGTCGAGCGCAAAGAGGGATAATACGCCTCCAGAAGAAAAAGTTCAAAAATACTTAAGACGTTTAGAGGCTCAAAGCCTAATCTTACTTGGCGCTTTCATAGTTTTCGCCATCATCTTTGTCGGGCTTTGGGCAGTTGCAGACTTCAAAGTTCCAGGGTTGATTAGCCATCCCAAGGATACGACTTGGCTGTTTGTGTTCTGGACCATGAGCGCCCTCTTATTTGGTGCCGCCATAGCGGTCATCTGCGTGTCAAGAGGACTCAGAAAAAGCATAAAATAATGAATAGTTGGGAGTTTACCCGTATCCCGCCCATTCTGTCTGTTTAGGCATGGCTAGTAATGAGTAGGTAAATGGTTAATGAAACAACCATTAAGGTTATTAAATAAAAATGATTAACTATAAAGCCGAAAGAACTGATTGACAATAAAATCTAAACTCCAATCTTGCCTCCTTCCAGTCCTAGTTATAAGGTTGGGGCTTATATGAGAAAAGAAGAGCTACAAAAGATATATGATAGGAGATATTTTGAAACTAAAGAAAAAGATAAACATATGCAACGTTATGAAGAGAAATATCCCCATTCTTATTCAATGGCGATAGGTTTAATCGGATGTTTCTCACCAAAAAACGTTCTGGATGTTGGATGCGGTGAAGGAGCACTAGTTCACGCATTCATTGATCTTGGGGTTAAGGCTTATGGGGTTGATGTATCCAAAGATGCTATATCAATCGCAAAAGAGAAAGTGAAAGAAAGGCTGCGAGATGCTAATGAAGAAGATCTGCCTTTTTACATCATTGATGTTGAGGAGGACATTTTGCCTTTTCAAGATGATTGTTTTGATTTAATAACTGCGATTGAACTAGTGGATCATCTTTACTCCTACAAGCATTGCCTAAATGAAATAAAGAGGGTTCTTAATCAAGAAGGACATTTTATTGTGGCAACCCATCAACCTGGGAGCATATATTCTTTTGGCGATGAAACACATCGCAACATACAAGCAAAAGAAAAATGGATTGAATTATTTAAGCAACACGGTTTCTTTGAGATAGAGGATTTTCGGCAAAGATTTAAAAAATTCGCAATATCAAAGCCACCAGTGAAAGAGAAAGGAAAAGAGATGATTGAAAGGGGTGAGATCGAAAAGAGACCACAATATTTATGGGAAAGATATGAAAAGGACCAAATAATAATAGTATTAAAAAAGAATTTTTCAGGACAGTAAACTTTGAAGAGTAAGGTCAAGTGTCAAATGTAAAGTTTAATCTACCAAAAATAGATTTAAAGTTTACCTTTCATTAAATTTATCACAACACTTAATGCTGTTTAGGATGCGGTGTGAGCCTTGGGCGTGAATCTTAGAGACCTAGTGCCCAAAACAACGGTTGACCTCCGAAGCCTAAGCGGAAACTCCATAGCCATAGACGCCTACAACGCCCTCTACCAGTTTCTCGCAATTATCAGACAGCCAGACGGAACTCCACTCAAAGACAGCAGTGGAAGGATAACCAGCCACCTGAGTGGCTTATTCTATCGAACATCAAACCTCATCGAGATGGGAATGAAGGTTGTTTACGTGTTTGACGGAGTGCCCCCCGCCCTAAAAGAAGTTGAAATTAAACGCAGAGCCCGAGTAAAAGAAGAGGCTTTAATCAAATATGAAAAGGCTTTGCAAGAAGGCAAAATCGAAGAGGCACGCACCTACGCCCAAGCCACTTCACGCCTAAAAGACTACATGGCTGACGACTCAAAAAGACTCTTACGCCTAATGGGCGTTCCGTGGGTTCAGGCACCATCAGAAGGCGAAGCTCAAGCAGCCTACTTGGCCAAGAAGGGAGACTCAAACTATTGCGCCAGCCAAGACTACGACAGCCTCCTCTTCGGAGCGCCCAAGCTTGTTCGAAACGTAACAATCAGTGGGCGGAGAAAACTTCCAAGAAAAAACGTATTCATCGAGGTTATCCCAGAAACAGTTGAGCTCGAGCAGGCTCTTAAGGAGCTGGGTATAACGCATGAACAACTAGTAGATGTCGGCATTCTGGTGGGAACAGACTTCAACCCCGAAGGCGTGAAGGGAATAGGCCCAAAAACCGCGTTAAAACTGATAAAAGAACACGGAAGCCTCGAAAAACTCTTGCCCACATTGAAAGAGGCAGAGTTTCCAGTTGACCCCCAACGCATACGAGAGATATTTCTCCACCCCAGAGTCACGGACAACTATAGGCTGGAGTGGCGAGAGCCAGACGTAGAAGGCGTCGTAAACTTCCTGTGCCGCGAACGCGACTTCTCTGAAGAACGTGTGCGAAAAGCCATGGAAAAGATTACGGAGAGCCTAAAGAAGGCAAAGGGCAAAGTGACACTCGAAACATGGTTCGGACGCTCAACGTAGAACTCTTAGTAGCTCTATAATGTTTTTGAAGGCCTGTTCAACATTTTCTTTTTTCGAGTTTTCAATTATACTTCTTATTTTTTCTTTTTGTTCATCAAGTATCTCTTTTGCCTCGACCGTTTTCTCAATTTGTTCCTTCTTGATCTTTCCTTCCAAAATTAACAATTGTATTACATGATCTTCGATTGTATGTTTTTTGAACGGCAGTTCTTTTATTCCTACAATTTGTACCAAAATGTCGAGTCTTTCGGTTTTAGCTTTATATAGAGACTCCTCAACTTCCTGAGTTTCCATAATGTCAATCCCGAGAGCATTTAGAGAGTCTATAACCGATTTAGCTCTTGCCGCTGAGGCGTGCCTATTGGCGTCTACCATTACAACTATCGTTTGCAGTCTTCTCGAAAGCTTGGCCAATGTTGCAGCATATACCGCAACATCTCTTATAGAGGGGTCTCCTCCGCAATCCGTTATTCCTATGTTCCCACTTAGCGGCATTCCTATCTTGGCAATAATAACCTTTAATATTTCAGCGTCTTTCTCGCCTTCACAGAGTACAATAACTCTAAATTTTCTGGTAAGATTTCTGGCCATATCATAGAAGGCTTGCTCCTTAGGCTTAAGTTGAATAAGTGACATGATTTCAGCCCTAAATAACATCGAGAAAACGTGGGTCAAGACCCATTTTCTCTAAGACATTTGTGTCTTGAGGAGTTATGCGTCGAGGTTCAACGTTTCCTTCTTTATCTCTTTCTAAGAAGAAGTTTGCAATTTCAATGCTCTTCTCTTGGGCAATCTTCCCAATAAGTTTCATAAACTCGACACTATGTGTTGAAGCAAACACTTGGATATTGTTTTGTTTGACAAGTGTCAAGAGCATTTCGAGAGATTTAGTGAGTCCTCCAGGATGTTGGTGGTTCTCTGGTTCTTCGATAAGAATAGCAGTATTTTTGGCGAGGGCAGCTATCATAACAATAATCATAGAATAACGTGCTCCATCTCCCAAGTCGTCGGCTCTAATTGTAGTTTTCGGGAGTTTTATAGCCAGTTGATAGATGTTACCATAAGGTACATAGGTTATATCTTCTACATCTGTCTCGTAACCTTGCCTTAAAACCTGAGTGACAAGTTTATCAAGTCTTTCCTTAAGTAGATCATTCCATAATGTTTTTTCAGTTCTTTCCATTTCATGTATTAAACTTGTGTCAATAAACATAAAATTCTCCATAAACGCTTTTACTTCATCGCTATTTTTTTTCAAAGCCCTATCCAATAGATCCAGCGTGAATTGTTTTCCAATGCCTAACACTGTTTCGGGTTCCAGATGCATTATAGAGGAGTGTGTTAAGCATATGAGATTTCGAGGCGCCCATGAAGTTTGATTAATTATATCTGGACTTAATTCTATCAATGGATGGTAATGCCAGTTGAGAAGGCTTATTTTTAGTTCTGTATCTCTAGTTAGCTTCATTTCTATTTCTATAGGCTTGATAGTGTCATACCCATGCCATAGTGTTTCTTTGGCTTGAACCCATTCTAACCCCCTTTGACATCGGCGGTTTAGCAGAAACCCAATTTTGTCGTTATTTCTTCCTAAGGGTTCTAAGTAGTGGAATGCTGCTGATGCAAGATACAATGCTTCAAGAAGTGATGATTTTCCACTATTATTCCTTCCGATAAATATGTTTACTTCGCTTAAGTTCGTGAGTTCACAATTTTTAATTCCTCTGTATCCTTTTACTCTAAGGGAAGTTATCACTTAACCTCACACTCTACTCAAATCTTATGCCTTTTCCTGCTTTATATTTATTTTATCTATGAAAGAGACCCAGCATTTCTTCAACATTTAAACTATGCGACCGTTCGACGTATTTCATTTGGAAGCCTTAAGAAGGCAAAGGGCAAAGTAACCCTCGAAACATGGTTCGGACGCTCAACGTAGTCCCTTCTCAGCGATTCTTAGCATTTTCATCGCGAGAGAGATGACAAGTTTTGCGTCACTTGTGGGAAATGTT
>Ga0209725_1000603_pt1 | contig 21611 bp, 19 predicted proteins | sample I18A1metaG_FD_184145 | JGI IMG/M metagenome (GOLD analysis project Ga0209725, IMG submission 184145) | Lake sediment bacterial and archeal communities from Gulf of Boni, Indonesia to study Microbial Dark Matter (Phase II) - ​I18A1 metaG... | ecosystem: Environmental > Aquatic > Freshwater > Lake...
GGCCGGTCATGATGATGGTGACGATGCTGACGACTATGAGAGCCACGTAGGGTGACCCGTACCGTGAGTCAACCTTCGAGAACACCGTCGGGGCCACACGGTCAAAGGACCAAGCGAAGAGGAGGCGTACACATACGAATACGTAGGTCATTGAGGAGGAGAGGGTCATCATTGCGAACCCGAAGATTGCGATGCCGTAGATCAGCGGTGAAGGCGCCGCGAACACGAACAGGTTCTGGAAGAACGGCGGTGCCGCCAGCTTGTAGGCTGGATCGCCTGTCCCGAAGAGGAATGCCAGTGAGCCGATGAGTTCGGGAGACATCGTATAGTACGTTGTCGCGTAGAGGATCCACATTATCACGGCAAACACTATGACGCTTGCAGGTATTGCGATCAGCTGCGCCTTCTGGACTTCCTTGATTTCGCCAGACATGTAGATCGACGAGTTGAAGCCGAGGAAGTTCATGAACGTGAAAGCTAGGCCCAGGAGTGTGGCGGACCAGAGCATGCCGGTCGGGTATCCGCCCACCGTCGCGATAGAGATGACCTCGTCGTAGTTCATCCCGGATTGGGCGTTGAAGTTGGCTTTGAACCCTGCTGGGCCGACGTAGAGCAGCGTGGAGACATAGGTCACGACGCCTATTACGATCAGTGCGAAGAAGATCCAGAAAGCTACGTGCGCGGCCTTGGCTCCCCGCGAGATGATCGCGGCTGAGACTAGGAAGAACACCACTGAGAAGCCGAAGATGAATTCTGGAGTGGCAACGGTGGCGGCGAGGTCCGGGTAACCTCCCACCTCAAGGATCGGGCCTAGAGCGTACTGGGTGAACCACGGCATGTACGAGCCGGCGATCCCGAGGATCGCCACAAAGAAGAAGAAGTTGATGCTGAATCCTATGGCTGGGTGTATGGTTCGGCTGACCCAGATGTAGTCTCCCCCGGACCTTGGCATCGACGCTGAGTAGAGGGCGTAGAACAGGCCGATGGGGATGGAGATTATTGCGGAGACGATCGCCGTGATTGGCAGGTCGGTGCCTGGGTAGATCAGGAGTGCCCAGATGCCGTAGACGAACACTGCCGTAGGCGCCATGAAGACGACGTTGTAGATCATCGCGTCCCATGCCGATAGACGCCGTATCAGTCCCGAGGTTCTCCTTGCATAGACTAGCTGTTCCTTGGTAGAGTCGCTCATAATTGGTCACGACCCTGTCCGCGTGGTGTTTTGACTTCTTAAGCCTTGGCATGAAAACAGGTTTATCTGGTATCCGGCGCACAACGTCTCCATAGTTCCCAGAAGGCCCCTGCCAGATGTCGAATGATCCGGACGAGGCGATTCTCAACGATGCAGTTCGCATTGTGAACCAAGCCCAGGAAGCCGGTATTACGGTTCGCCTGTTGGGAGCAACAGCTGTGAGGCTTCAAGCAGGAGCACGGGCCGACCTTTTCTATCGACTCGACCGATTAGGCTTGGCCGGCAAGACGTTCACCGACATTGACTTGGCCGCCTACAGCAAGCAACGTTCCAACTTGAGGAAGTTTCTCGAGAAGGCGCTCGGCTACAAGCTTGACCAGTACTCCGTCCTCATGCATGGCAGCGATAGAATGATAATGCATCACCCAGAGGGCAAGCATTCAATCGACGTCTTCTATGACAAACTGCGGTATAGTCATGATATTAATTTCGGCTCCGGCCCGCGCGACGGAAGACTGTCTCTGGATCCCATCACAATCTCGCCGACAGACCTGGTCCTCGAGAAGACCCAGATCCATGAGATAAACGAGAAGGACATCAAAGACTTGATCACTCTCTTCGCTGCGTGCGAGATTGCGGATGAAGAAGGCCGAGGCCGGATAAACCGTAAGCACATCGGGGGCGTCCTCGCAAACGATTGGGGCTTCTGGTACGACGCCCTCTCAAACCTCGACAAGGTCGTCCACTTTGCCCAAAGATACAAGGAAGAGGGCAAGCTGGAAGCGGAACTTCTCGAAACCGTTGTGGAGAAGATCAGCAATCTTGAGAGAACTGTCGATGAGACACCGAAGACCAAGAGCTGGGAGAAGAGAAGCAGAGACGGCGCGAAGAAGAAGTGGTGGAACGATGTGGAGGAACGCCACCGCTAGGCGGTTAGGTCAATAGGTCGTTGATCGCGACGTGTTCCTTGGGTATTTTGGCCCTGACACCCCGCTTGGGATCAACGACCTGGTTTATGGCAGCCTTGACGGCTAGGCTGCTGAACATGTAGGCCTCCTCAAACGACCATCCCTTAGCCTTCATGATGGCTTCTACAGTTTTCTCAGTCGCGATCCTCGCCGCCTTGTCGAGGGATTCGTCGGCGGTCAGTATCGAGAAGTGGTCCCTTGTCTCCAGTATGGGCCATTCGGCTTGTCTGCCTTTGATGACCTCGAATCTGAAGAGGACCCTTCCGGCTATCTCGACTGAGGATACGCAGAGTTCCCCGTCCTCCTGAACTGCATGGAGATCGCCAGCGGCGAATAGAGCTCCGTCCGTTGCCACGGGGAGGTACAGCCTAGCTCCCTTGGTTATCTCCGCGCAGTCTAGGTTGCCGCCGTGCTTGTAGGGGACCGCGGACTGCACAGGTTCGCCGTACGGCGCCACGCCTATAGTGCCGACTACAGGCTGCAGCTTCAATCTCACATTCTTGAATTCTGCGAAGTCCTCGCGTATGTTTACCATCCTCGCCTGAGACTTGAATTGCCTTTCAGCGAGCACGCCCGATCCGGGAATGACTAGGATCACGCCTCTATCCGCCAGCTCTATGTCCAGAATATTCGCGACAAGAGTGTCCCCCCGCTCAGCCGTCCTGACGTACACGGGCCCTGTCGCCTGATCCACTCTAGACCAGTCCAGTTCTCCAAGAGCCGCGGACTCGTCTCTAACCTGTCCGCCTACCGCGTCTTCGGTCTCGAGGGCTATCAACTCGCCAGGGTCGACATGTTCGACTGGCTGATGCGTTCGACTGAAGGTGAGAACCGTCTTGTGTTTAGGAACAACCTTCATGCCGATCGAGTCGCTTTATGCGGTCCGCCGAGTAGATAGATCTTCGCGTGACTGTTTGAGTCATCTGGGAAAACTCAAAGTCGGATCGGCGGAATGAAGGCAACGAGGCTTTGACCCATCAGCATGAGAATCGCCTGCACCACACATATGGTGCCGATGATTATCGCGATTGGCGGAAATGACAGGATTGCTCCGACGATTCCGATTAGGTCTTCTGCGAATTTGAATAGCAGATACAGCAGCAGCGTCGCGGCGACGAACACAATGATCAGCACAGTCGTTGTGACTTGAAAGGCTAAGTAAGCATAGTATGCTGCGGCCGCGCCTATGACGAAGGCCACCAGAGCGGCCCATCGGATGTTCTTGACCGGTCGAAGGAAGAGCATCAGCCCAGCGACTGTTAAGATACCCAACGTGAACGGGTCATACCTGCCACTCGAAAAGAGTACGTACACCAGCACTAAGGCGGCGATTCCGACGACGAAACCGGCGGCGATGAGGATGTATGAGAGCGGTTTCAGGCGGCCTCTGAAGAGTGGCGCAAGGCACGTGAACCCCATGACGAGGAGGAAGATTGGAAGATTCGCGATCAATAACCCAAGGTCGATCGGAAGATTTTCGGCCAGCAATCCAAGGTCCAATCAGCCTATCTTCCTACAGGAGCCTATCGCCGCATTTGGGGAGAGAAGCGACGTGGCTGGGTTGTTACGCGGCTGCTCTGCGTGCGCCCGTTCTTGAGGGAGCAGGTTCGGCTGGTCTCTCCTTGACGGCCGTCTTGCGTGCTGGATGGTCGCTCTTCACGAGCGGGCTCTCAGCTGCGTATCTGACCCGTTCGTCATCTGCTTTTGCTACCATGTAGCCTGGGACTGTAACGACATGGTCGCCGACCGAGATGTGTCCGTGTGATATTAGCTGTCTCGCCTGTGATGGGGAACCAGCGAGGCCGCCGCGGAATACGACCGTCTGCAGCCTCCGCTCCAGCAGGTCCCTAATGTCGAGGTCTAGGGTGTCGTCGACGGTTGTAGTGTCTCCCGCCAGCCCAATCCTTCTCAGACGTGTCAGGAATTCGTTCTCAGACCTTTCACGTTCTGTGCCTGACTTTGCTAGGAGCGAGCGTGCAATTCCACGCATCTCGGAGAGCATCGTCTTGTACCGCCAGAGCTCGCGCTTGTTCCTGAGGCCGTATTCACCCATCAGCGTCAGCTCGACATCGAGCTGGTCTCGACGCCACGGGTGACGCGGCGTTTCGTATTTCTTTCTCTGCTTCTTAGGGTCGCCCAAATCGCCTGCTTCCCGTCTGCTGGTTACCTCTTCCTCTCCTCAGCTCTTCCTTCTCTTATGGCAGCCCTCGCCGCCTCGATCGCCGCTTTCTTCCTGACACCGACGGCTCGACCCTTGCGGCCCGTGCTCTTTGTCCGCTGCCCGCGAACCTTCAAGCCAAGCGAGTGGCGCACTCCTTTCCATGTCCGGAGTTCCTTCATGAAGTCTATGTCAGCCTTCACCCTCAGCGCCAAGTCGGGGCCGATCAAGTGGCCTTCCCTTCCGGACTCGTAGTCCTTCCTGCGGTTGAAGAGCCGTGCCGGCAGACTGTACTTGGCCGGGTCGGCTACCACATCCTCTAAGCGGTCAACCTCATCCTCTGTGAGATTCCCAACGCGCATCTCAGGCTTCAACTCCGCCGCCTTTACGACTGCCGCGGCGAAGCTTGGGCCTATCCCACGAATCCTCGTAATACCGTATACGAGCTTCTTGGAACCGTCCAAGTCGGTGCCTACGACTCGGACGATATGCCTGAACTCTCTGGACATCACTTGAACCGGCAAGCCGCTATCGCAGAACGAATCAGGAATTAAACCTTCCCCAAGTTTCTTCAATCAACGCTCTTTGCTTGACTGAGCGTGCAAGAAGCGTCTCGCTTTGGCCGGTCATCAGGGGTCTGTTCTACACCATCGCCGCCATCGGTTCAGCCTAGGGCAAGGTGCGTCACACGTCGGCGTCTGATCGTGACGGCCGAACGGCCTTCACCGCCACCGTTTGACCTTGGATTGTCGATCTCATCTACGGAGCGAACGGTGGAAAGCGTCGATGATGCTCCTTTTTGGGCTGCTCCACGACAAGCTTGTCCTTTCCAATGGGATGAACCGAAACTTCCATCCCTCTCGTCAACCCCAACAAATCTGCCAACCGTCTCCGAATTCTGACCGCCAGCGAGTTTCCGGCTGTTGCCACCTTTGTTTTCCGGTCGAGACGCCAGATACCAATGTTCTTCGCTTTGACCGCTAGCTTTCTCTTCAGAAGCTCCAACGCTCTGCGCGAGCCGCGCGTGTGTAGAAACCCTATTGTCGCGTTTATGGTAAGCAGTACGAAGATTATCACAACTTCAGGATAGTGCCCAAGCAGGAATGAAAGTGCGATCGCCAGTTCCAGCAGCCAAGGCATAGGACCCCAGTAACGTGCTAGGAATTCGCGGACAGGGTTCTCTTTCTTCTCGGCGACTTCATTGCGGCCGAACAACTCGAGGCGTCTCTTCGCTTCAGACTCAGCTAGACCGTCCACTGATGTCTCCAGCAGCGCGACCGCTTCTTCGACGGACATTTGGCCGTATTCGGAAGTTCTCTTGAATTCCATGTGGCAGTCACGCCCAGACTCGCATCCTTCGATGGATCGTCCTGCCAAAAGACATTATGCCGTCAGCCAGGTCCGGCGCAGATGGAGAGACTGAAGGATCTAATCCACCCTTCAGCGGATGCTAGCCGGGGCGCGAACCCTCAAGGGCGGAGCTACCCGCTAACTCCTGTACTTCACGGGAGCTTGATCGATTGCGGTTGTTCTTCGCAATGGCTCGTGGCAATGAAAGCCTTGCCTAGAGAGAATCCTAATTGAATACATCTGCTCTACCGGATGTTCGGGGCGACTGTTCTTGAGTAAGTCGTTCAGAATTGAGTATGATACGATGGGCGCCGTCAAGGTGCCTGCAAGCGCATATTATGGCGCGCAAACGCGGAGGGCGGTCGAGAACTTCCAGATATCAGGCTTGGTCTTCCCTACGAGGTTCGTTAGGGCGCTTGGAATCATCAAGAAGGCCTCCGCTGACGCGAACATGCAGCTCGGTCTCCTTGATGAAAAGGTAGGAAGAGCGATCGCGCAGGCCGCTCAGGAAGTCATCGACGGAAAACTGGATCAAGAGTTTGTCGTCGATGTATTCCAGACGGGGTCGGGAACCTCTACCAACATGAACGCGAACGAGGTCATCGCGAACCGTGCGATAGAGCTTCTGGGCGGCAATAGAGGCGATAAGCAGCTCGTCCATCGCAACGACCACGTAAACATGAGCCAATCCTCAAACGACGTATTCCCAACGGCGATCCACATAGCGGCCTCCGAGGCGTTAGTGATCAGCCTGCTTCCGGCGCTGAGGAAGCTTGCTGTGGCTCTGGAGAAGAAGGCCGAGGAGTTTGCTGACATCGTCAAGCCTGGCAGGACTCATCTGCAGGACGCGGTCCCTATCACGCTGGGGCAGGAGTTCAGCGGGTACGCCACAATGATCTCCGACGGGATAGGCAGGGTTGAGAGAGCGGACCGGGCGCTCCTTGAGCTTCCGATCGGCGGAACAGCCATCGGAACAGGCCTGAATGCCCACCCAGACTTCGCAAGGCTTGTTGTGGACAGGGTCAACGAGATCACCGCGCTGGGGTTCGTCGTCTCCAAGAATAGGTTTGAGGCACTTCAAAGCCGGGACGCCGCGGTGGAGACGAGCGGCGCCCTCAGGTCGGTGGCGGTCAGCCTGATCAAAATAGCCAACGATCTGCGCCTACTGAGCTCTGGGCCGATGACCGGGCTCAACGAGATCGAACTGCCGGCGGTTCAGCCGGGGTCGAGCATAATGCCCGGGAAAGTCAACCCCGTGATTCCAGAAGCCGTTGGCATGGTCTGCGCGCAGGTCATCGGAAACGACCTCGCCGTCACAATTGCGGGACAGTCAGGAACGCTGGAACTGAACACAATGATGCCGCTGATCGCATTCAACCTACTCCAATCAATACAGCTCGAAGCTAACGCTGCGGAACTCCTTGCTGACAGATGCGTGGCTGGAATAGTTGCGAACCGACAGAGATGTCGAGAACTCGCTGAGAAGAGCCTCGCTCTGGTTACGGCTATCGCTCCTTCGATTGGATACGACCGAGCCGCCAGGCTGGCAAAACGGGCACGAGACGAGAAGAAGACGATTCGAGAAGTGATGCTTGAGGAAGGCATACCGAAACAAGACGTCGACAGAATCCTCGACCTAGAGAGGATGACGAAGGGCGGGAGGCTCGGCTGAAGCACAGAACGCTCTGATCCTTGCGTTCGAGTATAGAACCGCATCCTAGCGTACTGCGTTGTTGGGGGCTGATCAGAGAATTTGTCTTCTCTGGTCCCGTGATAGCTGACGGGATCATTCCTAGCAGGCTTAGGATCGCTGAAACTCGCAGCGCTTTTGTGATCCCGTCGAGGAACCCCGCTTGGTCAGCCGCGCTGATCGTTGCAAGCCTTCCGGATAGCATGGCTGAAGCGGTCGGGTACGGCAGTTCTGTCACCAGTATGCCGGCGACAAGGCTTATGCTAATGACCGCCCCCGAGTTGAAGATGGTTGACCTGACGGCCGAGGCAACACCTCGCCTCTCTGGAGGTGCAGACCGCATGATCGAACTCATGTTCGGGGCCGCGAAAAGGCCAAGTCCCACACCAACGAGGGCGAGCATCGCGGCGATTTCCCAGTACGAGGCTGTGGCTGTGATTCCGGATAGAAGGAGGAGGCTCGCGCCGAGAATGCCGAGCCCTACGGTGGTCAGGCTTCTGGACCCGTACCGATCTGAGAGAGACCCGCTTACCGGCCCGACAACTGCAAACGTGATCTCCATCGGCAGGAACATTAGGCCTGCCTCAAGCGCGCCGTATCCTCTCACGACCTGCAGGTAGAGGCTTGCGATCAACATCACAGCCCCCATCGAGAGCGCCATAAGGAGCAGGCTGAGATTTCCAGCCGCGAACAACTTCTCTGAGAAGAGTCGAAGGTCAAGAAGCGGGTCGCTGGCTCGTCTCTCATGGATTATGAATGTCGCGAATGTGACGGCGCTGACCAACGCGAGGAATATCGCGAACGGAAGAAGGACGAGGCTCATCGTTGCGAAAGTTGCGCCTAGGAGGAGAGAGGTCAGGGCAGCGGTGAACATGATGAAACCCCATAGGTCGAACCTCTCGTGCGCTGAACGCTGTGAGACCTCCCTCAGTCTCACATACGCCCACAGTGTCCCGAAGATGCCGACTGGGACGTTCATGTAGAACACGGACTGCCAACCAGCGAGTTGGATCAAGGCTCCACCCAGGGTCAGCCCGAGCACGGAGCCCACGCGGAACACTATCTGGTTGATGCCGATAGCGAACCCTAGCTGTGTGAGCGGCGTCGCGTCGGTGATCAGCGCAATGCTGTTCGCGACGAGCATAGCGGCGCCGGCGCCTTGCAGCAGCCGGAAGACGATTAGCTGCTCGCCGTTCTGTGAGAGGCTGCAGAGCGCGGACCCGACGGTAAAGATGGCGAAGCCTAGGTTGTAGATCTTGACCCGTCCGAACATGTCCGTCAGCCGACCGACCACAAGGAGGCCGACGGTAACGACAAACTGGTACGCCTGTGTGACCCACAGCACCGTCTCAAGGTCAGCGTTTAGGCCGGTCGCGATTGTTGGGATGCCTATGGTGACGATGCGCATGTTGATGCCGGACATCAGCATGCCGACTGCGGTGACTGTAAGGACAACCCACTTGTAGTCCATACGCTTGCTTCCATTCGCCGGCGAGACCCTTTTTTTTTCACACGCGATTCTCTGCGATGATACCGCGTCTTGTATGGCGGGACGGGCTTCACTCACTGTGAGAAGCCTTTCAAGTCTTTCTCTGACCGTTTCTTCGTTGTGTGGTAATCCTTAAGCGCCTGATTCCGAATCTGCGACCCTAGCACCAGTGCTAGAATCGGATGGCGGATAGTGATCGCTGGCGGGAAGCGGCCATAAAATGGAGCATCAGGCTCTGATACGCACTGAGAATCTGACGAAGATCTACAGGATCGGCTCCGTGAGCTTCCCCGCGCTGAACCAAGTCAGCCTTGAGATCGAGGCGGGCGAGTTCATCTCGATTGTTGGGCCGTCAGGAAGCGGCAAGTCTACTCTGCTGAATCTGCTCGGCGCTCTTGACCGGCCGAGCTCAGGCCACGTCTATGTCGAAGGGTCAGACCTGTTCCGCAGAAACGAGAATCAACTCGCCGATTTCAGGAACAAGAAGCTCGGGTTCATCTTTCAGGCACACAACCTCCTCATGCGAACTTCGGTGATCGCGAACGTTGCACTTCCGAGCATGATCGGCGGCGAGCCGAGGGGGAAGCGGATGAGACGAGCGCGTGAGCTTCTCGAGAACGTTGGGCTGGGCGACAAGCTCAGGCGAAAACCAAGTGAGCTGAGTGGAGGCGAGCAGCAGAGGGTTGCGGTCGCGCGCGCGTTGATGAACCAACCTCTGATCGTCCTCGGGGACGAACCCACAGGCAACTTGGACTCGAAGACAGGCGCAGAGATCGTTGCGCTCATGAAGAGCATCAACAGGGAACGCGGCACAGTCTTCATCCTAGTCACCCACAACCCAGAAGTCGCGAACGAGACCCAGCGAGTGATACACCTCCGAGACGGACGTGTCAGCCTCGTGGAGCGGATACCAGGATGAAGCTGACCGACCTAATTGGCTACTCATTCGGCGCCATGAGGGAGCGAAAGCTACGCGCCATCCTCACGATCGCCATGGTCCTTATTGGTGCAGGACTGATAACCGCACTCAACGGCCTCACCACAGGCATGTACCAGTACATAGGCGGCCAGTTCGGAACGCTCGGCGCCAACGTCGTAATAGTCCTGCCAGGCATGGAGTCGACCACGCGAATCACAGAACAGACCGCATCTGTAATCAAACAGATCGAAGGCGTGAAGATCGCGGTTCCGTACGTGCAGCAGACGGCCACCGCTCAGTCGGCCGGAGCGTCTGCGTCGGTGCTTGTGACGGGGTCGGATCAGAGGTACCTGAAGGATATCTTCCCCACCCTCGAGGTTGCTGAAGGAAACCTCGTGGCGCCGCAAGACTCCATAGGCATCGTGCTCGGGCATTCAATCGCGTACCCACCTGACAGGCCAAATCCGTTCGCGCGTGTCGGAAGCGTTGTCAGCATCTCATTCTCAGTCGTCAAGGAGAAGCTGCCTCAGACCGTGAAGCGTAGCTTCGTCGTCAGAGGCATCCTTGGCGAGATGGGGACGTCCGGCATGTTCCTTCCCGTTGACCGCATGGCCTTCATGTCTCTGTCAGCGGCCAGCTCGCTCTTCGGGACATCCGGAGACTACAGCGGCGTGAACGTGATAACGAACGGCCCCGACGAGGCCGAGCGGGTCGCCAGTGCGATTCGTCGCCTGTACGGGAGATCCTTCGAGGTCTACACGTCCAAGACACTGATCGCGCTCATCCAGAACATACTCGGCGCCCTGTCGCTCTTCCTCGGCAGTGTCGCATCTGTCTCACTGATAGTTGCGTCAGTCGGCATTTTCGCGGGTCTCTACACGTCGGTGATGGAGAGGACCAGAGAGATCGGTCTCCTCAAGGCGATCGGCTTCAAGAAACGGGGAATTCTAGGCGTCTTCCTCGCCGAGGCGGCATTGATAGGAATCATAGGCGGCGTTCTCGGCGACGCCGTCGGGGTCGGACTCGGATACGGTATGGCCGTCGTCATGGGCCAGATGAGAGGTCAGTTCACAGCTGAGATGACAGCAGGCGGAGAGGGGATCGGGTACATCTCGCCCTACTTCACACCGGAGAACTTCCTATTCGTGTTCGCATTCTCGCTCGCGGTCAGCATAATCGCCGGGGCCTACCCCGCCTGGAGGGCGTCAAGACTAGACCCGGTCGTCGCCCTGCGCAAAGAATAACCTCAAACGTCGGCTTGCTCTTCGACCAAGTCCCACAGGAAACAGCAGCGGAATCTTTCAGAACCCTATGTAAAGGCGTTCCGCAAGAATTCGCGGCAGTCCTTTCGCAGCTATCTTGCCCGCCGCCGCGTCGATGTCATAACTCACTCTCTGGATGTGGAATCTGATATCGGAGGACGGTTCAAGGATCGCGTAGCTCGCTCGAGGGTCTCCATCTCTTGGTTGACCTACGCTGCCAGGATTTCCAAGCACTTTCGCGCTGAAAGTCTGGCTGAAGGGGACGTGCGTATGCCCAAGCAACAACACACGCCCTCCGGATTCATCGACCAGACTCTTCAGTATGAACTCAGGGGCGCCCGGGTAGACATATTCGTTGAGAGGGTCTCGCGGACTTCCGTGGACTAGGGCGATCTCGACTCCGTCTGCTGTGAATGTTGCCCTCGACCGCAGGCTCGATATGTACCGAAGATTCTCCAAAGAGATCTCTCTGCGCGTCCAGTCTACCGCTCGAACCGCATGATGGACGAAGCCTGACGTGTCGCCTGTTGAGACTGCGTAGTCATGATTTCCCATCACTATCGCATCTGGCTCAAGGTCTCTGATCTCTGACACAACTTCGTTGGGCTGCGCGCCGTAGCCTACCAGATCCCCGAGGCAAACCAGAGCGTCGTAGCCAGCTATTGCTGAGAGAACCACCTGTAGCGCATCGTAGTTTGAGTGTACGTCTGAGATTACGGCGACTCGCACAGTCTCGGCACGCTCTTCTTCTCAGATGGTAAGGGCGGATGAACATATTGAAATGTGAGCCTCGCTTGCGGAATGTTGGAGGCGAAGCCGTCTCTTGCCTGCATTGGAGTCACTCGATGTGCAGTTTGAACGTAACAACGTTGTCTTCCAGGCCAATCTGCTCCGGCTTGAGAATGCTGTTCTAATCTTCTTCTACGAGGGAGCCCGAAAGCTCGGCACCGTAGCCTTGGCCATGCCAGGAATAGCGGAAGAGAGAGCCGGTCGATCCTCGGTGCTACTGGGTGGCAAATACCTTATGGCCAGCAGAGCGCTCGCCGAGAGGGCAGCGGGCGCATTCGGAAAGATCGCTGTCGTCTCGATGAACACGACCATCGAGGAGCCTGAGGCTCTCAGAATCTACGCGAAACTGCTGGACGACTTGCGCAGATCCTCCTCCGCCACCTAGTACGAGACAAGGGTGGACAGCGGGGATTCTCCGAGCACGCTTACCGCAGCCCTTCGAACCTGCTCCCTGTTCTCCTCAGCCGTGTAGACCCTGATAATATTCATGTAGGCCATCAGGACATCGACGATTTTTGAAACCTCCGAGACCTTCTGAGGTATCTTCTCACCATTCGGCCCCCTAGAAAATACCGGGATATCCATGGGTTTCAAGTCCGCCGCCGAGTGGTATGGGACAGAGGGAAGCGACGGTAAATCGATGCTCACGGTTCCCATGTCAACCTTCGCCTTATGCGCGATCTCCTCTTCCATCTTGACTCTAACCGTATCCTTCGTGAACAGACTGGAAAGGAACTCGTCTTTCACAAAGAAAGTCTTCTCATACGCGCACTTGAGTAGCTTTCGCCTGTCCAGGTCCTCCACGATGGTTCGGGACTTCGGGTTCTTGCGAAGTAGCGCCCATACAGTCTCGTCGTCGAGCGCCAAGTATTCCTGGACTGATTCCAGTCGAGAGATGCCTATTTCATCCTTCGCGTATTCAAGAGCCTTCAGGAGCATTATCTGGGCCGCACGGGAGGTCCTGTGGAAGTATATTGTTCTGAATGACTCGAGCCTCGCGAGTATGAAGCTCTCGAGCGTAGAAAGCGCGGTCACGTCGACCGCCAAGTTCCCGTTGAGGACATCCATGGTGTAGATCAGGCGGAAGATGTCAACATCGCCGTACCCGGCGCCTGTGTGGTAAGAGTCGCGAAGAACGAAATCCATCTTGTCCACGTCGACTGAGCTCCGAATGATTTGATCAAGGAACGCCCGATCGGGGCTCCCCAATTTCCCGACACATAGTCTGCCTACTGTCTTGGGGTCCAAGTCTTCCGCTGCGAGCACGTCGGATAGCTCTGAATTCAGCACGATTCGCGTGGACATGTCCTCGTGCGTCTTTCCCAGGTATCTTGCCAGCAGGGGCTCGAATAGGTGAGAGAAAGGTGCGTGGCCCACGTCGTGAAGCAATGCTGCCACCTTCAGAGTCCTCTTCTCGTTCTCATCAAGATCCGCGGGCAGATTCTCAGCCACGACTCCGGCCAAGTACATTGTTCCAAGCGCATGTTCAAAACGCGTGTGCGTTGCGGCGGGATACACGTACTCGGCTGCCGAAAGCTGCTTGATCCTCCTCAACCGCTGAACGGGACCGGTGTCCAGTACTTTCCTCTCGTCGTCAGTCAGCCTGATGTAGCCGTGAATCGGATCCTTGATGAATCCCCAATAGCTGGATGGGCTCTTGTCCATTCATTCACACCATGATCAGGGACTTGGATTCGAGCAATCGCTCGTAACTTGCCTGAGGTTGAGAAGTCATATCAGAATAACTTTGCTTCCGGGAGTTCGGAATAGACTTCGGGCGGGGATCGACGCACAAAGAGAGCCGCCTGAACGCGCCAGAGCACGCTACAGCAATTCTCACGTATCTCTGCAGGCCAATCCTACAGAAGCCCCCGATTCCGAACGCTCCTACGCGTGAGAAACAGAAACCCACCGACATCGTTTTCTACTCAGCTTGAGCGGACACGTCAGAGTAAAAGGAGGCTGGCATCATGCGCAGTCATCCCCGTGGCATCCTCATCGTGCTGGAAGGCGGTGACGGTGCAGGAAAGACAGCTCAAGCGCGTATCCTCCGCTCCTCCTTGGAAACCAAGGGTTACAAGGTTCACCCGACGGCCGAGCCCAGCCGAACCGCGGTAGGCAGACTGATTCGACGAAACCTGCTTCAAACAGAGAAGATGCTTCCGGAGGTCGAAGCGCTTCTCTTCGCCGCTGACAGGTTCCTGCACTTGCAGTCCGAGATACGTCCTGCGCTCGCCGCTGGAAAGGTTGTGGTTTGTGACCGCTACATGTACGCTTCCTTTGCCTATCAAGGTGCTCAGGGAGTGAACTTGAACTGGCTTAGGGAGATTAACCGGTTCGCCGAGAAGCCGGACCTCGCGATATACTTGGACGTTCCACCGGAGATGGGCCTGAAGAGAATTAGGAGAAAGAAGAGCCTCTTGGAGAAGCTGCAACTTCAGCGTCAGGTCAGGGAAGAGTACCTGAAACTTGTCAGAGCTGGGGAACTTGTGCTTGTTGACTCGAATCAGCCAATCGAGAGAGTGTCTGAAGCAATTCTAGCTCTGGTGGAACGGCGTCTTAGGGAGTTGCGGGTCTAACTTCGAGGGAGATTCGCTGATCTCTGAGGCTTGGGGCCGAACGGACAGGAAGTGTCCGGTCCCAGCCAGTCTCCTCTGGCGATGTACCCTGTGAATCTGCAGCCGCCACACAGATCGTTGAATGCGCACACTTTGCATGAACCCTTCAGCGCTTTTCGATCTCTGATATAGTTTAGGAGTTGATTGTGAATCCAGATGTCTTTGAGAGGTTGTTCGAGAAGGTTCCCCAGCTTAATTGGCGCGGGAACGCATGGGAGTAGGTCTCCTGAGGCAGTGAGCCCCGCGTAGGTTAGTCCCGCCGAACACCCGCCGAACCCTGCTGCGAGCCTCTTGACGATCTTGGATATTTCTAGCCCGAACTTCCCTTGGAACATCTTTTCGTACCCTGACAGAGCTTCGCTTACTGTGAAGACTTCACCATTCGATCGTTCGTAGCCGAGTCGAGCGTAGTAGGTCATCCCTCGAGCATAGCATTGCATGCCAGTTCCGCTCATCACGCTCGCGTGGAACTTGCTGTACAGTGCTTCCAGAGACTTGATTCTCTCCGAAGGCGTCACGTCAAGGTAGGACGCTTCCACTCCTCGGCCGGCGGGTATGAGCCGGTTCAGGTAGAATCTCGTAGCCCCAAGCTTCTCCGCTAACTCCATGGTTGCTTCGAGTTCATTGACGTTCTTCGAGTGTTGGGTCATTGTAACGGCCAACTCGTCGAAACCTACCGGAGCACAATTCGCTATCCCCTGAACCGTTGCTTCGAAGCTTCCTAGCCTGTTTCTCAGGAAATCATGAGTTTCAGCGGTCGCGCCGTCTAGGCCTATCTCTACTCTTCTGACACCTGCCTTGGCGAGCTTCTCGGCTACCTCTTGAGTTAGAAGTGTTCCGTTCGAGGCGATCGTGCACAGCATTCCGTGGTCGTTGGCTCTCTCAATTGCCTCGAAAAGGTCTAGACGCAATAGCGGTTCGCCTCCCGAGAAAGTCAAGATGGCCACTCCGGCGTCCGCCATGTTTTTGATCGCTTTGAAGGCCTGCGAAGTCGTAAGCTCGGGATGCGAGCATGCGGGCGAAGAGTCTTGATGGCAGTGCAAACAGTTGAGGTTGCATCGATTGGTAAAATTCCACACAATAGTAATAGGAGCGCCGGTAGGCTGTGGGTATCTTATTCCGAAATGGGCGATTCCCTCAACCACACTCAGCATGCATCTGCGGACGAGCGGATCTCTCAAGAGTTCTACGGTTGCGCCCTCGCTGACACCCAGACGATAGAACACTGAACGAACCAGCGGAGCAATTGCCTTGGATGCTGACGAGCAGCGACCGCAGACAATCCGTCCATTTCGTGAATAGACGTCGAAGACTGACAAGAGCCGCTGTTGTCCGCATTTGTCGCATTCTGCCGTCAAATAACCCGCGAGCGCTTTCCAAAAACGGTTGAGCATTGGACCGATATGATGCTTGGGCCGGAGCTGCGACTTTCCGAGGTCTGTTCTATCTACCAACTGACTCACAGATTCCTGGATCTTCTCTGCACATGCACAGAAACGAGCAGGTCGCCTACTGCCCGTTTTACACTTGCTGAAAGTGAATTACGAACCGTAGGAGTCGTCACATAGATCATATAGGCTGTGTTGGAGCCGTCCGTCAAGCGGTGATTTTTCAAAAGAAGGCGCTCTGAAGTCCGATAGCACTATGCAAACTTGACGCTGCTCATTCCTTCTTTTCCGTAGAACACTTGACTGCTGAAGAGGCCTCTAAGACTGCTGACATCTTTCGGCTCGTGAGCGGAGGGATTCAGCAGGAAAAGCGCTGTCGTTCTCGGGTCAGACAGCTGCCTGAGCGAGTTCATCGCAAACCTGTACGCTGTCCGAGAATCCGTTGACAGGGCCAGGTCGGTTAGGCTGTCGTAGATGAGGTTCAGAGGCCTTTCCGTATTCTCTTCAAGGATGGGAGACAGCATCGTATCGTGGGTGAGGTTGATGACCTTGACGCCTTCATCGCCTTCCAGGGCCTGTTGGATGACACTGCCGCTCGGCGTTAGGACAATGATCGTTTCCTTGTTGAAGACGCATTCAAGAGCGAAGTCTCTGATGACCTTCTGGTAGGGCGTCGATGGATCAAACTCGAATAGCATCTTCTTGCCTAGGAGCGCTTTGTGTTCGACTCCCAGCTGCGCGGAGAACTTTCCCGTTCGTTTTCGATCGAGGTCTGCTCCGAACTGAGCCGCATGCCCTTCACGGGCTAAGAGGTGGCTCTGTGAGTAACGGACTATCCCCCAAATCACAATGACGATTCCTAGACCAGCTACAAGGTATGCCCACCACAACTGTGCAGGCATCATGGCTGTCTGCGTCAGGTAGAAGAAGACGCCTAGCCACACTAGCATCAGGCCAGCGGCAAGTGCACGTCCGGACTGTTTGTGGCTTCTTGGGGCTTGCGCGGCTGCCTGGCTCACTGGAGCACCGCACTTGGAACAAAACGTAGCTCCTTCACCGAGCGCAGCATGACATCTGCCGCAGAACTTGGTATCCTCTGCCATTTGGTGTCTCGGACGCGTCTCTTGAACGGTAGGAAAAGAGTTTCGGTTGATCTAGGGGGGTCTGCATCATTGTTTGTCCTGTGTCACGGATATGGTTCACCAGAGTTATGGGGCGCGCTGGATTGCCAGCTAGCTCCTGACCGAGTATGTGGGCTGGCCTACGGAACTAGTACTCTCTCTGAACCAGAAACTGAGCAATTGCGCTGAGCGTCTCTCTCGCATCAGATCTTGGAAGCCTCTTGAGCGCTCGAAGACCCTCTTCGACGTAACCGTCAGCGGTCTTCCTTGCGTAGTCCAAAGATCCGTACCTCCTGTACATCCCGATCGCTTGAGAGATCTCGTCCTGTGAAATCGTTGACTTCCCAAGCATCGACATGAATCGTTCTCTGTCCTCTGCTGAGGCCGAATTGACGAGGTGAGCGGCCATGATTGTTCGCTTACCTTCCCTGATGTCGCCTCCGATCTCTTTCCCGTACTTGCGAACATCTCCAGTCACATTCAGCAGATCATCAATGATCTGAAATCCCACACCAACGGATTCCCCGAACTTGGTCGCCGCCGAGAAATGACTCTTCCTTGCTCGGCCGACGATTGCGCCAGCTTCACACGCCAGAGCAACAAGCGCGCTTGTCTTGTTCCGAAGTACTTCGATCACTTCCCCGTGAGCGAAGCTCTTCCGGCTGTTCAGCTCGAATTCGAGCGCTTGACCTCTCGTGATCTGGAAGGCTCTCTCGGCAAATCGCCTGGTCAGCTCAATCTTGGTGGCTTCGTCAACTGGTCCGTCCGCGACTGCTTCGAAGACCTTGATCAGCATCCCGTCACCGGAGTTAATTGCGGCTGGTTCTCCGAACATTATGTGGATGCACGGTTTCCCTCTTCGAAGTTCGCTCCTATCCTCGATGTCGTCGTGAATCAACGTCATGTTGTGGAGGATCTCGACTGCGGCAGCGGCAGGCAGAGCCTTTCGTTCTTGGCCTCCAACTGCTTTGCAGAAGAGGAGCGTCAGGGCTGGCCTGAACCTCTTTCCGCCGCGGTCAAGAAGCTCCCACATCGGCTGGTGAAGCGTGACTGGCTGACCGGTCCTCGGAATGTACTTCTCGATCTGTCGATTCACCATGGCTGCGTATTTTTCAAGGATCGAATTGAGTTCCGTCAAGGGTCGCTCGTTCCCTACACAGAATACTCGACGACAGGGCATATCTCTTTGCTGATCGTTCGGTTCGACCCTACGAACCCGCGGACGCGTCTTCTTCCCGGTACGGGGTCGAAACCAGCTTTCTTATCCGTTCGGAGATCTTCTTCCCTATTCCTTCCACGTTCTGGAGTTCCTTTTCTGAGGCCAAGAAGATCTTCTCGACCGTCCCGAATGCTCTCAGCAGTCTCCTCGCGAGGACCCTGTCCACCAGTGGCAGGCCGGCGACAACAAACTCCTGTTCGTTCGCAAGTGCTTCCGGTTTGCGCTCCATTCTTATCCTCGGCCGTCTTTCTCCTTTTGATTGTTCTCGTCTGGCGATCGAAAGCAGTAGCAGAGCGGTCTCCGACGGGCTTCTCGTCCACACCACAGGCACGCCGAAGTCTACGATCACACTCGCAACGGCGCCCATCACCGCTTCCGGTGCAATGTTACGCTGAGTCTGGAAGCTTTCGCCCTCAATCAGCAGTATCGGCATTTCATACGCCGATTTGAGGTTGGAGACCTGCTCAAACAACCTTCCGTCGATTATTGACGCCACAAAGTCTTCGACCGTTTTTCTCTCTATGGCTGTCCGGTCGGAGATGATGAAATCCCCTATACTCAGGCTTTCCTGTGTGATGAAGATGTCATACTTTGAGAGTTCCCTCGTAGCCGGCGAGCCGAGTTCACGCGAATCAATGATGATCGTGGGTTTCTGCGCGCTCTTCGTAATCTGCTCCTCCTTCAGGAACTCCTCTAGGTTGGGTTGGTCAGGTTCCGCCTCCTTGCTCGCTGCCTGTGAGGCGACCTGCCTCAACGCGACGGCCATCATCCTCTCTCTTCTCCGCGAGATGTAGTAATAGGCTTCATCTCTGGTTCCAACGGCCATCAAGACTGTTGCCTTTCCAGGGCCTTTTCTTCCTGTCCTGCCCTTCCTCTGGATGTATCGGATAGCGCTCGGCACGGTGTCGTAGAATATGACTTCGTCACATTCCACGATGTCGAGGCCTTCTTCACCGATCTGAGTCGCAACCAACACGTTGTACTGTCCAGATTTGAAGTCCTCCAAGAGCATCGTCTGCTGTTTCTGGGAGAGGCCCTTGTCGCTGCTCTTCGTCTGCTGCCCCACGAGCCGAACCGCCGAGATGCCCGGTTGCCTGTTCAGCTCTTCAACGAGCCTAGCGGCGGTCGCTCGATAGTTCGTGAAGATCATGACGCGCCTCGAGCCGAGCGTTAACGTCTCCTTGACTCTTGACATGAGGACTTGCAGTTTGGGATGCTCGTTTCCTTTCTCTGCCTCCTCCGACGCTATTCGCGAGATGTTCATTATCCTAGGGTCTTGGAGAAATGCTCGAAGCCAGGGCATCGCCCGTTTCTTCAGACGTTCCTGCAAGCCGTCGAGGTACGCCTTCAGCGGGGAGAAGCCTTGTGTCTCAAGGAGTTCCATGGCCTTGAGGGCATGAATCGAGGAATACAGCCCGAATGATATTCTTCTGAGCAGGTCTTTGGCGGCAGGCTCATGAATCATGTCGCTGCGTATCTTTTCACGAGCCTGCAAGATGTCGCGAAGACGAATCCTATCTGCGTCGGCTGTCGGCAGGTAGCCATAGTCTCTTACTCCTTTCAGCATCTCTTTTACGTAGTCATCGAGGATACGCTTCACTTCTCGGAAGACTGGCGGTAGTTCCACCGGTACCCAGTCGACTTTGATCCCTCCGACGAACGGTTTCACATCGCTGTCAGAGATTGTTCGGGACTCGATTCGTGTGATGTGAAGGTTTTTGCACACTTCTTGAATGGCTTCTTTGCTGGATCCAGGGGATGCTGTAAGCCCCAGAACGAGGCCGCGTGAAACCTTGCCGTATCGTTCTCCGATGTAGGTGTAGGCATAGTCGCCAACGGCTCTATGCGCCTCGTCGAACACTAGGAGAGATATGTCATCAAGCCGTATTTTTCCGGCTATTAGGTCGTTGACGAAGACCTGCGGCGTGGAAACGATCAGTCTGGCCGCCCAAGACCGGCTCCTATCGCTTGGCGGTGTGTGCCCCGTCACGCAGGCAAACTCTTGAGGGTCGATTCGGAGCAACCGCTTGAACGTTCTGTGGTGCTGCTCGACAAGCGGCCGCGTCGGCGCTAAGATCACGACGCGCTTCTCAGGATACTGTTCGAGCCTCTTGGCGGCGACGAGTGCGGCGATGAGGGATTTTCCCAATCCTGTCGGTATGGAGACGAGCGTGTTGCCGCGAAGCGCGTTCTCGGCCACCCTTTCCTGATAGGTACGCCTCTCGACCGACCCCGCATTGATTAGCGGATGATCGAAGAGGCTTGGGTGAGCCAAGTCTATCCACTCACAGCGTGGTGCCGAGCGAATTAAGAATTGCCAAGTCCAGCGCTCAGAAACGCTCTGCCTGAAATACTCTAGAAGGCTCTCATGAGTGGAGAAGACTGATGCAGATCATAGCGCATGAAGACGCTGACGGAATCTGCAGCGCGTCACTAGTAAGGATGACCGACCCGGCCTCCAAGGTGTTCTTCAGCAAACCATGTAGCCTGTTGCATGACCTCGATCAGATGGATGTGCAAAGAGATCTCGTCGTCTTGGACATAGCGCTCTGCGAACTCGGAAAGGAACAGATCGTGAGCAAACTGTCCCGCTGGGGCGGCAGGGTCCTCTACATAGATCATCACCCCGACACAGCCTCGTCACTCGCCGAGCACAGGAACGTCGAACTAGTAAGTGGCAGAGTTTCGTCGTCGGAACTGACGTTCGGTCATCTAGGTTCAAGGCTAAGGAGAGAGGCCGAGCGTGTGATGTTGATGGGGGCGATAGGTGACTATGAAGACCTCACGCCTGTCTGCGTTGATCTCTTGAACCGTTGGGACAAGCGTTCTGTCTTCTTACAAGCGGGGTTTCTGTGCGGCGCGTTGGAGGTCACGAGGCCTGACCATGAGTTTCATCGACAGATAGTCGACCTCTTGACTAGCCTCGGACTTCCCTCGGACGATAGCAGGATCGTGGACTCCGCGGTCAAGGCAAGCAAACTCGAAGAAGAGTTTAGACGGCGCGTGGAGAAGAATGCCCAGAAACGGGGTAGGATAGGCGTTGCTTTCGACTTGAGTGGACCTGCGGGAAAAGGCGCAGTATACGCTGCCGCAGCCACCGGCACGAACATTGGCGCCTACGTTGACACAGACGCACGCCGTGGCATAGCCGATATTTCCTTTCGAGTCGTCGACCGATCCGTTGACTTCAACAGAATCCTTCGAGGAATTGCTCCCGGACTAGCGGGCTCAGGCGGAGGACATGCACACGCCTGCGGCGCGCGGATGCCCGTACAGAATCTGGACGCGTTCTTCGACGCGGTCAATGATACGCTCATGTCGAAGGTCCGTTAAGACTACTTCCCACAGTGCGTCTTCATAGTAGCCTGTGATGGTTTGCAGCCTACGTGGACTTCAGTTTCTTGATCTGCTCCAGAGCGGAAAGGTAAGTCTTAGCGGTCTCTCCCAG
>Ga0209725_1000604_pt1 | contig 21576 bp, 26 predicted proteins | sample I18A1metaG_FD_184145 | JGI IMG/M metagenome (GOLD analysis project Ga0209725, IMG submission 184145) | Lake sediment bacterial and archeal communities from Gulf of Boni, Indonesia to study Microbial Dark Matter (Phase II) - ​I18A1 metaG... | ecosystem: Environmental > Aquatic > Freshwater > Lake...
AGGCTGACGGATATGCCAACGTACTTGTGCTTCCTGCGAAGTAACACGTCTCAGCTAGCCTCAGCCTCAGGATGAGTTACGGAAACCACAGCGTCTCAGACGGACGGCTTGGTGAGCGTGGTCTAGGTTCCGAAGCGGGTGTTCGAAAACCGTCTGGGCAGCGAACCCGACCGTGGCGCTTTCATCTTCGTTGAGAAGTCGCCTACTTGCGAGCCATTCCATGAGGGCTTCACGGACTATGGGGCTCTGGTCGCAGCGTCTCGCTTTGGATACTTTCGCGAGGAGCGCTGCATTTCTTCGCTGAGGCGGATCTCAATCTTCACGGTCAAGTTTCCCATGATATCTTCGCTACCTGCGCCGCTCGTTTCCAAGAGTTCTCTTTTGTCTCTCCACTACGAACAGTTCTCCTAGGCTTGGAGCGGGTGGCGCCTTCACTTCTTCTTGGCGAGGATGCGGTGACGATCCGAGTCGCATCGATGAAGGCCAAGGGGATCTGGCTGGCAGACGTCGATGAGAGCATCGCATCCGAGGCGAATCATGTCATAATCTGTTGAGACCACTTTCATGACTTGTCTGTGGACGATCTTCCCTTGAAGGCCCACATGCGTCAATGTCGTTGTTGACGGCACCCCTAAGCTGTTGTCGCAGCTCTCTCGTCTGTTCAGCGCCTAGCATTGCCTGAATCATTCGAACGCCAGAGCACCTAACTCCGAATGTTACCCGTCTCTGTCAGCAGGAATTTGTAAGCAGGAAGTACGGAAACCGTCTTTCCGTTGACTTTCCGCGTCTCTTCTCTGTCGAGAGAGACGACGTATCCCTTCTCGATCTTGAACTTTCTCATGAATGCCTGCAATCCGGCAAAGTCAATCTTTCCGTATTTGACCTCGACGGGAACTGGCTTCCTGTCAGTCAGCACCACATCAACTTCATTCTTGTACGGATCTCTCCAGAAGAAGTGGGCCTTCAGGTGGCCAACAGTGATCCACTCGAGAACTCTTGACTTGGAGATCTCATCGTCTCTAAAGAGTAGGTCAACAGAGATTATCGCTGGATAGTACTTCTTCAGCTTCCTCTCGACTCTTCTCCTGCCTGTCGAGTAGTTGTACAGCTTCCTGACGAGGAAGGACTGCTCCAAGTAGGAGAGGTAGTTCGACAAGGTTTGCCGCGAAATCGCTAGCTCTTTGGCTAGCTCGGAGATCTCTATCAGTTGGCCTGGTTCTTCCATTAGGATATTGAGCAAGGATTCGAGAGATGAAACATTCCTAATTCCAAGCAGTCCCGGCAGATCCCTGAAGACAACCTTCTCAACAATACTCTCTCTCAGGTACTTCTTGACGATTGATTTCTCCTTGACACCAACCAGTTCCGGAAACCCTTGGCTTAACGTGAACTCGTCGAATAGCCCAGCGAGTTCTTTCTCATAGAGCCCTATCGGCTTGTACTTGATCCCCTTGAAGGCAAGGTACTCTCCGAAAGAGAGGGGCTCAATCTTGAACTCGAACAGCCTACCAGCGAGAGTTTCCTTGGATCCCTTCCTGATGAAAAGCGATTCGGAACCAGAGATGACGATCTTTAGATTCTTTCGATAGCGGTCATACACCGCCTTGAGCTGGTCTTCCCAGTGTTCGAGTTTCTGTATCTCGTCGAGTAGTATTAGACGCATCCCGCCACTCAGATCACGCTCCATGAGCCTCTCGTACTCACTCAGCAATTCCCGGATTTGCGACTGCCTGAACTCATCGAAGGAAAAGTACACGATGTCCTTGGGGTCGAGATCCCTCCTCATCGCGTCTTCTGCCATCTTGAGCATCAGTGTTGTCTTGCCAACCCTTCTTAGGCCGGTCAGCGCGACCATCTGGGGCATATGAACGAACTTCTGGATCTCAAAGTAAGCTTCTCTTTCACGGTAGTGGAGGCTGAACTCTCCTTTCCACCAGGGGTTGAACTCCACGAGGGCATCGCGAATTTTTGCCATGCGTATCTAACCTAGATTAGATTTTGCGTTAAGTGTGCACGACATAAACCAATAAGCTTTTCCCGCCCAAGGTGCCGGAGTTCTAGCTACTCTCATGTGTCCCTTTCTTTAGATCTCTGAGTCAATCACTCTACCATGATGTGTTTCAATGCCCTTTCCTTGGCGCTCGATGAGCCCGTAACAATTCTGTCGCTGAGTCTAGCTTCAAGAACCTGGTGGGTTCACCATCGCTCAGTCTCAGACCGCTTCCTCGGCGATATCACCATCAACACTGTTATCATAACGGCGATAACCACTAAACCAACATAGGGCGCTAGAACCGCAAGCTTGTCTACGAGCGCCCAGGCGTCGCCGACAGGAGAGCACGCCAGTGGTACGATCGCAAAATCCACGGGCAGGGTGCTAGCTGCAAAATTGAATATTGGGCTTCTAACCCCGCCGGGCGTGATCCTCGAGAGCACATCCTTCCCAGGCTCGGTGACTACGTAGTCCCCTGGGTTTGGTTTCTATTCGTACGTAGAGTTGGACTCATGCTGGCGCATGTTGGTTGCAAGCTGCTCCGTGCCTTGCCTCGAGTAAAGGTCTAAGAGCTGCACGTCTGCGAGCAATATGTCAGGGATCTTGCAATGGCTTGGTATTGTCCTCAATGCGGGACGCAGTTCCCCGAATACCAGCCGATCTGCCCCTTCTGCAACGTTAGGCTGAGAAGATCCAAGAGAATCTTTGAATGAGAAGAGCGGAAGAGCGTGTAGGATACCGATCACACAACAACTGATCGACAAAGTCAAACTGAGGGTGCCTTAGCACCATCGTCATCATAGACGCTCAGGGACGAATCGCTTACCTAAACACCGGCGAGACAACCAGAAGCAAACCTGACACAGCAGATTCAGGCCGCACAACAAGGCTAAGGGCGCCGAATGTCGCACCTTGCGGCCTTCAGGCTTGAAGGTGCCGGCAGGAGATCAGTGTAGAGGACCAGGCGTTCGCTGTTGAACCCCCGGTATGCCGTCTCTTTGCAGCCCGATACTTGGAGAGCGCCGCCCGACAGGCCGGAAGACAAGACAATCGAAAACGAAAAGAATCACGCCCATTCTTCTACTAGGACCCAAGTCTGAAATCCTTGCCAGGTGTTTCGGCGTCCCGTAGCCTCGTTCAGCATTCCTAGAGCCAGAAGCTGGGGGCGCCAGTCGTCTAGTTGCTAGGACGAGAATTCACAGAAGATCGAGGTCACTTCTTTCGGTAACATTGTCCACAAGCGATTAGCAAGCGAGCATGCGTACCCAATCCTGGCTTTCTAAGATTTCCTGCCTCCGTGTTTGGAGTTAATCGATTTCTCTGCTACAACGCTGACTCGTTAACATCATGATCAAACGTTAACTATTTATCTTCTGGGTTCCAGTACTGCATTATGCCTGCGGTCACGAATACCTCTCCAGTAATCCTGTTGGCGAGAATCGGAAGACTGAGGCTGCTGAGGGAGCTGTACGGGAGTGTGCTCATGTCCCCGTTTGTCAGGGCAGAATGCCTCGACAAGGGAAGGGAGGCCGGGGCCATAGATGTGCCAGAGATAGAGAGCGGCATCGCGGAGGGTTGGGTTCAACTTGTCAGCTTGGACAAGGAGGAGGCGCGGGAAGCCAAACGCCTGTTGGACGAGGCGAGGATAGGTCAGGGCGAGGCTGAGGCGCTTGCGCTATCGAAGCGCAGACACGCTTTGGCTGTGTTGGACGACAAAGAGGCGAGAGCCATAGCAAAGGCCTGGAATCTGGAATACACGAGCACGGTCATGGTTCTCTTTGAAGCCTTCAAGAGAGAAGTCATCAGCTATGATGATTTGGTTGAGAGCCTGGCCAAGCTTTCCGGTGTCATGTGGATCTCAACCGACGTGATAACTGAGGTGATTCGAAGAGCGAAGGAGGTGAGAAGATGAGGAAGGAGGAACTGGTTGCGACGAGATTGCCGAGAAGCCTGGTGTTGGACTTGAAGAAGATAGAAAACACTGAACAGTCCGACCGCTCCACAGTCCTGAGGAAGCTGCTCTATAGGGCGGTGGCCGACTGGAAGAAGGAGCATGCGGCCAGGCTGTACGCTGAGGGTAAGATCAGCTTGGAGAGGGCCGCTATGGATTGCGGAGCCTCTGTTAGAGAGCTGATGGAGTATCTCAAGGCGAGGAAGATACCTGCTCAATATGATGTAGAGGATTTGGAGGAGGACATGAGGAGCTTCTACAAAAGAACGGGACGATGAGGCTGGACCGTCGTCAGAGACGCACGTTCGTTCGCCATGAGATTGTTGGTTGGACCGCGTATCTGCACCTTGACTCCCTTCACGGGCTCGCCCTGGCTGTTGGTCACCAGGCCGCCGAAGCCTGGATCATGCTTGAATACGTTCCTGTTCTGGACTGTGTCGCTATAGGTGGTAGTCCCGCTGACCTGTACGTTAAAGGTGTAGGAGCCGAGATCATTGATCGCCGGGCTAGTCGAGCCCGGTATGGGCTTCGCGTTATTGAGATCGTTGCTGGTTTGCTTCGTGTAGCCTCCCTATCCCTTGAGTCCATAGTCGAGATGAACGGTCACGTAGGCAAAGCCCGGGTTGTTGAAATCGACTTCTATCGTGTTCGATGCCGTCGCGCCCTCGTTCACCGTCACGGAAGGATTGTCTGCAGCCACGGTCGGCGGCGAATTGACCGCTATGAGTTGGCAAGTTGACTCGGAATGCTTCCAAGTGTTACCGCCAGAACTGTACGCGGGGAAGCTAGCGCGGAAGCCGTATTTACCCACCGCATCACTCGGCTTTCTCCAAGAGTTCAAGGGTCGCTGCAGGCCCGTCAAGCAGGATTCTCCGCTTGTTCAGTATTTCTCGTCCGATGAGGCTTTCATCGCTTAGGTACTCGGGATAAGTTGGAGTGTAGACCTGGACTGAGCCCAAGCTCAATCTCCGATCGTCCGGGAGAATGATGTACGCGTCAAGGTCGAAGACCTCCGACTCTATCCTGCCATGCAGTGGATGAAACAGTGGTTCAACGAACTTCGGCCTCAGACCCTCGAGTAGCCTGACCGCTTCGACTGAGGGATACACACCGCCGTCGAACCCCGTGTCTATGACCGCGGGGCCGCGTGCTTGCAGTCGTCGATCCGCTCGCCTAAGAAGAAGCTTAGCGACGGGCAAATCCGGTAGCTTCTTAGCCGTGGCAGAGTAGCCGTCTGGAGCGTAAGGTAATCTAATACTCCTCAACGACCCAGCCTTCGCGGATCCTTCTCTCACTCAGTCTTGGCGAACGCAAGGCAAGTCCCCCACTCGCCTTCAGTTTCCACAGAACGGTGGGAGACTCTTCGGGGCGGCTTTGAACCGTCGACACGTGATGCCTCGCGAAGTACTCTTTCAGAGCCTCCGCGACCAAATGGCTGAGTTTGATGCGTTCGCGGCGTCCGATCAACCTGAGCTGCCGCGAAAGCTCCTCCGGAACGCTGATACAGATCCGAGTCATGAATCATACTTCGTATTACAGATTAATAAGTGTCCACTTCCATGCCATTCATCTCAGCAGGCGGATCGCTGGAGCATTGCTTGTGAGGCGTTTTTGTGATCCTCGGCGTTCTGCTTGCAGGGATGGCGCGGGAACTCCACGAGGACTCTTGGCTGAGACGGGAGTCCATAGACTCTGTGGAAGATGTGGTGTTCGCAATCCTTTCTGCTTCAAACCAGGTATGACCCTGAGCCCGAATCCATACGTCTGTGCTGTGAAGCGCATCAATGTAAGCCGTCCGTCTGGTCCAGGGCCCAGCCAGTTCACATCCGCGCTGGGACCGATCAAGGCTGAGTAGAACCGCCATTCCACAATATCCACGGTTACGGGCCTTGGCCCAAGGTTCCGTACTTCCAGCGGGTCAATCGTATGCCTTACAGGAGGGTCTTCGGGGAGCGCCATGCGACCTTCGCCGCATGCGCAGGGTATCCATCATTCGCTTTAATTGGGGAAGGCAGCCATTTGAGTGCTGAGAGGAACACGCTCAGCGACACGCCATGGGCCATGTTGAGGTGAAGGTGGTGCTGTCGAACCCCACGGTCGGTACGACGTTCGAGGAAAAGGGCTTGGTCGACACCGGAGCGACGCTGACTGTGCTGCCAAGAAGAATCGCAGAAAACCTCCGCCTTCAAACAAAGGCTAGATCCAAGGCGATGACGGCTGGCGGTGCCATAACCGTGGAACTGTCGGATGTGCAGGTCGAAATTGCTGGAAAAGATGGGATCGTCAGGGTGGCAATAAGCGATGTCGTAGACCGAGTGCTCGTGGGAGTGACCACCCTTGAAACCCTCGGTCTGACTGTCGACCCCTTGACAGGACAGCTCAAGGAATCGTTTTACCTGATGTATTAGCCGGTGAATGATCTTCCCCGCGACGGTGCGGGCTATACCGTCTACCGTATAGATTGTGGAGATCCAAGAGCAATGGGGAGAGGCATCAGAACGCGCCGTTGACAACAATCATAATCAGGATCCGTCGCCCGTGATCTCCTCGCAGGAATTCGATCGCGTTTCATACGCCTCCTTGCTGCTGCGATGTCGCTTGTGCCGGTCCATCTCTGCGGGCCACGTCCGGCCTCTCTCCGCACAGCCAACCTCAACGGCACTTGATCTTAGGACCAAAGACGACAAGTAGACAGGGCAACGGCTACCAGGTGATCCACGAATTTGTCGTGGAGGTTCTTGATAACCGCCTGGGAGAGGGTTGACACGAGCCTCCGCGCCTGTCAAACGCACATACTGCCTGCCGCTTAAACGTGTCCCGCGGCGCGCTCTCAGAGAGCCCAGATCTACCTGTCAGCATCTTTCACGTAGCGTGTGTTCGCCTATGATATTCGCGAGCGTCCCGTCTGTGATTGCTCGCATGATATCGTCATAGCTTGTCACGTTCATGATGAACGACTCGTTGTCGTCCTATCTTCAGCCCCGGCGTTGGGCAGTTCATATCTGTGGTTGCTGGGGGTGGTGTCAGCCGATCCATCGCCTTCGCGTTCGTTTCTGATCATAACGAGCTTTGACATTGATCGCTGACCACGTGTGGCCTGCAGGGTCGAAAGAAAGTCAGTCTGTTCATCGAAAAGTGGTAGGTGCGCGTCTCGTTTGGGATCAGGAGGCTTCTTTTTCAATCTTCTGCTTTGCTCTCGCTAGTGTAGGCGAGTCTATGTACAAGCCCGAGTCGACGAGGTCGTCGAGAATTCCAAGGCATTCTTCTGCTCCGACCTTCTTCTGCGTTAGGAGCTTGAAGAGTAGGAAGAGCGTTCCCGTTCTGGTCTGGATCGCGTAGGTCCTACCGACCGCTCTTGCTTCGGCTTCGTCAATGATGGCAAGGGCATTCAACTCCTTGGCCGCCGCAAGAGTCTCTGCTTCTCCTTTGTGTATCTCCGGATGCCTCAGGAGGGCATCTACTAGGCGTCGGTCACGAACATCGTGAACTTTGATCTCTCCACGTTCTACAGCGTCACGTATCAGCACCGCGTCGGGTCTTCCCTCTCCTCGGTCGACAGCTTCTCGGTAGACTTCGCTCGTGATGTGTGCTTCACACATCCCTAGAATACGGCTGAGTCTCGCTATTTTGGCGAAGTGTATGATCGGAGTGGCGTCTAGGACGTAGATGGGTTTCCTACTCGCCAAGGGCTTCTCTCCAAGCCCGTTCAACATCCTCCGGGGACAGGTGTAGTGGGATCCTCTCACGCCTGAGCGTCTCGATCATCTCTCTAAGAGGGACTCCAGCCTTCTCAGAGGCCTTCCAGATAGTGCATCTGCCCTTGCGATACTCATCGAGAGCGCGTGCCTTTCGAGTTTGTTCGATTCCAAGCGCAATGAGTTTACGCGTCACCGTGGACTTGTCGGTCTTCTCCTCTCGTGCCTCCTGTTCGATCTTCTTGATAAGTTCCCTCTCCAGTCTGACTGTCAGATTCTGAGCCTTCGCCATGGGAGAGACCGCGCAAGCACTTTACTGGATTGCTTGCATTTATCTCTTCCCTCTCATCTTCGCTGAGTCCAGAGGACTCGACAACTGTGGGTGGCGAGGATTGAGAACAGAAAAGCAAACCCGCTTGGAAAATGCCGCGCAATCGTCCGGCCATCATCGCTACATGGGAATGGCCCGCTTAGCGATCGCCTAGAGGTTCCAGATCTCTCGGCCGGTCTCTTTCATGCAGCGCATGTGCTTGTCCATGATCTTGTCGAGTCTGCCGTCCGCAATGGCTTGCGTTATGTCGTCGAAGTTTGTCGCGTCGATCATCGGCGGCTGCTTGAAGTAGTACCATTTTCGGTCCGGCGCGGGGAGGCGTGTGCGATGGAATCGGGTACGGCTCAACGACTGACCTACGAGATCTAGAGAGTCATTCGAAGATCCTCTTGATCACTTTCAGCACGGAAGGATGTTGGAGGCCCCAATGCGAGATCTCCCGCTCGATCTCCTTTTTGTTCCGTCGTTCGTCTCAAAGCGCGCCGCTTGAACTCGGAGTCGCGGTCACAGTAGCTCTATGGGATGTCTTTTCGCTTTCAGTTTCGCGTACTGCGTATCTTGGTCGGCTGTTACGCACTTGGTCTTCTTCAGGTCCGCCAAGGCTACAGGGACTGCATCGTATACTGTCACGTCGCCTTCGAAGGCTATCTCTGCCGAACGTGAGAGGAGGCGCGCATCGATAGGAACCTCTTTCAGATGTAGCTTGTAGAAATGATTCATGGCTTCCGTGAGCTTCGCCTTGTCGTAGTCAGGCTTGTAGCGGAGCGCGTTCGCTACCTCACATGCCAGTAGCGATGTGGTGATCAGCGTTACGTGGCCTCTTACATGTGAATCCCTGAGCTCTAGTGCTCGCGCTGTTGCTTCTTCTTCACTGAACCATTTGACGGCCACTGAAGAATCTATGACGACTTCGAGGCGTCGCGCCATTTGCGGATCTCCTTGGCTCCACTCCAGCCCGGTGTCTTGCCGGCTGCCCGGAGTTCATCTATCCTCTCCGCCGCCTTAGTCATTTCTTCTTGACGTATCGCTTCCTCGAACGCTTTGCGAGCGACCAAGCTCCAATTGATCCTTTTGCGCTTCCTCATCTCGCGTTTGAGATCTTCGGGCACGGTTATTGTCACGTTTGCCATACCCATCCCAGGGGCATGTGTCACACATAGGTGTGCGCGGCACGGTCAAATATTCCTTGACATTGCTGGTTTTTGAGCGAGCGGAGGTCCAACTCTGGAGCCCTGTTCTGCTACGGCGTTCGTGTCAGAGAGTTCAGATCAAGGGCTGCGGCATTTCGCCATCGCATTGTGGGCTGGGGTTAAGGTTGACTTCTTTCCTTTAGGAAGCAGGTCTCTGACCTCTGGCCGCTCAGGAGAAGTTCAATTCCGTCCAGCGCTCGCAGGCCGATCAAGGATTTTCCCACACCATATTTTGGAGTATCTACCAGAATCTCCATCTCATCGGCTAGCGGCAGTCTCAGGAGGGCGCGTGCGGTACGCATGGGAACGGGACCTATGAGGGTTCGGTAGATGCGCGATTCGGATTCCGGAAGCTCGGCCCTCTCGAAATAGCTGAAGGCTTCTCTGGATAGTAGCACTGCTCCAGCGAACCCCGTGTCGATCGGCATCAGTTGTTCATGGACTACGCGTTGTCCGTCTAGGGTGCTGAGGGTTACGGGCAGCGTCGGGCGATTTCCGTCCAGATTCGACCAGCGTTCTAGAGATTCAAAGAGCCGCCCAGCCACTCCAGTTCCTCCCTCTTGTCCTTGCCTATTGCGGTGACTATGGCATGTCGGGCTTCGGGAGGTTTCAGCCCAAGGTCCATCGCAGCAGAACGCGGATTCTCGTAGGCTCCGAGAAGTCTTCCTCCAGCGATGAGAATTGTCTTGCCCGCGTACTTCTCAAGTTCTTGCCGCAGGGCGTTATAGGCGGCGTTGTTTACATCCCTCTCCGAGAGAGTCTGGGCGTCTTGGTCGTAGGATCGCCAGAGTTGGAAGGCTTCTTTGACCGCTTGCGCCAACCTGAGGCCGCGCCTAATCGCTTCGGCACGGAGGGAGCGCTTCGTCTTCTCGTCCAAGCCTCTTATAACCAATGTCACCAAGATCACCTTGCTAACAGGCACCCACTCGGCTACAATGAACCTTTCCGCCCACATCGGGTCTATCCGGCAACGATAAGCGCCTAGCGATGTCTTCCGATTCTCAGAGAGGCCGGGTCTCCCGGTCGGTCTCCTTCACGTGGCGTGTATGCTCGTCTCTGATCCTCTCGATTCTACCGCCTTCGATCGCTTGTGTGATATCGTCGTAGCTTGTGACATCGACGATCGCGTCTCGCCGTAATGGTACCATCTATGCTCGCTTGCTGGGGGTGTGACCGTGGGGTCACGATTCCAGTGGTGATCGTGCCATTTGATGTGTTGCCAGAGGCGAGACTCAAACTGGACGACTCCGGAAAGCCAACTTCCAGTTTTCCACGCGGACAAGGCCGACTCTAAAGCAAACTCTTAATGAAGCACGCATATGGTCCAAACGCGCAAGAGCCACAGAGGCACATGTTCGAGAACGGGAGAGCGGATCGAGCTTCGTTGAGCCGGTACTACATTTCGCAGTTGCTTTCGCCTCAGTCAGGCCATGGGTTTCGACCTACGGAAAGCTACGCTTGCTTGCCTTACTCGTCAAGATCTTGCGAAACAGTCGCCAAGGCGAACTGTAGGAAACTGGTTGGACAATAGATGAGAATACTGGTAACCGGGGGCGCGGGCTTCATAGGTAGCCACTTGACCGCTCGGCTGGTTGACAGGGGCCACGATGTTTTCGTGCTAGACAACCTCTCAACCGGCACAATGAAGAATCTCTCTCACATTCAGTCTCGTCAGAACCTCAAGGTCTTAAGGGCTGACATTCGGTGGATTCCCCGCTCTTTTTTGAGGAGGATAAGAAGAATCGACGGAGTGTGCCATCTGGCGGCTATGACGAGCGTTCAGGAATCGGTCAAGAACCCGGTTCCCACAACTGAGGTAAACCTGATCGGCACGTTGAGAGTTCTTGAGGCCGCGAGGAAACTTAGCGCCCAACGCATTGTCTACGGATCTTCTGCTGCTGTGTACGGAACACCCCGAAGCTTTCCCATCACAGAAGATGCGGACATGGCCCCCATTTCTCCCTACGGATCTTCCAAAGCCGCGTCGGAACTGTACTGCAAAGCGTTCGAAGAAAACCACGGAATTGAAGTGATCTCGCTGAGGTACTTTAACGTCTACGGCCCGAGGCAGGCCTCAAGCCAGTACAGCGGAGTCATCTCCATCTTCGCGAGAAAGCTCCTTCGAAGAGTACCGCTCACGATATTCGGCGATGGGTCTCAAAGCCGCGACTTCGTCTTTGTCGTCGACGCCATAGACGGAACGATCGCGGCCTTGGAAAGGGAAAGCCTCCAGAGCAGAGTGTTCAACATCGCAACCGGAAAGGAAGCCACCATTCTAAAACTTGCCAGGATGATGCAGGAGACCGCTGGGGCGTCATCAGACTTGTATTTCAAGCCACCTCGCAAAGGAGACGTACGACGGAGTGTGGCCGACATAGCCAGAGCTCAAGATGAATTGGGCTTCCGCCCCGCCACGGATCTGCGTGACGGCCTGTCCGCGACCATTCAGTGGTTTGCTCACAAGAAATGACGGCCGAACGCAACAATCCAAGCAGCGATAAGTCAGGGACGCCATCCATTCGGAAAGGCTCGCGATGGCCCGACGCTCGAATTGAAGATGAACTCGTAGCTTGGTCACGTAGAAGCTAACAAATATCTCAAACACCGTCAAGTGATCCCATGGCCTCGCAGCCTCGCGCGCGGACACCTCGAGTCTTCGCCAGACGATCCGAGAAGGTCAGACGTAAAGCCAAATCTGAAAGGACCCGGCCCATCGACACTTACCGAATGGAGGAGGAGCACGTTCCGACCTCCAAAGAAGTTGTTGACAGGACCCTCAACAGCCTAAGCCGGCTCGGAAGCCAGAGGTTCGCAGTTGCGCCGTTCCATGAGCACTTTAACCGTTGGCTCCTGAGCCTGCGAACAGTCCTGTCGGAGTTTGAGTCGAGTCCTGCGCTCGCCGTGGACGACATGTTCGCAAAGGAATGCTCGCGAGTGCTCTCCGACATTGAGCTGGCTCTGAAGGAGAGAAGAGTCAAGGAGGCTTCACGTGATGAGGCGATTCGAGAAAGCAATCAGAACCTTCTGGATGCAAGAACCCTTCTCTCGCAAACCGAGCGGGAGTACACCGCCAAGGCAAGGGAACTCGCGGCTAGCAAAGAACAGGCAGTCAAAACTGTCGCTACCAGACTCGGAAAGCTCAGGGATGAATTGAATCGAATAGTCAATATTAGGGCAGGATTCCTCAGAGGCATTTCCAAGAGGGCCAAGGCGCAAAAAGAGGCGGAAGCAAGTCAGAGACTGGACTCTACAAAGAGCGAGCTTGCGAAGATCGAGCGATCCTTCGCGACGGAGCAACAGAAGTTGCAGCAGGAGTACAAGGAAAGAAAGCGGCGGATTCTCGAACAGATCGCGAACTATGAAAAAGAAATCGAGAATCTTGAGGCTGGCTCACAGGTCGATGACGCGTTGGATGCTCGGCGCGCTGTATGCGACGCTCTCATCAACGCCGTGAACGCGTTTCTCCAGAGGACTCAAGCAACACCGGAGACTACGAGCCCGTCTCCGTAGTGCCGGCCTGATGCCGCGGATCATTTGCGGAGATTTGATATAGTCTCCCTGAATACCCAGCGGGCAAGAGGTAACATAGAATGCCGTACTGTCCTAAATGCGGTACAGAAGTACCAGCTGATGCGAAGTTCTGTACCAACTGCGGCACCGCATTAGGAGCGGTGACTCCGACTGCGCCGCCATCAGGATACGCACCACCCGCTCCTCTAGCGGATCTTGGATCACGCATAGTCGCGGGATTGATTGACTACATAATCATAGGCATCATCGCCGCAATCCTGTTCTTCGTGGCTTTTGCGCCGTTGATAGCAGCGCCCATGTGGATGATGGACGGTTGGGGCGCGGCCTGGGGCTGGGGGTGGTTCGGCGGAATGTTCGGAATCCAGTTCCTTCTGTGGCTGATCTACTTCACCTACTTCGAGGGAACCTCCGGCCAGACTCTTGGAAAGAAGTTCGCGCACGTGAAGGTCGTGAAAGACGATGGTTCCAGCTGCGATTTCGGCTCAGCACTCGTGAGAAGCATCCTAAGAATCATTGACAGCTTACCGGCGATCTACATACTTGGAATTATTCTCATAGCAGCCACAGATAAGAGACAGCGCCTAGGCGACATGCTCGCAAAGACAATCGTCGTCAAGGCATAGACCAAACGAACTCATCTGAGAGTCCATCGGATCGACGCAATCCCCATCCAGCCTCCTACTGTTCCGGGAGTTAGTTTCTCAGAAAACCAAACCGATTGATCAAATATATGCGGCAGCGTTAAGAGCCTGCAGTCCGTCTGATCAGACTTGGTGACAAACGAAATGGATCTGATTGATGCGTTTAAGAGGACAGTTGAACTGCTTCGGTCCAATCTGATACTGTTTCTTCCGCCTCTCATCCTCGCATACCTCATACCGACAGCGCTGGCGCTCGCAGGACTCTACATCTTCGCTCCGATACTGATCGCCGCAGCAAACAGTCCAGCACCACTCTCAGTTCTAGGGTCAGGGGTCCTCGTGGCAATCGCCATCATCATCATCCTCGCCGTGATTGCGTACGCCTATGTGCTTGCAGGCTGGGCTGCAATGAACAAGAACGTTGCACTGAACGGCAAAACCGTATTCAACGACTTCTGGTCGGGAACCAAGATGTACCTCGGAAGAATTTTCGGCGGGATCGTCATTCTCGCGGTGATCTACATCGTACTGGTCATCCTCGGTATTGTGGCAACGTTTGCCGTTCTGCTACCTTTGATCATCCGCTTCATCCCTAGCGGCTTTCCTCTAGTTCCCCCGGGCTATCCTCTCGTGCCTGACATCTCACAGATCATCGCCGCCGTTGGCAACACGATCGGAGTCTGGCTAATCGTCGTCACATTGGCCGGACTAGTGTTTCTGTTCACGGTCTTCTGGGTGCAATCTGCCGCCCTTGATGATGTTGGAGCATTTGGCGCCCTAGGCCGGAGCATTTCATTCGTGAAGAACAACTTCGTGACGACGTTGGGCATAGCGGCGCTGTACATAATCGCTACAGGGTTCTCAGGCGCAATCTTCCCAGGCGGGGGCGGAGGCGGCGGAGGGGGAGCACCCACCGGTGGCTACGGTTTCAGTCTCGTGATTCCTGCGCCGCTAGAAGCTATCTTTCGACTTCTGATAACAACGTTCTTCATGCTCTACATGTTCGTTGTCTACGCTGACAAGAAGGAAAAAACGCGTTCATGAGAGCCTGAGACAACTCACCGCGACCGAACGTTCGCGCCAAGCTAGCGTTTGACATCGTAAGCGTACCCGCCGTCTTTCTCTCCTGCCTCCACAACTTGTCCCGACTTCATCATCACTAGAATGTGCTGCAGTACGTGGTCGGCGGGAAGTCCGGTTGCATCTGCCAATTGAGGAATCGTGAGAGGTCCTCTTGCGTTCAGTTCCGTGGCAATCGCTTTTCTTTCTTTCTTGCTCTGCCTGATGGCGCTCGTGAGCGCATTCTTAACGGTTTCTATGTCTTTGGACTCGTTCTTGCTCATTCTAGATTCTGCCTCGCGCAGCACGAGTCTAGTAGGGATGATAAAAGATTTCGTGAGACAGGCATGCGCAGCTATATCGGATCTGCACTCGAACCGACTACTTCCATTCCATGCGTCTTGCTCTCAGGTATCTTCTGGTAGCACCTCGTCAGCAATTCTCTCGGGGCAACCTCGCTTCAAGAATTTCGCAATAGGTCGGTCATGTCTTCTCCGAAAGTCAGGTCTCGATCAATGTTGGCAGTGAAGAGCTTGGATGGTTGGAATCTAGTTCGCTTTGTTTATTTCGCGTTTCAAGGATGGGCTCTGTATAGATCCAGGAGTTGCAGCCTCGTTGCGTCAAGCCGCTCCACGATGATGTTGGAGAATCGCTTCAGCAGCTCATAGCCAAGGCTGTGATCTTCTTCAGATTTCGCGCGAAGACATTTCCCGTCCAAGGCTATGGCTCGCGTGAGTTCGATGGCTCGAGCGTCGAAACGCCACCTGTACGGTGGGATGAGCCACGACCAACCGAGCACCTCGCCCTCTCCAACGGTCTGAACAGTGATGGAACCGCGTTCGGGAGCACGTATTTCCACAGCCACTTTGCCCTGACGGATCATGTAGAAATGATCGGCTTCTTCACCTTCGTGAAACAGAAAATGACCGGCTTTGAAACGCACGTTAGACGCGCATCCGACGATGAGCTCGAGGTGCCGCGGTTCAAGGCCATTCAAGAATGGGTGCTCTGCCAAGACGGGTTCCAGGGTTTCCGTTGCCTTTCCCCTGCTGTAATGACTACCACATGACTTAATTCACTTTCTGGGACGACGCGAAGCCCCTCGGTTCGGGCGCCGCATCACCTGCGGCACCGCCTGACGCATGCGGAAGCGGAGCTGTGAGCAGCATCTGGGTTCTTTTCGTCAGCGTTCGCGCTTAGAGGTGTCAACGCGTTCTTACTTGAGACTTGACGCTCATCGGGACGACTTCTCCTACTGTCTGTGTGAGGTGGCAGTAGGCTACTGCAAGACCCGCACAGCGTCGGGCAACCACCAGATCATCTTTCTTCGACAGTACGAGAAGAACAGCTTTAACCCCCGAAAATCGGTAACCGCGACCCCCAGCAAGTGCAATCTTGGCTTTCACATTCGCCTCGACGCGGATGGGCGTGAATCGCAACTTTCTCCTAAAGTAGAAAAAAGTCGCAATAAGGCAAGCGGCGAGCGACGATAGAAAGAGCTGGTCGGCGCACGCGTACCTTCCCAAGCCTCCAAACTCGATGGGAGTATCGAATTTGAGATCCTTAAGACCTGGAAGATGAATCTTCCCGCCGGTCTTGTGATCCCAAACCCCGCGAGCTTCATAGCGAAGGATGCCCCGACCGACCAAGCGTCCTATCATCCCGAATGGATACTCCATTGGTCAACACAATTAGCAATAAATATTCATGGAGTACCGCGCTTGTTAGACGGATAGGTGATCTCCGGGATGCGCGTGGACGAGATTGATGTGCCCGAAAACCTGCACTACTCGAAAGAGCATCAGTGGCTGTCGTTCGAGGGAGAGAAATGCCGTGTTGGGCTAACCGATTATGCTCAGAAACAACTGCACGAAATCGTCTTCATCGACTTGCCGGGGGTCGGTGGAGCTGTGACTGCTGGGCAGATTATGGGGTCTGTTGAGTCAGTCAAGGCTGTGTCTGATATCTTCAGTCCCGTATCCGGCGAGGTGCTCGAAGTCAACAAGAACGTACAGGACAGCCCCGGCATCATCAACAAGAGCCCGTACCAAGATGGGTGGGTCGTGGTCGTCAAGGCGTCAAAGCTGAACGAAGACCTGAAATCTCTTCTCTCAGCCGAGGCCTACTGCAGTCACATAAAGACACTTCTCGAAGCCAAGTAGACAACCGCGGACTCCGCTCGACACTGCCAGGCCAGTTGTTTCTCACCACGCTTACTGCTGGTCGTGCGATTCGGGCAATGTGTCTGAGACCGCTGACCCCTGGCTCCTTGACCTCCAAGTCTGTCCTTCACCATCCTCGCAACGTAGATGCCTGTGCCGTCGTCTCCCATGTTGAGGTTGTCTATGTCGAGGACGAGTGTCCTCACTTTGACCAGCGCATGTCTGTCCAGAAGCGCTACTAAGAGAGCGCGGTTGACTACTGATCGCTCAAGGGTCTTCGCAGGTTTCGCAGTGGTTCTCTCTCACTGTTGTAGATGCTGACTTCGAGTGGTGAGGTGTGCGTAGCGCATACGTAGCAGGGGTCGCACGCTCTGAAGGCCATCTCTACCATGTTTAGAAGGCCGTCGGCGACTTTCCCCTTGCGCCGCTTGCTTGATGGACACACTTGGGGCCGAATGGCTGCTGGTCGTGCCGACGATCAACTTGACCTTCGTCACGGTCTGATTTGTGTCATTCTGATGCATAATCAAATCTAGAACAGGGTACCTTTCAGTTGGGGAGGTGGAAGTGTGGAGACGATGCACAGATGCCAAAAATGTGGAGGGGAACTGAAAGCACTGCACCCGGAGGCTCGGAAGTTGGTGGAAACCATCTTGCCTAGGTTCGAAACAGGCCGGTGTGAGAACTGCAAGACCTACTGGATCATTCGGCAGATCGCATATGAAGACAATCCTTGCTCCACATGTTGGAACATTATGCAGTGAATGACCAATCCGAGCCCCCGTCGATCACCATCGCTAGGGGTCCAAACGATCGAAACTCATGGGCTGAAGTGCTTGCCAGTCACGCAGCGATCGTCGATGACTCGCCCATCGGGTTCGATAGGGCAAGTGACCTTTTGTCCAGCCCCACCCGATCCTTCATGTGCTAGCGTCAGTAACATCTATTGAAGCCTGTCCTTGACCATCCTACCTCCTGAAGCTCCTTCGAAAGGATTTACTGAAGGCCCGAATGATAGCCTGCCGGCATAGAATCATCACAGATCTCTCAGCAGCGCTCTCTCGCTGTTGCAGATGCCAAACTCGAGAGGCATCTGTCCCGGCAGGGGTGTCTAGGGGTGTGTGTCTTGTGATCCCAGACTCCTCGGGGCTGATAGGTAAGGACGTTGCGGCGCGGCAAGTGTCATGCCATCCTGAACCTTTGCCAGACTGCCAAGCATGACTAGCAACAAGTACTTACAGAGTGATTCGCTTGAGAGAGAGATTGGTGATCTCCGGGATTCACGCGGGCGAAATTGATGTCCCTGAGAACCTGTGCTACTCGAAAGAATATCAGTGGCTCTCGGTCGAAGTGGAAAAATGCCGTGTTGGGCCGGCCGACTATGCGCAGAAACAACACGAAATTGTCTTCACAGATCCGCCGCCGGTGGGCGGGGCGGTAACCGCATACTAGCTCTAAGGAATCCTCAAGCGATAAGTGCACGGTACTAGTATATACAGTCCGTCACATAAGAAAATAGACCACCACTCGAGAATCCCGCTTCGATCGTGATGTTAAGATGAGCCCGCGTCAGCCGAGAGTCGGCGTCTTCATTTGCCATTGTGGGGGAAATATCGGCAATACGGTCGATGTCGAGAAAGTGAAAGACGCCGCTGCACAGTTCCAATTTGTCAGGTGCGCCGAGACTCACAGGTATCTGTGCAGTAGCTCAGGCCAAGACCTCATTCGAAGGAAAACGCACGAGCACGGATTGGAAAGAGTCGTAATCGGCTCATGCTCCCCCAGGATGCACCTGAAGACCTTCCGTGACTTGTGCTCAAGTGAGGGGATCAACCCGTACCTCGTTGAGATGGCAAATCTTCGAGAACAGTGCAGCTGGACAACTTTCGACAAGGACAACGCGACGGACAAGGCGATCGACCTCTTAGCAGGAGCGGTCGGTCGAGCCGCCCACCTTGAAGCGCTCACACCCACAGAGATGAAAGTAAACAGCAACGTGGGGGTCATAGGCGGCGGGGTTTCAGGCATATGCGCATCGCTTGAGCTTGCGAACCAAGGATACAAGGTCTTCATGGTTGAACGCGGACCGAGCATAGGAGGACATATGGCTCAGCTAAGTAAGACGTACCCGACACTCGACTGCTCCCTCTGCATTCTCAGCCCCAAGCTTGCGGAGACGAAAGGCCACCCTCTCATCGAGTTGATGACGAATACAGAGGTCGCTGCTATCGACGGTTCCGCGGGAGAGTATTCACTTTCCTTGACAACAAGCCCGCGTTACGTTGATGAGACCAAGTGCACTGGCTGCGCCGAGTGCGCTAAGGTTTGTCCCGTCGAAGTCACGGATGAGTTTGAAGTGGGAACCGCTCGCCGGAAAGCGATCTACCTACCTTTCCCGCAGGCCGTGCCGAATGCCTACGTCATCGACGAGAAGAACTGCACCAAGTGTTGGCTCTGCGTCAAAGCCTGCAGGCATGGAGCGATCAACCCGCGTGATCAAGCGAGTCAGAAGAGGATTGAGGTCGGGGCGGTTATCGTGGCGACCGGCTTTCGCTTATTCGACCCGAGCATGTTGACCCAATATGGCTTCGGCGCTCATCCAAACATCGTGACCAATCTCCAACTCGAAAGATTGATCGAGCATGGCGTCTATAGGCCATCTGACGGAAAAACCCCCCGCAAGATCGCATGGGTACTATGCGTCGGCAGCCGTGACATCAAGAACGGACAGCCATACTGTAGCAAGATCTGCTGCATGGCAGCAGTGAAGGAGGCGGTGCTTCTGAGAGAGCTTGTTCCCAATCTTGAGACTTGGATCTTCTACACAGATCTAAGGGCTGCAGGTAAGGGGTATGAGGAGTTCTACGCGCGGGCAGGAGAGGATGGAGTGATGTTTGTAAGAGGACGTGTAGCCGAAGTCGTGCCCATCAACGGAGACGAGCTGATGGTCAAGGCGGAAGACACCCTGCTCGGAGAGCCGCTTGAGATCGACTTCGATTTGGTGGTGCTCTGCCCTGCAATCCTTCCCGAAGCTGGAACCACCGAGCTGGCGGAGAGGCTGGGGTTGCACATTGGATCCGACAGTTTCCTATTGGAAAGGCATTACAAGCTTAGGCCTGTCGACAGTGAGAACGACGGCATTTTCCTCTCTGGCTGTTGCCTAGGACCGAAGGACGTCAGGGAGTCCGTAATCGAGGCCCTCTCTGCCGCGTCAAGGACTGTGTCGCTTCTCGGAAAGGGCGTGGTGACAATCAGCCCTGAGAAGGCATATGTGATTCCTGACAGGTGCGACTCGTGCGGGGAATGCGTGAAGGTCTGCCCGACGCGTGCGATAGAGCTCCTGCGGAGTGGCGTGACAGTGAAGTCCGTTTCCTGTGTCGGATGTGGGCTATGCGTTCCCGTCTGTCCGAGGGATGCGATCGACCTCAAGAATTCGACCGAGTCACAGTTGATGGCTGAGATTGAAGGAGTCGCAAGGGCAACCGCAACCAAACCCAAGATCATAGCATTCGCTGAGGCAACTTCGGCCTACACCGCCTGCGACCTGGTCGGGCTTTCCAGAAAACAGTACCCGACAAACGTGCGCGTAATCAAGGTGCCATCAGTTGGGAGGCTTCACGCCAGACATCTTCTCGCAGCATTCTCGGCAGGCGCCGACGGCGCAGTAATGATTGAAGGAGAGGGCACCGTTCTAGGTGAAGAGAGATTTAGGGCACACGTGAGCGAGGTAAGGAAAATGGTAGCGAACGCGGGAGTCGAGTCTCTGCGAGTATTCGCAACTAGAACGACAATACCGCAGTACGCCAAGCTGACTTCCGTCTTTCAAACATTCACTGAGAGGATCCAGAAGCTGGGACCGCTTTCTACTGAGGCGCGAACAAAGATCACGCAGGTGGCAGTTGTGTGATGAGCGGACAGGAAGAGGTCGTCGGGACAGCCATGGTCGACCAAACATTCTTCGAGGAGGTTCAACGCGAATGGAAGGCTGGACACCTTCAGGCTCTACAATAGACTCGCCCACATACGAGAAATCGCCCGCAGCGTGCCCCTGGGACTAACGCTTGTGAGAAAGAGCCGTCTCACCCTCCGCACTCCAAGCATGACGCATCCAGAACAGTTGTCGAAGCTCACAGAGATCCTCAAGCCGAGCGGGGAGGCATCATCAAAGTGAGGATCACCTATTACCGCGGGTGCGCCTCCAGTAGCTTCGCCAAGGAGCACGATTCCTCATCTAGGGCTGCGAAAGATAGTAGACATCAGCCAGAGCCTTCTTGACTAGTGATGGCTCTCCTTCGAAGACCAAGTGAAGATCGTCCTCGAACGCGACCAGTACTCCAAACTGCTCGGCCACGTCTTGGACTCTCCCCTCTCCGATAGGTTGCTGCAGTGTCAACCTCGCCCAACCACTGCCCGGACTTCTAGGAAGCCCAGTGAAGAAGCGCGATCCGCCGTATGCCATGAGCTGGTCTGCGTCCTCGACCTCCGCCTTGGAGACCCTTTCCATCCAGTACCTTGACCGCGCCTCTCCTAGCTTCACGCTTGCCGAGATCAACTCGATCTTGGCCTTCTCCAAACTCTCCTCCAACACAGTAAGCGGGTCTCCTAGTCCGCTAGGTGGCGTAGAACAGGGATCAGTTGGAGTCGTGCGGATGAGATGTAGAAGGGCTTTGGAATCCCGTAATTGGGATGCATTCACTTCGATGCCGTGCCCCGCTAGTTCTTCGAAGAGCTTGACCAGAATCAGCCAGGTCTTCTCGAGCGGTGTGACCCCTTCGTTCGAGGCTGTCAAGTGACTCGGGTTCTCTTGCAGTGTTGGGTTCGGTTCAAGGATGCGGCAACATAAGTCTTATGATTCAGCGCTGTCTCGGAGCCTGTTTCGATTCTCCGAAACCGTCCGAGAGCTTTCTATGATTTCTATAGACGTTGTAGCGAAAACGTTTGATACCACATCATGGGTCCATAGGCAGTTACTCGGCGATCGAACGTGATTGCACTGTTCGCCTTGTTCTTTGCGATAGGAACG
>Ga0209725_1000605_pt1 | contig 21561 bp, 34 predicted proteins | sample I18A1metaG_FD_184145 | JGI IMG/M metagenome (GOLD analysis project Ga0209725, IMG submission 184145) | Lake sediment bacterial and archeal communities from Gulf of Boni, Indonesia to study Microbial Dark Matter (Phase II) - ​I18A1 metaG... | ecosystem: Environmental > Aquatic > Freshwater > Lake...
TACGAGAAAGTCGAGCCGGACATGAAGGAGGCGGTGGCAATCGCCTACGCCAGAGCCTACGCAGATTTTGATGCAATTCTAAAGAGATACAGAGAGAGCGTCTCAGACGAGGAGAAGGTCAGGCTGCTAGGCGCGATGATGGCGTTCAAAGAGACCCGGCTGCTTTCCAAGTCTCTCCAACTGGCTCTGGGCAATGAAGTGAAGAAGCAGGACATAGCGACCATGCTGTTGGCGAGCGTGAGAAACCCTGATGCGAAAGAGACGGTTTGGGAATGGATAAAGCTCAACATAGCGAGGCTAAGGGAAGTCTACCAAGGAACTGGAAAGCTTGCACAATTACTTCAGTACTCTGTCCCCATTCTCGGGCTCGGGAGAGCCGAAGACGTTCGAAGATTCTTCGATCATAACAGAATACCAGAGGCTCAGAGGGGAATCGACGCGGCGCTGGAGCGACTCGAGATCTACGAGAAATTCATGAACAAGATCTCACGCGAGACAGCAAGTTGAACAGTGTAAGAGTCCGAGCGGCTACCCGTCGGATCCCGCTATGCTTCTCAGGGGTTCTACAATACTCGTGGTCGCACGAAATCGTGGATCCAAATCCCACCGGGCCCGCCATTTTTCTCAGGAGTGCCTTCACATTGAATTCATTTCCTTTGCTTTCTCCATTCACTTAGACTATGTTCAAGCCGAACTAGGATTCTGCCATCGCTCATCCACATCGGGCACGAAGGAACTGGTCGTGGTCAGAAGAGTCAGAGTCGCTGTGGAATAGCGTCTATGACGGTGATTCCTTTGACCTTCCTAAAGTCTCTGTCGTGAGTCACAATTCGCTTGACTCCGTGCAACTGCATGGTTGCGAGAATTACTGCGTCACGCCCTCCGACACCGGCTCTTGCGTATCGGGCAAGGAGCCTCACTGCAATGTCGGCTGTGGCCAGGTCGAGTTCAACTAACGTGAGTGTACTCAAGTTCCGCATCTTATTCACTCTGGACGAGAGCTCAGGTTCCTCCAGTCCTCTGAAATAGTGCGCAACCTCGATCAAAGTAGCGACGTTGAGTATGATTCCCTCCTTTATGGCCTGCCTCATCGGCCGAACTACGAACCTGTGCTCAGGGTGGCGGCGATCCATCCAGTAGATCCAATAGTTCGAGTCGACGTAGACAGTCAAGCTTTCTCCCAAATTCGTTTTAGAGAAAGCGGATCCACAAGAGGCAGCGTGGAATCATCCTTGATGAAGCCCTCCATGTCCCGGATAAATTCATCTGGGTCCATTATCTTCGAAACGATTAGTCGCTCATCTTCCAGTTCCACGCTAACCTGCGAGCCTTCCATCAGTCCCAACCCGCTTCTAAGCCGCTTCGGCAGGATGATTCTCCCTTTCTGGTCCACTACCGATCGTGAGAGAGGCAATTTTTCCCACCTCTGGTCCCACATCCAAGACTGAACGCCAGCCTATAGCCATTTCGCTGGTAAGGTGCCCCCGAGGTGTGCGGTGTGGATGCCACAGGGGATGCCCGGTGCCACGGGCCGGCATGCATGGTCTTACGGCAGGGAACGAGTATGCTCATCGCTTGAATCCGAGCCCTGCCGTAGTTTCTCGCGCTGTTGGAAACTCAAATCACGACACATCAGGGCAAAAGGACTGGTCAGGTTCGAACTTTGCGAGATTCGAACCCGGCCGAATTTTGAAACCATTTGCAGCACTGAAATTGTTGCGGAAGACCGGCGCCAAAGCCCAAGCCTTCGAAATCCCCTTCAAGGCCATAGAGAACCTTCTCGACTTGGGCGTAAGCTTTCACGCGGCAGCCATGAGTGCTGATCCGCGAATAATGGATGAGAGGGAGAGCCTGATCTTGAGGCTTGCAGGTACCGAGGCTAAGCTTGCATTGAACCTGGAGGAGGAAGTAGTCGACCCATACAAGACGACATTGGCGAGACTGGAATACGCCGGAGTGAAGTTGAAGTGGCCTCTCAGGCAGATCTACTCTCCCGTGAAGCTCCCCCGAGACGGAGAATTCCTTAGGCGCCGTTTAGGGACATACTCGTATTGGACGTGCCACTCCACTCTCAGAGTTCGTCATAGGTCTGCACGTGGTGACGGAACCCGGCGTAGACACCCGAACTGTTCAAGAGCCACGGCCCCGATGCTTGGCATTCGTGGATCCCTCAAACGGAAGGAATACTGGAGACCCTGACCGTTGAAGTGCCCTCAATGCGGCTACGAATGGAAGATACAGCGTAAGCCCAGTGTGATAGCGCGAGTGACGCGGAGTGTGGCGTTAAAGGAAGCCAGAGCAGAGCCCGGATCCGAAGCTAAAGAAGGGGGCGAACCCTCCTCTGAGAAGTCTGAGGAGCGCGTTCCGGTTCCGGCGATGGAGGCCGCGCTGGATGAGGAGGAGACAGTCGGTTTGGCTTGGCTCCAATATTGGGTGGATCAGGGTGTCGTGATGTGGGCGATCTGAGCGATCCAAGACGAACTAAGGTCGTAGGATGGGGTCTGGTCTAGTTGTGCATAGGCTGGCTTGTTCCGCCTCCGCATGGCAGATCGACGAAGACCAAAGCTGACTTCCTGAAAGAGAGAGAAGGGATGACTGAACGCCTCATCGGATGGGGCCTCCTGAAGTCGAGATCTATCATAGAGGCGATGAGGAAGGTCCCAAGAGAGGAGTTCATGCCCAGAGAGTATGTTGACTACGCGTATCTTGAGGCTCCCTTTCCAATCCCAGGCGATGGAATGCAAACAATCTCATGTCCTCACAGTTACCCGCTTTTCTATGAGTCGTTGGAGCTTGGCTCCGGAGATCGTTTTCTGGAGGTTGGGACGGGCTCCGGGTACGGCGCGGCGCTGGCAAGGGAGATCGTTGGAAAAGGAGGAAAGGTCTTATCGATTGAGATCAACGAGGTTACATTTCGCTTCGCTGAACGTAACCTCCGCAGGCTGGGTTACGATGATGTTGTTCTAGTTAGAGGAGACGGGTCGATGGGCTACCAGAACGAAGCCCCCTACACGAAGATTTCCGCGACAGCTGACAGCCCCACGGTTCCCCCACCACTAATCGAACAGTTGTCTGCCCCTGGAAGGTTGGTGTCCCCAGTCGGGCGAAACCCAGAGGGCTCTCAGGACCTCATCTTGGTAAGGAAGGGATTCGACGGAACGACGACCCGAGATGTAGTCGACAAGGTTCTCTACGTGCCTCTAACGGGAAGATACGGTTGGAGGAATCTCTAGATCCGGCCGACTTTTGGACGCATTCCTGACGCGACACTCGAACTTGATCATACAGACATGGGTTCTAGACATTGTGTCACAGTATTGGCAGTCGCATCTCGGCAGGAATCCGAAAAGTCTGGAAGAACGAATTGGTTTCGAGATTGAATACCCGTCGGGGGGCGTGCCCGCTACCCGGTCTTTCTCGGGCCTATGTGCCCTCTTTCGGTCTGACATATCACGCATCGAAGCCCGGCGTCTTCCAAGACCCGCTTCACTTCGACCATCTCGCTGAAGGATGGTTTCTTGATGTCCCGTCTGCGGAACTCTGGGCGGTAGTCCAACGCGCAGACTTGTAGGCTGGGCTCGATGTTCGCGAGCTTGAGGCCTATCCTATGGATCTCCTGGAGGGAGATCAGTGAGGGATTGTAGGGGATACCGACACCGATGAAGATCCGTCCGAAGTAACGATCCACGAGGTACCTGACGGCTTTCCATTCTGTTTCTAGAAGCCTCGAGGCCAGTGATGCGTCGTGTACATTCGTGATCCGCATGAAAGTGCTTGTCGTGAGGCCTTTCACGTCTGGGCCTATGTCCGTCATCCCAGCTTCCACTAGCTCGTCGATATAGTCTGGCGTTAGGATCACTGCGTTCGTATCCACATGCAGGCGTGCAGCATCGTCTCGGTTGAGGCGCCGAAGCTCCGTCAAGTACTGGATAAGCCACCGCGTGTTTAGGGTGCACTCCCCACCGCTTATCGCCATCCTATCGACTCCGAACTCCCTCCTGGCACGAGTCATTACGCGTGCTGCTTCAGCTGGAGTAAGCGGCGAGGCTGACGAAGAGTATGTTACCTGCCAGTTTTGACATGTGGGGCAACGCAGGATGCAACCATGCGCGAAACAGGCCGCTTCAATATATCTGCCGAACCATCGGTTGGGCTTGAGCCAGTGGGGCGTTCCAACCCCGCCGACCGCATGCCCCTGAAACCCAGAGACGCGCCTGAGCGGGACAAGCCCTTCAACGGCGTCTCTCTTCGTCTGAATCGTTGCATGCTCGCTGACGGGCGTGACGCAGCTAGGCTTGAGTTCTCCGTCAACGACCACAGCACACGCCCAGCAACCGCCTGTCCTGCACGGCGCGAATATGCCGGATCCGTCGGGAAGCCTCGAGGCCTTGTATCCAAGAAGCTCCAGTGTCCTCAGAACGGTGATTCGCGATGGAATCTCAAACGTCTCTCCATCGACTAGTAGCTTAATGATCGGCCTTTCCTGGGGGACCTTCTGCAACACTCTGGCCACATTTGGGCAGGCATCGACGCAAGTGCCGCAGCCTACACATTCCCGGATCCCTGGGCAGGAGATGTGGGCTTCACAGAAGCTACAGTGACGGCATCGATTCTCCAGTCTTGTCGCGATTTGAAAAGTCATCAACTGGCCCAACGATTACCCACCAAAGACTCCTCGAAGACTATCGCCGCGGTTGAGACAGGTGCTCTTTGAAGTAGCTCACAAGTCTACACCTCCCTGTCGACTGGAATAGATATCGCGTCTGGTGAAGAGACCCCGAAAACCAAGACGACAAGCCCAAGAACTGGAAGATCGGATGGGGCTTCCCGTCCAAGAGAGAAAGAGAGGTACACGAAGTCTGGTATCAGTGGTGCGAACCCACCTATCTGGAGGCTGAAGCAGTAGATCTTCGCATCCTTCTTCGCAATGCAAACTCCCATATCCAAAGCGCGAGAAGGCGTTGAGGAACTTCTTGAAGCATCTCTCTAGTCCGGCGCTTTTTCGCAAAGCGTGTTGGGTCCGTTGGAGTTGTCGCGCCTACTACTCTTCAAGGAGTTCCAAGCTAACTCTCACTCTCTTTCCAATGGAAAGCTTCGCGGCCTGATCTGCCGGAACGAGCCACTGCTCGATATGAGGGCCTGGCGAGCCCGCAAAGCCAGGCCCCATTATTAGTGCGCCGGGGATCGCGGCTCGGAGTTGCTTGGCTACGTTCTCTGTCATCTGCTGCGCCATTCTCTGCTGTTCCGATGGTGCAAACGGCTTCACTCGTTGTGCGAGTATTTCTTCATCCAGTTTCACGTGAAGACGAACCTTTACTGGATCCTCACTTTGCATGATCCCTACGATTGTGCCGTTTTTCTGGACCTTCATCCTATAGCGCCGCCCTCGTGATGATGTCAAGACCGCGATATGATGTGTTCGCTTTCAGCGCACCCGCATATTGGCAAACTCTTCCTGAGCATCAGCGCGTAGAGAGCGAAGACCGTACTGTCGCTCGTTCGGTGGACGCTGAGCAGCTGGAGGTTTGGGTCAAGGTTCTCAGTCGAGTTCCGACCTACCCGTATGTCTCTTAGGCTCATTCAAGAAATTCGGAAGTGCCGCGCAATCTTAGATACGCAGACCGCTTCGGATACGGGTCTACGTTCAGAGGAGGTCACAGATGGACGGGGGGTTAAAGAGACGCCTGCCTCCTCTGATCGCCCAGCACAAACTTGGTAGCAGCTCAGAGACCGGAATGTATCTATCGCAACTGTCGAATTTGGCTTGATTCGGGATTCCGTCAGCATATACTCATGACGATTCTGTTGAGGGCGAGCAGAGTTGATTTGGCTTACTAGAAAGCAGGGGAGGCAAGTTAAGGTTCAGATCCAGAATGTTGTGGCTACAGGAGACTTGAATCAGCGTCTAGACTTGGAGTCCATCCTCAGGGTGGCGCCGGAGACGAAGTATGAGCCTGAGAAGTTTCCGGGCCTCGTCTACAGGTTGAGGAAGCCCAAGACGGCGACGCTGCTGTTCACGTCAGGGAAGATGGTCTGCACCGGCGCGAAGTCTGAAGCATCCGCGAGGACGGCGATCGGAAGAGTCGCGGACGAGCTCAAAGCTCATGGGATAGTGATCATGGGAAAGCCTGAGGCCAGGATCGAGAATATTGTGGCTTCAGCCGATCTAGGCGGCATCATCAGCCTAGAGGATGTAGCAGCACGTCTGACCAAGACGATGTACGAGCCGGAGCAATTCCCCGGCCTTGTCTATAGGATGGACGAACCGAACGTTGTGATCCTGATCTTTGCCAGCGGGAAGCTCGTCATAGCAGGCGCCAAAAGGGAGGCCGAGCTCTGGCTCGCCGCCGAGAACCTGAAAGAGACACTCGACAAGAACGGACTCATATCATACGATGAACCTCGACGCCGCGGAGATCCCATCCCCTTCATCGCCGCTATGACCTCACCTAGCTGAGGTAGGTGGAACACTTCTCGATCGCCTTGACGCCCAGTTCAGAACCCTCTCGAACAGTCGCATCATGCCCTGCGGTTGGAGATGGAACTTCACATAGTACTCGACAGATTCTCTCCCGAACTCCTTGGGTCCCACGAATGAGCTACCAAGGTCCTTCGAAATCACCGCAATCCTAGTCGCCTTACTGCATCAGGGCCCTCAGGCTTCCCGTGAGGCTGCAATAGAATCGTTACTCATTTGAGCTACGGAATCCAAGGGACATCAGAAGCGCAACCGGAAATGCCGGTTGAAGTCCTCTAGGGAGGAATCGAGCTGCTGATAGCTTACGAACCGAATGGCATTCCCAGAGAGGTCATCTAGCCCGTTCGGGAGGTCGGGAGATCGCCTAGCCGGCAGCGTGGTGAAGACTGTGAGCATCCTAGAGAACTCGGGCTTAACCGCAAGTCCAAAACTCCATGTTGTAGTGCTTACCGGTGCCGGCATCTCCATCGAGAGCGGCATCCCAATTTTCAGGGGCAGAGGGTCGATGTGGGAGATTCCAGAGGCGAGGAGGCTCGCCAGCAAGGCTGGACCCCCCTGGAATACGAGGGAGACTTGGGAGTTCTATGAGTGGAGGAGGAGACTCGTAAGCCAGTGCAAGCCCAACGCAGCCCACCACACCATAGTCGAGATGGAGAGGTACTTCGAGAACTTCCACTTGGTAACCCAGAATGTTGACGGCCTCCACATCAGGGCTGGCAGCAAGAGCGTTCTAGAGCTTCATGGGAATATGTGGAGGGGGAGATGCGCGAGATGCGGCACCTCCGTTGACCTACCAGAAACACCTCTCAGAAGCATTCCGCCGTACTGCGAATGCGGAAACCCTTTGCGTCCTTCGGTCGTCCAGTTTGGGGAACCCGTAGACTCTAAGGTGTTGAGTAAGGCCTTCGCCGCCTCCAGACGGGCTGAGCTATTCTTCGTCATAGGAACCTCAGGCGTCGTCTCTCCCGCCGCGCAAATGCCGCTGATGGCACTTCAGAATGGAGCAAAAGTCATTGAGATCAACCCTGATCCCACCATCTTGACACGTTACATGACCTTGTCACTCAGAGGAAAAGCGGCTGAGGTTCTTCCACGCTTTTGGGGCAGACTTCACGCCTGCAAAACTCCGCATGCAAAGCAGGCTTCGCTCTGGCAATCGCGTGAGTGAGTGCGAACTCCCTGGCATTGGATTTTTCTTGGAATTGTCGCGCAATTAGCCGCTGGGCCGAGTTCTTAGCTCTTGTAAATGGATTCTCTTTTTCCAACGTCCGTTACGAAGATAGTTCTTTCCTTCTTGTCGACGTGAAAGATCAATCTGTGCCGCCCTATCCTAACCCTGAACGTCCTCTCAGCCCCCTCAAGCTTCTCCACGTCAAGTTCCCTCAAGGAAAGCGGGTAATCGACGAGTTTCCTGATGGCCTCCTTAATCCGCTCCTTAAGCGCTTCCTCTCCAAGTTCCGCGAGAAACTTGACGACCCGCTTATGCGCGACTACCGTGTATTTAGGCACTTGCGAGTTCTTCCAACGTCACGCCTTCGCCCGCCCTCATTTCGGCGACGGACTTCTTTATCTCAGCTATTTCTCTGGCGCTGATCTTCGCCTTTGGGAGCTGTCTCAGGATTACTTCCTCAACTAAATCCTCAATGAAGCCCAGCCGCTCATTTAGAGATCTCAGCTCATTATAGATGGCCTCTAAGCTCGAAGTTTGCATCTCGTAGCGACCGTGCTCAGAATTGGAAGCCAAGAACATAAGCCTTTCACTAGTTCTTTCACGCTTCACCGACGTTTTGACCCTTCTGACCGCAAGTTGAGCCTAGCATCTCTCACGAAGAGCTTTAGGCTCACGAAGGCTTGAAGGAAACGTCACCTGAAAATCGCAGGCGCTTCAGGTCGAAAGCAGCAATTCAGCTCCCGCTGCCGGGAATTGAATCACGTCTCGCCTGCCTGAAGGAAGCAGGCGCACAATTCATAGTTTCAGGCGACCGCTATCTTCTCCAACTAGGACACTGCGAAAACATCAGGATGCTCACCGCGTCGAGGTTTCGCGAGGGAGCCGAGGACCAATAGTCGCTAGCGGGGCTGAGCCCAAACTCTGCGATCGCTACGAAGAGTGATTCCTGCACACATGGTGGAAGCCGCGAAGGCTGTACGCGATGGCCTAGCGTCCGTAGGCGTAGAAGCGGAATGCAAAAAGATTCACGACACGAAACCAGACGAACTGCAAGCCTTTGACGCGATAATCCTTGGAACGCCAACGCACATGGAAGACATCCCAGAGAACGTAAGAACATTTTATGGAATCCCTAAAGCGAGTGGACCTGAGAAGGAGGCAGGGCGCAGCCTTTGACACATGCTACGAGCTCTAGCAGGTGGGGGCGCTGAGCGTGCTCGAGGAGTACCTGAAGAGTTATGGAATGGAGATAGCATGGGGCGGACTTTCGGTCCTTCTCGCTTCAGGCGCTGGAGAAGGACCGCTGATCATAAACGAACTGTCCAAATGCACTCGGTTCGGCAAGTCAATCGGCGAGAAGATCATCACAAACGCACAGTAACCTTCACCCCTCTCAATGGAGAAGGTGAGCGCCTAGATCCCTACGAAGCATTCTAGGAAGCCATACCTACACTGTCGAGGCGTCCCTCAAACGACGAGTACCGAATACCTCAATGAAGGAACCAGTTGGAGCATAGTCTCAGGGGGTTCTCTCTCTTTGACTCTGACTGTTCAGGGCGGCTCTGGTTTGATCTCCACATGGTGGCTTGTTCTCCTAATAGTTCTCGTGGTATTCGAGGTGGGCTTCCTCTATGGGGCCTACATGTCAGGCGAAGCGGGCCTGGAGCGGGTCTTCGGCATATTCACCGGGCTGGTCCTGATCACTTTCGCCGTCATATCGTATGCAGCCAGATTGATCTTCTATGACTAGGCGGATCGGGCAGCTCCTGGAAACAAACGGAGATCTGAACCCAAAGAACGTAAACCTTGGAGTCTGGAAGCCTAGTCTACTATACTCATGAAAGACCCTAGGCGCCGTCAGGACGATCTGCATATGTTTCCGATAGGCCAATAGGCACAAGCGTGCCAGTTGGTGAATTCGCCTGAATTGGCGTTCGACGAGGAGTAGCCGACTTAGTCGGAAGCATGAGAAAGGGTTCACGCGCGCGCGTGTCGAAAGGCAAGAGATTGCTGGAAAGAGTGAAAGATCTAGAAGGGAAACTAGCCGAGTCAGTTCCGAAAACGGAACTCGACGCCTTAAGATCGAATCTGGAAAACAAGATCAGCCAGCTTGAAGGGAGACTTTCCGAATCCGTCTCTAGGGCTGAAGCGGAAGCGAGGCTGAAGAGGGTCCGATCAAGGCTGAGGGGCACGATCAAGAAGCTGGAAGAGGAACTCGGCGAATCGGTCCCGAGGGCCAAGTCAGAGGCTAGAATCCACGACCAATTTTGGCTTGCTTCGCACTTCGGGCGTCTCAAGGATTCTTTCCCTTGATGCAGCATGTTGGCGCTCTTGATCATCCGCAAGATTCATGTGTCCTAATGTGCCTATCATCGTCCACGTGCTCATCAGCAGTAGTGACAGAGACTTCGCCAATTCCTCCACTGCTGCCGTGCTGTGGTGGATGCTTGGCATGGTGGGTGTCCCAACTAGCTTAGTGCGATAGAACGGTCGCACTCCCCGAAATACAGTCGTACCTGACCCTACCCGCTCAAGGGACCGGTTCTCGCTGGTGAGATTGCACGTGCAACTATCATATTCGGATAGAGGTGTTGAAAGATAAGAGTTCTATTCTTGCAACCTCAGCCATGCATCAGGGCCGTAAAATATGCGTATGGCCTGAGGAAGATGTTGGCGGAAAACCTGTCCCTCTACATGGGTCATCTATATCGTGCCCCAAGCGAGCTTTACGGTTGTGGTGACGAGTTCTTCGACGAGTTGGTTCAGCTAGACCCAAGCGACATCGATGGGAACATCCGAGACCTGGTCAAAAGATACGATCCTGACATTATACACAGCCACAATGCGCCTGACCACTTCACAATCTCGGCGACAGAAGTTGTCGAGGAAGTTCCAATCATACATGACACTCATGAGGCGCTATCGCTACGCGAGACAGGGTACTACGTGACAGATGGGCCTGAAGAGATCGCCAAGTATGGCGATTACGAGAAGGCGGCGAACGAACGAGTTGACGGACGAATATACCCGTCGGAGGGTGTACGAGACCATATTCGAGGAAGATACGATGTTGATCCGGACAATGACATGGTCTTCCACAACTACATTTCGGAGTCGATCTTCCCGCAAAACATCAACAAGAAGATGTCGGCCGATGATGGTCGCACACATACCGTTTACATAGGCACCTTAAGCGACCAGCGAGGAGACCACTACAATCTGCTGGAGATATTTGAGAAGCTTGCTGATAGCAGCATACACGTCCACATCTATGTAGCCCACGAGAATCAAGCCTACAAAGAGCTGAGCGACCGTAATAGGTTCATACATTATCATGGCCACCTCGACCATATCGTGTTGTTTGAAGAACTCACACGATACGATTACGGATGGCTCGGCTTGAACGAGGCCAGAAACAAGCCGCACGTGGATGTAGCGTTTCCAAACAAGACGCTCGAGTATATCTCCTGCGGCCTCCCAATACTATCTTTCCCCCACAAGACAATCAAACAGTTCATCGAAAAGCATGAGGTCGGATTGGTCTTCAAGGATCTCGCTGAGCTAAGGCAGCTAATACAGGATGCCGACATAGAGACACTGCGCCGTAACGCCCTAAGAATCAGGCATGAGTACACGATTGAGAGGAACATTTCACGACTTATTGGATTCTACAAGAAGATAGGAAATGAAGTTTGATACGCGTCTATGTGATGGGGGATGACCTACTGGACGCTCCTTGTGACTAGGGACGGCGAGAAGTCCATCGCGTCCACAGTACAGTCGATTCTAGCTCAAACGAAGCCTCCGAGCGTCATCCTCATAGTCGATGATGGGTCAACAGATAGGACGCGAGAGATTCTACACGAGGTGGAGAGAAGATACTCGCCGAGAATCCGATCGGTGGTTCTTCCAGACAAAGGATACGATATTCGAAGGGTAGTCAACAACCTCAATGTTGCCATGCAAAAAGCTGACGAGGTAGGTGTTGAGACCGATTACGTGCTCATAAGTGGCGACGACTGCATCTACCCAAGCAACTATGTGGAACATCTGGTTTCTGAGATGGAGCGGGATCAAGATCTCGTCGTCGCTTCAGGGAGCATTTTGGAGCCGAATGGACCACGCGAGTATTTTGCTCCTCATGGTTCAGGCCGCATCGTGAGGAGCAGGTTCTTCCAACAGCTTGGCAACCGTTATCCTCCCTACTATGGGTATGAGACGTGGCTTCTATTCGAGGCGCTCCGCGCCGGATTCAAGATCCGGAATTTCGGAGAGCTACGCTTCAAGCATTCACGCAGACAAGGAAGCCTCCATGCGTTCGATGACTGGGGGTTAGCGATGAGATGTTTAGGATTTCATCCCCTAGAGGTCGTGAGAAGGTGCCTGACCGATCTGGACAGACAACACATACCTCTAAGTGCCTGTCTTAAGATGCTCTACGACTACTTCAAACCAATCTCTAGAAAAGAAGATCCGTACTTCAAACTGTACAGTAAGGCTTTCAGAAGATTCGTATCTGAACACCAAAGACGACAGATATCATTGAGCAAGCTGGCGCTCTTACTTGTCAAGTCGCTCATCAAGCTGCCCTGCGCAATTGCATCTCCGTTTTAGCGCGGCGACACACGTCTTGAAGAGACTTCTGTTAGGTTGCTCGATCCCGCGAGTTGACACCGCTGAATCGGCTTTCTGTCTTTAACGTTATGACTATCTTGCGAATCCCGCGAGGATAGGGAGTGCAAGGATCGCCTGGTGTCGCAACGTCACGCTGAGAAGGTCGAGAAGAATCTCTGAATGAAAATATGCGCAAGTAACGGCGCGGTTGGTCAACCACGTTTTCGGACGATGAACGTTCTTCTGTCTGAGGACCAGAATCCGCCATGCTTCCTGACCATCTCGCTGACCGCCCTGAAGTCCTGCGCTCCGAGGTAGCCCTTAGGTTTCAGGGTCACCGAATCCATTGCGGCTCGAATCTCCAGTAGGTCCGCCCGTTGAGCGAGATCTCTAGTTAGAGCTGCAGCGACAGGCTCGGGCTCAGGGACTGGGGCTTCTTTGACGGAAAGTCTAGCGATATCATCCCTAAGCTTTGCAGTCGAGAGCTCAAGCTCCGAAATCTTCTTCGAGATTTCCATCTCCGATAACAGTTTCTTGATCTTCTCCTCGACGAGCTTTTCGAGCTCCTCTCTTGTCAGAACCTCAATCGGCATGGGCCTCAATCTTCCGTTGGAAGCAACACATCCCTACTCGTCGTACTTCTCAGAGATAAAGCAGGCACGGCGGAGATTAGTGATTCCAAAAAAATGCTGCGTGTACTGTCTCGCGCAGATCACGTTACAGGTTGATGTTTGAGTTGGCGAGGAGTAGCTGGTGATGTGGCCCGCCGCGAGCGTCTTAGGATTCCCCCTTGCGACGACGAGGAAGAATAATCTCAGGTGAATGTGAGTTGGGCTGGTTCTTTGGACACTGGAAACTTGAGCTGCCCGCGTGGGCGATCCTCTCGCTCTCTCTACTCGTTCGTCACGAACCCGGAGACCGCTCCTTGGCTCGGGATACATGTCCGAAACGCCGCCATCGTGGTCGCTTGCGCGCTTCCGCCCGCCATGGTTGCTTGGTATCTCCTCCAAGCTGGGGCTGGCCACCATAGGAAAGCGATCCATGACGTATGCTAGGCTCGTTTAGCCTGTCGCTTTAGCAAATCGAACGCATCATGCATCGTCGACGCTATTAGGTATGAAAGTGCGAAGAACGGATTGAAGCCTCAAAGACCTCGTGACGTGGTCGGTCATTGTGGTGAGAAGGAAAGATTGGAAAGGTCCTCCAAGTCAACTCGAAAGCTGGTAGGAGTTGCCTTGTAGAAAGGCTCGTCCGCCGATGATAGCTCTACATATCGGGAAGGTTCTGTCAAATATGAGTCAACCCAATGATGGTGTGGTGTGAGTTTTGAGTGAGATTGGAAAGGCATTCTCCGAATTGGGCCAGCTTGAGGTGGAGATGGGCGAGGCATTATTCATGTTCTACAAGATCTCAGCCCTGGCTGTGAAGAGCCGCCGCCACAGATTCCTAATAGACCACGCAGACTACTTCAACCTTGAAGACATCAGACCGCTAGGTGAGCTTGACGCTGTCCTAGTCACTCATGAGCACGCAGACCATTTCGATGCTCCCAGCACCGTAGACATCCAGAGGGCAACGGCCGCCGTCATAGTACGCAATCCAGGCGCCTACGCGCCCTTGAAAGGTAGAGTTGCGGCGGAGAAGCTCATGTTACTGGAGCCTGAGAAAAATGCTGAGGTGAAAGGCGTCAAGATAACCGCAATCAAGTCAGTCCACCCCGGCAGACTCTCTCATTGTAGAGATGGAGGAAGTTTCGCTCCTCCATGGATCCGACTCTGGCTACACAAGCGCCATAGAGAAGTACAGAGGTAGAGCGAACGTTGCGTTCGTCCCTGTCGGGAAGCCCTCCCCAACCGCCTCCGTCGGAGACGCCGTTAGGATGGTTAGGGCTCTTGGATGCAGCATCGCTGTGCCGATACGCGGCTCCGAAGAGGAAGCATCACGCTTCCGAGAGAGGCTTCAAAGTGAGACGGCTGATGTCCGAGTGATAGTTCCTGAGCCTCTGAAGATATACAAGGTATCATAATACGACTTGAGACAGACTCGATGACCGTTCGGGACATAACGGCAAGATGTTGAAATAGGTTACCTCACTGAGGCTGCTGGTGTGCCTCAACGTGCTTTCTGTGACGCGTGCGGTACCGCCCTCTACGATGGACTGGAACTCGAATCCCCCTCTGAGATAATTCTCCGATACAACGGAAGCTGCCCTAAATGCGGAAAGGGGCTCTCATTCGACCAGACGTGGTAAAGATACTCGCGTACGATGAGAATCTCGTCCGTTTAAAGGCCGGACGCAAGTGGGGTCTCTGAAAAGAATGACTGATGCGAGGAGAAGGATCCTAGGTACCTTCCATAACTATCATGGTCAGCGTTGACCTGACGCCGGTGAGCCTGCGAACCTTCGAGGTCATGACCTCCTTAAGCTTGTCCCATGTCTCGGCTTCGATCTTTGCAACGATGTCATACACTCCGTAGGTCAGACAGGCTTCCTTAACATGCTCAATCTTCTTCAACTCATTCAAGACATCGCCTTCTCTGCCGATGTCCGCTGTTATCATAACGAAGGCCAGAGGCACCTCTCGGGCATCTCCTTCAGCGAAACGCAAAGTCCCTGAGAGACAAAAAGGTTTAGAGGGGATTCGCGGGGCCGCCCCCTTGGGAGAGTCTTCCGACATCTCGATCGAAAATGTGAAGGATGCATCCGAAGAAAAGAGAGCTGAGAGACGCAAATTCCTGAGGTACTGGCGCGGAGAGAGATGGAGAAAGCGTACAAGGAAGCGGCGACTCTGACCAGGCAGGTGTCGGACCTGACGCTGCCCACGCCTGAGAGGCCTGCGACGCCTGAGACGGACATCTTGATCGAAACCGGGAAGAGGCTGGGCATCTCTACTGAGGAAGAGACGAAGGCACAGATCTCGGACGAGATCGTGAAGGCGAAGACTTCGGGCTAGTTCTCCGCTGAAGGCTATGCTTCACAGCCTCGCCCACAATCTGGCCAACTTCTCCTTGCTCAGCAGAGCATAGTCCCTGTCTCTCGAGAAGACCTCCAGCGTGATGGTTCCGTCGTAGCACTTCTTCAGAAACTTCAGAGTTCTCTCCCAGTCTATGTTACCGCAGCCCATAGGCAAGTGCAAATCCAAGTTCTGGAGATTGTCATGCAAATGGACATGCCTGAGCTTCTTGCGGAATTTCACGATGAACTCTTCTGGTTTTCTTCCAAACAAGTTGGCGTGACCTATGTCGGCATGGAGGAACAATCCGGGAACGCTCTCAAGAATGGTTGAAACATTCTCAAGATCGTCTCTCGGCGTGTCCGTAGGTTCATACATCACCTTCAAATCAAATGTCTCTGCTTCCCTGAGCAGCTTTTTCAAAGCCTCCACCTGAAATCTGATTCCTTCCTTTGCGGAAAACATGCCGATTGGCCAGTTGGCGTGAATCGTGACAGAACGCACCCGAAGCCTATGGAGAACGTCAAAGCATCGTATTGCTTCGTGGACCGCGGTCTCCCGCAAGGCCTTGACGGGAGAGCCGATTGGCAGGTAACACGCAGTATGCCCAACGATGCCGAGCCTGTACTTCCGTAGAAGCCCTATCGTCCGCTCGATGTCGATTTTCTCTGGGGTTGCCTGGTCTTCTTCCAGGAACAGATGCAAAAAATCAAACCTGTTCCTGCCGATCCATTCTATCTCCTGAAGCAGAGGTCTTCTTGGGTGGTTGGGATAACCTATCTTCATGTCGCTGGCTCACTCGGCTGCTGGGTGAATATTTGGGGTTGGTACGAGGTGAACGCTTTAACGTTAACCACCAGAAGATCGATAGGTCTCCGGCGCCGCGTCAGGTGTGGAACGGGCAATGTGGGATCGTGCGTCCGGAGCGTAAGAATGCGGAGCGACAGGTTTCCCGACTAGATATAGGGCGTGAGTGTGTGGCGATACCTTCTCATCACGAGCCTCTCAAGTTGATCGCCAAGCCTTCGGTCCAGCTGCGTCTGGCTTTCCGAAATGAGGTCCAGCTGCCGAGACGATTGCATGATAGGACCTTCAAGGATTGCCTGGCTCCTCACCGCCTCATCCGTAGAGACCGGCCTCGTCTTGAGGAGCTTCGACATGATATCGACCACAGTCTTGGGATCATCTATCGACCCGGCCAACTCTTTCATCCGGGACTCGGACAACGGTCTGAGTCCAAACTGGTACGGTGAGGTGTGAGCAGCGACGGCTGAGCTGCGACCGTGCTCGCTCCGTAGCCAACCACCTCGTATGGGTTGACTTGAAACTCTTTGATCTGCCAGAGCTCGGCCCCGTGCGAGATCAGCAGGTCAAGGAAGCCTTTCCTATCCTTGCCAACCCATACCTGCCAGCCTTCGGGTGACTCGTCGTATGGTCGCATGACCTCCCTCTTTACTCGGTCCGAGCTTCTTACCGACGACGCCAAGGCGGCCTTCGACTCAAGCCGCCGACCTGAAACTGATTAACGTTATCCTTCACGGCAAGTATGAATACGGAGAGATGCCGCAGTCGAGGGCCCAACCAGCGGTAGAGGCGGTAGAGACGCTGTAATGTTGGCTAGGAGAAGTTTCAAACAAAAACAATCCGCACAGAAGCAATTCCGTGCGCCGCCTGCTTGGCTCATGAGAGGCCTATACGCGGTCGGCCTCGACGCGGTAGTGGGGCGCGTAATCCTCCTCTTGACGACGATCGGGCGCAAGTCAGGCCTTCCTAGGGTCACACCTCTTCAGTATGAGGAGATCGATGGCGCCTTCTATGTTGCTTCGGCGCAAGGCACTCGGGCTGATTGGTTCCGAAATATCTTGGCAGATCCTCACGTGCAAGTCCGTGTGAAGTCCCGTCAAATCCGAGGGATCGCTGAGCCAATCACTGTCCCCGGCAGAATCGCCGACTTCATAGAGCTTCGTCTACGCCGCCATCCAAAGATCATCGGTGCGATTCTTCAATCAGAGGGGCTCCCCGCAGACCCGAATCGTGCTCAACTGGAAGAATATGCCGCCAAGCTCGCCATGGTGATTATCCGGCCAGAGTAGGCATAAGATGGGGGGATTGCAGCGCAAGATTGCTGCCCAACAATCGCTGAAGCTGACCCGGAGCTCAGATATTGAGGATATCCTATTGCTCAGATCGCCCAAGTGACCACACGCTGATCCGCCCGGGACAGGAGCCACGCCAAACATAGTCCAAAGACTCTCGCGAGTCCTCTAGATCTGAAAGGACGAGGCCCCAGTACTGGGAGTCCTGACCGTAAGCAAATCCCAAAGGCGCTTGCTGCTAGCGCAAGTTCTTATCAGCAAGTCGCTTACGCAGTCATGTGCAAAGTAGGGTACGATCCATGCGAAGAGTGACTCAGATCGTGGTCACGCTGCAGAACAAGCCTGGTACTTTGGCCCAGCTCTGTTCAACCCTTGGGAAGGCTGGAGTCAACATCTCCGCTGTGGTCGCGCCTGAGATTAGGGGTAGAGGCAAGATTAGGCTACTCGTTGACAATCCAGACAAGGCGAAGGATGCTCTGAACGCTCCCAAAATGCGATTCAGCGAGGAAGAAGCAGTAGCGGTAGAGTTGGATAATAGAGCAGGTGCACTCGGTGAGGTGGCGGAGAAGCTCGCGCAGGCCAAGATCAACATCAAGTACGCGTACGCGACAGCAACGGAAGGATCCGCGAAAGCAACTGTGGTTCTGGCAGTTCCCGACATAGCAAAAACTCTGGCCGTTCTCGGCGGCTAGACACTTCAACGACGCAAAGGTCCCAGCAGCGATGACCACATAGTTATGTCCTAGGATAGACGCAGTTGTTGCGCTATCTTTGATGTCCGAGATTCTGCTCGGAACCTGTGGCTTGCCGTGGGTGAGGTCGGCTTTGGCTTCACGTTCCAGACAGCGTCTTAATAGAAACACGAGCGCGCATCCCCTGAAGATGGCGTGGATGCCAGATGTCATTCCCACAGAAAATGTGGACGATGTGTCGCGGAGAGCGGAGAGGCGAAGGTTTTTGAAGTACGCCGCAGGTGCGGCTGTTTTGGCTGCAGCAGCTGCGGCGGGATTCTACTTTGTCATGCCTCCGCCAGCCCCGACACCGAAAACTTCAACGGCCACAATCACGAGTTCGTCACCACTTGGTACTGTTTCGACGAGTGGAACTCAGATGGGCCTGACCCTGACTAGCGAAGCCTTCAGGGAAGGCGAACGCATACCCTCCAGGCATACCTGCGATGGGCAGAACATTTCACCGCCGATGACGTGGAGCGGAGGGCCAGATGGGGCGAGAAGCTACGCCTTGATCATGGACGACATCGATGCGCCTTCGGGGAGATTCACTCACTGGGTCATCTTCAACATACCAGCGACGGCGAGTCGCCTAGAGGAGAACGTGCCGGCTGTCGAGACGCTTCCCAACGGTGCAAAGCAAGGGATAAACGGTTTCGGGGAGATCGGATACGGCGGCCCGTGCCCGCCATTTGGCACACATAGGTATGTGTTTCACCTCTATGCGTTAGACACGCTGCTGGACCTGCCGCAAGGCGCCAGTAGGGAAGATGTAGTGAAAGCAATGCAGGGACACACGCTCGTAGGCGTCGAGCTCACTGGGCTGTACGGCAGAGGTTAGCGGAACCCACTGTCACAAGTTTACCTCCAGAAGCGGTCGCGGTCCACTGAAGACCCAACAGCGACGTCTCTACAACCAATTCATCGGGGGTTACAATTATGGCTTGGTATTGCCCTCAATGTGGAACCCAGTTTCCCGAATATCAGCCGATGTGCCCATTCTGCAACGTCAGGCTAAGAAAATCGAGAAGAATCTTTGAATGAGAACATGCGCAATTGCAGAGGGCGTTCCCTAGATCACCTATGCAAAAATGAGGAGGTTTGCGTAGTGTGCAGAGGTTCCGCTATGCTTCGATTAGTGTTTCTGTGCTCCTTGTCTCCGGGATCGAGTTCACCTTGGTAGATAGAGTGCTGAGGTCTTCGTACGTTGGCGCTTCGGCGAGTGCTACCATGTCGTATCGCCCTAGGACGAGATGTGTGCTCTTCACTTCTGGAAACTTCCTAAGAGCCTCAAGGACTTCCGAACTTCTTCCGGGGAGAACTCTAATCAAGATGCAAGAGTTCATTCTTGATCCCTCCTAGAAGCCTACGAGCGTCTCGTTTGCTTTGACCCCTGGGAGCGCGTTTATCTTCAGGGCGAGCTCGCCTAGTGCGTTGATGTCGGCGACCTCAACCTCAGCCACCGCATCCCAACGTCCATGGACGCCGAAGGCTTTCTTGGCGCCTTGAAGCTTCTTGACTCGCTCGGTCACATCTTTGAACTTCCCTGCCTCGCACCAGATCAAGACGCATGCAAAAACCAATTTTCCACCCGCAAGTATGAGCGTAGAACACGAGCCTCAAATAATCTTTACTTGACGCCCGGGCTCTAAACCAGACCGACGAAAAACGCATTGATGACGAGACGTTCCCCATGCGCCTAACTGTGGCTTCCGAGGTTGAGGAGCGATTTGCTGACCTTAGAATAGTGGTCGGGGACATCAGAGGGGTAGAAGTCGGCAGGGCCGACCCGAGGCTGAAAGAGCTCGTGACGATTGAGATCGGAGAAATCAGGAGGAAACACTCGACATCCAACCTCAAAGAGATACCGATCCTCAGAGCGTACAGGGATCTCCTGAAGCAGACTCTGGGCAAGGATGAATCGTCCGTGGAGGCCTTGGTCCGTCGCGTTCTGAAAGGTAAGCCCTTCCCGAGCATAAACAACATCGTAGACGCTTGCAACCTCGCTGTACTGAAGACATTGATCGCGATGGGCGTGTTCGATGAAGACAGGATTGTGGGTGACGCGATCGTCCGCTTCGCTAAGAAAGGTGAAACCTTCATCGAGATTGGCGGCAAGGCTCCAATGGAACTACTTGGAGGGGAGATGGTCATTTCCGATGAGGAGAGGATATTCTCGATCCCCATCTATCGGGACGGAGAGGGGACGAAGATTACGGAGGCGACACGGAACATCATGCTAGTCGTCCTCGGCACCAAGGACGAAGACCTCACGGGCGCCGCTCGTTTGGCCATTCAATACGTAACCGGTCATTGCGGTGGAGAAGGCAAGATCGAACAGATGGTCTGAGCGAATGCAAGATTCAGTTGGAGTTCCACCTTTTCTTGAATTCCGCGTGAAGATAGGGACCTTTGGTTCTTGGTTGGTTGATGAGCTTGAGAGTAGAGATCGTTGATGATGTCCTGCAGAAATTCATTGATCTCAGGGTCTTCGTGCGTGGGCCAAATCCTGCTAGGGCTCTTCAAAGGCATCCGATTTCAATATCAAGTTGCTCTGAAGCCTTCCACCTACCCCACTTGCGCTTGGGCTCCAAGCTAGCGAGTTTTTCCTCATAGGAAGTTATCCTTACTCTCTCGGGCTCGTATGAGAGTCTCTTCTGACACTTGGGGCAAAACCCGTTGTATCTTTGAATTATCTGAGGGTGATTCGAGTTCATGTCCATCGTAGAGGGTGGTACCGCATGCGTCACAGAAAGCACGTTGAGGCACTCCACGAGCCTCGGTCAAGGATTGGGAAGTGCGACAGTATATGTTAGTTTCTGGACAGCACCTTGGCTCTGTTTTTCTGATGGCCTTGTTTTTCTGATCGGGTTGGCGGCTCTTACGTTGTAACTTGGAAATGCGTATGCTCTCACTCGACGGCTCTTCTCAATATGGGCTGGTACTCGGAGAATTCGGTTCCAGATTGGGGACAGTACCAAGCCATGCTTCTGAGGGCATTATCTCCGAGGTCTTTAGCAAGGACCTCCCCCTTGGACTGTTCGCAGATCTCTTGCGGACTCTTAGCGTACTGTTCGTCCGCAGAAATTTCGTTGGTTCAAAACGTGAAATGTCACCTAACCGGCCCCACCATTTCGTGGGGGGAATCGTACTTCGGGCTTAAATTCCGCGCTCGATTCTCACTCATTGCGGTGACGCTGGATGAGAGCCTGCGTAATCTTCGATACCCGGTACGGCAACACAGAAAAGATTGCAAAATCGTTTGAAACGGGACTCAAGGAAGCTGGCATTCAGACTGTTTGCGTCAATGCAAAAGACGTGGCCGTTGACTCGTTGAAGCAATACGATCTGATTTGTGTTGGTGCCCCAACCGAAGGTTTCACCGCGTCGAAGCCGATGAAAGAGTTCCTTGGAAAGCTCAAGAGCGTTGATCTATCTGGAAAGTATGGCTTTGCATTCGACACAAGACTGGATTGGCGTTTCTCTGGCAGCGCGGCGAAGTTCATTGAGAAGGAAT